>Ga0209040_10003022_pt1 | contig 12958 bp, 11 predicted proteins | sample BogFormECP12_OM3_FD_188240 | JGI IMG/M metagenome (GOLD analysis project Ga0209040, IMG submission 188240) | Bog forest soil microbial communities from Calvert Island, British Columbia, Canada - ECP12_OM3 (SPAdes) (version 2) | ecosystem: Environmental > Aquatic > Freshwater > Wetlands > Bog ... | reverse complement strand
CTCAAAGTGGCAATCCGATCTCCAATGGCGGAGGGACTTTCGCGTTTAGCGGCTTCAATACGATGGACTACGTGAGTCTTCATTGGGGGGTCAACACTGTCGCTAACGTGGCGCAGTCGAACGTTGCCTCGCCCGGCAACATGACGTTTTACTCCTACAATCCGAGCACTGGGATCATCGCCTTTGTATCTACCGCACCCTGGACCTTTACCAACACTCTTAACAACACGACGGTCAGCATGCAGACTCAACTAGTCGTGCAGCTGCAGCCCTTTGGTTCTCCAGCGGGCTTCCTCGGTTCGGGCGCTCTGGTCGGGGACACAACAACCAAAGGCGCCCTCGGCGTCAGCGGAGAGGCCACCGATCCTCTGTATCAGATCACCAGCGGTGGCGCGTATCAAGCCACTTTCGAATTCGAGACGTGGGACGGCTCCAGCGCGGGCATCGCCAACGGCACCGACGTGCTGGATTTCTACACCAACAACGACGGAGGAAACCCTACTACCGTGTTTAACACCTCCGTCGATTTTGAATTCTGGTGGAGCACCCAGAAGACCACCTCCAAGAGTGTCCAGGTCGGAGCGTGTAAGACCAATTTGCAGAACTACAGTTCGATTCAGAGCGCCGTAAATGCGGTTCCGTCCGGAGCCATTATTCAAGTCTGCCCAGGCACGTATCCCGAGCAGGTCACGATCAGCGCGCCAGTCACCTTGGAAGGAGTCTCGACCCAACCGGACCAGGTTGTTCTAGTCACACTTCCGCTGTCTGGGCTTACCCAGAATGGCACCGGGCCGGTAAGCGGCTACCCGATTTATCCCCAGCTGCTGGTTCAGGACGCCGGCCCCGTTAACATCTCTGGCCTAACGGTCGATGGCAGCGGTAGTACTTGTCCCAGCGGCGCGAGCGCTGGCATCGTGTATCTCAGTACCGCTGCCGCTTCCTCGGGTAAGGTCAGCACTTCGGTCATCCGTAATATCGCGGGCGGATGTAGCTCACCAGCCATTGCGGTTTACGGCGAGAATGGGTCAGGCTCGGCCTCAACTCTTACCGTAGAGGGCAACAGTATTCACTCCTTCAGTGGCCAGGGCATCGGCTTTGGTCCTAACCAGGGTGGCACCATTACCGGCAACACCATCTCCCAGGTCAACGAAGGACTTTCCTTCCAGAGCGCTGGCCCTAGCGTGAAGGCTACCTCCAACAACATCAACTCTACGCAGAATGCGGTCACCCTGAGTTCTGCGAACGGCGTGGTTGTGCAAACTAACTCGCTGGTGAATACCAGCATACCGCCATTTTCCTGAATGACCTCTCCGGCGGTGGCAACACCATCACCAGGAACACCATCAACGAAGCCAACTGCGGAGTTTCCAAGAGCAACGCGGGCAGCGACGTCTTTTTGCCCAACACCATTGTGAATGTCGCCGCCACCACCTGTCCCTAGATGGATCGCGAGAGGGCGGGCTTCGGCCCGCCCGTTCTCAAGCCCTGCCCCAGTTGCGGTGCGATGGAAAAATACAATCGGCTCCGGCGTCTCGGTCGCTGATTAATGCGTTGTCACTTAGATGGGGGCCCCGGGCGGAGTCGAACCGCCGACCAACGGTTTAGGAAACCGCTGCTCTATCCAACTGAGCTACGGGGCCGCTGTGAATTGATCCATTATCGCACGTCAAACTCGAGCGAAAATCCGCTGGCGCGGCGGCTCGAGAGCTGGGATGACGGCCTTCTCGTTGCACACCCTAGCCCCCATCCGCGTTTGCCCCACACGCTACAAATGATTTACCCTCGCCGCAGTCATCATGAATCCAATTAGCGCCGTCCCGAACGCCGTGACCGATACCTTTTCCCATGCCATGCGCCGGGAAATCTACGAACAGCCCCAGGCCATTGCCAAAACCGTAGATCAGCATCTGAAAGACGACATCCTTTTTCCCGGCGCCTTGCACTCGATTGAGAGCGCGCTGCTTACCTTCGAGAAGTTGATCATCGCCGCCAGCGGGTCCAGTCGCCACGCCGGCCTGGCCGGCGAAATCATGATTGAAGACCTTTCCGGCGTTGCCGTTGATGTGGAATACGCCAGCGAGTACTGCTATCGCTCCACGCACGCTGCGGTTGATCCCATCGTGATGGTCATCACGCAGTCTGGCGAAACAGCAGACACCATCGCGGCCCAGCGAGAGGCGATCACCCGCGGCGTTAAGACCATTGCGGTCTCGAACGTGGCCGAGGCCACCATTCCTCGCGAAGCCAGCGCCGCCTTGATTACCGGAGCTGGCCCCGAGCTTGCCGTTCCCGCTACCAAGAGTTTCACTACCCAAGTCACCGTTCTCTATCTCATGGCATTGTTTCTTGCGCGCAAGCGCGGCCGCATGACAACCGAGGTCACGCGCTCTTATTTGCAACGCCTCCAGCAGCTGCCCGAAGCGATCGATCGCAATCTCCGTGGCTGGGACGATCTCGCCGACAAATTCGGCGACCACCACTTTCAAGCGGAAAAATTCCTATACCTCGGCCGCGGCGTTCACTACGCCATTGCCCGCGAGGGCGCTCTCAAACTAAAGGAAACTTCCTACGCTCACGCCGAAGGCTATCCCGCCGGCGAGCTGAAGCACGGTCCTAACGCCTTGGTCGATGAAAAACTCCCTGTCGTCGTGCTGGCCACTTGCGACCATAACGATCCCGATTCCGTCTTACGATATCGCCGGACTCTCGACGTAATGAAGGAGGTCCGGTCGCGGCACGGTCGCCTGGTGACGGTAGCCACCGAGGGAGATCGCGAGATCACCAGCATCGCCGACGACGTCTTCTTCGTCCCCGCTGCTCCAGAATTGCTGCTGCCCATCGTTGAAGTGATTCCCCTGCAACTGTTCGCCTATCACGTGGCGACGAAGAAAGGCTACAACGTCGACCACCCGCGAAACCTGGTAAAGGCGGTGGTCACCGAATAATTAACTTTGATTGTCATCCTGAGGCGGCATGTCTTTCGTCGCCGAAGGATCTGGGCGAGCCGTGCGACGTGTCGCGTTTTGTGCGACACAATAATCGCGCGTTTGGCTCGCCTCCATATCCGACCTTCATGTCCAACATCCATCCGCCTCACATTGATCTGCAGGTCATCGCGAAAGAAGTCGTCCGTCAGCGCGGATTTGATCCCGATTTCCCGCCCGCCATCCAACAGCAACTTTCAGACCTGCGCGCCCATCCTCCGCAGATTGCCGCTGGAAAAGACATCCGTGATCTGCGAAGCCTTCTCTGGTCGTCGATCGACAACGACACCTCCCGCGATCTCGACCAGATCGAAGCTGCAGAGCGTCAGACGAACGGCGACGTCAAAGTGTTCGTCGGCATCGCCGACGTCGACGCCTTCGTACCCAAGCTCACCGCCATTGATCAGCACGCCGCCAGAGAAACCACCACCGTCTACGCCGGTGTCCGCAACTTCCCCATGCTTCCCGAAGAACTTTCCACGGGCAAAACTTCCCTGCTGGAAAATCAGGATTGCCTGAGCGTGGTTGTCGAATTCGTGGTCGACTCTGGCGGTCACGTCACATCCAGCAACGTGTACCGCGCTCTGGTTCGCAACCACGCACAACTCCAGTACAACTCCGTCGGAGCGTGGCTGGGAGCAACGGCGCCCGCGCCAGCCAAAGTGGCCGCCTCAACAGATCTGCGGGCTCAACTTCACCTGCAAGATGAAGTCGCGCAGAGACTGAAAAACCACCGCTTTGAAAACGGAGCGCTCACGCTTCAGACCGACGAACTCCAGCCCCTGCTCTTCAATGGCCAGGTAGTCGACATGGTGAAGCAGCAGAAAAATCACGCGACCGAGCTGATCGAAGACTTCATGATCGCCGCCAACAGCGTGGTCGCGCGCATGCTGGAAAAAGTTTCCTCTCTGCGTCGAATCGTGAAGCAGCCCGAGCGTTGGGACCGCATTGTTCAGCTCGCCGCTACACACGGCGAGAAGCTCCCTGCCGATCCAGATTCCAAAGCCCTCAACGATTTCCTGCTGAGGCGCAAAGCTGCCGACCCTGACCACTTCGCCGAGCTCTCGCTTGCCGTCATCAAATTGATTGGCCCCGGAGAGTACGTTCTCGAGCGCCCCGGCGATCCGTCAGCCGGCCATTTCGGCCTTGCCGTGCAGGATTACACCCACTCCACCGCCCCTAACCGCCGCTTTCCAGACATCGCGACTCAGCGCCTGATCAAGGCGATGCTCGCGGGCCGGCCTAACCCTTATTCCGACGACGAGCTCACCGCCATCGCCGCCAACTGCACCGAGAAAGAAAATGCCGCTCGTAAAGTCGAACGCGATATGTCCAAGCGCCTCGCCGCCGTCGCCATGCAAAACCGAATCGGTGCCACCTTCGACGCCATTGTCACCGGCGTGACCCCTAATGGAACTTTTGTTCGCGCCCTGCAGCCGCATGTCGAAGGATTATTGGCGCAAGGTGCACAAGGGCTCGATGTCGGAGACCAGCTTCGCGTCAAACTGATTCGCACCGACGTCCAACACGGCTTCATCGATTTCGCCAGGGCGTAGCCCGCGCCAGTCGCCCGCCTCAAGGCATCACGCAAGCCAATACCCCCGATAAATCCTGCACGTTATCCTTGGCCAAGCAGTTTGTGCGGGAGAAAAGGCGGGATTTCGTTTGCTGGAATGGCGCAACCTGGTTTGCGGCGTAATGATTGTTCTTGTGCCCAGTTCTCTCATGGCGCAGGACAATGGCCGTGCCATGCTCCATAACAACGGGGGAACCTGGCTGAACGAGAGTCCAGCGCCTCCGTCCACCGCGATTTTTCCCGACTCCCTCCTCCAGACACAAAAAGGCTACAGCGCCAGAATCGATGCGGAAGGATCGACCGTTCTGGTAGCTCCTGAAACCGTGGTGCAATTCCAGGGCCTGGAACTAGCCCTTGATCATGGCCACCTGCAGCTGGATACCGCGCGGGAAATGAAAGTGTTGATCGGCTGCGTCACTGTAACTCCGATAACGTACGACCGCACCCAATTCGATGTGACCGACATCGATGGAAAAGTAAAAGTGGTGGCGTACAAGAACGACGTCAGGATCAAATTACACGGGTCAGCCCTGCGAAAAACAAAAGGCGAGTCGTCCAGCACAATCGTGCGGGAAGGTGAGCAAGCCACTCGAAGCGAACACTGCGGAGTACCGGTCAGACCCAACCAAGGAACGGCCGGCGGCGGAGCCTTCCTGGATAGCGCCTGGGCAAAGGGCGCCGGAATCGTCGCCCTCGGGGTTACATGCTTGATCATATGCGTAGGCGATGACCCCATCAGCCCTTCAAAACCTAAATAGGTATCCCCTCGTTGTTGATTACCCAGCCAGAGATGGCGCGTCCGTCTTATTTGCCCCCTCCCACGCTGGACTGCGAGTCAGCTGCAGCAGCAACTCCAGACCCCAGGCGTCCTGCACGCAAAAGATAAAGCATGTAAAAAACAATGATCAGATTGCCCACGAATACGGCGGAGCGGAGGGGCGTAACGCCGCGCCACAGTTCACGAATTTCGAGGGGTATCAGCAGAGTTCCGGAGCCGAAGGCAAACCACTCCGCCCACCTGCGTTGCTTCCACAGTCCGTAGGCTTCGGCAAAACGAAGGGCGGAATAAGCGAACGCCAGCCGCGCCGCCGCCCATAAGCGCGCATCGGTCAGATCATCCGCAAAATCGAGAAAAAGCTGCGCTGAGTGCCGGTCGGTACTGATATGCAGAAGCGCGAGCAGGCTTTCTGCGATCACCCACGCGTCCTTGTGCACCAGCAGGATCGCGCTCATTCCGATCAGCAAAACGAAAATGCCTTTGGTGAATTCGAAGGAAGCAACTAACCGCAGGAGACGCCGCTGTGCGGGACGGAGACCGGTTTTCGTTGCAGGCGAGGACATGCCGCTAACAATTCTCAGAGTACCACGGCCTCCTTCTTTCTTTCCTTACCTCCGTAACTGGAGTGGATCGCTCTCTGATGACAAGATCGTGGAGTGGCAAAGGAAGGCATTATGAGAAAGTTCGCAACGCTGCTGGTACTCGCAATGATCAATTCCCCGATGGCGCGCGCACAATCTTCCGCGACGTCAGCTCCGCAAACCGCGCGGCAAGCGCTGATGGAAATGTTCTCTCTCAAGAGCCAGGGAACATTCGTGAAGCACTTACCCGCTGCCACTCTCACGGCCCTGGAGAAGGCGGGCGCTCTGAACACGTTACAGCAATACTCCATGCTCACCAGCCAATTGCATTCGACCGGAAATCAGCTCGAAACTTTTGAAACTGGACCTGTCTTGCTCACCTCGGTCGATCCGAAAACCAGCCAGAAAGTCGAGGTCATTGTCGAAAGCGACTCTCAGCAAGGCGAAGACGACAACATCGTCCTCACATTTCGAACTTACAAGGACAGGCAGATCCAGAAGACTCCCTTCATGCCTCGCATTACCTTTGCCATGAAAATGGAGTCCGGGGTCTGGAAGCTCAACGAAATCCTCGTCAGCATCCGCCTGCCATTGGCTGATCCTGACTTCCTCAAAAGCATTACCGATGGGATCAAATCACGAACCGCATCACCGGCGGTCCAGCCCCAGATTCAGGTAACCCAGAACCAGCCTGTTCAGTGGCAACCCGGGACGCAGAACCACGGCTTTGACAGCTCGATACAAACGGCGATGCGCTCCATCCTGACCGCCGAGATCGCATACAGCGCCACCTATCGCGCGGTTGGCTACACTTGCACTCTTTCTGATTTAGATGGATTCGGAGGCGGCGAGCCGAATGAACATCAAGCCATGCTGATCCCCAGTGGCTTGGCCGGCGGAAAAAGATTCGGCTACGTATTTACGCTCTCGGGATGCACGGGGAGGCCGGCAACTGGTTTCCAGCTTGCCGCTACGCCCGGAGGCAATACCTTTGGACGGCGTGCTTTCTGCGCCGATCAATCCGGAGTAATCCGCTACTCGGCCGATGGCAATCCTGCCACCTGCCTCGCCAGCGGCACTCCCGTCCAGTAAAGTTCAGCGTTTGCTCGAACGCACCGCTGCGCGTAGCTCATTCACGATCTCGCGGGACGCCCGAATGGCCGCGGCGTGCTGATTCACGTTGAACGAGATCGCCCCCACGCGCGCGTGTCCTCCGCCGCCGTAACGCTCGCAAATTTTCGCCAGGTTAACCATCGGCTCTTCCGGTGCCCACGGATTCGATCCCACCGACACCTTCACGCGAAAGCTGCTCTTGCTGAGTCCCACGCTATAAATGGACTCCGGATGGAGGTAGTAAGGAACGAATTTGTTGTAGCCCTCCAGTTCCTGATCCGTGATATCGAAAAAGATCGTGCCATCGGTGCACTCCGCACGCTGCCTCAGGATTTCGATGGAGATTTCGTGGCGCTTGAGCAACGGCGGCAAAAGGGGAGCCACAAACGGCTCTTCCAGAATTGCCGCCAGCGGCTTCGACGCGAGCAGAGGAATCAGGTGCGGAACGAATCCCTGATCCGGCGCCGATTCGATGACCATGGTCAGCTTCATCGCCGGCTCTTGCATCTCCACTGCCGTTTTGGCGTCGGAGTAAAGAGCGCCATCGATAACATCCGTCCAATGCACAAGGTCCGCCACCGGCGCAGGATCGAAGCCGAAACGCTGCTGCCCGATCATCGCAATAAAACTGGTGCAGGACTTGAAGGCCGGATCGTAGAACTTCCGGTTGCTCTCGTCGCGTTCAAAATGCGCGGCGTCTGCCGCGGAAAGGAACGCGCTCTCGTGATGATCGAACCACCACGTGATCTTCGGTGAGCTCGAATACTTGAAGTCGACGATGGCATTCTCATCGCCATCGAAGTGGGATTCGTCGAACAGAGCTCCAGCGCGATGCAGCAGGCCGGAGAATTCAAAATCCACATCGCTGCGGATACGCTCGCGGTAGAAACGGGAGAAAAGCGCAGCCGAAGACGCTCCGTCGAAACACTTGTTATGGTAGAAAACCTTGACTTTCAATCCGATCCCCAATTGCGCCAAAATTTCCGCCGCGCGCGTCACCCACAAAATGAACGCAATTCAGCAGCGAAGTAAAAGCTAATAGGAATGACAGCTTAGCGGAGGAAAGTCAAGGCCGCGGCAGTGAAATCTTCACATGCGGCGAATTGCAAATTGTCAGATGCGACCTTCACACCTGCTTCTCAGCGAGATCCCCAATCACCGGCAATTTATACATTTGCCCCTGGTTTGCCTTGATCAGCAGAATAATCCACACGATCAAACCGCCAAGCCCGACCAGCGGCCACATCAAGACCGTGAAGAACCCGAGCAACGGGAGATGAGCCACGATGCGCAGCCCAAACCACAGAATCCACCAGGCTACGTTGAAAAATATGCATTGCCAGGCGTGAAAGCGGACGAACCGGTTCCTGTTGTACGGCTCCACCACGAGAAAAATAATAGCCGGAATAATCGTCACGTACGCCAGCATTCCCGCCACATTATCGGCGAGTCCCGAGGTCGTTCCCGTCTGAGCAACTGCTACCGGTCCTCGTTGGCTACAGGCTGCGCATACCGTTGTGCCATCGGCAATCTGTGCGCCACACATATTGCAAAACGCCATCGGAGACCTCCTTGAAGTTCTCAGTCTGTGACCGCGTTGGCACGTCCGGACGACGTCGCGGCAAAGTACCAGAAAGCAGCTTGTGAAGCAATCAATAACTTGCTGATCTCAGCCTAGTTTGCGTCCGCTTGCAATTCCGCAAAGTCGCCGATCACCGGAAGTTTGAAGCGTTCTCCCTGCAAGGCCTTGACTACCAGTACCAGCCAGATCACGAAGAACCCGAGGCCCACCAGCATCGAGACCAGCAGCATTAGCAACTGGCCGACCACCGGAATGAAGAAGAGCAAGAAGCCTGCGAATTTGAGTGCCGCACCAATCATGCCACCCGCCAGCCACAACCCGATGCACTGGAAGGAATGAAAGCGCACGAAACGGTTCTTATTGTACGGTTCGACCAATAAGAACACGATCGCCGCAATAAAAGTGCAGTAAGCCAGCGCTCCAGCTACCACCTGCGGCAAAGCGCCCACATTGCCTTGCACCCGTTCGACCGGGCGCATCGCTATGCCACAGCCGGGACAAAACGCCGCGGTATCGGGCATCGACGCGGCGCACTCGGGGCAGGAGATAGACATCATTTCTACGATAACCCGCAACCACACACGTTACCAGAAAGCCGCATTCAGGCGCGTCCCGTATTTCTACGCGTGCAGACTGAAAAGTCCGATATAATTCCTGTTCCAAATTCAATGGACTTCGATCAGCTCGTTACATTTTTGGAAGTTGCCCGTCAGCGCAGCTTCTCGCGCGCCGGCGAAAAAGTATTTCGCTCGCAATCGGCGGTGAGCGCCCAGATCCGCCAACTGGAGCAGGAATACGGCGACCGCCTCCTGGACCGCTCCGGCAAAACCGTCAAACTCACTCCGGCGGGCCAAATCTTCTACGAATACGCGTTGCGGCTCAAGAGCCTGCGGGACGAGTCCCTCGTCGCTGTCGCCGATCACGGCCAGACCCCCCGCGGCACCCTGATGGTCGGCGCCAATGAAGCCACTTGCCTCTACGTTCTTCCCGAGGTCTTTGGGGAATACTGCCGCCACTACCCCGACGTGCAAATCAGCATCTACCGCAATTTTACTTACAAGATTGTCGAGAAGCTGGAGAACGGATCTCTGGACGTAGGCGTACTCAGCCTGCCAGTCCAATCGCCCAGCCTCAAGCTCCAGCCCATTTTCCGCGACCGGTTAATGTTGATGGTGAGTCCCAGAAATCCGCTTGCAAAGCTAAAATCGGCCCACGTCAGCGAGGTGGTGAAGCACCCCCTTCTTCTGCCCAAGACCGGTCACACCCGCAGGCTGCTCGATAAGCTTTTCCGCGAGTACAACTCCGAACTGAAAGTCCGCATGGAGTTGCCGAGTATCGGAATGATCAAGAGCTTCGTCGCCGCCGATCTCGGGATCTCGCTGATCAGCGCATCGTTCGCGCGCGACGAAGTAGCCGCTGGGCGAGTCAAACTGATTGAACTGGAAGGGGCGGAACTTTGGCGCGAATTAGGTCTCGCCTACAGGCGCGACCGCACTCTTTCCGTCGCTGCCAAAGCCTTCATCACGGTGTCACGGCAATTTGCCACCCATCCCAAGAAAACAGATTCCTCGGCGCATGGCTAGGAACTATGCGGCTTTGACGCTTCTGGATTTCACGCTCTGAACCACCGTTGCGGGAAGCTGCAGAACGCGAACTGTCGAATTCCTCCTGCTCTTGACGCGAACCGCAATTCCGTCGTCTTCCAGGAACGGCTCCGACACCACTTCGAACTCCTCGCCATACAACCGAATGCGTCCCGAGGTTGTGTAGCCGAGATGCTTCACGTGATCACACATTTCAGAAACAGAGGGGGATTCAAGATTGCGAGTCATGATACGCCCATTATAGTCCCCGGAAGGCAATCTGGACACCGCCCGCGCGAAATGGCGAAGCGCCGTCTTCCCCCAGACTTCTATGGCAGTTACTCCGGTCGAGACTCCCAATTTCTCCCGATTATGCTATATAGCACGTCGCAGTCTGCGATCAAACGTTCCAAGAATTCGTCGGCCGAGGGTCCACTTCTTCCCTTTGATCTGAAAACATTAGCTTCTCCGACCGTCACTCTCCCCTTATGGGTTTCGAAGTTTTCCCTTTACACCAGGCCCCCGAATACGCTATATAGCACAAGAACACATGAAACCTCGCTCTCGGGATCAAGTCTGTGCCCGGGGTGCCAATTACCAGTCAGTTCTTGGGCCGATAGTCTGGAAATCGAAGATGTCAGGAAATCACCGCAACGGAACCCCGGCCTACAAGCTCATCCAGAATGAGATCCGCAAGCGAATTGATGCGACGGAACTTAAACCGGGAGACTCAGTCGCCTCCGAACGCGAACTAGCCAAGACCCACAAGGTCAGCTTGATGACCGCCCGCCACGCGCTTGCGGGGCTCGAGCGCGAAGGCATTGTCGAAAGACGGCGCGGCGCTGGCACCTTCGTGGCCGCGCCCAAAATTCACTTCAACAAGCTCATGAGCTACACGGAACATATGTCCAGCCGCGGACTGGCGCCGCGTTCCCGCGTGCTGGTGGCCAAGATCATCGAAGACGAGCAGGAAGTTGCCGCGCGTCTCAACTTGCCCGCAACCAGCCGAATGATCAAGATCGCCCGTCTACGCCTCACCGGCGAGGAGCCTTTTGCCCTTGAGACCTGCTATCTTCCCGCATTGGAATTTTCAGCGCTCGTGGCTGCTCCGCTGGGCAGGAGTTCCCTGTTCGGCGCCTTGGAACATGACTACGGCGTAGAGTTGGCCTATGCCGATGAGGAGATCGATGCTACCCACGCAGATGCTCAGCTTGCCGAGATGCTGGCTCTTCCTAAGGGCTCGGCCCTTCTGCGGATCCGCCAGGTCATCTACTCCACCAAGGGCAAGGCCACCATTTACGGCGTGGGCTATTACCGATCTGAGCGCCACACTCTGTTTATCCGGCGTTTCCGCTAGTCTGCCGTAGTATTCTCGCGAGGACTGAATTTGCTCGTCACTTACATCGGCGAAAGGATCGCGCACCGTGCCGCAGAACGAAAAAGACGGCTATAACCGTTTCCTGCTGTTGGTAGCCGGGTTGGGCGGATTGCTCTACGGTGTGGATGTCGGCATCATTGCAGGGGCGCTTCCTTACCTCGATGCCACTTCCGGCTTGAATGCGGGCCAACTTTCCTTTGTCGTCGCAGCCGTACTTCTCGGTAGCGTCATCTCCACTTTGTTTGCCGGCATACTCGCCGACTGGATGGGCCGCAAGCTGCTCATGACCCTCAGCGGCCTGCTGTTCGTTGTCAGCATACCTGTCATCGCTCTTGCGCACGGCTATCAACCCCTGGTTCTCGGCCGCCTGCTGCAAGGTATCAGTGCCGGCCTCATCGGCGTTGTCGTCCCGCTCTATCTGGCGGAGTGTCTGGCGGCGACCAATCGCGGAAAAGGCACCGGCATCTTCCAATGGTTGTTGACCCTCGGCATCGTCGCCGCCGCTATCGTCGGAATGTTCTTCAGCATTCGCGTCGAAGAGGTTGCCAAACTCGGCGATCCCGCCCGGCTCTTCGCCTTTAAGGACACCGCCTGGCGCAGCATCTTCTGGGTCTCGCTGCCGCCTGGCATTTTATTCGTGGTCGGCAGCCTCATGGTCGCGGAGTCTCCGCGCTGGTTGTTTCGTCGCGGCAAGCGCGATGCCGCCTATTCCGCGCTCCTTCGCTCCCGCACCACACAGCAGGCCGATCTCGAACTCGCCGAGATGGAGCAATCGGCCGCGGCGGAGAAGGCGCAGACCTCCGGCGGATCGAAAATCAGGGAATCTCTGCTCCGGCGAAAATACGTGATCCCGTTCGTGCTGGCCTGCGTGATCCTCGCCTGCAACCAAGCCACCGGCGTGAATTCCATCATTGGCTATAACGCCAACATTCTTCTGCAGAGCGGCCTCTCCGATGTTCAGGCGCATTGGGGCTATGTACTTTTCACCATTGTGAATTTCCTGACGACCATCGGGGGCGTCATGCTGGTCGATCGCAAGGGACGCAAATTCCTCCTGTCGCTGGGCAGCGCCGGCATCATCGTGTCACTGCTCTGCACCGGATTTTTGTTTCGCCGCACAGAAAAACTACGCGTGGATTCCCGCGCCGCCGTTCAATCCCTCGTCACCACTGACCAAAAGCTCTCTCTTCTTTACGACGAGAAGGCTGCCGATAATCTATTAGGAGCGGCAATCGGAGCTACCGACAAATCTCTTATCACCCGGCCTACTTCGCTGATTATCATTTATTCCTGCGGAGACTTCCGCGCCGCCAGCAAAGTGGTCCGCTCCGACGATCTGGCAGCCAAGCCTATCGAGATCACGCGCGAAAGCTGCCTGCCCCC
>Ga0209040_10003021_pt1 | contig 12958 bp, 17 predicted proteins | sample BogFormECP12_OM3_FD_188240 | JGI IMG/M metagenome (GOLD analysis project Ga0209040, IMG submission 188240) | Bog forest soil microbial communities from Calvert Island, British Columbia, Canada - ECP12_OM3 (SPAdes) (version 2) | ecosystem: Environmental > Aquatic > Freshwater > Wetlands > Bog ... | reverse complement strand
TTGTTGTTGTTGGAACTCCAATCATCCCAGCTCAGAGGGCACTTTCCTCATAAAGACACCCGCGCCGTCGTCAATCAAACTCGGTGGATCAAGGCTAAAGGCTCGGTGCCGCACGTCCGGCACGCTGCTATGGCCGTCACGCGACCCTCCGCCGATCCCGGGACCAGCCTTTGCTGGGTCCTTTAAGGATAGGTGGTAGGACCCTCGTATCTCGTCGATTTCGAGACGCGGTCAGCAGTTATAGCAACCTTGCTTCGTTGCGTTCACCTGCGTCGATCGAGTGGGAGGTGAAGAAAAGGGTCGCGACACGGTCTCGGATACATACCTATTAGTGAATCACTGGTCACAAGAGCCCCGCAGATAACTATCGTCACATGAGCCAACTGCGGACGTCAATACGACGTACTGCCCCCTGGAAAGGTGTGACATTGTCGGCGTTTCGGCGAATCGTGTCGGTGTCGATGGCGTCGGCGACCGCTATAGGACTCATCGTTGCGGTAGGTCTCGCGCCACCGGCGAACGCCACGCCTTGCTCCGCGCCCGAAGCGAACATCGATCCTCCTACCACGCCGGCACCGATGCCCGCGCCCGCGCCAGTCGTCCGACCACCGACCGGGCGCAGGCCTTCTAACGCGAATGACCGTGCGCCGCTACCCAAGCTGGGTCCGCTGATATCTTCTTTGCTCAAGCCGACTTCTCCGGGTACTCGCTACTCGGCGCCGCTGGAGCATCAAGCCGAGGTCGTACCGCCCGGGCCAAATCCTCCCGGCGTCGGCAATCAACCGCCCCCGAATGCTAATCCGTTGGTTCCCAACGCAGCCCCGGTTCACCCGCAGCCGGCGCCGCAGCCGGCAGCGCAGCCGGCACCGCCGCCGCCTCCTGCCTCGATCGGGGGGGCTCCGACATCGCTCGTCGACTGGGTGACCGGCCCGAACGGCCCAAACAAGACCCTCGAGCGTTTCGGCATCTCCGGCACCGACCTTGGGATCCCCTGGGACAACGGCGATCCCGCCAACCATCAGACGCTCATGGCCTTCGGTGACACCTTCGGCTATTGCAAGGTCCACGGCCAGCAATGGCGATACAACATACTGTTCCGCAGCTCCGAAAATGACCTGTCCCACGGCATCCACGTGGCGCCCGGCTCGGCCTCCGACAAATATTCCGGCTCGCCGGCGTGGCAGTCGGGCCTCTCCAAACAGATCATCAACACCATCAAGAGGGCGCCACAGGAGACGGGACTCATTCCGACCGCCGCCATGTCCCTCGGGAGAAACCAATACATCAACTTCATGTCCATCAAGGAATGGGGCCGCGACGGCCAATGGTCGACGAACTTCTCGGCGATCGCGGTGTCCCCCGACAATGGCCAGAACTGGGGGGTCTACCCCGGCAGCATCCGCGCGTCGTCGCCGGACAACGTCCCGGGCGCCAGGTTCTTCCCGGGAAATGAGAATTTCCAGATGGGCGCGTTCATGAAGGGCAACGACGGTTACATCTACTCGTTCGGGACGCCGTCCGGGCGCGGCGGCGCGGCGTTTCTGTCGCGAGTTCCCGCGCGCTCTTTGCCGGACCTCACCAAGTACCAATACTGGAACGGCGACTCGAACTCCTGGGTCCCGGCTGATCCATCGAAGGCCACGCCGATTTTCCCTGGCCCGCTGGGCGAAATGTCAGCCCAATACAACAGCTATCTCAAGCAATACCTGGTGCTGTACACCAACGGTGGCAGCAACGACGTCGTGGCAAGGACGGCGCCGGCTCCGCAAGGACCATGGAGTCCAGAGCAGATGCTCGTGTCGTCATGGCAGATGCCCGGTGGCATCTATGCGCCGATGATCCATCCCTTGTCGTCGGGTAGGGACCTGTACTTCAACCTGTCGCTGTGGTCCGCATACGACGTGATGTTGATGCACACCGTGCTGCCATAGTCGGATCTCGTCGCGGCTCATAGCTGTAACGCGGTTGCGGTGCGCAGCCAGGCTGTCTTCTCAACGGTTCCGATCAGTTGGTGGTTGCCGAGCAATGGCCGAATCAGGCGCTGTCCAGTCGGTCGACACCTTGCGGTGCTTGATCAGCCACGTGCCCCCGTCGGGCACCAAGGTGTCGCGGTAGCGGCCGAAGTGGTCGAGCCCGATATGGGTGACCACGGTGAAGTAACACGACACGTGTGCCTCGTCGAGAGTCAGTCTGGTGAACAGCACGTTGGCGACGTTATGTCGGATGACGGGCTTGACGTCAACGTTGACGGCGACGTTTCTGGTGACGCCGCCGAGGAAAGCCGCGATTTCGGCTCGGCCGCGCAGTGGCTCCGAACCGCGTATCTCGAGGACACCGTCCGCGCAGAATGTTTCGGCGAAGCCGTCGAGACGGCCAGCGTCACCCGACCAGTTGTATCGCGCCAGGGTATCCCGAATCTGCTCTCGGGCAACCAGTTCCCACATCTCCACCGTCGTGACTCCTCACGCGGGGTTGTCACTGTGTAGCCGCACCATTCGGGTTGTGCTGCTCTCATCGAGGTCGACGAGATCGCTGCGCGAACGGAGGAAGTCACTAAAGGATTTGAACCCCAACGACTTCTCGCTGAAGGACGGATCCATCCGCTTCATCTGGGCCTTGACTTCGGAGTTGTGGAGCCATTCGTCGTCGTCCTTCTCCTGCGCGATGCGCAGTGCGCGTTCGAGCAGTCCGGTGGCGGCGGCCTGCGGGTCGGCGGGCGCCGGCTCGTCGTCCGGCGCGGAAGCGGTTGTCCGCTTGCCGCGTTTGCCGGTCTTGGGACCCGTCGCCTCGACGGTGGGTATCCCCGGCAGTGCGTCGTACGTGACGAATTCGTCGCACGCGGCGGCCAGTGATCGGCTGCTGGCGCCGGCCACGCCGATGCCGACGACGTAGCGGCCGAGGCGTTTGCAGCGCTGGGCGAGCGCGATGTAATCGGAGTCGCCCCCAACGATGACCACATGGGTCAGGTCGGGAAGCCGGAACATGTCCTCGACTGCGTCGACCGCCAACCGGATGTCGGCGCCGTTCTTGTTGCTGTAATTGACGGCCGGAAACAGCTGCACCAAATCGACCGCGCGGCCAACGAGTTGACTGTGATACGCGGCGTTGACGTGGGCGGACCAATCCGCGTACGCACGGGTGAGGACGAGGGTGCCGAATGACGAGGCGAAGTCGATGACCGCGCCGATGTCGACGGTCGCCAACTTCAGCCGCTCTTTTTCCAGGCCGTTGGCTCTGTCCCGCTGGAATGAGCTGCGTCCGTGCACTTGGTCGTATCGCGAGATCACGATGTTGTCGAAGTCGAGGTAGACCGCTACGCGAGTGGGGCCGGATTGGGTCATGTTGCCTGCGCCGCTGACGTCGGAACCATCCGCCCATCGTGCGCCACCGAACCGACCCCATCAAGGACCGGGGCACTAACGATTGCCGAGTCTTTACCTGACGATGTAGGGCCGGAAGCTGTGCTCGGGCTCTGGCGTGATGCCGTTCAGGTCGAAGACGGCGATGAGTGCGCGCAAGAAAGCGGGGGACCAGTCGGAGAATGGCACCGCCTCTACCCGATCGATCAGATCCTGACGGAGGTGGTCGATGCCCGCCGGCTGTCGAATGTCGGTCATGACCGGTCCGGACGGCGCGTACGACCCGGTATCCTGCTCATCGAGCCAGTCCTTCCGAGCAGACGGTTTTGGTTCGGGCGGCCCCCGCCCGGCGTTGCAGCGCCGGGATTGCGTGGGGCCGCCCTCTTTCTTCGTGACTGGTAATTCACGCTAGGGCCGGCGTGTCGCGCTTGTACAGGGAAGGTTGCGGGAACTAGTGAAATTCAAATTTCCCTGGCAGGGAGGCAAATCCGTCGATCGCCAGGGACCGGAGTTCCTCGAGCGCCTTGACGGATGGGCTGCCGGGCTCGGCGTGATATATCAGCAGTTGCTGCCCACCCGAGTGGGGAACGCTGAGCTTGTTCCGGTGTAGGTGAAGGTCGCCAACCAGGGGGTGGCGAAAGTGGAAAATGCCGGTGCGATAACCGACATCCGCACGTGCCACAGTTCACGGAACCGATCGCTTGCTGCCGACAGCTCGTCGATCAAAACAGACAACCGCGGATCGTCCGTGTCGCCACCGGCCGCCTCGCGTAACCCGCAGACCCCTATTTCGGTCGCCTCGTCCCAATCGACGAAGAGTTCGCGTGCAGCGGGGTCGAGAAGGCGCCAGCGCAGGAAGTTTTGTCCCGGCATGAAACCCGGTGACAGCGCGCGGGCGCAGGGATTCGCGGCCAGCACGTCCTGGCATCTGCTAGCCACAATCGCCGGCATCGAAAACTGATCTATGAGTTGGTCCAGCCTGTTCGCCGCTGTCTCTACTGCGGGTCGGGACCTGCGGTCGCTGGTCGCGGTCGCCAGTCGATGCAAATGTTCCGTCGCTTTGCGGTCGAGCTGCAGCGCTTGTGCGAGTGCGTCACGACTTGGACGGATGGACGGGTGTCACGGCCCTGCTCGAGGCGTAGGTAGTAGGCGGAGCTGATGCCGGCCAGGGTCGCCAGCTCTTCGCGGCGCAAGCCCGCCACGCGCCGGCGCGGTCCAGCGACCAACCCGACGTCTTCGGGACGGATCTGTTGGCGCCGCGCACGCAGGTAATCCCCAGCGCGTTGGCCTTCTGTGCCATCACCCGATGCTAAAGGTGTCCGTGCCAATACCATGATCGATTGGGCCAGGCTGGCGATCCGTTTGCCGGAATTTGCAACGCCCGCGCCGCGCTGACGGTGGCTGACGGTGCACACCCGAAAGCCACCGCTGCAAAGAAGGATTCACGAAATGTCCACCATCTACTTCGACGAGATGACCACAGCGACCCCTGAGCAGTTCATCGCCGGGCTCACCGACTTCGGGCCGGGCCGGGCGAAGCTCTTTCCCAACAGTGCCGACTCGTACCTGGCGGTGCATCACCTGGGCGCCCATGAGGCCGACGTAACCGAGGGCTCAGGCGGCGTCTGGGAGCGGTTGCACTACGACTGGTCCGATCCCGATCGCGTCGAGCTCACGACCACCGACTCCAACGTGTTTGGCGGTGCATCGGGCTACAGCTACACCTTGAGGCGGCAGGTCAACGGAACGACCGCCGTAGACGTCGTCATCGTCCGCGAGGGCAAAAACTTCAAGGGACGGGTTCTTTCGTTCCTGCTGGGGACCGTCGCCAAGCGCTCGTTGCGAAAGGCATTCGTTCACAGCGTCAGGGCCATCGAAGCCCGTAGTGACGCGGGCGTGGCAAAGCTTGCCTAGCGGGCGGACCCGATCCCCGCGGGCCGCCACATGAAAGCCGCCCCGTCTGCCACCGGGGCGGCTTTCATCTAATTAAATTGAAATCGCCGCGACTGGAACGGATTTCTATGTCAGGCGGACGTCGCTTAGGTCGATCGACACCATGAGTTCGTCGGGCAGGAGCCGGCCGTCGGCGTCGCAGCGGTAGGCCCGGCGCTTGGACGGCAGCTTGATTCCGTCAGCCTCCACGATGTCGTAGACGTACTGGATCGCAGCGAACCCGCCGGCCACGTCTACCCGGTAGTCGTGACGGCGCAGCAGGAAGTCGCCGTCGAAATAGAACTCCTGCAGCCGGCTGTGGCTGGCGAAGCTGTCCGGGAAATGCGCCTGCAGTCCAAACCACTGCTCGCCGTTATCCTTGATCGGATCGATCTCGGTGACGGTAAACCCAGGCAGTGTCATCAGGAACGGGGTCGTCAAATAGGTCCACAACGCGTAACCGTTAAAGTAGGCGCGCTGCAACGGATCCCACGGTGTGGTCAACCCGTGACCGGTGAATGATTCGCGCGGGTCGCTGCGTTCGGCGACTACCTGGCCATCGATCTTTTCGATCGCAATGCGGCCCGGGGTGAAGTCGGTTTTCTGGTCTGGTGCACCAAACGGCTGCAGCGATGCCCATTCACGGTGCAGCGCAACGGTCATCTGTCGCGGCACGGGATCTTGCGGTTGGCCCTTGATCTCCCACAGCTTGCCGCCGCTGACGATCGTCGCCTCGATGGTACTGAATTGGCGCCACCGCTCGAGTCCTCCGTGCGCCTGGAGCACCCCGTCGAGCAGGTTGGTCATCCCTCGCCGCCGAGCATGTCGAGCACGACTCGGAATCTGGCTTCACCGGACATCATTCGAGCATAGGCCGCGGGTGCGTCTTCGAAGGGCATCACTTCGGTCATGGGTGCGACTCCATGCGCGGCGCTGAACTGTATGTTCGCCTCGTTTTCGATGGATGTGCCGGTGAGGCTGCCGATGATGGAGCGGCCACCAAAGATGAGATCTGCGGTGCTGACCTCGATCGGGTCGTTGGCCGCACCGACGACGATCAGCTGACCGCGCGGCGCGAGGCCGGCCACCAGCGGCGACATCGATGCGCCGCTGGCCGCGGTGGCCACGATCGCGACGGCTCCGCCGAGTTCTTGCAGCGCCTTGGCGGGATCGGTGGCGGCGCTGTCGATGTAATGGTCCGCACCGAGCTTTTCTGCCAACACAGCCTTGTCGGTGCCGCGAGCGATGGCCGCGACACGGTAACCCAGCTTGTCCGCGTACTGCAGCCCTAAATGGCCCAGACCGCCGATGCCCTGGATCGCGACGAGCGCATCGGGTCCGGCGTTCAACTTCTGCAACGCGTTGTAGGTGGTGATGCCGGCACACAGCAGGGGAGAGGCATCCACAGATGTCAGGCCGTCGGGAATGCGGACCAGCCCGCTGGCGCGGGCGTGCATCACCTCGGCGTATCCGCCGTCCACGGTCGTGCCCGTCTGAGGCTGGTTTTCGCAGTTGACGAAGTCCCCGTGACGGCACCAAACACAGACGCCGCAGTGACCGCCCAGATAACCGACGCCGACGCGGTCACCGAGCTGCCATTCGGTAACGCCCTCACCGACGGCGTCGATGACGCCGACGACCTCGTGTCCGGGCACCACCGGTTGACCCGGGTCGGGGCGCATGCCCTCCACCGCGAGCACGTCGCTGTGGCACACGCCGCAGCTGTCCACCCGGAGCCGTACGTGACCAGGCTGTGGCTCGAGCGACTCGCGCTCAACCAACTCGAACTGCCGTTGTCCAGTGACCTGGTAAGCGCGAAATGTCGCCATGTCAAGCCTCCCTCAGTAGCCTTGCTCGCCGCCAGGCGTCTACGGTTACCATGAGCGCGCCGAACGCGCGTCGAATTCCGGTAATCGGATCGCCAGCCTGTCCCAATTGATGGTGGGGTTGGCAGGGACAGCCTTGGTGCCCTGTTAATTCACGCGCTCTTGGCCAGGACTGGAAGCCCAGATGCGCTGTCGCCCTTGGCTACTCGGCGGATCAACATGCGGGTGGCCTTCTCCAGGATTTCCTGTGCGAGCTCGGGTCGCCGCGTGCGCTGCGCACGCCGTGCCGCCGCGCCAATGGTCAGCCCCTGCTCATAGCCGATGACAACACGCGGATCCACGTAGGAACCACGGGCCACCGCAGGCGTGTTGCCCAGCTCCTCGGCGACCTCCCTCATCACCGCCGCCTCAACGCGCTTGACCACCCGTTGTGATACGGGCGGGTCCGCGTCGGCGAACGCCGCGGCAGCCAGGACCGTCCCATGCCAGGTCCGCAGATCCTTGACCGTGTAGTCGACACCGACCAACTCCTTGAATCGGGTATTGAGGTCATCGGCCTGAACATTCACCCATCCGGATGCATTGCGGCACATCAGAAGTCGTTCGGTTCGTTGGGCGCGGCGCATTAGCGAACGCACCGCCCGGACAATGTCGGCGTCCTCGATTTGAACCGTGCGCCGAACCCCGCTTTTGGCAGGGTAATCGAATTCGACCGCGTCGCGCCGCACTGTCACGTGCTCACACAGCAGGGTGGCGATCCCGTAGGACTCGTGTTCCTCGGCGTACTGCTCACCCCCGGCGCGGAAGTAGCCGCGATCAAGCAAGCGCAACGCCAGGGCAAGCACCCGTTCGCGTGTCAGGCCCCGGCCGGCGAGGTCGCGCGCGATGCTGGTTCGCCACGCCGGCAACTGCGTGGACAATTCCAGGACGCGGTCGAACTTTTCCTCGGAGCGCTCCTGCTGCCACGCCGGGTGGTAGAGATACTGGCGGCGTCCGGCTGCGTCGGTGCCGACGGCCTGAATATGGCCGTTAGGGTACGACGAGATCCACACCTTCTTCCATGCCGGCGGAATCACCAGCTCCTTGATCCGCTGCAGGGTGTCGGCATCGGTCAGCAGTTCGCCATCGGGCCCGTAGTAGGCGAAACCGTTGCCTCTCCGCTTGCGTGCGATTCCCGGCCCGCTTAGCACACTGCGACGCAGCCGCATCTTCACCTCCACTGGCTCACCGAACAATTACCCGCTCAGCGGGGTGCTCACACGCGATAGCTCCAACCCGCTGTGGATAACGATTTCGTCACGATCGACATCACGATTACGTAAGAACCGGTCAATATTGGCTCAGCGAAAACACCCGTTTGTGTGGCCGGGACCACGCAGTCGACAGCTAACACGCGATCCGCGGTGTTCGTTGGGGGCGAACGCCGGCTGCAAACGGTTTCGTTTCGGCTACTTTGGATTTGGGGGATCGGGCGCCCCGACGACCAATTCGCAAATTCGAAGGAAAAAAATGATCATGAAATTCAGCAGTATGCCCGTGCGTCGGCGAGTGGCCGGCATCAGCGCCGGTTGTCTGCTCGGGGGGCTGACCATCGGTATCGTCGGCATGCCTACGGCGGCGGCAGCGCCCGACTGCAGTCCGGGCGGAGTGAACGCCACCGTATCGTCTGTGACCGGCGCAGCGCGCCAATACCTGGACACCCACCCAGGCGCCGACCAAGTAGTCATGGCCGCCTACGGCCAACCGCGGCCGCAGGCGGCTGCCAGTTTGCGCAACTATTTCATTGCGCACCCGCAGGAGTACTACGACCTGCGCGGGATTTTGGCACCCATCGGGGATACCGAGCGCCAGTGCAATGTGACGGCGCTATCGCCGGATCTGCAATCGGCCTACCAGGAGTTCATGGCCGGCTGATCTGATCGGCTGCGGCAGGCGCTCCGCACAACGGAACGCCTGCCGCAGTCTTCGTCCAGTCATCTCTCGACGTTGAAGAACGAGTCGCCGTCCTCTGGCGTCCCGTCGATTTGGCCGCGTTCGCGGCCGTGCTCGTTCGGATCGATGCGATCGAGTTCGTCGTCGCTGACCAAGTCCAGCGCGCCCTCCTGCGAGTCGTGCGCATCTTGCGACGGCCAGTCGTCGGGCGGATCCTCTGAAGTCTCCGCCGCCAGCTTCTGGTCGAGCGACTCGTTGTCGTCGGCGTTGATCCACTGGTCGGGCGGATCCACCACCTCGTCGCCGTCGTCGTTGCGCACCTCGTCGGAATCCAGGCTTTCGGACTGGTCCAGCATGTCGTCGTAGTTGTCGCTGTCCACGACAAGCCGATTGCCCACGCGGCGCAGCGTTAAAACTCAGGGTGCGATAGGTCGGTTCGTCCATTCCCGGTCGGTTCGGCGCGAGGAGCGGAACCACCCGCCCGCTGCGCCCGTGCCTCCATCGGTCGGGATCGTGTGGCCGGTGACGAACGCCGATAGGTCTGAGGCGAGGAAGAGGATCACGCGGGCCTGGTCTTCGGGCAGTCCCATCCGTCCGACCGGAACCCACTGTGGCCATTGCGCCTGCTCCTCGGCGGACAGCCACTGCGAGTAGGGCACCTGCAGCGATTCGGTGACGTCCGGGCCGATCGCGTTGACCCGCACACCGTCGCGGCCTACCTGGACTGCCAGGCTGCGGGTGAAGTGGATGACGGCCGCTTTCAAGGCGGCGTAGACGGGATCCTCGGGGTAGCCGCGCAGGCCTTCGACGGAGGAGACGTTGACGATCGCGCCGCCGTGTTGGTCGGTCATCGCCGGCAGGAACGCGTGGGTGACGAGGAAGACGTGGTGCAGATTCACCCGGTAGAGCTCATCCCATAGTCGCGGGCCGGTGTCGACGAAGTTGCCCGGATGCCGCAGCCAGTGGCCGACGTTGTTCACCAGCACATCCACCCGGCCATAGTGATCCAGCACCGATCGCGCCAGTCCGGCGACCTGGTCGGCGTCGCGGACGTCGGTGACGACCGGCAGAGCCGACCCACCAGAAGTCGTGATCTCGTCGGCGCACCGCTGGGCGCGCTCGGTGTCGATGTCGGCGATGACCACCTGGGCACCGTGTTGCGCGAACAAACGCGCGGTTGCCGCGCCGATTCCGCCAGCTCCGCCCGTCACCACTGCCACGCGGTCGGCCAGCAGCGGGCCAGCGTGCGTTGCCTGCTCCATGCTCACATCCTGCTCGTACCTTTCAGCGGGCGGCTGACTGCACGCTCGGGGGCCTGCGACGGAAAAGCAGGTGGTCGACGGAGTACTTGTTGTGGCTTCGGAAGGCAATTACGGCGGCGAGGAAGCTCGCGTGGACAAGCTGTTCGCCGATCACGCGAAGTGCTCGATCGACGTCGCACCGAAGACCAGGACGATCATCACCAGGCCGCCGGCCACGGCGGCCGCTCGGGTCAGCGCACCGGCCAGCAGCAGGACTCCGGTGATCAACTCGGCAAACGGGAGCGCGTAGCTGCACACGCTGACGAGGACGGCGGGCAGGATCGACGTCTTGAACTCGCCCGTCAAGTGCGCGTGAAAAGCGCCCAGTTTGGGCAGCCGGACCAAACCGTGTCCGAGAAGGCTGGCCCCGATGGTCAGCCGTATCAGCAGGTAGGCCACAGCGCGGTCGGTTTGCCCATTGACCGTGGGAGCATCCGCGGCAGGCATGATCGGTCCTTCCATGAGCTTTTGGTCAACGTCGACAACGTCAAGTCGGCACGCCATCGTGACCGTGCCGCACGAAAACCCCAGGCAACGATAGTCTTTGCGCTTGGGTCGTGCCCGCGTGCGCTATACCAACCTCTGGTTCCCTTCCATTGGGGAACGCGTGCCGATCTCGGCAGTGTGGGTCGGATGTGTGCACAGTCGCCGGGATAGTGGGCGATTCCACCAGAGACCGCAAGAGGGAAGGTGTGCTGTGGTCAAACTGTCAAATGAATGGCATTCGTTTGTCACCGTATTGGACGCGCACGCCACCGAAGAAGAACGCGACCTATGCCCCGCGCCGGTCGACCTGAGCCAGGAGATGCTCAACGAGTTAGGCGACACCATGCTCGAGCGCATGAGCAAGTTGCGCGGCTCCACGCTCGAAAAGCTTCACGTCAAGGGTCGTGCCGCCGTACTGCGGGCAATGTGAACCGCCGGCAGGCCGCGCAGCGGCTACCGGCGCTGGAGAAGTCGACTTTCCTGCGCTCAGCGGTCATCGGGATTGCACCTCCGACTGGATTTCGCCGCCTAGGCGTTGCGGTTCGTCGAGCGGGAAAAAGGTACGCCCGCCGGGGATGTAAACAAGCCGGGCGTCGGGGAAGGCGTCGCGCAAACGGTCGGCGAGTTCCATCGTGAAAAATCGGTCCGCGTCGCCCCACAGCAATAGGACGGGCTTGGTGAATCGCGGGAGTCGGCTCGACACCTCAATCAACTCGGCCGGGTCAACGCCGCGCAGGAACTTGGCGGTGTCACGTCGGACGCCGCGGTCGACCAAAGCCGGAGTGATCCAGCGTCGAGTCAGCGCGGGGTCCAGGGCGTTGGAAACGTTTTGGCCCTGCACGCGTTGCCGGATCCAGGCAGGACGCATTATCGACATCAACGCGTAAACGCCGGCGGGTCGGCGGCCCAGCTTGAAGACCGGCCGCAACGATGGTGGCGGGAACTGCTCGAATGCGTCGCCATTGGTCAGCACCAATCGGGCGATCCGACTGTCGTCGATGTCAATGACGAACTGGCACAATGCAGTTCCGGTGTCGTTTCCCACCAGGGTGACATCGGTCAATCCGAGCGCCTCGAGGAACGCGATGATAAGCCGCGCAACCCCGCGGGGACTCAGATCCGCCTCCGGCCGAAGCGCCAAGGAGTGCGAGCCCAGCGGCAAGTCAAGCGCATACGAACGTATTCCGCGCGGCGAGGTCATCCGCCAGCTTTGTCCACAGCTCGCAATTGACCAGCAGCCCGTGGACGAGCACCACGGGAGGGTCGGCACTGTTGGCCGGTCCGGCGAGTCGATACTGAACTCTGCCCTGCGGCAGATCGATGATGGGCATCGGAACTCCTGAGCTACGATTCCACACAAATATACATACGGTATGTACGAACATACATACCGTATGTATGAAAGGCAAGGCAGATGGAAGACAACCGCCGCACGCAAGCCGAGCGCGCCGCGGAAACACGCGAGGCGCTGATCGCGGCGGCCCGGCCGTTGTTCGCCGAGCACGGTTTCAGCGAGGTGGCTTTGGAGACGATCGTGCGCGCGGCGGGCGTAACTCGCGGTGCGCTGTATCACCACTTCGGCGATAAGACGGAGCTGTTCGCGGCGGTGTTTGAGCGCGTCGAGGGGGAGGTGGCCGCGGCCCGGTGGCTGGATGCCGAGGACGCCACCATGGCCCAGGTGCTGGCCTGGGCCATGGAGCATGATGCCGACCTCGCGCTTCGGCTGGTGGCCGGGATGGGCTGGTGGTGGTACCTGCGGGGCGGGCTGGCAGGCCAGGGCCCGCTGCTGCGCGAGGCCGCCGAACGTGCGGTGCCAGGCAGCGACGGATGGTGCGCCGCGCAGTTCTTTGCAGGCTACGCGGCGTGGTTTTCCGGTGATACGGCCGCGTCGCTGGGCCATTTCACCGCGCTACGGGACGCAGCCGCGAAGCAGGGGCCGTGCCCGGCGCTGGCCGACGGCCAGGCCGACCGGGCGGCAGCGCTGGCCCTCATGGGCCGGCACGCGGAGGCGGCCGACGATGCGCGCCGTGCCCTCGCGGTGGCCCGCGAGATCGCCTACCCGCCGGGGCAGGTACTAGCCCTGGGCGGGCTGGCCATCGCCGCCCAGTATGCCGGCGATCTG
>Ga0209040_10003017_pt1 | contig 12970 bp, 11 predicted proteins | sample BogFormECP12_OM3_FD_188240 | JGI IMG/M metagenome (GOLD analysis project Ga0209040, IMG submission 188240) | Bog forest soil microbial communities from Calvert Island, British Columbia, Canada - ECP12_OM3 (SPAdes) (version 2) | ecosystem: Environmental > Aquatic > Freshwater > Wetlands > Bog ... | reverse complement strand
GTCCTTGTCGCGGTGGTTTGCGGTTTTGCTTCGGTGTGTTACGCCGAGCTCGCCGCCATGATTCCCATCGCTGGCAGCGCCTACACCTACACCTACGCCACCATGGGCGAAATCATCGCCTGGATTATCGGCTGGGATCTGATTCTGGAATACGCCGTCAGCAACATGGCCGTCAGTGTGGGCTTCTCGCAGCACATCGTAAACCTCTTCGATTGGTTCGGCTGGCATCCCAATCCGCGGTGGATTTCGCCGGCATATCTGCCCTCCGGCTTGCAGGACCTGCAGGGCAACGACATCTATGGCGCGGGCTGGCACTTTGGTTTCAACTGGCCGGCCTTCATCATCGTCATGCTGCTCACCGTGATCCTGGTGCGCGGAATCCGCGAGTCGGCAGAGACCAACAACATCATGGTGCTGTTAAAGGTTATAGCCATTCTGGTCTTCGTGAGCTTCGCCGCGCGCCTGATTCATCCGGCCAACTGGCATCCTTTCGCGCCGAACGGCTGGCCGGGAATTCTCACTGGCGGCTCGATCGTCTTCTTCACGTACATCGGGTTCGATTCCGTTTCCACCGCCGCCGAGGAGTGCAAGAATCCGCAACGAGATCTGCCCATCGGCATTATCGCCACCCTGGTCGTTTGCACCGTTCTTTATATTGCCGTAGTGGTGGTGCTGACCGGCCTGGTCCGTTGGGACACGCTGGTTGACGATGCCGCGCCGGTAGTAAACACCCTGAAAAAGCTAAACTTTTCCAGCGTGCGCCTCGTCGTCCTGATCGGCGCACTCATGGGCATGATCTCTTCCCTGCTGGTGTTTCAGCTTGGCCAGGCCCGCGTGTGGTTCGCCATGTCCCGTGACGGCCTGTTCCCCAAAATATTTTCCCGCGTGCATCGCCGCTATCAAACGCCGGCCTTCTCCACCTGGACTGCGGGCTTCGTCGTGGGCATCCCCGCCGGACTTCTGGACATCGGCACCCTCGCGGATCTCTCCAATATCGGTACGCTCTTCGCTTTCGCGCTGGTAGCCGGCGGCGTATTGATCCTTCGCTATCGCGAGCCCAATCGCCACCGCGCCTTCCGCGCGCCCGGCGGCCCGCTCGCTCCCATCATCACCATCCTCACCTGCCTGCTGCTGATGGCCGGCCTGCCGATCATGAACTGGATTCGTTTCTTCGTTTGGATGATCATAGGTCTGGTGCTTTATTCTCTTTATGGCAGCAAGCGAAGCACTTTGCGCGCCGCGAATCGCCCGTAACGTGGGCGCGCCTGAGCCGAAAAGGAACCGCCGCATGTCGCGACGTCGCGTCAACCAGCTGCTGAAAAGGATGCCGGCGATGCTGGCGGTAGTCGCGCTCGCCGCGTTGTTGCCTCACGCTGCGCACGCCTGGGGACGCAACGGGCAAAAACTTATCGTCAATCAAGCGATCGATACGCTGCCCCCGGAAATTCGCGGCTACTTCGAAGCAAACCGAGCCACGCTGCTCCAGCATGTGAGCGATCCCGTCGACCTGATGGCTAAGTCCACCACCGAGCGCCGCAATCACTACCTGTATTTCGATAAGTACGGCCGCTTCCCTTTTGCAGCCCTGCCACGCAACTACAAAGCTGCGGTTTCAAAGGTTGGCAAGTGGAAGCTGGAAGGCAACGGGCTGCTGCCGTGGCAAGTCGGCGTGTACAGCCAAAAACTCACTGAAGCCATGAAAATGGGCCACTGGGACGAAGCGAAAATCGACGCCGCCATCCTGGCCTTTTACGTCGGCGAGACCAACGACCCTTTCCACACCACTGACAATTACGACGGCCGGCTCAGCGGGCAAGTAGGCATCGACGAACGCTTCGGCAGCACCTTGGTGGACCGCTTTTCCTCGTTCTTTCCTATGCGCCCAAACGATGCGTCCTTTATCGGCGATCCCACCGACCACGCGTTTGAATCCAGCCTGGCCTCCCACAGCGTCATTGAAAACGTGCTGCTCGCCGATCGCAATGCCCAGCTCGGGCAAACTTCCTACACCGACGAATACTACGACCGCTTTTACAATTTATCCGCGGCGATTTTGATCCACCAGCTCTCCAACGCGGCCACGGATACCGGCTCCTACTGGTTGACGGCGTGGATCAATGCGGGCAGGCCGCAACTGCCGCACTGATTATTTCGCGCGGCAGTGATTTCGTTTCAGCGCGATTTTTCCATCGCCACGATTCTTGCCAGCCACGCGATCTTGCCGTCGAAAGGGTTCCTCCACTTGAGCGTTCTCCCCGCCCGCATCGCCACGCTGCCAAAAGCGGAGTTGCATGTTCATCTGGAAGGCTCCATGCAACCTTCCACGGTGGCGAAGATCGCCGCGAACCACGGCCTCGTGGTCAGCGAAGAGGAGGTGCGGCGCCGCTACGCTTACCAGGACTTCGTGGAGTTCATCGAGAGTTTCAAGTGGGTCACGTCGTTTTTGCGCGAGCCGCGCGACTATGGTGTCATCGTCCGCGATTTCGCCGACGCCCTGCTCGCGCAACACGTCGTCTACGCCGAGGTCACGCTGTCCATCGGCGTCATGCAACTGCGCGGCCAGGACCCACAAGCCAACTTTGAAGCCATGCTGGAAGCCGCCGAAGACTACGAGCGCCGTGGTTTGCGCTTGCGCTGGGTGTGGGACGCCGTCCGCCAGTTTGGCGTGGAAGCCGCCATGGCCGTGGTCGAGGCCGCGGGGCGCTGCCATAGCGATAAAATCGTGGCCTTCGGCATCGGCGGCGACGAACGCAGCATTCCCGCACGCGATTTTCGCGCCGTCTATGGCCGTGCCGAAGACTTGGGCATGCGCCGCCTCATTCACGCCGGCGAAGTCGGCGGCCCGGAAAATATCCGGCAAGCCATCGAGCACCTCAAAGTCGATCGCATCGGCCACGGCATCGCCGCCATCCGCGACCCTGCGCTCATGGATCTGCTGGCCGAGCGCCAAATCCCCCTGGAAGTTTGCCCCGCCAGCAACATTTGCACCGGCGCGTTAGCCCTGCAACTCGGCACGGATGCGCCCACCATCGAGCAGCATCCCTTGCCAAAACTCTTCCGCCACGGCGTTCCTATTGTCCTCTCCACCGACGACCCCACCATGTTTCACACGACGCTGACCGGTGAATACGAAAACGCCGCCAAAATGGGCCTCGACAAATCCGAACTCGAGCGCCTGGTGGAAATGAGTTTTACGCACGCCTTTCGCTAGAAACCGTTTCTCGAAATGAACTGGCCCTATTGAGCCGGTTTTGCTAACCGCCGTCCCCCGGTTATACTCTCGGCATGAAAGCTCACGTATGGGTGATGCCGAAACGCACGGTTCTCGATCCCCAGGGCCAGACTATTCAGCACGCGCTCTCCGGCTTGGGCTACGCCGCGGTAAAAGACGTGCGCCAAGGCAAGTTTTTCGTCCTAAATCTGGATGGCTGGAGCCGCGAGGAAGCCCAGGCGCAAGTGGAACGCATCTCCAAAGAAGTTTTGACCAACCAGGTCATCGAGGAGTTTCGCTTCGAGATTGTGGACTGACCACCTCCTGGCGTCGCGACAAAACTATGACTCCCTCCTCTTCTCATTCACGCATTCCCCGTACTTTTTTTACGGCGCTGTTTGTGCTCCTGCTCGTTCTTTGCCTCAGCGCCGCAGCCTGCCAAAAAGATAAAAACGTCCACACATCCGATCCGAAACTGAAGGGCATTGATGCGCTGCTGGCGGAACAACTACCGCCCGGCACTCCATCGGCGCGGGTAGAGAATTTCGTCCGCGTGCGCGGCTACGAGCAGCGCGATTCCGTCGAGCCCCACACCCTGGTGGTCATCGTGAACCACATCAATCCCGAAACCATCCAGCCGGAGACCGCGCGAGTCACCTTTCGCTTCGACGCCAACGATAAACTCGTAAGCTACGACCTGCAGCCCGCCCCTACCCTCCCGATTCGCTAGTATTTTGCGCCGCGGCGGCTTGACGCCGCTTTCGCGGTTGCAGCGCATCACCCAGCAGTTTCGTCACAAGTACGCATTCCACCAACCGAGCGGTCACGTCCCCCGTGTTACGCTGGAATAGTCACCAGGAGATCGTCGCATGTGCGGGATTGTCGGCTACATCGGCCCGAAGAAAGTTGTGCCCGTAATCATCGAAGGCCTGCGCAAGCTCGAGTATCGCGGCTACGATTCCGCGGGCATCGCCGTGGTCACGTCTGAAGGTCAGTTGGAGATTCGCCGCGCCTCCGGCAAACTGCGCAATCTTGAAGAAGTCATCCGCAAGTCGCCCATCGAGGGCACCTACGGCATCGGCCACACGCGATGGGCCACGCATGGCCGTCCTACGGAAGAAAATGCCCACCCGCATCGCGACTGCAGCGGACAAATCGTGGTGGTGCATAACGGCATCATCGAAAATTATCTGGAGCTGAAAGAGCAGCTGCAGAGCGAAGGCCACAAATTCGTCACCGAAACCGACACCGAAGTCGTCGCCCACCTGGTGGAGAAATATTCCCAGGCCGGCGCCGTTCCTCTCGAAGAGGCCGTGCGTCACACGCTCAAGCAACTGCGCGGCATCTACGCCCTGGTGTTCCTCTCCGCCAATGATCCGCATAAAATCGTCGCCGCACGTCTCGGCCCGCCCTCGGTGATCGGCATTGGCGAAGGCGAGTATTTCGTGGCCAGCGACATTCCCGCACTCCTGGAGCACACCCGCGAGATTTTCTTCCTGGTCGACGGAGACATCGCGGTGCTCACGCAAAGCGGCGTGCGCGTCATGGACCACGAGGGCCGCCCCGTCGCTCGCCCGACGCAACACGTCAACTGGGACCCGATCATGGCGGAAAAGGGCGGCTACAAGCATTTCATGCAGAAGGAAATTTTTGAGCAGCCCCGCGCCGTGCGCGACACGCTGCTGGGCCGCATCTCACAGGAAACCGGCAAAGTGTTCCTAAGTGAGATGCAGATTGCCGACGAACAGTTTCGCAGATTCGACCGCGTGCGCATCGTCGCCTGCGGCACCAGTTGGCATTCCGCGCTGGCAGGCAAATTCATGATCGAGCGTCTGGCGCGCCTTTCTGTGGAAGTCGATTACGGGAGCGAATTTCGCTATCGCGACCCCATTCTCGACGCCAACACCCTAACGGTGTGCATCAGCCAATCCGGCGAAACCGCCGACACCCTGGCTGCGCAACGCGAAGCCAAGAGCAAAGGTTCGCCCACGCTGGCTATCTGCAACGTCATGGGCTCGATGATCACCCGCGAGGCCGCCGGCACCATTCTGACGCACGCCGGTCCCGAAATCGGTGTCGCCTCCACAAAAGCCTTCACCGCACAATTGACGGCCTTGCTGCTGCTGGCCATTCACCTCGGTGAAGTGCGTGGCAAGCTTGCTCCCGAAGCGGCGAAGAACCTAATGCTCGAGTTCACTCGCATCCCGCACAAAATCGAACAAGTGCTGCAAACCGATGCCACCGGCTTCTACGAAACGCTAGCGCGGCAATTCTTCCGCCACACCGACTTTCTCTACCTCGGACGCGGTATCCATTACCCCATCGCGCTGGAGGGAGCGCTCAAGCTGAAGGAAATTTCCTACATCCACGCCGAAGGCTACCCCGCCGGAGAAATGAAGCACGGCCCCAACGCGTTGATTGACGAAAACCTTCCGGTGGTAGTGCTGGCCACGCGCGACGACGACGATCCCGCCTCGGTTACCCTGTACGAAAAAAGCGTGTCGAACATCCAGGAGGTGAAAGCCCGCGACGGCATCGTCATCGCTATCGTCACCGCCAACGACCAGCTTGCGCGCAAAGTCGCCGATCACGTCATCGAGCTGCCTCCCACGCTGGAGTTGCTCGTCCCCCTGCTGGAGATTATCCCCTTGCAGCTGTTGGCCTATCACATCGCCGTGCGCCGCGGGTGCGACGTGGACCAACCGCGCAACCTCGCCAAGTCGGTCACCGTCGAGTAGCTCGCATCATTTAGTGCCCTGCCCCGTCGCGCGCGTTTTCCGTTAGAATGAGGTCGTGCGGCTCCTTCGGTCCATCCTGCTCGTCGCAACGTTTGGCGTCGCGCTTTCGCCTCTTTTCTCCGGCCGCGCCGCGGCAATCGCACAAACTCCGCCTCCTGCCGAAACAGCGACGGCGGCCCTCCGCCAAATCTCGGCCACAGGCCTTAAGTTGGTCCCGGAATCCGCAGTGGTAACGCTCAGCGGCCTCACGGTGGGCGCGCAAGTCGGTCGCACGGACCTGCAAGCCGCCGCCGACCGCTTGTTGCAAACCGGCCTGTTTGCCGGCGTCAATTACAATTTCAAGACGCGCGACGGCGGCGTGAGCATCGAGTTCCAGTTGCAAGAAGCGCCGCGCCTGCCCGTCTATTTCGACAACCTGCCCTGGCTCGCTGATTCCGAGTTGACGGAAGCCATCACCAGAAAATTGCCTTTCTATGACGGCCTGCTTCCCACGGCCGGAACCATTCTCGATCAGGCCACCGATGCAGTTTCGGCACTGCTCGTAGCTCGCGGACTAAATTTGGTGATCGAACACCAACTCGTCCCCAATCCGCTGGGGGAAGGCGACGTCTTGCAATTCCATGCGCAGGGCGCATCCATGCAAATCGCCAGCCTGACCTTTAGCGATCCCACGTTGACGCTTTCCAATGCCATACAGCAGCATCTCGCTGAAATCGAGGGTCACGAATATTCCCGCGCCGCCATCGAACTCTTTCTCGCCGAACAGATCCGTCCCTTCTATCTGCAGCAAGGCAAGCTGCGCGTGAAGCTGGGCCCGCCAGAAGTGCGCCTCACCGGCAATCCCAATCAAAAACTTCCGGAGCGCATCCCGGTCTTTATTCCCGTGAATCCCGGGCCGATTTTTCAATGGAAAGGCGCGCAGTGGCACGGCAACAGCGCACTCTCCGAAGCCGCGCTGAACGGTTTGCTCGGCGCGAAAATCGGCGCCACCGCCAACGGCATGGACCTCGAAGCTGGATGGGAGCGCATTCGCGAACAATACGGGCAGAAGGGCTTTCTCGAGGTAAAAATCGACGCTACGCCCTCCTATGACGATGCCGCGCGAACCATCTCTTACGCCGTCAGCATCGAAGAAGGACCAGTCTATAAGTTTGGCAAGCTGGTGCTCTCCGGAGTGTCGCTGGAAGCAGAGAAGCGCTTGAAGCAATCCTGGCCCATGGCCCCGGACGCCGTCTTCGACAAAGCCGTGTTCGAGGAATTTCTGACCAAACTCGAAGTTCACCATGAAAGAATTTTCGGCGATCTTCCCTTGCACTACGATAGCGTGGGACACTGGTTGCAGACCGATCCGAAACAGGGCACGGTCGACGTGCTGCTCGATTTCAAGCATTAGCGAAGACGAATTTCTGGCAAACATGAGCACCTTGATTCACATTCAGCGGCAAACGGACGACGCACAAGCGATTCGCAGCACTGCAGAAAAAGAACAAGCGCTGCTTGCCCGGCTTGCAGAATTGCCCTCGCTAATCGTGGCCCTCTCTGGCGGCGCGGATTCCGCGTATCTCGCTTGGGCCGCGCACCAAGCCCTCGGCCAACGGGCCCTTTCCGTTACTGCGGTCTCGCCGAGTTTCGCGGCGCACGACCGCACCATCGTCGATCAATTCGTGGCCACCTGCAATCTGCAGCATGAATATGTCGACACCCACGAAATGGAGAATCCCGCCTATCGCGCCAACGCCGCCGACCGCTGCTACTTCTGCAAAGACGAACTGTTCAACGTCCTGGACGGGCTCGCGCAAGTAAGACAGTTCGCCGCCGTCGCCTACGGCGTGAACGCCGACGACACACTGGACTTCCGCCCCGGCCATCGCGCCGCCACAGAGCATAACGTTATCGCCCCGCTTCTGGACGCAGCGATGCACAAATCCGAAATCCGCGAGCTCTCGCAGCGCGCAGGACTGCCCACCTGGAATCGCCCCGCCTCCGCATGCCTGGCCTCGCGGCTGCCGTACGGCACGGAAGTAACTGCGGAACGCCTCGCGCTCGTGGCCCGCGGCGAGGAGGCCCTTCGCCAACTCGGCTTCCAACAGTTCCGCGTCCGCCTGCACGACAAACTCGCCCGCGTGGAAATCGCGCCGGCAGAAATGCCTCGTGCCCTCGCCGCCGAAATGGCCGCCAGCATCGCGAAGGAACTGAAGCGTGCAGGTTTTACCTATGTCTCCCTAGACCTCGAAGGTTACCGCCAAGGCTCGCTGAACGAAACACTGGCCGCGCCGCCCGCGGTAAAAGTTGCATCCGGAACATAATTCCTATATTTCTCGTAACTATAAATGTAGCTTCCGCCGGGATTTTGCCGCGCTTTGTAGGTGCCGCGCTTAGCCTTGCCGCCGCAAAATGTCGCCGCGGCGTAACGATGGAAAGCGGACCGCAGACGTTGGACGGAGGATGGATGAATCGTCATCGCAAACTAACTGCCGCGCTGGCTGCCGGAATAATCCTCGCGCTGGCCAGCGCCTGCAGCAGCGGACCGGGCGTCAATGGCGACTTCGAGCGCGACTTCACGGTCACCGGCCACATCCGCCTGGACATCACGACCGCCTCCGGAGACGTAAACATCACCGGCAGCGGCGACGGCAGAGTCCACGTACGCGGTGCAGTGCACGTCTCCGGCATGTCCCTCGCCGATGCCAACAAACAAATGGCCAGCATTATTTCCAATCCCCCGGTCGAACAAACTTCTGACGGCGTGCGCGTCGGTAAAGACGTTGCCAGGTTTCACGACGCCAGCATCAGTTACACCATCGAGGTCCCGCAGGATACGGAAGTCAACAGCAGCACGGCCTCCGGCGCCCAACAGGTTCGCGGCGTGAAAGGTCCGATTAAGGTGCAATCGGCGTCCGGCGCGGTGCGCGCGGAAGATATTCGGGGCGAAGCGCAGCTGGCGAGCATGAGCGGCGCTGTGACCGCTGCGAGTATGGGCGACATCGTGCGCGCGTCCAGTTCCTCGGGAGACATCACCATCAGCAATGCCAAGGGTGACGTGCGCGCAAAAGGGGAGTCTGGCAACATTCAGATCAACAAACCCGGCGCGCGCGTCGAAGCCCAGGAAAGTAGCGGCAATATCGACGTGCAAGGCGCCACCTCGGACGCCAAAGCGCACAGCATCTCGGGAAACGTGACGGTGCGCGGCAATCCCACGGCCAGCAGTTACTGGGACCTCAAAACAATCTCCGGCAGCGCGGACATCGGCGTTGCCAACGGTTCCAATTTTCATTTGCTGGCGGAATCCACCAGTGGGGAAATTCGCGCCGATTTGCCCATCATCATTGAAGAGCAGGGAAAACATTCCCTGCGCGCGCAGATTGGCGCCGGAGGCGGGCGCGTGGAAGTTCATACGGTTTCTGGCGAGATTCGCCTCACGCCTTTCTGACGTGTGTCCGCCGTGAGAGGCCCAAGCACGGGTCGGAAGACCCGCCACTACAGCGGCAGCCACGATGCAGCGGCCGCTTTCTGAAGCGGGCGCCTTTGATTGGCACCCAATTGGTGTGCCAGTTCGCCAATTCCTGGACAAACTCGTAAAATCGGGCCTATGAATATGCGCCAAATCCGGCCTTCACGGCGGCTCGTTCTCGCGGCGTATTGGCTGGCACTGCTACTCGGCGCGAGCGCGCGGGCGCAAAACTCGCAATCGCCTACCCCGCCATCCAAAGTTGCGCAAGCTCCCGCGGCGGATGCCGCGGCCGCGCCGGGGTTGCCCGCGAAGCCGTCCGATTCCAAGCCCGCGGCAAGTGCAAAATCTTCCCCCGAAGACGAGTTGCAGCAGACCATCGAGTCCGCGGGCAGCGACCGCGCCGCGCTGGTGCGCCACTTGGAAGCTTATCTGCAAAAATACCCCCAGTCCGCGCAGCGCCCGCAAATTTATCGCGCGCTGGTGGAATCCGATCTGCAATTGCAGGACAACGCCCACGCCGCGGAATATGCCGAGCGCTTGGTAGCCCTCTCGCCGGAAGACATGTCCATGACCCTGCTCGCCATACAACTGCTGGAGCGGGGCGGCGACGAAGCGGCGCTGAAACGAGCCACGTCGTATGCCACGCGGGTGATCGAATTTGTGCGCCAGGATTCCGCCGACAAACGCTCGCCACGCGTGTCGCTGCAGGATTGGGAAACGGAACACCATCGCGACGAAATGACGCTGCTACTATTGCGCGGGCGGCTGTTTTTCAAGCTGCAACAATCCGATTACGCGCAGCGCGATTTTGCCGCCAGCTATGCCATCGTGCCCAACGCGCAAGCGGCTGAGAAACTGGGCGAGATCGCGGAGATGAAAAAAGACTCCAGCACGGCCATCCACGAGTATGCCGTGGCGTTCGCGCTGTCCGACAACGGCAAGGGCACGCCAGGCCGGCGCGAGATTCGCGACAAGCTGGGGAACGTGTGGCGCCAAGCGCACGGTTCGGATGCCGGCCTCGGGGATTTTCTGCTGCAGGCGTTCGATGAAGTTTCGCGCGCGAGCGGCCCTGCGGCCATTCGCCGCAATGCGGATGGCAAAACAGCCTTCGATTTCACCTTGCGGAAAGCGGAGACTGGCGCGCCGTTTCCCCTGCAACCGCTGAAAGGCAAAGTCCTGGTGCTGAACTTCTGGGCAACATGGTGCGGACCGTGCCGCGCGCTGGCTCCGCTGCTGGAACATGTGCGCATGCAATTTCAGGGAGACAGCGACGTAACCTTTCTCGGCGCCAATTGCGATGAAGACGAATCGCTGGTCGCCCCGTATCTGACCACCGAGCAGCCGAAAATCAATATGGTTTTCGCCGATGGCCTCGAGCGCCTGCTGGCTGTTACCTCCTTCCCGACCGTTGTGGTTCTCGACCGCGCGGGGAAAATTGTCTATCGCTCGGAAGGTTATGGCGACGAAGCCTTTGAGACGGACCTGGGTAACGCCATCCGCGGCGCGGTCTCTGTTCCGGCTGCGCAGTCGACGCCGCCATCCATGCATTAGCGGATAAGCGTCTGTGGAGTGCGGCGGCGCGGCTGCCGCACATCGAGACTATCCTGCGCTACAGAGCCACCAAAGCGGGAGCAGAGCTGCCGCACGCCACAGGGCTGCTTGCGTCGGAGGCGGGTTGCTTCTATGCTTTCTGCATGTTTGGCACGCGGCGGAAGCTGGACAGCGAAGACGAGCTGTACGAGGTGGCAGTGCGCGCGCTGATGCGCCGCGGGCATTCCGTCAACGAAATGGAAAAACTGCTCGCGCGCCGCGCAGACAATGAACTGCTGGTTAAGGTGGTGCTGGCGAAGCTGCGGGAAAACGGAAAGCTTAACGACGCACTCTACGCCAAACAATTTGTGCGCCAGCGGGCGGAAATTCGCCGTCAGGGGAAATTTCGCATCACACGCGACCTGCGCGCCCGCGGCGTGGCCGATGAGCACATCGCGGCGGCCCTCGCGGAATCCGCCGAGCATACCGATGAAACCGCCCTGGTACGCCAGCGCATTGAACGCAAACTCAAACTCACGCGTGGCGAAGTCGATGAGCGCAAGATCGCGTCCTTGTACCGTAGCCTGCTGCGGGCGGGATTCGCGCCCGATCTGATCCGCCGCGAGTTGCAGTCCATGACCAAAGCACCAGTGCCCGACGTAGAGCCCACCGCCGAGTAATCGTCGCAAATCCAAATAAACCTATACCCATACGGACCGCATGGCGCATCCGTACACCAGCACGCGTAGCTTTCGGCAAAACTCCAAACGGATCCAGGCAGGTCTTGCAAGACGCACCCAGGAGGGGACATGTCCACCAGACTTTCATCCGAAATCCCACGCCGCAGGTTTGTCGCCGCGGGAGGCCTGACGGTTGCGGCGGCATGCCTGTCGCCGCTGAGACTATTTGCTGACCCTGGCGATCTGGTCGAAACTGCCTTCAAGCAAGCCGCCACCGCGAAGATCACGGTGCAACCCTTGCGCCGCAATGTCAGCGCGTTGCTGGGTCTTGGCGGGAACATCGCGGTGCTGACCGGCCCGGACGGAAAGCTGCTCGTTGATGCGGAAATCGTCACGGCGCAGCCGCACGTTGTGGAAGCTTTGGCGAGCATCAATGGCAATCCCATCAAGCAGTTGATCAACACCCACTGGCATTTCGACCATGCCGGAGGGAACGAATGGGTCCATCAGGCGGGGGCGAGCATCCTGGCGCAGGAGAACACGCGCAAGCATCTGTTGAAGCAGACGCGCGTGGAAGGCTGGCAGCACACCTTCCCGGCGGCGCCTCCGGGCGCGATCCCTTCGGCCGTCTTTGCCGAGGAACACACCGTTCACGCCAATAACAGCACGCTGGCCCTGAAGCACTACTTGCCAGCGCATACCGATTCGGACATTTCGGTGCACTTCCTGGAAGCCGACATTTTTCATGCCGGCGACACTTTTTGGAACCGCAATTACCCGTTCATCGACTATTCGACTGGAGGCAGCATCGACGGGCAGATTCGCGCTGCCGAAGCGAACCTCTCAAAAGTGACCGACAACATGATCGTGATTCCAGGGCACGGCGCCGTTGGCGCTAAAGCCGACCTGCTGCTATTCCGCGACGTGATGGTGGAAATCCGCGAGAAAGTGGCTGCGCTCAAAAAGCAAGGCCGGTCTGTCGACGAAATCATCGCCGCCAAACCCGGGGTGCGGACGGACGCTGAGTGGGGCAACGGGTTCAAGACTCCCGCCGAATTTGTGGCCCTGGTGTACCAAGGCGTTTAGGGAATATTTCCGCGTTCCGAGAAGGAACTAGGTTTTGCTTTCCCTCGCGCGTTCAAGGTTTTGGCGGTCCCACTTCCCTGCTGCCGCGCCGGATTCGTAGGTGGATTGGCAGAAATCCAGCAAATCTTTTCCGGGATTGGCGGAGTTGCGGATGTCGTCGTACATCAGGAAATATTCGCTTTTTTCCTTACTATAAAATGCTTTGTTCGGCAGGACTGCGGCGGTGCTGAAGCCCTGCGGTTCGGGGGCGGCGTAGGCGTAGAAGGCGGCGTCT
>Ga0209040_10003016_pt1 | contig 12970 bp, 15 predicted proteins | sample BogFormECP12_OM3_FD_188240 | JGI IMG/M metagenome (GOLD analysis project Ga0209040, IMG submission 188240) | Bog forest soil microbial communities from Calvert Island, British Columbia, Canada - ECP12_OM3 (SPAdes) (version 2) | ecosystem: Environmental > Aquatic > Freshwater > Wetlands > Bog ... | reverse complement strand
AGCGAAGGCGCGCTTCAGCGAGCTGCTTGACGCCTGTCTGCACGACGGCCCGCAGATGGTGACAAGGCGTGGCACCGACGCCGCCGTGCTGGTGCCGATACGCGAATGGCAACGTTTGCATGAAGCGGCTCGCCCGACGCTCAAGGAGCTGTTGCTGGCCGAGGAAGGCAGGGGGGACATTCCCATCCCGCCGCGCGGCCGTCTCCACCGGCGGGTGCCGCGTGCACTGACCTGATCGCGGTCCATGTATCTGCTCGACACCAACGTCGTCTCGGAGCTGCGGCGTCGACGTCCGCATGGCGCGGTGGTGGCCTGGCTGTAGGATGTGGCCGACGTCGATCTGCACATCGCCGCCGTGACGATCGGCGAACTGCAGGCTGGCGTGGAGCTGACACGCGAGCAGGATCCTGGGAGGGCGGCTGAAATCGAAGCCTGGCTCAGGCGCGTGGCGGACAGCTACAATGTGCTGCCGATGGACGCGCGGGCATTCCGGGCATGAGCGCGACTGATGCACCGACGGTCACGGGCATTGCTGGAGGACGCGATGATCGCTGCGACGGCGGAGGTCCATAGGCTGACCGTCGTTGGAACGTGCGTGATTTCGCCGGGCTGGGGGTGCAGACACTCAATCCGTTCAGGATTCACGCGTGGCGGACAACGGGGCGTGAACGCGTCTTACCACTACTTCCGCGGCTCCGCCAGCGCGTGTTCGACGGCCTCGCGGATCAAGCGTGTATAGGGAATGCCGCACGCCGACGCGCGTCGCTTGACCGCGTCCAGCAGGGAGGCCGGCAGACGCATGTTGAGCTGCGCCGTTTTCTTCTCGAACTCGAACCGCGTGGGGCAGAACTGGGAAAAGTCCAGGTTCGACAGGTCCTGGTCGAGGAATGCCTCAGCCGCTGCGTCACTCCTGAGCTTCGGAACTTTGCGCTTCATAAGATCTGGCCTCTTTCGCATGCATGTAGAACAGTCCGGGAAACCAATCGGCGTCCTTCTTGTCAACCCGGTCTATCGAGCCCCAGCTAATCAGTGATCAAGTATTTCTCCAGCCGCTCCGGTCGATAACTTTCAAAATTGATCTCCGGGCTGCGCCAATGGCCGTCACCCGCGAGCTTGACCCAGTTCTGAGGCTGATCTTCATTGGGCCAGAGTTCCTTCAGGCGCACTGACGCGACCTGTCGAAATGCGTTGATATGCGCCATTCCCGTCTTCTCCACAACAGTGATGAACTCTTCCTCAGTGGTTGGTGTATCGGGTGAGACATCGATCTTGCAGACGATGTAGTCGCCAACCACGAGCCAGATATTGGCCAGCTTATCCAAAAGATTTTTGGTAATCTCAGCAGTAACTCCACGCCGATCAAGGTCCAGGAGGCCCGTGAATGGCAGGCGGCCCCTCACATGGTAACTGAATAGGTCTATTGATTCGAGTTTGGGATCTTCTCGCCACTCCGGGTGTGCGCAATCTATGGTGGCGAGGTCACCGCCATCAAAAGTGGTTGTCCACAAGTAATTGTCAAACGCCACGAAATTCGGGCGTTGTGGGTCCGCCCGGGTCTTCGTAGCTACCCAAAGCATCCTGGCATGATCCTTGCCATAGTCCTTTGACCAGTGGCGAAGATCAACGTAGATGTTCAACCGGATCGCGGCATCTGCTATTTCACGAGCGCTGACCGGCCGCGAAAATATTAACACCATCCCAATACGATCTATCGGGTGGGTAGAGTCCTGAAGAAATTCGATGCGCTCAAGTCTGCTCTCGATATAACCAAATCTGTTCAGTATTACATTTTCAAGTTTGGCGCCGTACGTCTGAAAAAATACTTTCTGTTCTTCGTCAGACATCGTAATATTAAGAAACTGATAGCGAGTGCTGAGGCCGGTGGGGCTATCCAGGTAGAGTCGCATGTTCTCACGTCCAACGATCTCTATGTGCGAAACTCCGAGTCCCAATCCGCGCTTTTTAAGCTCAGCCTCGTCTGCGGGGGTGACATCGACGTTGGTGAAGAACACAAAACCATAGAGATCAGGGTTCACGGCCAGAGCTGCATCGATGTCATCGGCAAATTTCTTCTTCATCCACGTCTTGTTTTCTGGGGAATCGCTCGCGTCGTTCTTGAATCCGACCGCGCAGAACGCCTTGTGAGCGCGCCGGTATATAGCCTCGATGTCTCGACCCCCGTCAGGCCCACCCTGCGCCGGCGTGGCCGGATGTCGGAATATCCGTCCATAAGCGCCAATATTTGGGCGCACATCCTTTCGCGCCCGGGTTGATTAGCGTTGAGCCAAGACTTCAGTCTTTCGATAGTCAAGGACATCTGGGCTTCTCCCAGTGAGCGCATGAAGTGGTATAGTTGGTCACGACGTACGACCGGCCCTCCCTTGCGCCCCCCACCGTCCGCCTGCAAGGCGCCGCCAAGGTAGCGGAAAGGCCTTCCGTGCCCATGGCCCTCGCCCTCGGTCATCTAGGCTCACGGGCCTGCTTGCGTTTGCTCGCAGCGCGCATCATTTTGCCACCATGCCGCAAGCACGCAAGCGGTCTGCCGGCAATCGCAGCGCCGCACCGGGCAGCGGAGCCGATGCCAGCAAGCCGCGCACCAAGGTCGCCATCACCCTCCGCCTGGATGCTGAGCGCGTGTGCGGCTGCAGGCCATCGCTGAAGCCGAAAACCGTTCCCTGACCAACTATGTCGAGACCGCTTCGCTCCCTGATCTCGCGCACCGCGCGGAAGCCGACCGCGTCATCACGATGTATGTCGCTCCGGGCACTTCGGGAAGCATCCGACCGGAAGACCTCGTTCGCGTCGAAGGTGAGTCCGATGAGGAGTACGCTGAGAGACAAGCGATGACCGTCGAGCTCTGGTCCATTCCGGATAACGCCTGACGCTGGCGGAGTCCCATATCCCTCTATAGATCACGCGGCTGCGCTTGCAGACTCCCCCCCACCCGCCTATGTGGGGCCGCCAAGGTAGCGGAAAGGCCCGCCCCATGGCATTCGACACCCCCCACCCCAGCACCGCCTCCACCACGCGCATCGACGAGGCGCTCGCCTTCGACGACGTGCTCCTGGTCCCCGGCTACTCCCAGATCCTGCCGTCCGCCACCGACACCCGCACCCGCCTCACCCGCGCCATCCCGCTCAACATCCCGATCATCTCGGCGGCGATGGACACGGTCACCGAATCTGCCATGGCCATCGCCATGGCCCAGCTTGGCGGCCTCGGCGTCATCCACAAGAACCTGGAACCCGCCGAGCAGGCCGCCCAGGTCCGCCGCGTCAAGAAATTCGAATCCGGCATGGTGGTGAACCCGCTCACCATCCACCCCGACCAGACGCTCGCTGACGTCACCGCGCTGATGAACACCCACCGCATCAGCGGCATTCCCGTGGTCGAGCGCGACACCAACCGCCTGGTCGGCATCATCACCCACCGCGACGTCCGCTTCGCCACCGACCCAGCCCAAAAGGTCTACGAGCTGATGACGCGGGAGGGCCTGGTCACCGTCACCGCCGGCGTCAGCCCCGAGGAAGCCCGCCGCCTGCTGCACCGTCACCGCATCGAGAAGCTGCTGGTGGTGGACGATGCGTATCGCTGCGTCGGGCTGATCACCGTGAAGGACATGGACAAGGCGGAGACCCATCCGCTCGCCAACAAGGACGAGCTGGGCCGGCTGCGCGTCGCCGCCGCCACCGGGGTGGGCGACGCTGGCCACCTCCGCTCGCGCGCCCTGATCGAGGCCGAGGTGGACGTGATCGTGGTCGATACCGCGCACGGCCACTCACGCGGCGTGCTGGACGCGGTGACCGCGATCAAGCGGTTCTCCAACGCCGTGCAGGTGATCGCCGGTAACGTCGCCACGCCCGAGGGCGCGCTGGCGCTGATCGAGGCCGGTGCCGATGGGGTGAAGATCGGCATCGGCCCCGGCTCGATCTGCACCACGCGCGTGGTCGCCGGCGTCGGCGTGCCGCAGTTCACCGCGGTGCTGGAATGCGCCGCCGCTTGCCGCGAGGCCGGGGTACCGGCGATCGCCGATGGCGGCATGCGCACCTCGGGCGACATCGTGAAGGCGATCGGGGCGGGGGCGGACGCGGTGATGATCGGCTCGCTGCTGGCGGGGACGGACGAGGCGCCGGGCGAGGTGTTCCTGTATCAGGGGCGGTCGTACAAGTCGTATCGCGGCATGGGCAGCATCGGCGCGATGGCGCGCGGCTCGGCGGACCGCTACTTCCAGCAGGACATCAAGGACCAGTTGAAGCTGGTGCCGGAGGGCGTGGAGGGGATGGTTCCCTACAAGGGGGCGGTGGCGCAGGCGATCCACCAGTTGGTCGGCGGGCTGAAGGCCGGCATGGGCTATACCGGGAGCGCCGGCATCGCGGAGTTGCAGCGAGGCGCGCGGTTCCGCCGCGTCACCGGCGCGGGTCTGCGCGAGAGCCACGTACACGACGTGGCGATCAGCCGCGAGGCGCCGAACTACCGGCAGGACTGACCGCCTGACCCCCACCGGGCGGATCGCCGCCGCGATCGAGCTGCTCGCGGCGATCCTGGACACCGCGTCGCGGCCCGCGGACGCGATTGCCAGCGACTACTTCCGCGCGCGCCGGTTCATCGGCTCAAGCGACCGGCGCGCCGTGTCGGAGCAGGTGTGGCGGGTGCTGCGGACCAGCCGTCGCCTGACCTGGTGGCTTGGCGATCGCCCGACACCCCGCGCGCTGGTCGCCGCCTCGCTGCTGCTGGGCGGCGGCAGCTACGCGGATGTGGCGCAGACCTTCACCGGCCGCCGGTTCGCTCCTGCACCGCTGGCGCCGTCCGAGCAGGCGGTGCTGCGGCGCCTCGAAGGCCGCACGCTCGACCATCCGTCCATGCCCGACGCGGTGCGGCTGGAAGTTCCTGACTGGCTGCTGGCCCGCATCGACCCCGCCGAACTGCGCGCCCTGCTCGAACCCGCCCCGCTCGATCTCCGCGTCAACCTACTGAAGACCACGCGCGACGAAGCCCGCGCCGCGCTTGGCGCCGAGGGCCTGGACGCTATGCCGACGCCGCTCTCGCCCTGGGGCCTGCGCCTTGAGGGCCGCCGTCAGGTCACCACCGGCCCGGCCTTCCGCGCCGGGCTGGTGGAGATCCAGGACGAGGGCAGCCAGCTCGTCGCCGCCCTGGTCGATGCGCGTCCGGGCATGCGCGTCGCCGACCTGTGCGCGGGCGCCGGCGGCAAGACGCTGGCGCTGGCGATGACGATGCAGAACCGCGGCCAGCTCGTCGCCTGCGACGTCTCCGCCGCGCGGCTGGATAGCGCGGTCCGCCGCCTGCGCCGCGCCGGCGTGCACAACGTCGAGCGCCACCTGCTGGCACCCGGCGACAAGTGGGTCAAGCGCCGCGCCAACAGCTTCGACCGCGTGCTGGTAGATGCGCCCTGCACCGGCACCGGCACTTGGCGGCGCAATCCCGACGCACGGCCGCGTCTGACCGAGGCCGACCTAGCCGAGCTTCTACCCAAGCAGGCGGTGATCCTCGATCAGGCTGCGTTCCTGGTTCGCACCGGCGGGCGTTTGGTCTACGCTACCTGTTCCCTGCTCTCCGAGGAGAACGAGGCCCAGGTGACTGCCTTCCTTGCCCGCCATCCCGGATTCGTTGTGGCCGGTGACGCCTTGTTGCTGTCCCCCGCCCGGCACAATACCGACGGGTTCTTCGCCGCCGTGCTGGAGCGGCATATATGATCTCGATCCGCCGCGCCCGGCCGGCCGACGCCATCTCGATCGGCGCCGTCCACGTGGCCGCCTGGCGCAGCACCTATCCCGGCATCCTGCCGGACGACTTCCTCGCCCGCCTCTCCGTCCCCCGCCAGGCGGCACATTACGACGCGGCGATCCGCTCCTCGTCCACCGGCGTGTTCGTCGCCGCCGCCTCCGGCACCGACGTGCCGCCCGGCAGCGGCTCCCGCATCGTCGGCTTCGCCACCGCCGGCCGCGCCCGCGGCGGCGAGTTCGCCCGCCGCCTGGCGGAAGGCGAAGTTGAGACGCTGTACGTGCTGGACGACTGGCGCGAGCGCGGGGTGGGCCGCCAACTGATGCGCGCGGCCGCCGCGCATCTGGCGGAGACCGGCTGCAAGTCCTGCTTCGTCTGGGTGCTGCGCGAGAACCCCAGCCGCTGGTTCTACCAGCGCCTCGGCGGCAAGCCGACGGCCGAGGCGATGATCCAGTTCGCCGGCACGCGGCTGCCGCAGACCGCGTTCGTGTGGGACCCGATCGAGCGATTGTTGGCTGCATCGACGCGAGCGTCCTGAACCGTTGGGCTTTGCCGACGTTCTCCTCAGCAAACGGGAGAAGGAGAGCGTCCCATGCGTACCCGCGCGATCCTCATTGGCAGCCTCGGCCTGTCGGCACTGACGGCTTTGCCCGCTGCTGCGCAGCCCAACCCTCCGCCGCTGGCCTATGTGCAGCCGTTGCCGTCGGCCGCGGTGCAGACGGTGCAGGACCGGCTACGCCAGACGGGCGTCTACACCGGCCGCATCGACGGCATCTGGGGTGCCGACAGTCAGGCGTCGTTGGAGCGGTTCCAGCAGGCGCACCAGTTGCAGGTGACCGGCCAGCTCAACCAGGCGACGGCGGCGACGCTGGGTCTGGACCCCGGCATGCTGGTTGCGACCCCGGCCACTGTGCCCGCCGCGCCTCCGCCGCCGGCCGATCATCTGCTGCCGGCCTCGGTGCGGGCGGTACAGGCGCGGCTGGGCTCGCTGGGGTTCTACAGCGGCGCGGTGGACGGCGTGTGGGGCGGGGCAACGCAGGTCGCCATCGAGAACTTCCAGCGGGCGCGGGGCCTGCTGCCGGACGGTCAGCTCGGGCCGGCGACGATCACGGCGATGGGGCTGGCTCCGGAGGCGCTGGCGTATCGGTAGGCCGTCGCGGGATTGTCTCACAGTATCGTTTGGTGAGATGATGCCTCGCGTTTTAGGACGATGGCTCCGGTCGAACCCTCGCTGTTCATGGGGTCTTCCCCCCAACCCACTGAGGAGGCACGAGTAGCGCTGAGCGCGAATTGCTGTTGTGCTTTCTTTTGTGGGCCGCGACGGACCTCCGTCTGAACCCCAGAACCGCCCCGCCCATGGGCGTGCGGGAAAATGCGGAGTTGGCGGGTTAGGTCGTCGTTCATGCTCTGTTCTAGACGAAGCAGCAAGCGCGAGGCAAGCCTCAGATATTCCGGCGATTACGGCATGAATGAATTGCCCATAAACCGGATTATCGTCATCGAACGAGGGGCCTATCTGCTCGGCATCGCAGAGGGGCAGTCGTCCCGACGCAAACAGCGGCCCGCTCCGAGCGAGACCGAAAGACGAGGAGAGAGACCATGAAGATCATGCTTCGCGCCGCTATCGCGGCATTGAGTTTTGCCAGCATCGGCTCCGCCTATGCCGGCGAGATCGAGGGTATCCAGGCCAACACCCTGTTCACCCAGCTTCCGGGCGTGATCGCCCAGGCGCCGGTGCCGAATGTCCCGTCCGCGACGGCGCAGAATGGCCAGGCGGTTCGCGTCTATGTGACCAACGCGAACCGCGGCACCTGGCTGTTCCAAGGTAACCAGGACCACGAGGGCGCCAACAGCTAACGACCGCCGTCGGGTTTGAAGCGGAGAGGCCGGCACTTCTGCCGGCCTTTTTCGTTTCAATGGAGGAGGTGCAAAGCGGCATCTCCTTTGGTCATCTCCTCAACTCAAGCCCCGGGATGCCTGGGGCTTTTTTTTTGCCCGACTAAGGGTCCTGGGAGGATGGAGCCGAGTGCATGATTACCCTGCCATCCGACATGGCCGCGGTCGTGAGGGGCGCTGTTGCAGGCGGCGACTACGCTTCGACCAGCGAGGTCGTGCGCGAGGCGCTGCGTGACTGGAAGATGAAGCGGGCGCTGCAATTGCAGGAGCTGGCGGCCCTCAGGTCCGATATCGACAAGGGGCTGGCGGACCTGGCCGAGGGCCGGGTGAAGGATTTTGACGCCGCCCGGATCATCGAGCGGGGAATAAACTATTAGCGAGCCGCTCGCCCTCCACTGACGGATGCGGCTGAGGCGGACCTAGCCGAAGTCTGGGCTGATATTGCCGCCAAGGCGTCAGAAGGGATCGCGTCGCGGTTTATCGTCTCGATCGAGGCCGCCTTTGAGCCGGTGCGGCATTTTTCCGCTGGCGGCGCCGGCCCGCGAACAGTTCGGTCCCGGTCTGCGGGTCACCTTCCGCGATCCCTATGCCATCTACTATCGGGCTGCTAGCAGGTGCCGTTGTCATCATTCGCGTGTTGCATGGCGCCCGCGATGCCGCAGCCATTGCGGAGCGCGGGGGGTTCGACGCATGACCGGTCAGCCCCCTTCGGCGACCAACCGGCCGACGCCCTCGATGATCGCGTCCCAGTTGTCGAGCTCGGCCGACCGGAGCAGGTCCGACGCCACCATCACATGCTGCACGCCGCTCGCTTCATACGCCGCGATGCGCTCGCGCAATTCCCCCAGGTCGTGCCCGTTCCAGTTAACCCGCATCGAGATGGTGAAGTCGCGGCCCGGCCGTTCCGCCCGCAGGCGCCGCACGATCGCCGCCGTCTGCTCCGGCGTTTCGCGGCTGCCGTGCCAGCCGTCGGCGAGGCGGATCGTGCGCTGCAGCGCAGCGTCCGAGCTGCCGCCGAGCCACAGCGGGATCGGGGCGACCGGCAGCGGCGTCATGGTCATGTCAGTGATCTCGGCCCGGATGTACTGGGTGCGGAACGTCACCGGGTCCTGCGTCCAGACGGCGCGCATCAGCGCGATGCCTTCGTCCATCCGGCGGCCGCGCTCGTGGAACGGCGCGCCGAGGGCGGCGAACCGGGGGCGAGCCAGCCGACGCCGGCGCCCAGGATCAGCCGGCCGTCGGAGAGGTTCTGCAGCGTCGCCAGTTGCTTCGCCAGCGGGATCGGGTGGCGCATCGGCAGCACCAGGACGCTGGTGCCGAGACGCACGCGCTCGGTCACCGCGGCGACCCAGGTGAGGGTGAGCACCGGCTCGTAGAACGGCAGGGGGCGCGGGAACTGGGAGCGGGGGAGGATGATGTGCTCGCTGACCCAGATGTCGGCGAACCCCAGCGCCTCGGCCTGCAGGGCGAAGCGCCGGATCAGGGCGGGGGTGGCGCGCTCGCCGGCGTGGGGGAGGTGGATGCCGAAGTGCATGGTCAGCGAAATTAGCCAAACTCCATGCTGGCGCTATGTTGCGCGCTGATCAGCTTCGGGCTGTTCGTCACGGCCGACTGAGGCAAAGCCATCCGCTTATCCTGGCTAGTAGGGGTGTGGGGCGGTGTCCGCAGACGGCAACGTCAAGCATGGTAACGTCCGTTACCGACGGCCGCCATCTAACGCTTTGATTTTACGATGGCATACACGACATCGAACTGCCGCCGGAGTCATTCCGTACTTTCTTGCGGTTCAAGCGCGTCGTCACACACCTGAATTGCGACTCTACCTGCAACCTGTTTACGCGGGCATGTTGCATTGAACATGCCCATCAGGATTGCAGCGATACTGCCATCTTGTACCTGCTTCTCCCACACACGCCTGATGCGAGAGTAAGACGCAGCTGTGGTTATGCTGGTCAGGAAAGCCTGATTTCCGTCGAGCTGAAAGACCTGAAAGGCAGGGTCGTTTTGATCGAGATGGTCGGAAGATTTGATGGCGGATCGGTAGAAGTCCTTAAATGACAAAATTGCCGTTACGCCCCCTTGGGCGTCTTCACGAACAGAAATCTCCTTGATCACTGCAGGGAAGGCCGTCGGTCCGCTCCCAACACAAAGAGCTGTTGTCTCAATTATCAAAACTCGCTTTGGGTTGTTTGGATCAATACGTGCGCTCTGATCCAAGGCCGTAATATCGACTTTGAAGAACTGAAGAGAGATACCTTGCTCCCCATAGGATGCCTCTACACTTCCGGTCCTCTTAAACTCAGCCTCAGTGCTAAGTTTTACATTTAGGTTTATTATACCAGACAGCCTAGTTAAAAATTTGATTGCATCTCCAGGCTCAGCGGAGGCTTCAGCGTCAGCCTTGAGCGAGTGCTCGGAAATTGACTTCTTAATTTCCCCACAGTTAGTTCCTAAGCTTTCCAGTTTTGTAACTCGATCGACAACTAGTCGTGGGTGAGGAAGGCTAGTATCGGTTAGGACGACCTCCGACCTCAGCCGATCAAATCGTGCGGCCGTTAAGTACCCAGTGACGTTCGTGCCATCTATGGTGCCACTGAGCTTTATGAAACCTCCCGAATTTTCGGCAATGGAGAAGACGCTCCCTTTTGGAATATCAATCCCAGTAGCTCCCTTGCAGTCTCTTTCGTCCTCAGGACACAAGAAACTATCTTCGTGGAACGCTATGGTGAGGTCCTTATAAACCGCTTTGAATGTCTTTGTACTTATCCAGCGCTGGGGAATTATTAGGCGCTCTCCGCTCTCTGTTATAACTGAAACATTCGCTTCTCCTCCGATGGTAACTGTAACTTTCTTTGGATCAGTGAATATTAGGGTGTGATGCGGAAGGAAAGTGCTGATTCTGTAGGATGACGTCCCCGGTTTCAGACTGGGATCCAAGGCAAAGGTCTTGTCTATTAGGTAGTATGGATCGCTAAAGCCTTGACCCGCTGCGCCATGCAAGGCGGCGGACGCAGTCAGTATCAAGAAGGCAAAGAACGTGTGCAGCTTCATGTCGAGCTCCGGAGTACGCGTTGATTGCTCTTGAGCAATCCGCCGCCGAGCGTGTTGGGCCATCGGATGACCACACCCGGCCAGGACGCCTGCTTGGGCACCGCACTGACGAAGACGTTGGTATCGACGACAAGCTTCATCCGGGACCCGCCTCAGCTTCCTGCTGACCCTGCTTGATGAGTCGGTCGATATCGTCATCCGACCAACCTGCCTCGATCATCTTTGGTCGTGAGAAGCATCGGGCCTTGGCGATCCAGTCCGCGGGTTCGTTCGGTTCAATCGTGATCGTGACGCGCTGATTCGGCGCAACTCTCCGACGAGCGAGTTCAGCCGCCACCTCCACCACGGTGCTTTCAATGACCTTTGGCTCTGTCACGTTCGCCATGGCGCCCTCACACACCCAGTTTAGCTGGTATGGCGTTCGGGCGCATCAAGTCCACCGCCCCCACCCGCAGAAACGCCCCCTGCCGGACCAGCTCTGCCTGCACCTCCCCGACCGGCACCGCTCGCGGCATCACGCCGTGCCGCACCGCCACCCCCGCCGCCGCGCCAGCGGCCTGGCCGGTCAGCCAGCATTGCGGGATCTCGCGCAGGAACGAATGGCTCGCGGCATCGCTCGACACGTGCCGCCCCGCCACCAGCAGCCCGTCCACCGACCGCGGCACAAGGCAGCCATACGGCACCGACACCGGCGGCAGCTTCGGCGACAACGAGGGCGACACGCCGATCTCGTCCTCCCACGGCGTCGCCTCGCTCCAGCGCTCGCGCGTCACCCGCGCCACGCCCGGCAGCCGCCGCGAATGGCGCACGCCGAGCTGCGGTGCCGACAGCATCAGGAACGCCTGCTCGAACCCCGGCGCGTGCGCGCGGTAGACGTCGAGGTGCTGCGCCATCAGCCGGTGCGAGCGGATCTCCACCTCGGTCAGGTCCTGGATGTCAATCGCGGAGTAGCCCGACAGCCGCGGCCCCATGAACAGCGCCACGTCGTTGCGCCAGGACACGAACGGCCGCTCGAACAGTCCGCCGCACAGCGCGCGGCCGCACTCCATGAAGGCGGAGAAGCCGGCGGCGTCGCCGGTCTTGAACGCGATCCAGCGCGTCATGTCGCAGCCACCCCAGATCCAGGACGTGTTCATGCAGTGGTGGATGTCGCGTTCCTCGATGTCGGTGTCGGCGCCCGCGCCAGCGCGGCTGAAGATGTCGCCGTCGCCGGTGCAGTCCACCGTGACGCGCGCGCGGATCGCGAGCTGGCTAGATGCGGAGCTGCACGAGCTAGCTCGCCGCCGCCGCCAGCCGCGTAGTGAGGCGAACGCGATGCCATTGAACGAGAACAAACGCACCAGGACGCACCGATCGCTCTGCTCGCACGGCGCAAGGCGGTCCGGCCACAAATCGCCGCCGTTGCTGAACCTGGATGGGCTGTTGGCCTGGACTTCATTTCCCTGGCACAGCATCGGAACGAGTGGTACGCGGCGGCGGATAGTCCTTGAGCGTAAACACTATGGAAAATCCATAGACCCTGACTCTAAATTCTACGGGAACACGGCCCTTGTCAAAGCAAATAGAACCACTATTGGACTCGCTGGCTATTTTGTAGCATGTCGCTTCGATCTCCCTCTTGTCGATGGTTACCCTTTCGTTTGGGCCGCCAGTGATGCTCACTGGTTCAACCGATCCTGTCTTGACCGCCATCATTGTGCGAGCATTGATCAGATCCTGCGACCATGGATTAGAGGGGAAGAGGTCCGAAGGCGCTTCGATTTGCCCCCATGGGGTCACCACGACAAACTTCTCTCCTTGTGCAGCACCATGGATGTGCAATGACCCGCCTGGATCAGTGGTCACACCGTCAAAATAAATGAGCCGCCCACCAATCCAACGCTCAATCCTGCTTGCATCCTCGTGGTGGATCATCGGCACCTCAATATGAAGCAGAGTGTGCACCTCGGTAATGCCGGCTTTAGTCTCTATTGTGTTGCTATAGGTGCCAAGATCTCCAAAGAGCCAGTTTCTCACTGAGTACGAATAGGTTTGAGCATTTGCGATACTGGCGGCCTGGAGGCAAGCCCACAACGCAAAACTGGACGATAAAGCAAATCGGAGGAGCTGGGGTGGAAGGTCAAACAGTGCGAACCCCCGACTTGACCCCGGTGCTGATTCCGTACAGAGTTTTGTGAACAACTGACGTATCTGCTCATCCCGGCTGAATGACAGATTCGCCGTCCAGGACGGCACGAATTGCCCGATACGCATCGGTACCCCGTCGTGCTGCGGTGCCAACGAC
>Ga0209040_10003014_pt1 | contig 12973 bp, 9 predicted proteins | sample BogFormECP12_OM3_FD_188240 | JGI IMG/M metagenome (GOLD analysis project Ga0209040, IMG submission 188240) | Bog forest soil microbial communities from Calvert Island, British Columbia, Canada - ECP12_OM3 (SPAdes) (version 2) | ecosystem: Environmental > Aquatic > Freshwater > Wetlands > Bog ... | reverse complement strand
ACCGATGTGCGCGTGCCGAAAGCCAATCTCGTCGGCGCCGAGAACAGTGGATTCGCCCAGATCGCGCAGGCGTTCGTCTCCGAACGCATCGCCATGGCCACGCAGGCGTATTCGAGCGCCCAACGATGCCTGGACATCACCGTGCGGTGGTGCCGGGACCGTGAGACGTTCGGCCGCCCGCTGATTTCGCGGCAGTCGGTCCAGAACACGCTCGCCGAGATGGCCCGCCGCATCGACGTCGCCCGCGTGTACTCGCGCAACGTGGTGGAGCGTCAGCTCGCCGGCGAGACCGACCTGATCCCGCAGGTGTGCTTCGCCAAGAACACCGCCGTCGAGGCCGGCGAATGGGTGGCCAACCAGGCCGTCCAGCTGTTCGGCGGCATGGGCTACATGGCCGAATCCGAAGTGGAACGCCAATATCGGGACATGCGGATCCTCGGCATCGGCGGCGGAACCACCGAAATCCTCACCGCGCTGGCCGCCAAACTCCTGGGGTACCAATCGTGACCGTGCTGCAGTCCGCGCTCGACCCGAACTCCGCCGCCTACACCGACGCGGCGTCGACGGCGACCTCAAGGCTCGACGAGATCGATGCCGAACTCGCCAAAGCGCTTGCGGGCGGGGGCCCCAAGTATGTCGAGCGTCACCACGCCCGCGACAAGCTGACCGCCCGTGAACGCATCGAGCTGCTCGTCGACCCCGACTCCCCCTTTCTGGAGCTGAGCCCGCTCGCGGCCTATGGCAGCGCGTTCACGGTCGGCGCCAGCACCGTCACCGGCATCGGAGTGGTGTCGGGCGTGGAATGCCTGATCGTCGCCAACGACCCCACCGTCAAAGGCGGCACCAGCAATCCGTGGACGCTGCGAAAGATATTACGGGCCAACCAGATTGCTTTTGAAAACCGGCTGCCCGTCATGTCTTTGGTGGAATCCGGCGGGGCGGACCTGCCCACCCAGAAAGAGATCTTCATCCCCGGCGGACAGATGTTCCGCGACCTGACCCGGCTGTCGGCGGCCGGGATCCCCACCATCGCGTTGGTTTTCGGCAACTCCACCGCGGGTGGCGCCTACATTCCCGGAATGTCCGATCACGTCGTGATGATCAAGGAGCGTTCGAAGGTGTTCCTGGCCGGCCCGCCGCTGGTGAAGATGGCGACCGGGGAGGAATCCGACGACGAGTCACTGGGCGGCGCCGAAATGCACGCCCGCATATCGGGTTTAGCCGATTACTTCGCCGCCGACGAGCTCGACGCGATCCGGATCGGGCGCCGCATCGTGGCCCGGCTGAACTGGGTCAAACAAGGACCCGCACCCGGGGCGGTCACCGACCCGCTGTTCGACGCCGAGGAGCTGATCGGCATCGTGCCCGCGGATCTGCGCATCCCGTTCGACCCTCGTGAGGTGATCGCCCGCATCGTCGACGGCTCCGAATTCGACGAATTCAAGACCATGTACGGATCCTCGCTGGTGACCGGGTGGGCCCGGCTGCACGGCTACCCGCTGGGCATCCTGGCCAACGCGCGCGGCGTGCTGTTCAGCGAGGAGTCGCAGAAGGCGACCCAGTTCATTCAGCTGGCCAACCGCGCCGACACCCCACTGCTGTTCCTGCACAACACCACCGGATACATGGTGGGCAAGGACTACGAAGAGGGCGGCATGATCAAGCACGGGTCGATGATGATCAACGCCGTCTCGAACTCCACCGTCCCGCACATCTCGCTGCTGATCGGTGCGTCGTACGGAGCCGGCCACTACGGCATGTGCGGGCGCGCTTATGACCCTCGGTTCCTGTTCGCCTGGCCCAGCGCCAAATCCGCGGTGATGGGCGGTGCCCAGTTGGCGGGCGTGCTGTCGATTGTGGCCCGCGCGGCCGCCGAGGCCCGCGGGCAGCAATATGACGACGCCGCCGATGCTTCCATGCGGGCCGCGATAGAGGGCCAGATCGAAGCCGAGTCGCTGCCACTGGTCCTGTCCGGAATGCTCTACGACGACGGGGTGATCGACCCGCGCGACACCCGCACCGTGCTGGGAATGTGTTTGTCCGCCATCGCCAATGGCCCGATCAAGGGGACGTCGAGCTTCGGCGTCTTCCGGATGTGAGCGTCATGGTTACTCGAGTGCTGGTCGCCAACCGGGGTGAGATCGCCCGGCGGGTGTTCGCCACCTGCCGACGGCTGGGCCTGGGCACCGTCGCCGTCTACACCGACCCGGACGCCGCCTCGCCGCACGTCGCCGAGGCCGACGCGCGCGTGCGGCTGCCCAAGACCAACGACTACCTGAACGCCGAGGCGATCATCGTCGCCGCCCGCGCCGCCGGCGCCGACGCGGTGCATCCCGGCTACGGATTCCTCTCCGAGAACGCCGAGTTCGCGGCCGCCGTGCAGGGGGCGGGCCTGGCCTGGATCGGGCCGCCGGTGGAGGCGGTGCGCGCGATGGGCTCCAAGATCGAGTCCAAGAAACTGATGGCCGCCGCCGGGGTTCCGGTGCTCGACGAACTCGACCCCGACACCGTCACCGAGGCGCAGCTGCCGGTGTTGGTCAAGGCGTCCGCGGGTGGCGGCGGTCGAGGCATGCGGGTAGTGCGCGAATTATCCTCTCTGCCGGGCGAAGTCGCGGCGGCGCGCCGCGAAGCGCAGTCGGCGTTCGGCGACCCGACCGTGTTCTGCGAGCGTTACCTGCCCACCGGGCACCACGTCGAGGTCCAGGTCCTCGCCGACACCCACGGGATGGTGTGGGCCGTCGGGGAACGGGAGTGTTCGATTCAGCGCCGTCACCAGAAGATCATCGAGGAGGCCCCCTCGCCGCTGGTCGAGCGCACGCCGGGCATGCGCGCCAAGCTGTTCGACGCGGTCCGGCTCGCCGCCGGTGCGATCGGCTACACCGGGGCCGGAACGGTGGAGTTCCTCGCCGATGACGACGGCGAGTTCTACTTCCTGGAGATGAACACCCGGCTGCAGGTCGAGCACCCGGTCACCGAAGAGACCACCGGGCTCGACCTCGTCGAACTGCAGCTCCTTGTTGCTGAGGGTGGCCGACTCGATACCGAACCCCCTCCCGCCCAGGGGTATTCGATCGAGGCCAGACTCTACGCCGAGGACCCCGCACACGGCTGGCAACCGCAGGCCGGCGTGATGCACACGTTCGAGGTGCCGGGCTTTCGATCCGAGTTCGGCTCGCTGGAGCGGCGCACCGGGATCCGCCTGGACTCCGGGATTGCCGATGGGTCCACCGTGTCGATTCATTACGACCCGATGCTGGCCAAGGTCATCTCCTACGCACCGACGCGGCGGCAGGCCGCGCTGGTGTTGGCCGACGCGCTGGCCCGCGCCCGCCTGCACGGCGTGCGCACCAACCGCGAGCTGCTGGTTAATGTGCTGCGGCACAAGGCGTTTCTGGACGGCGCCACCGATACCGCGTTCTTCGACACGCACGGCCTGGCGCAGCTGTCCGCGCCGCTGGCCGACGATGCGGTGGCCCGGCTGTCGGCCATCGCCGCCGCTCTCGCCGACGCCGCGCACAACCGCGCAACGGCTAAGGCATCCGGGGTGCTGGGCTCTCTCCCCAGTGGCTGGCGAAACCTGCCGTCCGGCCACCAGGTCAAGAGCTACCGCGACGACGGCGGAACCGAGCACCGCGTCGAATACCGTTTCACGAGAACGGGATTAGCGATGCCCGCCGACGCATCGGTGCGGTTGGTGTCGGCCACCGAGGACCAGGTCGTACTGAGCGACGACGGGGTGGACCACAGCTTCTCGGTGCGGCGCTACGACCATGACGTCTATGTCGATTCGGCGCGCGGGCCCGTTCACCTCGTCGCGCTGCCGCGGTTCCCGGAGCCGGGCTCGACCGTCGAGAAGGGTTCCCTGGTGGCGCCCATGCCCGGCAACGTCATCCGCCTCGGCGCCGCGGTCGGCGACACCGTCACCGCGGGTCAGCCACTGATCTGGCTGGAGGCGATGAAGATGGAACACACCATCACCGCGCCGTCCGACGGCATGCTCGCCGAGCTCAACGTCGACACCGGACAGCAAGTCGAAGTTGGTGCCGTCCTGGCAAGAGTGGACGCAGCAGAAGCAGAAGGAGATCCGCGGTGACCGAGACCAGCTTTATTGAAAACGAGGAACGCCGGGCCCTGCGCAAGGCGGTGGCCGAGTGGGCGTCCAACTACGGCGCCGAGTACTACCTGGAGAAGGCGCGCGCACACCAACACACCAACGAATTATGGTCCGAAGCAGGAAAACTCGGCTTTCTCGGGGTAAATCTGCCCGAGGAGTACGGCGGCGGCGGCGCCGGAATGTACGAGCTGTCACTGGTGATGGAGGAGATGGCGGCCGCCGGTAGCGCGCTGCTGTTGATGGTGGTGTCACCCGCCATCAACGGCACCATCATCAGCAAGTTCGGCACCGAAGAACAGAAAAAGCGCTGGATTCCGGCGATCGCCGACGGATCCCTGACGATGGCGTTCGCGATCACCGAGCCGGACGCGGGCTCCAACTCGCACAAGATCACCACGACCGCCCGGCGCGACGGCGGCGACTGGATCCTCAAGGGCCAGAAGGTCTTCATCTCCGGCATCGACCAGGCGCAGGCGGTGCTGGTGGTGGCGCGGAGCGAGGAGGCCAAGACCGGCAAGCTCCGCCCGGCGCTGTTCGTGGTGCCCACCGACGCACCCGGCTTCACCTACACCCCGATCGAAATGGAGCTGATCAGCCCCGAGCGCCAATTCCAGGTTTTCCTCGACGACCTCCGGCTGCCCGGCGATGCACTGGTCGGAGCCGAGGACGCCGCGATCGCACAGCTTTTCGCCGGCCTGAACCCCGAGCGCATCATGGGCGCGGCCAGCTCGGTGGGCATGGGACGATTCGCGCTGGAAAAGGCCGTCGACTACGTCAAGACGCGCAAGGTGTGGTCGACGCCCATTGGTGCGCACCAGGGCCTGTCACATCCGTTGGCGCAGTGTCACATTGAGGTCGAACTCGCCAAGCTGATGATGCAGAAGGCCGCGGCGCTCTACGACAGCGGCGACGACATGGGCGCGGCCGAGGCCGCCAACATGGCCAAGTACGCGGCGGCCGAAGCGGCCACGCGCTCGGTCGACCAGGCCGTGCAGTCGATGGGCGGCAACGGGTTGACCAAGGAATACGGCGTTGCGGCCATGCTGGCCTCGGCCCGCCTCGGACGGATCGCCCCGATCAGTCGCGAGATGGTGCTGAACTTTGTCGCGCAGACGTCGCTGGGCCTGCCTCGAAGCTACTGAAGCCCTACTGATGGAAAATCGTTTCGTCGAGTACGCCGGCCCGGCCGAGGCCGGCGGCCCCTTCGCGCGGCTGACGCTGAACTCTCCGCACAACCGCAACGCCCTTTCCACCGCCCTGGTCAGTCAGTTGCACCAGGGGCTGCGTGACGCCGCGTCGGATCCGGGGGTGCGGGTGGTGGTGCTGGGCCACACCGGTGGCACCTTCTGCGCCGGAGCGGACCTGAGCGAGGCCAGCGGGGGCGACCCGTTCGACATGGCCGCCGCGCGGGCCCGGGAACTGACGGCGTTGTTGCGCGCCATCATCGAGTCGCCGCTGCCGGTGATCGCCGCCATCGACGGGCATGTCCGGGCCGGCGGTTTCGGTCTGGTCGGTGCCTGCGACATCGCGGTCGCCGGCCCGCGCAGCAGCTTCGCGCTGACGGAAGCCCGGATCGGCGTCGCCCCGGCGATCATCTCGCTGACGCTGCTGCCGAAGCTGTCGGCGCGGGCCGCGGCGCGCTACTACCTGACCGGCGAAACGTTCGACGCGGCGGAAGCCGCGGAGATCGGACTCATCACGGCGGCGGCCGACGACGTGGACGCCGCGGTCGCCAAGCTGGTCGCCGACGTGAGCCGCGGTTCGCCCCAGGGCCTTGCGGCGTCGAAGGCGCTGACGACGGCCGCCGTGCTGGAGGGGTTCGACCGCCACGCCGAACGGCTCACTGAGGAGTCGGCCCGGCTGTTCGTGTCCGACGAAGCGCGCGAAGGCATGCTGGCGTTCCTGCAGAAACGTCCGCCTAGTTGGGCAAACGTCTAACGGTCCCCGAAAAGCCGGTGAGGAGCGCTGGAAAGGGCCTGAGAATTAAGCCCAGCCTGGGAGGATGGTTGCAGTTTAGCCAACCCCCTTGCAGCAAAACTTCTACGTCGTACGCTCGTGGATGATGAGCAACTCAGCGCCGCGTGATGCCAAGGAAGCGCGTGACGGATCGTCACGCGCGGCCGACACGGATCGCATCCATACCGCGCAGTTGCTGGCGTATGCGGCCGAGCAGGGCCGCCTGCAGATGAAAGACTACGAAGACCGCCTGACCAAGGCTTATGCGGCGACGACGTACGAGGAGCTCGATGAGCTCAGCGCCGATCTGCCCGGCACGACGATAAGCCCGCGCAGGGGCGGCAAGCCCAATCCGGCGCCGTCGATGTTGCTGCTGGCCCTGATGAGCGGATTCGAGCGGCGCGGCCGCTGGAACGTGCCGAAGAAGCTGACCACGTTCACCTTTTGGGGCAGCGGGGTGGTGGATCTGCGCTACGCCGACTTCACCTCCACCGAGGTCGACATTCACGCGATCTCGATCATGGGCGCGCAGAACATCTTGCTGCCACCCGAAGTCAACGTCGAGATCCACGGTCACGGCGTGATGGGCGGCTTTGACCACAGTGTGCTGGGCCAGGGTACGCCCGGTGCGCCCAAGGTGAACATTCGCGGCTTCTCGCTTTGGGGCGGTGTGGGCATCAAGCGCAAAGCCCGCAGACCCCGCCGGTAGCACTAAAAGCGTTGTGCCCCAAGCATTCCGCGGCGTTGGTCAGCCGGGCACGTAGTCGAACGTGTCCGGGTTTGGGCCGTTCCTGCCCGATTCACCCTTGTCCAGCGCCGAGATTGCGTCCATGTCGGAGTTGTCCAGTTCGAAGTCGAACAGCTCGAAGTTGGATTTGACCCGTTCCGGCGTTACCGACTTGGGAAAGACGATGTCGCCGCGCTGGATGTGCCAGCGCAACACCACCTGCGCCGGCGATTTGCCGCGGGCGTCGGCGATGCGGTTGATCACCGGATCGTCGAGCACCTTGCCCTGGGCGATAGGCGACCACGCCTCGGTGATGATGCCGTGGTCGCTTCCGTAGGCGCGAACCCGCTCGTTGGCGAAGTAGGGATGAACCTCGATCTGGTTGACCGAGGGGACGGTGTCGGTTTCCTCGGCGAGCCGATCCAGGTGTGCGGTCTGGAAATTCGAGACACCGATGCTGCGAGCGCGCCCCTCCCTGGCGAACTCTTCGAGGACTTTCCAGGTGGAGACGAAGTCCCCGCCGTAGAGCGTGGGCAGCGGCCAGTGAATGAGGAACAGGTCGACGTAATCGGAATTCAGGGCTTCCAGCGTTTTGTCGAATGCGCGGCGCGCGTCATCGGGCTTGTGGAAGCCGTTGTTCAGCTTGCTGGTAACGAAAACCTCTGCACGGTCGAGGCCGGCGTCGCGGATGCCTTGGCCGACTTCCTTCTCGTTTCCATACATCTCCGCGGTGTCGATGTGCCGGTACCCGATGTCCAGGGCGCGCTTGACGGCGGCGGCGGTCTCGGCGGGCTTGATTTGGAACACGCCGAAACCAAGCTGCGGGATGCTCACACCATCGTTGAGTTTGATCGATGGAACGTTGCCCATGCGTCTCCTCCTTCTCGATTTATGTACCCGGTCGGCGGAACTCCTATCCCCATCCGCTGGGGACCTTGAAAAGCGTGGCCGACCCTTACGCTCGAGACTGCACCATTTCGCCCACACTGGTCGCGGTGTCGCCTGTGCTGGCACCCATTAACTCCCCCTGCCAGCGCCACTCCGTAAATTCCTGCGAGCTGCAATGCGAACGGGGGCTAGCGACGGCGTCGCGACCGCAGGTAGTCGCCCACCACGGCGGCTCCCAGGCCATCGAGGTCGGGCACCACGACACGCCCCTCTACGCGCCGTGCGACCTGGTCGATAAACCGTGCCAGGCCAGGGTCGCTGCCCAGCCGGAAGATCGTCACTTGCGCACCGAGGCGCGCCATGTCGTCGAACCCGCGCACGGTGTGGGCGATGGTCCGCGGATGCGGCGGGTAATCGAAGAACACCGCGGAACCCCCGCCGTCCCCGTCGAAGTCCTCCAGGTGGGCGGTGGGTTCACCATCGGTGACCACCAGCACGACGGGCTGCGCGTTGGGATGCCGACGCAGGTGACGACCCGCCAGCGCCAGCGCGTGATGCAGGTTGGTGCCCTGCTCGTAGACGCCCTCCAGACCGGTGAGCTCGGCGGCCGTCACCGTCCGCGCGTAACGGCCAAAAGCGATGATCTGCAAGGCATCCGCGCGAAAGCGCGTGCACACCAGGTGATTGAGCGCGAGCGCCGTCTGCTTCATCGGCAGCCAGCGATTCTCCATCACCATCGAAAACGACGTGTCGACCAACAGCGCCACCGCCGCCTGCGTGCGTGTCTCGGTCTCGGAGACCTCGACGTCATCGACGGTGATTCGAATGGCCGAGCTCGGGCGGTCCGCTACAGTTCCCGCCTGCCGCAGCACCGAGTTGGTCAGCGTGCGGGAGATGTTCCACGGCTCGGTGTCCCCGAATTGCCAGGGCCGGGTCGCACCGGTCAGCTCGCCGGCGGCCCCCGCGCGCCGGAGATCGCGCTCGCCGCGGCGACCCGAAAGCTGTTGCGCCACATCGCGTAACGCCGTCTCGCCAAGCCTGCGCATCGCCTTCGGGGAAAGTCGCCACTGGCCGTCGGAACCACGGTCCAGGAAACCCTGATTGACCAGTGCGCGTTCCAATTCGGCGAGTGTGCGGGCATCGATGGCCGCCTGGTCGCCGAGCTGGCGTGCCAGCGCGTCGAGATCGACGTCATCCATGGTGGCGCCCGGATAGCTCTGCGACAGCTGCTCGGCCAGCTGCTCCAGCTCGGCGATGTCGGACAGCGCCTGGGTGCCTTCGCCCATGCCGAACGGGTTGTCGCCGGAAAACTGCTCGGACCCGGTCCAATCTTCGCCGGGACGCGCTGCCTGCAGGTGCGCGTCGAGCCGACCCAACGCCTCCATCAACGCCGGAGAGCCAAACGCCTGCTGCGCCAGGGCATCCAGCTCGGCGCGCTGGTCTGGGCTCAGGCTGTTGCGGAAGCGTTGTGCGGCGGCGGCGCGCTTGGCCAGCGAGTCCAGCAGCTCTTCGACATTGCGCGGGTTCTCCGGGAAGAACTCGCCGTGCTTGTCCATGAAGTCCTGAAAATCTTGGGGCGAGTCTTGTCCCTTTGCGTGCTTGTCCAGCAGCTCGTTGAGGTCGTCCAGCATCTCGTTGACGCGCTGGCGATCCTCGTCGGTGGCCCCCTCCAGCGCCTGCTTCATGCCCGCGAAACGCTGGTCCAGCATCTCGCGGCCGAGCAAATCCTTGATCTGCTCGTACTTTTGGCGGGCCTCCGCGCTGCGCCAGTTGTAGTCGGAAAGCTCCTGCACGGCCTTGGCCGGCGACGCCGGCAGCGCGTCCAGCTGCAGTTCGCCGAAGCGGGCGTCGTCGTCCAGCGCGCGGGCCAGCTCCTTGCGCTCGGCCAGCACGGCCTCGTCGAGCAGCTTCTTGATCTCTTGCAGGGTGCCGTCTAAGTTATTGCGGCGCAACAAATCCCGGCGGCGCCGGTTCGCCTCGGCCGCGAGCCGATCGGCGCCGGGCATGTTCTTGGTGCCACGGCGCAGCAACTCGGAAAGCGCGCGCCGTGGGGAGGTGCCGGCCATGACATCCTGGCCGATCCGCTCGAGCGCTTCACGCAAATCCACCGGCGGCGCCAGCGGGTCGGGCCCGCCGGTGTACGCCGAGTATCGTAGTGAATGCCCCTTAAAAGGTTCAGCCATAGACGGTTTGGCCCTCCCCGGACACCTTGTCGATCCGCTTGGCCAGATACAACGCCTCCAGCGCCAATTCCAGCGCCGCGGCGCGCTCGCCTTCCGACTCGGCGTGGAGCTTGGCCGCGATCCTGTCCACAATGGGCAGGCCCGGAACCGCGGCCAGCACGTCCTTGGCTGACACCCGCTCGCCCGTCGTGACCGCCGAACCGCCCTCGACCGCGGCCACCAACGAACCCACGTCGATGCCGCCCAGCACACGCGCCGCGGTGTCAGCGGTCGCACGGCGCAACAGGTGCTCGAGCACGGCCTGTTCGCGGCCTTCCTCGCCGGACTCGAATTCCAGCTTGCCGCGCAGGACATCGATCACCGTGCCCATGTCGACCACCCGGGCCACGGGATCGGTCTCCCCCAGCACCGCGCCGCGGTGCCGGGCGGCGGCCGCGATGGTCTCCGCGGCCGCGATCGCGAACCGCGCCGACACCCCGGACCGCTGATCGACCGAACTTGACTCCCGCAGATACCGGGCGAACCGCGCCAGCACCTGCATCAGATAGTCGGGCACCTGAGCGCTCAGGTGCGCCTCCTGCGCGATGACGCCCACCTCGGCCTCCAGCTCCAGCGGGTAGTGGGTCCGGATCTCGGCGCCGAAGCGGTCCTTGAGCGGAGTGATGATGCGACCCCGGTTGGTGTAGTCCTCCGGGTTGGCGCTGGCGACCACCAACACGTCCAGCGGCAGCCGCAGCGTGTAACCACGGACCTGGATATCGCGCTCCTCCATGACGTTGAGCATCGACACCTGAATGCGTTCGGCGAGGTCGGGCAGCTCGTTGACCGCGACGATGCCGCGGTGCGCGCGCGGGATCAGCCCGTAGGCGATGGTTTCCGGGTCACCGAGGCTGCGGCCCTCGGCGACCTTGATCGGGTCGATGTCACCGACCAGGTCGGCGACGCTGGTGTCCGGGGTGGCCAGCTTCTCGGTGTAGCGCTCGCTGCGGTGCTTCCACGCCACGGGCAGGTCGTCGCCCAGTGTGGCGGCCCGGCGGATCGACTCCGGCGTGATCGGCCGGTACGGGTGCTCGCCCAGTTCGGCCCCGTCGATCACGGGTGTCCACTCGTCAAGCAATCCGACCAGCGCCCGAAGCAGCCGGGTCTTGCCCTGGCCGCGTTCGCCCAGCAGCACGAAGTCGTGGCCCGCGATCAGTGCCCGCTCCAGCTGAGGCAACACGGTGTCGTCGAAGCCCAGGATGCCCGGCCAGACCCCGTCACCCTCGGCCAGCGCCGTCAGCAGGTTTTCGCGAATTTCCTGTTTGACGCCCCGTTCGCGGTGACCGGCGGCACGTAGTTCGCCGACGGTGCGGGGCAGGTTGCTCGGTGATGGCACCACTCCACGCTACGGCCTTGCCGCCAATACGGCACTGTGTCCTCCCTCTGCTGCTTCCGGAAGCGACGTACTGACAAGCGAAGGTCGGGCAATCGGATCGATTGCCCGACCTTCGGTAGAGGTCCTTTGAGCCCACCGGAACGGTGGACGCGAAGACCGCTTAACTCATGGTGACAGTGGCCTCCGGATCGCCCGTTTTCCACGTGACCGTGCCGTGCTCGAACGTCGACTTGTAGGAGCCGTCGGGTAAGACTTGCTCGTCAGCGGTTGGATAACCCAGCTTGCCTTGCGAAGCCTGCACCGCATTCCACGCGTCGCGGATCTTGCCCCACACGAAGTAGACCGGGCTCCCAGTCCTATAAATGAGCACGCCGCCGTCGAACTGCTGGTAGACACCGCTACCGTCCTTGGTCTTTAGCTCGTTGTCGAACGGTAGGCCCAGGTCCTTCTTTTGAGCGTCGGTCAGAGACTGGTACTTCGCGAGAATGGGTCCCTCCACGGTGTACGGCGTGCCGTTGGCACCCGTGATGGTTGTCGTCGGGGCCGCGCTCGGACCTGTGGTTTCAGCCGTCCCCGTGGTAGCCGACGACGTCACGGACGTCGTGGCTGAAGTCGTCGTTTCGCTGGATTTGGTCGCGTGGCTGCACCCAGCACCGATCAGCGCGAACCCCGCAATCGCCGCGGAGAATACTGCTGTTCGTTTTTTTATCGCACGCATCACATTTCCTCTCGGATTGGATAGGACGTCGACGTCGACGCACCCAAATCGGGATGCTATGCGCGTTGGCAACCGTCAAGCAAGAAATCACACAGTCGAGCGCGGTTATTTGTCGTGTAGCCCGGGCCGTCGGCGCCGAGCCCCTGGGCCTCAGTACGCCCTAATGAGCGAAGTGGCGCGCTCCGGTGAGGTACAAAGTGACGCCGGCGTTGGCCGCCGCCGCGGTCACCTCGTCATCGCGCACCGATCCGCCCGGATGCACCACCGCCTTCACCCCCGCGGCCGCCAGCGTCTCGAGTCCGTCGGGGAACGGGAAGAACGCATCCGAGGCCGCGACGGCGCCGCGGACGCGGTCGCCACCGCGTTCCACGGCCAGCCGAGCCGCGTCGACCCGGTTGACCTGACCCATGCCGACGCCGATGGTGGCGCCGTCGGCGGCGATCACGATCGCGTTCGATTTGACCGCGCGGCAGGCGCGCCACGCAAAGACCAGGTCGGCCAGGGTCTTCGGGTCCGCCGGCGATCCGGTCGCCAGGGTCCAGTTCGCGGGGTTGTCACCGTGCGCGTCGAGCTGGTCACGCTGCTGCACGAGCAGCCCCCCGCTGACCGGTCGCAGCTCGGTGCCGCCGGTCAGCGGCTCGGAGGCCAACAGCACGCGGATGTTCTTCTTGCGCGTCAACGCGTCGACGGCGCCCGGCGCGTAGGCGGGCGCGACGATCACTTCGGTGAAGATGGTGCTGACGTACTCCGCCATCTCGACGCTGACTTCGGTGTTCGCCGCGATCACCCCGCCGAAAGCGCTCAGCGGATCGCATTCGTGGGCCTTGCGGTGTGCGTCGGCGACCGATACCGACGAGATGGCGATCCCACAAGGGTTGGCGTGCTTGATGATTGCCACGCATATCTGTTCATGGTCGAAGGCCGCCCGCCAGGCCGCGTCCGCGTCGGTGAAGTTGTTGTAGGACATCTCTTTTCCGTGCAGCTGCTCGGCCTGCGCCAGGCCCGGCCAGGC
>Ga0209040_10003013_pt1 | contig 12974 bp, 14 predicted proteins | sample BogFormECP12_OM3_FD_188240 | JGI IMG/M metagenome (GOLD analysis project Ga0209040, IMG submission 188240) | Bog forest soil microbial communities from Calvert Island, British Columbia, Canada - ECP12_OM3 (SPAdes) (version 2) | ecosystem: Environmental > Aquatic > Freshwater > Wetlands > Bog ... | reverse complement strand
ATATAGCGGCGACCGACCTCGATGCCCGCCCATCCGGCCGCGCCGACGAGCAGCGCCGAAACGCCGAGGCTGGTCATCGCCTTGCCGCGGCGGCGCGCGGCGGCAACCGTCAGCAGCCCGCAGAAACCGCTCACCGCTACCGCGACGATGCTCACCCACGGGCCCCACGCGGCGAGCCTGCTCAGCTGTCCCTGCCGCACCGACTGACCCGATTGGCCCCCAGCAGGAACCGATACCGTCAGCGGAACGGTCAGCGTCGCGGGCACCTTCACGTTGTAGGCGCTCAAAATCTGCTGAAACGAGCTGTCGTTGAGCATCGGGGCCACGTCGACCACCCACGAATCGCCTGGCCGGGCGCCGGAGAACAACCAGCGGTGCGCCGCCCGGTTCGCGTTTGCGAACAGCGGCGGAAACGACGGGCTGGCCGTGAATGCGGTGGCGGTGTCGTGCACCTGAGAGCTGTCGACCGAGTACTTTCCCCCACCGTGCACGGCAATGAGTGCCATCGCCCGCGTGGTGAGTTCGGTCGCCGCGGCGGATTGCAGCGCAGGATCGCCCGCCGCTTTCTGGGCGAGCGCGGCGTAGCCATCCTCGCCGACGATGTTCAGCTGTGCCCACACCGCCGGGACCGCCACTGCCAGCGCAACCGTGGTGGCCAGCCACAGCACAACCGTCAGCGCGAATCGCACGCCGCCAATTTACGGTGCGATCCCCCGCACGTAGGCGGCCTGCCCGAGGTGCTGTGCGCAGTCGTCGATGATGCTCACCAACCGCGCGCTGGCGGTCACCGGCGGATCCCAGCTGGTATCGACGATGCGGGACAACTCGTCCGCGGTCACGGTGGCGATGTACTCGAGGCTGAGCTTGTGCACCGCGTGGTAGTAGCCGGACAGCAGGTCGGCGGGTGCCCGTACCTTCGCCACCTCTTGGGCACCGTGGCCGTAGCCGGTGTCATGGCGAGGTAGGTCCAGCGCAAACCGGTCCACCCAGCCGTCGCGGGTCCACACCTCCTCGACACCGGCCACATGCGCCAGCTGAATGTCCTGCACCCGGGCGCTGTGCCAGATCAGCCAGGCGATGCTGTTGGCGGCCGGGGTCGGCTGGTAGTTGGCTATCTCGTCGGTCAGCCCCTCGGTGAGTTCGTCGACGTGTTCGATCAACCGGGTGAAGGCGTCGCGAAGCAGTTCTTGGGCGGCGGCGTCGGTGTTTGCCATAACAGCGACCCTACGGACCCCCGTGCCAGACCGCTTCGACGTTGTTGCCGTCGGGATCGCAGCGCGTCGGCGCCAGGGAGACAGCGAAGTAACCTGGGTGATATTCGGGCCAGAGCCGAGGTGCGTGCAACGACTCGGCACCCAGCCCCACCGCGGCCTCGTGGAACGCGCGCACCGCGTTTTGGTCGGCTGCCTCGAAGGCGAGGTGGATTTCCCGATTGCGCCCCATGCCGGCACCGTCGGAGATCCAGAACGCCGGCCTGCCGTCGCGCCCGTAGCCGATGGCCCTGCCGAAATCCATCTGACGTGAGAAGCCGAGCACCCCGAGCACCGCGTCGTAGAACGTCTGCGAGCTCGCGTAGTCGGCGCAGTTGATTCCGGTGTGGTCGATCACACGATCGATCCTGGCACGATCCACCGACGCGGTCGTAGATTATTTAGGGGTACGTCTACCCCATCTGAGCTGCACTGAAGAAAGATTGGACACACCATTGGACACGGGAATCGTGTATCGTCTCTGTTCATGGCATCCGTCGCGCCCCAGCCAAGCAAACGCTTCCCAAATGGGCAGAAGGTCCGCTACCGGCATCCCGACGGCAGCGCCGGGTCGCTCACATTTCCCGACCGCCCCAGCGCCGAGAAGTTCGTCAAGCTGATCGACGCGCTCGGGGTGGCCGACGCACTGGAACGTGTCGGCAGGATCGCACCGCAGCCGGTAGCACCGACCTCGCCGACGGTGGCTGCCACGCTGGAACGCTACGCCGCTACCCGCCCATCTCTGGACACCGCCAACAAGTACCGCATCATTGCCCGCCGCACCATCAATCCTGTGTTGGGTGATGTCCCTGTCGCCGAGCTGACAGTCGATGATGTGCAGTCGTGGCTTAACGGTTTGACCATCGCGGGTCGGTCGATCCAGCAGGCCCACATGGTTCTCAAGGCGTCACTGTCGGCCGCTGTTGATCGCGGCGAGCTGGCAGTCAATCCGGCGCGGAAAGCATCACGCTCGGGCGGCTCAGGGGTCCGTCTCCCGCGCCGTCAACCCGGCAAGCAAGCGGTGTTCCTGTCACGCGACGAAACGGCCCTAGTACTGGCAGCGGTGCCCGAGCGGCATCGCGTGCTGGTCGAGTTCCTGTTGGCTACCGGATGCCGGATCGGTGAAGCCCTGGCGCTCACCCCCGCCGACATTGGAGCCGGGACGGTGACGTTCAACAAGTCCTACAGCAGACGAGCCGACGCCGACGGTAACCGACCGTTCGATCTGGGAGCCGCCAAGACCGCAGCCAGTGAGCGGACGATAGCGGTGTCGCCTGCGGTGCTGGACAAGCTGGACCTGTCGCGGGTGTTGGTGTTCACCAACGACTCGGGCTACGCGGTCAACGCGGACAGCTTCCGCAAGAACGTGTGGCTTCCGGCGATGGTCAAGAGCGGGCTACCGAAGCACCGTCGGCCAGGGCTGCACGATTTGCGGCACACGCACGCCTCCCGGCTGATCGACGCGGGGATACCGATTGTTGCCGTCTCAAAGCGCCTGGGGCACTCGAACGTGTCGATCACCCTGTCAACCTACGCGCACGTTGCCAGTGACGCCGACGAGCGGATTCTTGCGGCGCTGGCGTGACGTGGGCACGGGTAGGTCGTCGCACCTGGTTACTGCGCACACCGCGATGATGTTCTCGATGTCGTCCACGGAGAAACGTAGGTGACGGCAGACGCGACGGGCGGGGAACTCCCCGGAGCGCACGCGGTCCTTTAGCCAGTCTTCGCTGTCGCATTGGAGCAATTCGCAGACTTCGGCAACGCTGTACAGCCGGGGCGCTGCGACGGATGCTGCGGTCACGGCTCTAAGCGAATCATGCCGTCGAGAGCGTGAACCGGGAGCGAGGTCGGGGCCGTAATCGGCCGCCGTGTCGGAATCACCTCTGTCACAACGGTATTGTATAGCGATCTGTTCCACCAGTTGTGCCAGTTGTGCCAGTTGTGCCAACCGCCGATGTGGCACAACTGGCACAGCCCTTGTGATTTCGGCGTCCGGTTTACGGTCGGGCATGGCGTATACGCTGAGAGGCAGCGCAACTCAACGACGCTCAGAGAAATCGCTGATACAATTATCAGTAGGAAGGGGCGCAACCAATGTCTAACACACGCAACATAACTGGGCCGCGAGCCACGCAGTACAAGCGCCCTCAGGTGACAGTTGGCATGAGCATCCAACAGGAATCGATCATGTACGGCCGCGCAGGCCGTCAGTCACGCCGGTATTACTAAGCAGTACCCGCGACGAAAGTCGCAGAGGGGCAGTGGATGCCTCCGCACGTTTTCCCTGGGCCACCAAAATAGGGCCGAGTAGTCTCGGAAACTACTCACGACGACCTTGAGGTTGCTGATGCTGAGATATTGCTACTTCCCAGGCGTTGGTGCGGCGTTGAGCTGTCGAAGTCCTCGCTAACAGAGGCGACCCCAAAAAGGGGCCAGAAAGATTGGCGAAACCCGATCTGGAACCTAATTGAGGATCAACAACACACCTCCTCTCCTGGCCTTCACTGGACAGGAAGCCACCGACCAACGAATCCACAACCCGTACAACGGGTTCTTGATTCTTTGGAACTTCACCGAAGTGATTGAGGAACCTGGGTGAGGCGAGCGGCGGGCAGCCGCGAGGGAGGCGAACCCGAACGGGGAGCCGACTGGAACCGAACACAAGTAGGAGCAGCAACAAGTGTCAGCAGACGAATTACTCACGGCCCAGGAGGCCGCTGACTATCAGGGCCTCACCATCAAGGCCGTCTACCAGCAACGGTGGCAGGGCATCGGTCCCGTGTCCCACAAACGTAACGGCCGGATCGTGTTCCGGCGCAGCGACATCGACGCCTACCTTGAGCGTGAGCGGGTGCGGACGTTGCGCGGCGAGGGCGTGTGAACAACGACGATCTGTTTCAGCGCGGCACCGCCGGTATCTAGAACCGAATTGCATTTGCATAAGTCCGGCCGGATTTTCGGCGGGGAAGGAGAGGGTGACATGCCCGCCGTGTCCCGGCCGCTGCGCGGCAGGGGGTGTACCCCAGGCAGCCATGGTCACCGCGCTGACCTGCTGCTATGCGCCCAGGGGGCGACGGTGGGAATGCGAAGTAGCTGGCATCCAGTGGTCGGAAAACGTCGACCGTCCATGCTGGTCGCAGGGGCTCTCTTGGTCGAGTTCCCATCGGCCCAGTTCGCGGCGCGTTGCTGGTCTGCTGACCGCTGGCCGAGGGGATGGCATTGCGAACAGGGTGTGGGTATGGGCGTGTGTGCGTACCGGCAGCATGGCACCGGGACACGTTGTGCCACTTGGCAACTGGCACGGCGGGCACGGCGGGCACGGCGGGCACGGCCAGCACGGCACGGCGACAACGCCTGCGGGCACGGGCATTTAAAGGAGATTGGATAGGCGATGAAGTGTTGCAAACAAACCGACTGCGACAGGCGTGCCACCGCCCGAGGCCTTTGCACATCTCATTATCGGCGGTGGCGTGAGGGGCGATTAGCTTCCCCCATTAGGCCCTACGTGCGGTACGACGATGGCGACGAGGGAATCCCACGGCCAGTAGCTAAGCCAATCCGAAGGCCGCGTAGGGAGCCGCCTTTCGCCAAGGAGCTAGCGTTGTTGAGGGAGCTGGGTCTGCGCTGAGACGCCTCTAGGAGGCGGTCTTGTAGTTGTAGACGGTCTGACGGCTGACACCGTATTTCGCGGCGAGTGCGGTAGCAGATTCGCCCTTGGCGAGGCGTTCGCGTAGCTCACTGGCCTGCGTCTGCGAAAGTGACGCTTTACGTCCCTTGTACTTCCCGGCCGCCTTAGCGATAGCGATTCCCTCTCGCTGGCGCTCAAGGATCATCGACCGCTCGAACTCTGCAACTGCGCCGAGCATCGACAGCAGCAGCGTATTCATCGGTGAGTCATCGCCCGCGAAGGTCAACGACTCCTTGACGAACTCCACTTTCACGCCGCTGCCGGTGAGTTCCCTAACGATCCGGCGAAGGTCTTCGAGGTTACGGGCAAGGCGGTCCATCGAGTGGACGACCAGGGTGTCACCGTCGCGCACATAGTCAAGCGCACGTGCGAGTTCCGGGCGATTGATGTCCTTGCCGCTGGCCTGATCGGCAAACACCTTGTCCAGCTCGACACCATCCAGTTGACGGGCCGTGTTCTGATCCACTGAGCTGGTCCGCTGGTATCCGATCCGCTGGCCCATTGCTGGCTCCCTTGTTTGGCTGGACTGTCAAACTAGAGCCTGACACGTCAGTGGACGATTGTCAAACAATGCCGGATTGGATCCTAGTTGGACACGGGTGGGCAGCCTCCTAGATGTCGAATATGGGTATACCCCAGGTGGATACCCGGCAGGGAGGTGGCCTGACGGTGCCTGGGGTAGGGCACGAGACAGGGCACTCCCTGGGTGGCTTACGGGGCCACTAGGGCAACACCGGGACCGGGACGCATGCAGGTTGGGAGCAGCCGCCGGGCAGGAGTGGGTGCCCTCCGCGTCCCGTTGGGCTATGGCACAGCAGACTGATGCGGGCGACTAACCGCCCCTCGGATTCACCGGCAGAAACTGATTCAATCCCAGTATCGCGCACCACGTCTGAGCTGCGGTTATGTCGATTCTTGTGCTTCGGACAAGACGTTTTCGAGACGTTCGTCACATCCAAGACGGTCTTGACCGGCCCGTGGTGGACTGCAATAGAGGGGTGTTGCTTCTCATGGGGTCCAACCCTTGTGGGGGCCAGTCGCCAACGGCCCTGTCCCGGGACGGCATAGAGCGGCGTGAACCTCGCTATTCCAATTCCAAGGCATAACTCGTGGTACACCTTCAGGTATGACGACCGGGGATTACAGCCGCTCTCACGGGGCTGGGCACGGGGCAGAGCGAGCTGAGCCGAGAGCTGAGCCCGACGCGCTGACCCGCAAAGCCCGCGACCGCCGGGAGGCCGACGAGCTCCTCGCCCGGATGCGGGAAAGCCTCACGCCTCCACGGTGCACCTGTGGGCACCCGCAGACCGACCACGACGACGGCACGGGCCAGTGCATGGACTTCTACAGAGTTTCTGACGACGAAGACGTGGACTGCTGGTGCACCCAATTCACCCAGTCCTAGTTGGGACATCGCGGCGGCGGAGGTCTGCCGGAAAGTGTTGGAGGGCCAGGCCCGCGTCTACGGGCTAGTCTCAGTGGCCGTCCGTGGCCGTCCGCCGACGTGTCAAACCAGAGGGGTGCAGTCTGCTCAACGGGCCGGCGCGGGTTCGCAGAGTGCCCATGTAGCCTTGTGTTTCGTGGCGAGTTCGACCGCGATGGACCGGCAAGATGCGATCGTTTTCTTCGTCCTCAACAAAGAGACGCAGACCTGGGGTTACTCGTGGCTGATCGAGTGGTCGACGACGTCGTTCTACATCAAGTCGCAGTTCCCTCCGTTGCAGTCGATGAAGGTCAGTCTCCACGGACCAGACCCGAACCACCCCGGAAAGCAGCACCTTCGATTTGACTTCGCCCACCCGGATCAGGTTGAAAAAGCCGTGAAGGCCGGCGGAGGTTGGTCGACAGACCTGTCGGACGGCCCACCCTTCAACTTCAGTGGCAGGCAGGTCAATGACCACGCGGCGCACATCGTGCGGTTCTCGTCCGAGTGGGACATGTTCAGCAGCGGGATGCCACCGGCCCCAGGCGGCCCCAAGCACAAGCAGAAAGCAACGCTCCATGCGCGAGTCCCAGCGCCGCCCAAGGGACAAGTCACCCACGTCGACCTCTATCTCAGCCTGGGGGACCCGTACTGGCCGAACGAACAGCAGGCGCGGGACAAAAACGCCGGCATGGGACCCATCTCCAACGATGCGGGCATGAATCTCACTGCGGTGGTCACGCTCCGCTCCATTACCAGCGAGCCTGACCCGCACGGCGATGTTCGGGGAGCCATACCGCTCGACCAATGCGCTAGAGGTATGGGCGGGGCAGTTGATGAGACCGGTCTGCTGTGGCTGTGCGAGAAGATGATCCCCGTCGAGATGTTGGGTACAACACCGCCAAAATACAGTTAGCAGCCCGTCGCCCACGACCGCGGCTGGTCGGCACGGTACCTTACGGCCCGGGCTGCCAGGTGCCCGAACCATTGAGGGACGACCACTCGCATATCAGGCCGACGTTGCCAGGCGACACGGCCGAGCCCTCACCGCTGCGGCACTTCGAACCGATCTCGTGCACACCGGACCATCCGGCCGTTAGCGTCCACTGGCCGAACGGCGGGCAAACGAGCACCGACCCGTCGGCAGCGTAGCCGGCAAAGGGTCCGCTCGGGTCACACTTGGCGCCGAGCACAGCGCCGTGGGCCATCGGCGGCCCCGTCGGTGCCGCCGCGGTCGCCGTCACCGTGACGGTGGGTGGCTCCGACGTTGGCGCCGGGCTAGCCGGCGCCACAGCAGGCGGCGGCGCGGGTGCCGGGACGGCAGACGGTGGCGCAGCGGCCGGCGACGCGGTTGCGGTGGTTGGCGGCGCCGACGCCGCGCTCGGCGCCCGGTGCGGCGCTATATCGTTGCGGCCCAGAATGAACGCCGCTAAAGCCAGCCCCCCGAGCACCACGCTGGCGAGCAGAATCTGCAGGGACCGCGGGAGCGGCCGTCGACCGTCTTGGGCCCCTTGAACTTCCGGTCCGTCGTTGTCGGCCGCCCACGCCAAACCGGCCTCGCGCAGCTCCGTGGCGGCAGTAACTTCGGCGGTCTCAGGATTGGCGGCGACTGTATCGCCGGTGTCGTTTTCGTTCGTCACAGATGTCCTTGCGGGCAAATAGTGCGTAAACAGCGGGTCTTCACCAACTGTGCCTAAACTGCCCGCATCGTAGCGTCGCCCGGAGCGTGGGCTACCCCGTTGGCTTGGGAAGCATGCCAACGCGCACGGATGACGCCAGCGCACAGCTCACCCCGAGCGTTCGCCCAGCAGCTAGCCCAAAGCCCAGCGTGGCTCACGATCAAGGCCGAGATCCCGTCGCTACCTCCGAACCCTGCTGGCCGCGCAGCCATGTCTCGTGTGCCGAGGGTCATCATCGAACAGGAGCGCATGCGGGCCACTCCCCGAAGGAAGCTCACAGCCGCAGCCCCTCTGTCATCGCTGCGATAAGAGTTGATGGAGAAGCACGCCCAACCTCCTTGTTGGATGACGTTGCACGACTCAAGGGCACGTCAGATGTTCCCTGTCCCGTTTGGCCCATGGCAACGCATCAGGGCGAACTCACAGCGAGACGTTTAGTAATTACCTTTGTACCAACGACTGGACGCCATCGTGGCCACAGCGATGCGGGCACTGGCCAGCTGATCGGTCGCTGGGGTGGTCGCGACTTAAGGGATTTCGACCCACCCCCTCCGGGTCGCCTTCCAAAGACAAGCTCGGCTAAGCAGCAGACTGGCAGCGGATTTTGGACCACGGTCGCCTACGCCAGCGGTAGTATCCGCCGCGTGTCGGTGACGGTCGGGGCAACTTTTGCGGGTTACACCATCCTGCGGATGCTGGGTTCTGGCGGGATGGCCGAGGTCTATCTTGCTCAGCACCCGAGGCTGCCACGGCACGACGCTCTAAAAGTCCTGTCCGAGGCGATAACAGCGGACACCGACTTCCGTGAGAGGTTCCACCGCGAGGCCGACCTGGCCGCGACGCCGGTTCAAGTCCACCTGCAGCGATCTGCGTTTCGGGGCTAGGCTTCAATGGTGGGAGCTAATGATGGACACGGGCGCTGTGTCCAATGGACACACCTCAACCCATTTCCCCAGGTCATTGACGGCACTTTCGCGGCACTCTCGGACACACCCAACCTGTTTGGCCAGGTAAGACGGTTAAAGTAGGAGATTATTTAGATGACCTACGACCTCCTCATCCGCAATGGCACCATCGTCGACGGGCTGGGAGGTGAGCCGTACGTGGGCGACGTCGCGGTGCGCGACGGCGTCATCGCGGCAGTGGGACACGTCAACGGCGATACTGCCGAGCACGAGATCGACGCCACCGGGCTGCTGGTCACCCCGGGCTTCGTCGACCTGCACACCCACTACGACGGCCAGGCCATCTGGTCGGAACGCCTGACGCCGTCGTCGGCACACGGGGTCACCACGGTGGTAATGGGCAACTGCGGCGTCGGCTTCGCCCCGTGCCGCAAAGAAGACCACGACGTCCTGGTCGACGTGATGGCCGGGGTGGAGGACATTCCCGGCGTCGTGATGACCGACGGCCTGCCGTGGTCCTGGGAGACCTTCCCCCAATACATGGACGCCCTGGAGGCCGGCAAGCGCGACATCGACGTGGCCGCTTATCTGCCGCACTCCCCGCTGCGGGTCTACGTGATGGGCCAGCGCGGCGCCGACCGCGAGCCGGCCACCGCCGAGGACCTCGCGAAGATGCGGGCGTTGGCCAAGGAGGCCATTGAGATCGGGGCGCTGGGTTTCGCGTCCTCGCGATTGACGATCCACAAGACCGAAAGCGGTTCGCCGATCCCGAGCTACGACGCCGCCCGCGAGGAGATCGAGGAGATCGCCAGGGGCGTGGTCGACGCCGGCGGCGGCCTGCTCCAATTCGTGCCCGACATCCCGGCCGGCGGCTACCAGCCGGTGCTGCAGACGGTCTTCGACGTCGCCGAAGACGTCGGGCTGCCGGTCACCTTCACACTGGTGGTCGCCAACTCGGGTGACCCCACATGGCCGGATGCCATCACCATGGTGGAGAAGGCGAATAAAAATGCGGGTGGCGGGGTCCGATTTACCGCGCAGCTGCTGCCGCGCCCGATCGGGCTGATCATCGGGCTGCAGCTGAGCGCCAACCCGTTCGTGCTCTACCCCAGCTATCGCGAGATCGCACACCTGCCGCTGGCCGAGCGGGTGGCCGAGATGCGCAAGCCCGAGGTCCGTGCCCGCATACTCGCCGACAAGCCCGGCATCGGGCACCCGATCCTGTACGTGGCCCAGATGTGGGATTGGATCTTCGCGCTGGGTGACAACCCCAACTACGAACCCAACCCGTCGGACAGCATCGGGGCCCGGGCCCGGGCCAAGGGTGTGAACCCGATGGAAGAGGCCTACGACCGGCTGCTCGACGACGACGGGCGCGCCATGCTCTTGGTCGCGACGAGCAACCTGGAGAAGAACTCGCTGGACACCGTCGGCGAGCTGCTGCACCGTGACGACGTGGTGCTCGGGCTGGGCGACGGCGGCGCGCACTACGGCATGATCTGCGACGCCAGCTACTCGACGTACTTTTTGGCGCACTGGGCGCGGGACCGCGCGTCGGGTCGGTTCACGGTGCCGCAGGCCGTCCGCGAACTCACCTCCGTGCCGGCCCGCGTGGCCGGGCTGGGCGATCGCGGGCGCATCGCCGTGGGCTACAAGGCCGACCTCAACATCATCGATCACGCCGCGCTGCGGCTGCACAAACCTGTGATCAGCTACGACCTGCCAGCCGGCGGTCGACGCCTCGACCAGACGGCTGACGGCTACGTCGCGACGGTGGTCTCCGGTGAGGTGATCGCCGAGAACGGGGTGCCGACCCAGGCCCGCCCCGGAAAGTTGGTCCGCGGCCGACAACCTGCGCCTATCTCCGGCTGAAACGGCCACGACGACGGGCCTCGCCCGGTAGTTTGGATTGGTGACAAACCCGCACTTTGCGTGGTTGCCGCCAGAGATCAATTCGGCACTAATGTTCGCCGGCCCCGGCTCGGGGCCGCTGTTTGTCGCGGCCGCGGCCTGGGACTCGCTGGCCTCGGAATTAGCGTCGTCGGCGGCTTCTTTTAGGTCGGTCACACAGGACCTCGCCAGCGGTTCATGGCTGGGTCCTTCGTCGGCGGCGATGATGGCAGTGGCGTCCCAGTATGCGGCGTTTCTCAGCCAGGTGGCCGTCCAGGCGGAGCAGGCCGCCGGGCAGGCCTCGGTCGCCGCGGCCGCGTTCGAAGCGGCGCTGGCGGTCATCGTGCAGCCCGCGGTGGTAGCGGCCAATCGTGGCCTGATGCAGGTGTTGGCGAACACAAACTGGTTGGGGCAAAACGCTCCGGCGATCGCGGACATCGAGGCCGCGTACGAGCAGATGTGGGCTCTGGACGTGGCCGCGATGTCGGGTTACCACTCCGACGCGTCGGCGGCGGCAGCGCGATTGGCGCCCTGGCGACAGCTGCTGCACACCCTCGGCAGCAGCCGCAACAGCGGCCACACCATCAGCCACAGCCACCGGCACGTCGGTATGGCCCCAGGCGTCGGCGACTCAAACCTGAGCAGCCTGTACAACGCACTCTTTGGCACGGGGTCCAGCGACGGCAGTTCGAACTCGGGCACCGGAAACGCCGGCAGCCAAAGTGCGGGCTACGGGGGCACGGGAAACAACGGCACAGGCTTCGGCAGCGCAAATATCGGCCTCGGAAATACCGGCAACGCGGACATCGGGTTCGGGCTTACCGGCAGTCATCAGCCGGGCTTCGGCGGCTTGAATTGGGGTAGCGGCAACATCGGCGTGGGGAATTCCGCAACTGGAAACATCGGCCTTTTCAACTCCGGCACCGGAAACGTGGGCATCGGGCACTCGGGCTCGTTCAACACCGTCAACGGCGCCATGAACGCGGGCTTCGGGAACCCTGGACTCGCAGGACCCGGGTTTGCGGCCCCGAGCCCGGGCACGAGCCTCCTCAACCCCGGCAACGTCACGGGCGGGTTGAACGCGGCGAACCTCAGCCCGAGCGTCCTGAACCCGGCCGGCGGAAGTGCGGGCGGCTTCAACCCGGGCTTCGCAAATTCCGACATGTTCAACCAGGCCCCGGAAACCCCGGCCTTTACCAGTCCGCCGAACCCGATCGTCAGCGCGGCCAATGGCCAGAACGCCACCACCCCGCTCCTCAGAACCACACTCCCCTCGGGCTTGGTCAACTCGGGCGGTAATGACTCGGGATTGCGGAACGTAGGCACCGGGGACCCGGGCATCGGTGACGCAGGTGCCGAGGGCATCCCCAGCTCGGGCTTCTTCAGGAGCGACCGCAACCCGCTCCCCAACCCGGTCCTTTCACAGCCCGGCTCTTCGGAGTAGTGCCACATCAACGCCTATCCTCGAACTCATGGGCGCCAAGACCGCAAAGAAGGTGGACCTCAAGCGGCTGGCCGCCGCTCTCACCGATTACCCGTTCGCCTACCTGATCACCGTCGATGACGGCTACCACGCGCACACCGTGACGGTGGAACCGGTGCTGCGCGATCATTCCGACGACCCAGCCGGCCCCCGCGCAACCGTCGACGTCGGCCTCATTGGGGGCCGCACGCGGAAAAACCTGGCCCACCACCGCGACGTCACTCTGCTGTGGCCCCCGCGTCAGCCCGGCGGCTATTCGCTCATCGTCGACGGCTGTGTCGAGTTACCCGACCCTGAAAACTCAGCTGACGAGACCGTCCGCTGCGGTGTCGTGCCCACCCGCGCCTTGCTGCACCGCGAGGCCGACCCCGACTCCCCCGCGGCGGCCAAGGGCTGCCTGCACGACTGCGTGGTGTTCACTGAGCCGGCCTAAGCCATAGCTGCGTGTACGGAAAAGCCCGGCCCCACAAGGGGACCGGGCTTTTCCGTTGAGGAGTGGGACTTAGAAGTCCATCCCGCCCATGCCGCCGGTCGGGTCGCCCGCGGGAGCGGCCGCCTTCTCCGGCTTGTCGGCGACGACGGCCTCGGTCGTCAGGAACAGCCCCGCGATGGACGCCGCGTTCTGCAGCGCCGAACGGGTCACCTTGACCGGG
>Ga0209040_10003010_pt1 | contig 12977 bp, 11 predicted proteins | sample BogFormECP12_OM3_FD_188240 | JGI IMG/M metagenome (GOLD analysis project Ga0209040, IMG submission 188240) | Bog forest soil microbial communities from Calvert Island, British Columbia, Canada - ECP12_OM3 (SPAdes) (version 2) | ecosystem: Environmental > Aquatic > Freshwater > Wetlands > Bog ... | reverse complement strand
GGTGGGCGATTTCCGAGCGAAGAGGCTGAACTGCGCGCTCTGCCGGGCGTCGGCGCCTATACCGCGGCCGCGATCGCAGCCATCGCCTTCGGCCGTCACACGGCCCCTGTCGACGGCAATATTGCGCGAATCGTGTCCCGCCTGTTCGCGCTGGAAGGTTCGGTCGCACAGGCGCGAAACGCAATTGCGGCGGCGGCCGGCGCGCTGGCGCCGACGAGACGTCCGGGCGATTTCGCCCAGGCGCTGATGGACATCGGCGCGACCATCTGCCGCCCGCGCAACCCCGATTGCTCGGCGTGCCCGCTGAACGAAGTCTGCGCCGCGCTGCGCTCCGGCGCTCCCGAGGCCTACCCCCGCCGAGCCGAGGCCCAAGTCAGACCGCAGCGCAGAGGGACGGTTTTTTTCGCACGCCGGACCAACGGCGCCTTTCTGGCGCGCCGTCGTCCCTCGCGCGGGCTCCTCGCCTCGACCGTCGAACTCCCTGGCACGCCCTGGACGAGCGAGGGCCCCGGAGGAGCGTGGAGGGACGCCGCTCCGGTTGCGGCGCGCTGGCGGAGGCTGCCCGACGCGGTCGAGCAGGTCTTCACCCACTTCGCGCTTACGTTGACGATTTATGCGGCTGCTGTCGAAGCCGCTGCACCGGACGGATGCTTCTGGGTCTCGCCTGACAGCGTCGGCGAAGCCGGCTTTTCGAATGTGATGCGCAGGGCGGTCGCCCTGGCCTTGGGAGCCGATGAGCGGAGGCGATTGGCTGAATCCCTGTAGAACTCTTGACGCGCCGCGGCTAGTCTGCCGGCGTCGGATGCAGTGCGCCCGACGCTCGGTTCTATTCCAATTCTGGATCGTTCATGGCGCCCTTGATCACGCCCAAAGCTTTCCGGCTGCCGCCGGACGAGGAATTGCGCGTCCGCTTCGGTCACGTCACGACATGGGTGTTCGATCTCGACAACACTCTTTATCCGCCCGACAGCGGAATTTGGCGCAAGATCGACGAGCGGATCACGCTGTTTCTCATCGATCTCTTCGGGCTGGACGGACAATCGGCGCGCGCCTTGCACCAACACTATTATCTAAAACACGGCACCACGCTTTGCGGGCTTGTGGAGGATAACATCGAAGAGGCGGCGCGGTTTCTCGAGTTTGTCCATGACATCGACCGTTCGGCGCTGAAGCCGAATCCGGTTCTCGCTCGCGAGGTCGCGCAACTGCCAGGCCGCAAGCTGATCTTCACCAACGGATCCCGCGACCACGCGATCCTCACCGCCCGGCAGCTCGGTCTCGACGGCTTGTTCGAGGATGCGTTTGACATCATCGCGGCGCGATTGACAGCGAAGCCCGCCGAGGCCGCCTATGATGCGTTTTTCGAGCGATACGACATCGATCCGCAGGGCGCGGCGATGTTCGAAGACATCATCAAGAACCTCGCTGTTCCCAAAGCCCGAGGTATGACGACGACTTTGGTGACGACAAAGCCGGGACAGGCAGACCACAGGGGAGCGCATGACCGGGCGACGGCGGAGAGTTCGGCGGTGGTGGCTGATTTCGTCACCGACGACCTCGGGGGGTTTCTACGCCGCCTCAACGCGCAGTTGGTGGGCTAGCCGTCTCGGGTTCAACGGCGGCGGTCGCAGAAACCTCGCTCTTTCGACCAGAGCGACAATGAGTTCGAGTCATGCCGAGCGACGCAGAGTCCGAGGTTCCGCCGCCTGCGCATCCATACGAGCGCAGCGAACCGCTTCCCCCTCGCCTTGACGAAATGACGGGTGACGATCCGGACGCGGCGGCGCGCGTTCGAACGATCCTGGAGTCTCCGTCGTACCGGTTGGCGAGTGAGGACGTCGACTTCCTCGCCAGCGACGCCGTGCGCGGTCTGCGGCTGCAGGTGGACTATCTCAAGCCCGAACTGCTGCTACGCGCCAATAACGTTAAACGGACGATCGTCGTCTTCGGCAGTTCGCGCATTCGTGAGCCGTCCGAGGCGCGCCGCCGGGTCGAGTCGTTGGGCGCTACGCTTCGCGCCGAGGTTGGGAACAGCGAAGACGCCCGTCGGCTTGCGGTCGCCGAACGGCTTCACGACAGCAGCCGCTACTATGAGACGGCGCGGGCGTTTGGCCGCATCGTCGCTAACGCCAACGCCCAAGCCGGAGACGGACAAACGCTTATCGTGACGGGCGGCGGGCCGGGGATCATGGAAGCGGCGAATCGGGGCGCTTTCGACGAGAAAGCGAAGAGTATTGGGCTCAACATCAGCCTGCCGCGCGAACAGTTCCCGAACCCCTACGTGTCTCCGGAATTGTGCTTCAACTTTCGTTATTTTGCGATGCGAAAGCTACACTTTCTGCAGCGAGCGATGGCCCTGGTCGCCTTTCCGGGCGGCTTCGGAACGCTGGACGAACTGTTCGAGGTCCTTACGCTGAGTCAGACCCGGAAGATCAAGCCAATCCCGATCGTTCTCGTCGGCGAGCGCTTCTGGCGAACGGCCGTCAACTTCGATTTCCTGGTGGAGGAGGGCGTCGTCGGGGCCGAAGACCGCGAGCTGTTCTGGTATGCGGAGACGGCCGAAGAGATTTGGAGCGGCATCCAGGCGTGGGACCGCGAACACCGACAGCGATATGGCTCTTAGTCCGACCGGACTGTCTCGCTTACCAGCGGCTGTTCAGCCGTGCGCTCCGTCCGTCTCAGCCGAAGCGCGTCCGCAAGCGGCAAGCACCTTCGAGCTTCGGCTCCGGCAGCGCAATAGGCTCGAAGCCTGCAGCGCTGATGGCGCTTCCGCTATCGCTCGTCGTCATGATCGCTCCTAGACTCGAACTGCAATCCATCATTCAGCGCAAGCGACGGTATGAACCGTACGCCCTCGCCCGATCGTCATCTAGCCTGACCGGCAACAAGATCAGGTCGTCTTTTTCGCGGTCCGTGCGACCGGAGCGACGTAAGTTGATTGCAGTGCCGGCGATTGAGCGAGGTCAAAATGGCGCTCGGCTCTCGAAATTTTGAACGATCAGGAGGCGAACGACCGTAGCCGGGCCAGACCACGCAGACGAAGATGAATTGCGGCTCGCGCATCGGCGCAGTAACATCGCCGTCGCCGCGCAGGGAAAGGCGATGATCGATAAGCCGCGTCGAGATGCTCCGGGTACCGTTTCGCAGGGGCTGGCGGGCGGCTTCGATCTCGATCGCGCTCTCAGATCGATCGTCACCGTCCAGTCCTCGATTCCCGAAGACGCCTACACCGCCCACATCTTGGGCGAGCAACGGACCGGAAGCGGAGCGGTGATCCGCGAGACCGACCTCGTGCTTACGATCGGTTATCTCATCACCGAGGCGGAAACCGTCTGGATCGCCCGCTACGACGGGCGCGTGATACCAGGTCACGCGCTCGCGATCGATCAGGAGACCGGGTTCGGCTTGGTGCAGGCTCTCGATCGACTCGATTGTCCAGCCTTGGAATTCGGACCATCCGCCGACGCCAGGATTGGCGATTCTGTTGTCATCGCGGCGGGCGGGGGCACCAAGGCCGTAAACGCGTCCATTGTCGCGAAACAGGAATTTGCCGGCTACTGGGAATATTTGCTCGAGGAGGCGATTTTCACTGCGCCGGCCCACCCCTTCTGGGGAGGGGCGGGCGCAATCGACGCAACGGGCAGGCTTCTTGGCGTCGGTTCGCTCCATGTCGAGCAGCTGACTGCGCAGGGCGGACCGCGCGACATCAACATGATCGTGCCAATCGACCTCTTGCCGCCGATCCTCGACGATCTCCTGACCTATGGCCGCGTCAACAAGCCGGCGCGCCCCTGGCTTGGCATTTATTCCGCTGAGAGCGCGGGCAAGGTTGTTGTGGCGGCCCTCGCCGAACGCGGACCGGCCGCCTCGGCTGGGCTCCGTCGCGGCGACATTCTGGCCAGTGTTCGGGGGGCGGAGATTGCTGACGTCAGCGACCTCTACCGGAAAGTCTGGCGTTGCGGCGAGGCGGGCGTCGAGATCCCGATCGAAATCGTCCGCGATGGACGTGCGCTCAGCCTCCGGATCCAGTCAGGGGACCGAGCCGCCTTCCTGAAGCGGCCGCGGCTGCAGTAGGCCGCTCGACCCGCCGACCGCGCGAACGCGCTGGCCGTTGCAGCAGCTCGGACGTCGGTCGGCGATCTCATTGACGAGCTTGCGCAGCAACGCGTCAGCGAAGCTGTTGAAGTCGTCGATCGGGACGACAAACGCGCCTTTCCCTCCAATCACGTTGTCGCGGTAATATTGCGCGAGCCCGCCGGGCGGATTGGTGTGCAGCGCGAGATAGCCGCCGACAGCCGCGGCGCGACGATTGAAGATCGTGAGTCCGTTGATCACCGCGCCGCCCTCGACAGCCGCGTCCCGCGCAGCGGTGACGGCGCGCCCCTGATTGCTCGTTCCGTCGCCTGAGACATCGATGATCCTGCGATCGGTCGAAAATCCCGTCTCGCCGAAGAGCGCGAATGAAAAGTCGATTGCCGAACCGATCGCCGTGCGTCCAATGAAGGCGCGAGGCGCCGCGGTCAAAGCCGCCGCGAAGGCGCGGGCGTCGGCCGCGTTCCGGATCAAAGCCCAGTCGACCACCTGCTTCTGCTCGCTCTCGCCGGCCCATTCGACGTAGGCGAGCGCTATCGCTCCGTGCGGGCCGGTGGAAATTGCGTCCATGAGCTTCTGGGCTTGTATCGCTTCGGCATAGCCGCGGCGTTGGAGGGCGAATTCGCCATCGTCGATGCTGCGCGAGACGTCCGCCGCCAACACGACCGCGGCGTCGACTGCGACCGACGGTTCTTCTGCATCTGCCCGGTGGGGGCCGGGAGCGGCGATCGCCAGAAGGAGGACGCAAGAAAGCAGGCAAAACTCGCGACGCATCGCAGAAGTCCTTCGACGCCCAGCCAGGTCGAAGGCTATCAAATCCAACGAGAATCTCCAAGGCGAAGCGGGCGTCGTTCCCTCAAAAGAAAAGGGGAATTCAAAACCAAGGACGGCTCGAAAAGAGCCGCCGCTCCACGCGGTGCGCCTGTAGCCCGTCCGAAAGACGAAGCTAACTCGCCCTATGACGCATCCTTGATTTGGAACTCCCCTCCCGAGTCTACCGGCGCCGGCCAGCGTCGATCAGCGCACACCCACGTTCTCGCACTCCGCTACAACCGCATCGCGCATCACACCTAACATCCGTGTCGCGCAGTCCCTCACAACCTTAATGGGACCAAAGCACTCCAGGACACATTGCGCTGTGACGGCCGTCACACTCCGACACAATTTTTCTTCTGGAGAGCAGAATTCGGAATCGTTTTGCATGCGAAACGACGGGCTCGACAGGCTCAGCCTCGTTCGTTGCCGGCTGGCAGGTTGAACGGCGCCTCCTCCGTCAGTTCGTGGTCGGCGAGATGGCGGGCAACATCTTTGGATCATGATCATAGGGCGACACATGCTCGACGCCTTAAGTCCGGCTTTGGCCACGGCGGCGAAGCATCCTCCGTTTGCGGCGCGCCGGAACCGTGACGTTCGCGTTCGCGTTGAGCTATGGGAGTGGCAATGTACATCATCTGTCTCGCAACGGACTACGACGGCACTCTGGCCCACAACGGCGTCGTTGACCCGTCGACCGTTGAAGCGCTGATCGACTTCAAACGCTCCGGCCGAAAGCTCGTTCTCGTCACCGGCCGGGAGTTGCCGGACCTCTCCCGCTGCCTTTCCCGCCTCGATCTCTTCGACCGCGTCGTCGCGGAAAACGGCGCGCTCCTCTACAACCCGGCGACCAGGAAGGAACAGCCTCTGGCGCCCGAGCCGCCCGAAGGATTCGTCGAGCGGCTGCGCGCGAAGGGCGTCGCTCCGCTGTCGGTCGGCCGCTCCATTGTCGCGACTTGGGAACCCAATGAGAAAGCCGTGCTCGAAGCAATTCGGGACCTCGGGCTCGAATTGCAGATCGTCTTCAACAAGGGCGCGGTGATGGTCCTGCCAGCCGGCGTCAACAAGGCGAGCGGCCTGAAGGCGGCGCTCGACGATCTCGGCCTGTCCGCCCACAATGTCGTGGCCGTCGGCGACGCCGAGAACGACCATGCTTTCATGCAGGCGAGCGGCTTTGCGGTCGCCGTCGCCAATGCGCTGCCGGCGATCAAGGACGAGGCCGACCTGGTCACCCGAGGGGCGCGCGGCGCGGGCGTTAGGGAACTGATCGAGAGCCTCATCACGCGCGGCGTCGAGACCTTCGGCGCCGTTGACGAGCACAGCGCGGTCGAAGTCGGCCTCCGGCTGGACGGACGGCCGGTTATGATCCATCCGCATGGCGGGGGTGGGCTCATCGCCGGGCTTTCGGGCGGCGGCAAGTCCACGCTGGCGATGGCGCTGCTCGAACGCATTCTCGCGAACGGCTTCCAGGTCTGCATCTTCGATCCAGAGGGCGATTATGCGCAGTTCCGCTCGGGCATCGTCGAGGGCGACGCCGAGACGCCACCCCATTTGGCGGAAGTGCTCAAAGTGCTGGAGCGGCCCGGCGACAGCGTCGTCGTCAACATGCTCGCCATCTCCGTTGCCGATCGGCCCGCCGCATTCTCGCGCTTTCTCTTGGCGATTGCCGAATTGCGCGCTCGCACTGGGCGGCCCCGTTGGATCCTCGTCGACGAGGCCCATCACCTGCTTCCGGCCGGGCGGGACCCGAGCGTGACCGCGCTTCCGCCAACGCTGCCGGCGACGATCTTCGTGACCGTCGATCCCGAAGCGGTCGCGCGGGCCGCGCTCGATCAGGTCGACGACGTATTCGCGGTTGGGACCAAGGCGGCCGAAACGATGCGCGCCTTTTGCCGGGCGCTTTCGATCGAGCCGCCGCCGCTGCCGTCCGCCGCGCCTGAGCGCGGTCAGGCCCTTGTCTGGCGCCTGGCGAGGCGCGAACCGCCGGAAATCTTCACGCCGCATCCGCCGGCCGAGAAGTCAGAGCGCCACACGCGCAAATACGCCGAAGGCGAACTCGGCGCGGACAAGAGCTTCTATTTCCGCGGGCCCTTCGGCGCGCTGAACCTCCGCGCCCAGAACCTCATGATCTTTGTGCAGATGGCGGATGGTGTCGACGACGAGACCTGGATGTATCACCTCAAGGCGCACGACTATTCGCGCTGGATGAGCGAAGCGATCAAGGACGAGGATCTCTCTGCCGAAGCGCGCCAGGCCGAGGACCTTGCCGATCCCGTCATATCGGCGACGCCGCCTCCGGGACGCGATCGAACGGCGCTATGCGGCCCCGGCCAGTTCGTCAGATGATGGGGCGGCGGCCAGTTGAGTTTCTCGCACAGAGGCCCACCTGCCCCCGAGTTGACGGCGTCGCGCCGAAGCCCGACAGTGCGCGAAGATTTGCGAAGGCCGGGCGCCTTCGCCGAGATGCCCGGGAGGCGACCCATGGACCTTCGTTTGACCGAGGATGAACTTGCCTTTCGCGCCGAAGTGCGCGCTTTTCTTCGCGACAACCTGCCGGCCTCAGTCCGCGAGAAGGGCGTCGCCGGACGCAAGCTCTCCAAGGACGACTACCTGCGCTGGACGCGCATTCTCGCCGACAAGGGCTGGGCGGTCCCACATTGGCCACGCGAATGGGGCGGGACGGGCTGGAGCCCGATCAAGCAGTCGATCTTCCTCGACGAGGTCCAGCGCGGCAATGCGCCCGAAGCGATCGCCTTCGGCGTCAGCATGGTGGGGCCCGTCATCTACACCTTCGGTTCGCAGGCGCAGAAGGAGCGTTTTTTGCCGCGCATCGTCGATTTGCGCGACTGGTGGTGCCAGGGCTTCTCCGAGCCCGGCGCCGGATCCGACCTTGCGAGCCTTCGCACGAGCGCGCGACGGGACGGCGATTCCTGGGTGATTTCGGGCCAGAAAACCTGGACTACGATGGCGCAGTACGCCGACTGGATTTTCGTCCTCGCGCGCACCAATCCTCAGGCGAAGAAGCAGGAGGGCATCTCGTTCTTCCTCGTCGACATGAAGACGCCCGGCATCGCGGTGCGGCCGATCGAGACGATTGACGGCGGGCATGAGGTCAACGAGGTCTTTCTCGACGACGTGCGCGCGCCGCTCGATGCGCTGGTCGGCGAGGAGAACAAGGGCTGGGACTACGCGAAGTTCCTGCTCGCCAACGAGCGAAACGGCATCGCCCGTGTCGGAATCTCGAAGGCTCGCCTCGACCGGCTGCGCGAGCTCGCCTCGATACCGGTCTACGGCTCCGGACCCAAGATGCAGGACCCGTTCTTCCGCGCCAAGATTGCCGCGGTCGAAGTCGAACTGAAGGCGCTTGAAATGACGCAGATGCGCGTGATCTCCAATCGCCGCAACGATGGCAAGCCTGATCCCGCCTCCTCGGTGCTCAAGATCAAGGGCTCGGAAATCCAGCAGGCGACGACGGAGCTATTGATGGAGGTGGTCGGCCCCTATGCGCTGCCCTACGAGGCGCCGGACGATCGCACCAACGAGCCGCCGGTCGGCTTTGATTGGGCGGGCCCGTTGGCGCCCGCCTATTTCAATAACCGCAAGGTCTCGATCTATGGCGGGTCGAACGAGATTCAGCGCGGGATCATCGCAAAAGCCATCTTGGGACTCTGACAATGGATTTCGAACTGAGCGGGGAGCAGCAGATGCTGCGCGACAACGTCGCGCGGCTGATGAAGGATCGCTGCGGCTTCGAGGCCCGCAAGGGATATCAGGCGAGCCCGCACGGCTGGAGCGACGCGCTATGGCGTGAATATGCCGATATGGGCCTCCTCGGCGCGCCCTTCGCCGAGGACGACGGCGGCTTTGGCGGCGGCGCGGTTGAGACCATGATCGTGACGGAGGAATTCGGCAAGGCGCTGGCGCTCGAACCGTATCTCCAGACCGTCGTCCTCTGCGGCGCGCTCATCAAGCACGGAGCCAGTCCCGAAAAGCGGGCCGAGCTCATTGGCAAGATCGCGACTGGCGAACTCCGGCTCAGCTTCGCCCACACGGAGAGGCAGTCAGGCTACGATCTCAACGACGTTGCGCTCGCCGCCCGCAAAGATGGGGCGGCTTTCCTGCTGAACGGTGAAAAGGGCCTTGTCGGCCAGGGCGACTCCGCCGACACGCTTATTGTTTCGGCGCGGCTCAGCGGCGAACGCCGCGACCGCCGAGGAATCGGCCTCTTTTTGGTGGATGCGAATGCGCAAGGCGTCACACGGCGCGGCTATCCGACGCAGGACGGACAACGCGCGGCGGAGATCGCCTTCGCCAACGTTCGCGTCGAACCCAAGGACGTTCTCGGCGAGGATGCGCTTCCGGTCATCGAGCGGGCGGTCGACGAGACGATCGCGGCTCTTTGCGCCGAGGCGGTGGGCGCGATGAGCGAGGCGCTCTCGATGACGGTCGAGTACATGAAAACGCGCAAGCAGTTCGGCGTCACGATCGGCTCGTTCCAGGCGCTGCAGCACCGCGCCGCCGACATGACGGTTGCGCTCGAGCAGGCGCGAAGCATGATGTATCTGGCGACCATGATGGCGGCCGAAGAGGACGCCAAGGAGCGCGCCAAGTCCATCTCTGCGGCCAAGGTCCAGATTGGCCGCTCGGCCAGGTTCATCGGCCAGCAGGCGGTGCAGATCCATGGCGGCATTGGGATGACTTACGAGTACAAGGTTGGTCATTTGTTCAAGCGCCTGACGATGATCGACGCCGCTTATGGCGACGCGGACTTGCATGTGCGCAGGTTAGCCGACCAGGGCAGCCTTTTCGCCTGAGACCGCGATTTGGGAACGATCCTCATCACCGGTTTCGAGCCGTTCGGCGGCGAGACGGTCAACTCGTCGTGGGAGGCCGCGAAGCGCCTTGACGGCTGGCGCCGCGGCGATCATGTCGCTGTCGCGCTCATGCTGCCGTGCGTCTACGACGTCTCGGTCGACGCGTTCGCCGAGGCCTTCGAGCGGCTCAAACCGCATGCGGCGCTAATGACCGGCCAGGCCGCGCGGCGCGGCCTCGTCTGCGTCGAGCGCTTTGCGCGTAACGTCGCGAACGCGGCGACGCCAGACAATCGCGGCGTCGTAAAGGGCGCCGCCGCTCTCGACCCTGGCCCCGAACGACTCGAGACGACGGTCCCGGTCGGGGAGATCGCGCGCGCGATCCGTAACGCCGGCGTTCCGGCGCGCATATCGACGAATGCCGGCGACTACGTCTGCAACCACCTCTATTACGGCGCGCTCGCCTTTGTGCGTCGCGTCTCGCCCGGGACGCCCGCCGTGTTTCTTCATCTGCCGGCGACGCCGGAACAGACCCTGGCGCGCGCCAGCCGGCGCAGACTTTCGACGCCCGACGCAGTGCGCGCTTTGAAGGCCGCCGCAGGCGCCATCTGTGACTGCGTTGACACGGGCTTACAGTTTGCGCTATGCGGGCCAGCCCCGACGGCGCTTTGACAATCCCGCGCGTCTATTCAGGATTTTCAGAGGGTTAGGCGTCGTTTTCCAATACTTTGTAGGCTGCATTTTTCCATCGCCGTTTTGAGCGATTTCAAAGGCTTGCGGCGACTTTTCCATCGCACCATCGCCCCCGATTGCCCGCCGGGCCGAGCGAAGAAATAACCCAAACCTACCGTACAAAATGTCCGGGCGACAATCGCCCTTCAGTCTTTCGACAAATGTAACACGACCGGGGCCGCTTGGCCAGAAAATGTCGAATTATCAGAAACCACTGATCGCGAGTCGCGCGAGGCGGCAAACGAGGTGTTCGGCGGAGGGCCCACAAACGACCGCAATCGTTCCGCTCGGCTCCCGGCGTGATAAGACCCGCACGAGGGACGGACTCACCTGGAGTTGGTTTTGCTTGACGTCTGCAAGCATGAACGGCGCCGAGCGCGACATGGCTAGCCCGATCGCCTTCATCGGCGTCGATGGGGGCGCGACGCGCTGTCGCGCGCGGCTGCGCGATCCCGGCGGCGCGGCGCTCGCGGAAGCGGTCGGCGCCGCTTCCAACATCCATGTCGATTTCGCAGCGGCCATCGGCGTCATGCGCGGCCTGATCGTCGCGGTCCGCGACAAGGCGGGGCTCAATGCCGACAAGAATTCGCGCATCGCGATCGGCTTTGGTCTCGCGGGACTGAACGACGCCGGCGACGCTGCGAAAGTCTGCGCGGCCTTTCCGGGCCACGCGCTCGTACGCGCGGCAAACGACGCGACGACCGCCTGCATTGGCGCTCACGGCGCCGCGGACGGAGGGCTTGTGATCGCGGGCACCGGGTCGGCGGCGATCGCACGGGTCGCCGGCAAGGAGACGATCATCGGCGGCCGTGGGTTTGCCCTTGGCGACGACGGCTCGGGCGCGCTGATCGGCCTCGCCGCGCTGCGGGCAGCGACACGCGCGTATGACAGGCTTGCGCCCGCGAGCGCGCTCACGAGCGAGATCCTCGGCGCGTTCGACGGCGACATCGTCGCGATGGTCCGCTGGGCGCGCACCGCCAGGCCTGGAGACTACGGCGCCTTCGCGCCTCGGGTCTTCCAGCACGCCGCCAAGGGCGATCCGATCGCGGCTGCGATCGTCGGCTCGGCTGCGGCCGCGATCGCGGCGCTCGCGCGCGGCGTCGTCGGGCTCGGCGCCCGGCGGGTGGCGCTGGTCGGCGGCGTCGGCGACGCTTTGCGCCCTTATCTCGAGCCTGAGATCGCCAGATTGCTGGCACGCCCGCTATACGACGCGACCGACGGGGCAATCCTCCTCGTCGGGGGCGTCGTGGCAAGCGAGAGGGAAGCGGCGCAATGAAAGTCTTTACCGGTGCGCGCCTCTTCGACGGAGAGCGGTTTCTAGACGATCATGCGCTGGTCGTCTATGGCGACGCGATCCGGGGTTTCGTCGAACTGAAGGATCGCCCGCGCGGAGGCGAGCAGGTCGATCTCGGCGGCGGAATCCTCGCTCCAGGATTCGTCGACTGGCAGATCAATGGCGGCGGCGGCGTGCTGTTCAACGCCGAGCCGACGGTCGAGGGCATCGCCAGGATCGCGGCCGCCCACCGCCGCGAGGGCGTCACCGGATTCCTGCCGACGGTGGTGACCGACGCGCCGGAGGTTCTGGCCGAGGCGCTGACCGCTGTCCGGTTGGCGCATGTGCGCGTTCCCGGCGCGCTCGGGATCCATGTCGAGGGACCCTTCATCGATCCGCGCCGAAAAGGAGTGCATCCTCCGGAATGGATCCGCCCGATGCGCGAGAAGGACGCCGAGGCGCTGATCGCGATGCGCGCCGGCGTCATGGTGGTGACGCTCGCGCCCGCCTCCGTTTCGCTCGAGATGATCGCGAAGCTCGCTCGTTCGGGGATTGTCGTCAGCCTCGGACACTCAGACGCCACCGCCGAAGAGGCGGAAGCGGTTTTCGATGCGGGGGCGCGCGCGGTCACTCACCTCTATAACGCGATGAGCCAGCTTTCCTCGCGGGCCCCCGGCGTCGTCGGCGCGACGCTTGCCGATCCGCGCATCGTCTGCGGGCTGATCGCCGACGGCGAGCACGCCCATCCGGCGGCCTATCGGGCGGCGATCGCCGCTAAGGGCCCGCGGGGCGTCGCGCTGATTTCGGACGCGATGCCGCCGGCCGCGGGGGGCCCCGACGTCTTCGAGCTGCACGGACGGCGCATGACCCGCGTCGGCCACAAGCTCGTCGACGAAAATGGCACATTGGCGGGCGCGGCGATCACGATGCGCGACGCGGTGCGCTATGTCGCTCTCACCCTCGGTTTGCCGCTCGCTCACGCGTTGACGATGGCGACGCTGACTCCGGCGCGCCTGCTTGGCGTCGACGACCGGATCGGCCGCCTCGCGCCCGGTTGCCACGCCGACCTAGTCCACCTCACCGACGCTCTCGATGTTGCGAAAGTCTGGGTTGGCGGGCTCGCCATGGACGAAAGCGGCGCGCCGGGCGAGGCCGCTTAGCTACTTTCCGGCGCAAAATTGAGGGCCGAAATCGTGCTGGTTTCGGAGCCTGCCGAGATTGAAATCTGCGAAAGCGGACGGTTTTGGGATTGACGG
>Ga0209040_10003009_pt1 | contig 12979 bp, 10 predicted proteins | sample BogFormECP12_OM3_FD_188240 | JGI IMG/M metagenome (GOLD analysis project Ga0209040, IMG submission 188240) | Bog forest soil microbial communities from Calvert Island, British Columbia, Canada - ECP12_OM3 (SPAdes) (version 2) | ecosystem: Environmental > Aquatic > Freshwater > Wetlands > Bog ... | reverse complement strand
ACGTCGAGGCCACTACATGAATCCCGCGCTGCTCAATAGTCAGCTCCAGACGCTGGAGATGCCCCGCGATGCTGTGCGGGTCGATGCAACCCAGCCGCCCGCAACCGTTGCGGCCAGGATCGTGAGTCAACTGGAACCCGCATAGCCATCCAACACACCGGTCGACTATGCTCAGCTAAAAGCGCTCTCTCAGCCCGGAGGCAAGTTTTCGCATGGCAAAGCTCACCATCATGTTCGGCGTAGTCCTAATTTTGCTTGGCCTGGTAGGATTTTTCGCCTCGCCTCTGCACGCGCCGACCGCGCTCATCCCATCGCTCGTCGGAGTCATCCTCGTAATCCTCGGCTTTCTCGCTCTCACCGATGACGCCAAAAAGCGGATGCTCTTCATGCACATCGCCGTCACCGTCGGCCTGCTCGGCTTTCTCGGCACCGCCAAAAGCATCTTCGACTACATCCAGATGATGCGCGGCGTCCAGTTCCCGCATCCCATCGCCGTCGAAGAGAAGGCAGCTATGTCCGTCTTGCTGCTCGTCTTTGTTGTCCTCTGCGTGCAGTCATTCATTGCGGCGCGCCGCGCGCGAGCCTGAAAATAAAGGGAACCAATATGCGTCCCGGATCCATGTCCGCAAGAGCTGAGCGCACCACGTCTTCCCGCGGAGCCATACGCGCCGCCGCCGGCGATCTCCCCCCCGACAAATCAAAGAAGAAGCCCGAACTCAAGAAGGTCATGCCCGAGGTCTGGCGTCTCGTGCGTCCCCGCCGCTGGCTGCTCCTTTTCGGACTCATCCTCGTGGCCATCAACCGCGTCGCCGGCCTCGTGCTCCCGCTCTCAACGAAATATTTCATCGACGTGGTCCTCAACCATCGCCAGGTCGGTCGTCTTCTGCCGCTCGTGGGACTCGTCTTTCTCTCCACCGCCATTCAGGCGGTGACTTCGTTCTCGCTTACGCAGTTGCTGTCCAAGGCCGCGCAGCGCATGATCGCCGACCTGCGCCGGCAGGTGCAGCAGCATATTGGACGCCTCTCCGTAAGCTTCTACGATAGCAATCGCACCGGCGTTCTTGTGTCCCGCATCATGACCGACGTGGAAGGCGTGCGTAATCTCGTCGGCACCGGCCTGGTCGAGTTTGTCGGCGGACTGCTCACTGCCGTGCTCTGTTTTTTGCTGCTCCTGCGCAGCAGCCATAATATGACGCTGATTGTCTTCGCCGTCATCGTCGCGTTTGTCGTGATCCTGCAAAACGCCTTCAAGACCATCCGCCCCATCTTCCGCGAGCGCGGCAAAATCAACGCCGAGGTTACCGGACGCCTCACCGAATCGCTGGGCGGCGTGCGCGTCATCAAGGGTTACCATGCCGAGGAGCGCGAGGCCTCCACATTCTCCACCGGCGTGCAGCGCCTTCTCGACAACGTGATGAAATCCCTCACCGCCACCAGCACGCTGTCCTTTGCCGCTACCACCGTTCTCGGAGTTGTCGGCGGCCTGGTTATGCTTCTCGGAGGCCACCAGGTGCTTGCGGGCCGCATGACCACCGGCGGCTACTTCCAGTACACGATGCTGCTGGCCTTCATGATTGCGCCGGTCTTTCAAATTGTGAACATCGGCACGCAGCTTACCGAAGCCGTCGCGGGCCTCGACCGCACCATGGAAATCCTCTCCGAGCGTAACGAATTCGCAGATCCCACGCGCACCCACACACTCAGCGAAATTCACGGCGACGTCGCCTTCGATGAAGTCGAGTTTTCCTACGAGCCGGACAAGCCCGTGCTGCACGGCATTTCCTTCGAGTCGCGCCCCGGAACCGTGACCGCGCTGGTCGGCTCGTCGGGATCGGGCAAGTCGACCATCATCAGCCTCATCTGCGCCTTCCACAAGCCCGACAAGGGCGCCGTCCTCATCGACGGCATCGATCTTTCCACCGTGCGTCTCGACGACTATCGCGGGCAACTCGGCGTCGTCCTGCAGGAGTCGTTTCTCTTCGATGGATCGATCCGTGACAACGTGCTCTTCTCAGATCCCGACGCGACCGAAGAACAGTTCCTCAACGCCTGCCGCATCGCGCGCGTCGACGAGTTCGCCGAACGCTTCCCCGAGGGATACGACACCATCGTCGGCGAGCGCGGCGTCAAGCTCTCGGGAGGCCAGCGCCAGCGCCTGTCGATCGCGCGAGCGATCCTCGCCAACCCGCGCATCCTCATCCTCGACGAAGCGACCTCATCTCTCGACTCAGAGTCGGAAGCCATGATCCAGGACGGTCTCAGCTTCCTCATGCAGGGCCGCACGACCTTCGTGATCGCGCACCGCCTCTCGACCATCCGCCGCGCCGATCAGATATTGGTCGTCGAAGGCGGATACATCGTCGAACGCGGCACCCACGAATCCCTCTACGCTCTGGGCGGACGCTACTTCGACCTCTACACCCGCCAGCACGGCCTCGAGTCAAACCTCTTCCTCGCCCCGGGTGAAGGAGATGTGGTGGAAGAGGCGAAGTAGTCGCCCGGGCCGACCAACCCGACGTCACCTTGGCCATGAGCAAGATCGAATAAGCGCAAGCAGATCAGAAACGCACTGACGACCTTTATTCCGACATAACGCCTGTCGTTCTCGCTCCCAGAAGGTCGGCAACATTTCCCAGAAAATCCCAGAAGTCTTCCCGCTGTCCAGCGCGAATCAGTTTCTTGTCGTCGATCAGCAGTCGGCTATGCAATTTTGACTTGAATATCACTTGATAATTTGTACACTCAAGTAATCTAACGATGAAAGGTGGGGAACTCAAAATGTCGATTCATAAAGCCACAGTAACTGTTGGAGATAAGACCATAACCTTCGAAGGACCTCGAGATTTTGTAGAAGAGCAGGTCGGACGGGTGGCCCACCCTTTCACCACCACCAATTAGGGTGCCCCATCCTGAGCGGAGCGAAGGGTGGGAAGCAATCCCCTCAACCCGCCCTACACCTCCAGCCTCCGCCTCCCGAGGACGGGCCACTCAATTGGAGCGATCGGATTCTGCCACTATTCCAATAGTTTCGGTAGGAGTATTCTAAGACCCCCCGAACACCTCGAAGCTGGAGTCCTGGAGCTGACGCCGAACCGGCTGAGAGCCCAATCCATGGAGGTCGAACGGTGAACATTCCAAGGGCATTGGCAACAATCGCAATCGCGGTGGCATGCAACATGGCCGCCTTGGCTCAACAACAGCCCTCCGGATACCACTTGGTGGTATGTCTAAAGGTGAACCCCGGAAAAAACGCATCATACCGCAGGTGGTGGGATGAAGAAGGGCGCAAGATTGTACAGGCCGAGATCGATTCCGGGCAGGTTACAACCTATTACCGGCTGCGCGCCGTCGCGCCCTCCGGATCGTCGGTAACGTGCGACGTGGTAGGTGTCTGGTTCTATCCAGGCATGCCTCCCGAGCCGTTGGGCAAGGACACTGAGGCTCTGGTGAGGAAGGCTGGCATCACCGGCAGCCTCGAGGATTTCGCGGCCCGGCGGGACGCGGCCCGGACCGTGGTCTCAAGTCAGATCTTCCAGAACCAGGTCGCACTGGGGTCGATAAAAAAGGGCGACTACGTGACCGTGAGCTACATGAAAACTGCCCACATCGGCGAGTGGCTCAATATGGAGAAGACTATCTGGCAGCCAATCGCCGACGCCCTGATCAAGGCGGGCGCTGAGAGCGCGTGGTCAGTAAACCTGTTGATCCTGCCAAACGGCGACGACCTGCCGTATCAGGGCGTAGCCGTGGACGCCTATCCCAACCTGGCTGCGGCGGTCAAAGCACAGATACTGGATCCCTCCTTTGACGCGCTGTTCAAGAAGGCACACCCGGGCATGGACGAGGACGCTACCCTTCAAACTGCGCTGAAAACGAGAACACAGTCCCTGGTCTATCTCTTCCGGGTCGAAGACGTCCTCACATCGACCAAATAGACGCCTGGCTGGGTGGCCCACATCGAACCTCTGGTGTGGGTGCCCCATATCTGGCGGTTCTATCGCCAGATGTGGGAATGTGAATCGACGGGTGACCCACACAAGCCCGTCTTTGGCTTGTGTGGGGTAGTTCGGGGAGGGCCTAGTAGGCCCCTTTTAATCGAGTGGCATCGGACCCAAACTAACGTAACGGATGGCCACCCGCCCCGGCGAATGCCCGACCAGCCAAGCGAGGTATAGAATCGCAACTGGCATATAAATGGATTACAAAAAAATCAACATGGAACTGATCGTCTTCGCCGACGACGCCGAAGCTGTGGTCGTCGAGCTGAGGGCCGCACTCGATAAGCTCGAAGAGCGGCACACAATCTTTGGCGGAGAAATCGAGATCGTCCCCGTCGAGCACAGCGGAACGCGAAAGAAGTCCGCGCTGATGCACACCCAGGCCGCCGGAAAAACAGCAGCTGGTGCCCTCAGGCTGGCAGGCGACAAGGTGGCTGGAGCCCTCCGGAAAGTCATCTGAATGTAGGCCGGATCCCACGGACAGAGCCCGGCGGGCGGCCCACCCTTTGCCTCCCACAAATGAGGGTGCCCCATCCTGAGCGGAGCGAAGGGTGGGCAGCAATCCCCTCGACCCGCCCGATAACTTCAGCCTCGGCTCGCGAGGCCCGGTCGAAGCGCGACTTAGCCCGCGGAACAAGCCCGGTCCGAAGGGCCATACCTCGCTGCCGCAGGCCCAGCGCAGCCGTAGGCGAAGCGTTTGAAATGAAATTGGAGCGCAGCGTAGGCGGAGCGACCCACTCAGCGCCGTCACGTCACCAAAAAGCTGCTCGTCCCGCCATATCATGCGGGTGACTACATTTTGGCACTGTCTTGATGGATAGACTCCTGTCGTCGTCTGTATTCGGCGGAATCAGCGGTCAACGAGCCATCATGGCCTCCCATAAATTGCTGGAGGCCCTTTGGCTCCAATACTTAGCTCGTTTTTCCAGGGCATCGGCCACTTTGGCTAGCGGATTGCTTTTGTCACGGGTGCGAGCCTCCTTTGCGATGCCCGCGAAATGAGGCAGACCATGACGCCCCAAATATTCTGGAAAGATGCACCCTGGGAAATGAAAGAAAATATCCTCATCGCATGCGCGGCCGAAGGCGGCTATCAGCACGATCCTTATCTGGTCTGGACTTTCGACCTGCTGCCTGTCCATGTCAAGGCAGTGGTCGCAAAATTGGCTCATGAGGATTGGAAGAACTAGTGTACGAAAACCGGATCGCTCGCCGACCCGGCATCCCACCCGAAAGTAGGCGTGTCTATTCCGCCAGGTCTACTAAGAATAGGAGTAAAGAGGGATCGCACGCATGCGATCCCTTTTGTTTTGAGGGCCTGGGCGGGTGGCCCACCCTTTGACTCACGAGTGAGGGTGCCCCATCGCCAGCGGAGAAAAGGGTGGGAAGCAAATCACCTCGACCCGCCCGACACCTCCAGCCTTGCATCGCGGGGGCCCGGTAGAAGCGCAGGGCTTTAGCCCTGCGAACAAGGACCCGGTCCGAAGGACCGCCCTGATCCGGGATGAAGTCGCTCGCACCCCTTATTGAAGTGCAAACCCAAGAAGTGTCCCAGCACCCTGGCCTTCGCAATTCAGATCTTGACTCACAAAGTGATCTTGGCCCGTGTAGCAGCTATATAGAGGCACAAGCGAGAGACCTGTCTGCGTCTGGGCGTAACCGTAGCCATCGAGCCCGAGGACGAACTTCCCTTCACATGCGCTGTCGAGGGACATAAAGTAGTCGGAATCGTCTTCCTTACAGCCGTAGAAAGCGAGAGAAGCACCTTGCTGCGGGCTTTCATAGAGATGACCGAGCATAGATTCGAGTTTGAAACCCCCGTTCGGATCGACCCAACCGGTCGTGACCTCATAGACCTTTTTGTTGAAGTATCGATTCAGGGGGATCAGGGGCGAGCCAGGAACCCATTCGACCTTTCCAATATCCCAGTGATCTGTGCCAGCCGATCCACCGGCAGCAGCTGGAGATGCATTCCAGCTTGGAGGCGGGTTCGAAATAGAGGGAAATATCTGAAGCGTGGGGTAAGGGCCAACATTCACGTTGCCGTACGGATCACGCAGGAACCCAGCGATGAAATTTGCTTCATTTCCAGTGAGGTTTGTGTCGAATGTCTTGAGCTGTTGCCAGGGGCTCGCTCCTGTCAAAAGCGAAGCACTCTGGATCCGGTATAGAGTGATGCCTGGTTGTCCGCGTTCTGCTATCCCTCCTGTCATCGAAGATGGTCGGAATGGAGCATTATAGACGGCATACCAGTACCCGGCTGCGGAATCGTATGCCATGTCTCCCCAACTTGCGTCTGGCGGCAGGCCATTTGTGGTCAGCTTCCCCGCAATAGTGAAATGGATGCCGTCAGACGACGTTGCCTCGACGTGTTGAGTGAACGGGAGGGCGTTAGCATCTTCATAAAATAACCAGATTCCCGCCTTGTGATCGCTGTTATACGGAGCGGGTTGAGCAACTCCGTAGCTGGTTTGGGTGGTCGCGAGGATGACGGGCTTGGGATATTTTTTCCAATGAATCCCGTCGTTGGAAAATGCCACACCGATGCTGTTGATAATACCTGCGGCTGCCGTCCCCACGTAATACATCGCATATGTGTAGGTTTGGCCGTCACCCAGCGGATTGGTAAACGTCCCCCCAATCACTTTTGGATTACAAACGTACATTGAGTCCCAGTTTCCGGGCGTCTCGCCTAGGACGGTTAGGGGACCGCTTATCTCGTTCGTGGAGAGGTCGATCGATGCGTACTGGATGCTGTCACTCTGCTCGGAGGGCCGGTTTGGATTGTGTCCCAAACCGCACCACCAAAACTGTTGCAGATTCCCTGACTGGATCGCCGAAGGAGAGTAATCGTACACTCCTGCTCGGCCCAGAAATGCACCGGGAGACGGACCATCCAGAGTCCCACCGCATCCGGTTCCGAGTAAGAACAGGAAGAATGTGGTGAAGGCCCAAAAAAGGTTAAGTCCCCGGTACTTGCGGGCGAAAATCACAGTTCGAGGTCGGCAGTCGATTCGACGCATTGAAGTTGTCTAATATACTCAGGGTGAAGGAGTAACACAGTTTAACAGACAGCCGGACATCACTGGTAAACAGGAGTTTCCGGACCCGCCGTCCATTTCCAGTGCACCGGCCTCCACCTCTGGGGCCCGCACCCTCTGCTTTTACTGCCCAGGTCGACGGTACACTTTGATCGCACCCATCTAGGCCCAGCCTTCCAGAAGGCCATGTCCTTCACAGCAAAACCAGAGGAGAACCATCATGTCCGATACAAATGCCGTAGTCGCCATATACGACACGCACTCCGACGCGGAAGAGGCGATAGACGAACTTGAGAAATCGAGCTTCGACGTAACGAAGCTGTCGGTTGTCGGCAAGGATTACCACACCGAAGAGCACGTCGTGGGTTACTACAACGCCGGAGACAGAATCAAGTATTGGGGCAAGATGGGCGCCTTCTGGGGCGGACTCTGGGGACTCCTGGTCGGTGCGGCGTTCTTCTGGGTGCCTGGCGTTGGCCCTCTGCTGGTCGCCGGACCCGTGGCCGCCTGGATCATCGGCGCCCTGGAAGGAGCAGTCGTTGTGGGTGGACTGAGTGCACTTGGCGCCGGCCTCTACAGCATGGGGATCCCCAAGGACAGCATCCTGCAATACGAGACCGCCGTGAAGGCCGATAAGTTCCTCGTTGTCGTCCACGGAACCGCGGAGGAGGCGGCCAAGGGGAAAGACATTCTGAGCAGAACGAAGTCAACCGAAGTGACGGATCATTCCTTGGAGGCCGCTCCGCAACCTTCATAGAGCGTGCCAAGACCTCGGCCACGGCCGGGTGGCCCACTCAAGCCTTTGGCTCGAGTGACTGGCGGTCGGACTCCACGAGAGCGACGGCCAGAGGGAGCCATGGGCAATGCCGTAACTAAGGATACCTCCGTTTAGGTTCTGGGCAACATTCGTTGCTCGGAAGGCTCCATCAATCGTGCGAGCAGCGTGAACGGTGCGAGAGCAAAATAGCAAACCGCCCCAGCGACTAACAGACCGTGGAAGCCAACGAATAGAATCCCGGCGAAAAACGTACTCAAGGCAGACTTCAAAGTAAGCGACCTCACAAAGTTACTTCTCTTGCAAAACAATCAGGAGCCTACGCTCGCCGATACATCCGCGCCATAGCACCTTACGGGTAGCCTCGGGTGAGCAGTCGGGGCACAAGTCCTCCGGACTTCACCGCCATCGGAATGCTCCGCGGAACAGATCGAAATCCGCGGACTTTCCCTCCTCGAAATAGATCGACAGGATATCGAAGCGCGCCGGAACCTCCTCGTCTGATACTTGCCGCAGGTAGTGCCGCGCCAGTCGCCGCAGCGTCCTCCGTTTCTGTTCATCGACTGACGCCTCGGCGGTCGCCACTGCGCGCGTTGTCCGGGTCTTCACCTCGACAAAGCAGATCGTGTCGCCCTCCCACGCCACCAGGTCAAGGTCGCCGCGCGCAATCCCTGAGCGCCATCCCCGCGCGGTGACAATAAACCCTTCGCGCCGCAGGTAGAAGAACGCCGCCCGTTCACCACGACGTCCCGTCGCCAGATGTTGCGCTTCTGTATCCAGGTGCCGCTTTTGAGTTTTCCGGCCAGCCACCGCGCGATCGCACGCATTCAAAAGCGCTTCAAACCAACGCAAACGCAGGGATGCAAGGAGAGTCATGTGCGCCATTGTCAGACGCAGCGCAACTGCTGGCAAGGCACTTTAGTCACGCCGCCAGCACCCGCATATTGGATAAGAAACGTCATTCGAGCAGATGGGCAACCTCAGCCTCCAGCCGCTCCGTGATCTCTTCCGCGCTCAACTCCGGTCCGAACCTGATCGGCGTTCCAACCCTCACACGCAATGTGCCCGAGCGAAACCACCGTTGCCTGCCCACCTTCATTTCACCTAGCCCGGCAAGCCCGACCGGCAGTACCGGCGCCTTCGACTCCGCAACCAGCAACCCAATGCCCGGCCGAAATTTGTGCAGCCGCCCGTCATCCGAGCGTTGACCCTCGGGAAAGACCAGCACGTTGTATCCGCGATCGAGCGCCTCACCGGCATGCTGAAAACTACGCCGGAACCCCAGGCTGCGCGGCAAAGGAAACACATTGAAGACGACAGTCGTTACCAGATAAGTCAGCGGCCCCAGCATGTCCAGAAACCACGAGCCCTGATTTCGCCGCTTCCGCCAGTCCATCAACACATTCGCCGCCATCGCCGTTGCAACGTGTCGCCGCATCTTTCCCGGCAGAGCATACAAGACCAGTGGAAGATCATAGGCGCTCACGTGGTTGGCAATCAGCAACAGTGGTTGGTCCATACTCAGCAGCGCCTCGCGGCGAACCTCCGGCGCAGCTAGCAGCCACACCAGCGGCTCCTGCACGCATTCGATAAACACCCTCCGCGCCGCCTGCACCGGCCACCACCAGGTCCATCGCGGATAGATCTCCTGCTCTTCGCCGACCCTCACCGGCGCGCTGGTCTCTTGCGGCATGCTTGCCGCCTCGGAATCAAGTCCGAGCTGCCGTCGCAAGTCTCCCAGCGTGGCCGCCCCCTCTAGCGACGCCTCGCTCAGGGTCATGCCCATGCGCTGCTCCAGCTCCGCCTGCAATTGCACGCGCCCCAGGCTGTCGAGCTGCAAATCTTCCGAAAGCCGCGCGTCCTCTGAGGTCTTCTCCGGTGTCGCACCTGTGATCGAGAGAATCAGCGCCAGCAACGGATCGGCGCTCGCAGTTCCCGAGCCATTCTCTACGCGCTGCGCATTCACCCACTCCGCCACCTTGCGTCGCTGAATCTTTCCCGTCGATGTCCGTGGCAAATCGAGCTCCGGCCAAAGCCTCCATTGCCGAACCCGCTGAAACTCCGCCAGCCGCTGATTCGCCGTAATCACCGCCTGCTGCGCCGCCTCGCGCGACCCGCGAAACAGCAGCACGGCGACGGGCTCCGTCCCGCCGGCGGTTAAGAGCGGAACCACGGCCGAAGCTTCCACCCCGGCCTGGGCATTGAGCGCGGCTTCCACATCTTCCGGATAAATATTCAACCCCGACGACGTAACAATCACCTGGCTCTTGCGACCTAGAAAGTGAAGCTGCCCCGCTTCATCGCGCGTTGCCAGATCTCCGGTCGCGAGCCACGGAGACTCCGCTCGCTCCATCGCTCCATTTCGCCATGTCGCCGTCGAAACCATGTCGCCGCGTACAAGAATCTCGCCGTCCCTGCCAATTTCGACGTCGCGTCCCGGCAACACCTTTCCGATTGTGCCCCGGCCTACCTTGAAAGGATGATTCAGCGTAATCAGTGCTGCCGTCTCCGTCATCCCGTAGCCCTGAACCGCAGCGAAACCAAGAGTATTCCAAAAAGTCTCCAGTTCCGATGACAGCGAAGCCCCGCCGCACACAAACGCCCAGAATTTGTAACCGAAGGTGCGATGAATTCTCCGGAACCGCCACCAGCGCTTCCAGACGCGTTCTTCTTTCGCTGCGTCCAACTCCGCTTGCAGTTCGGGATACTGCGCCATCAATGACTCGCGCAGCAACTCCAGCACGCGAGGCACCGCCGCGAGTACCGAAATCCGCTCGCGATGCGTTGTTTCGATCAGGCGTTGTGGCTGCAATCGCGATTCGAAATGTACCTCCATCGCCAGCAACGGAGGAATCCACAATCCCATGAACTGCCCGAAGACGTGGCTCAGGGGAAGCGTGTGCAGAATGCGGAGCGGGTGAAACCAGCGCTCATATTTCAGATATTTGCGCATTTCTCGCTCCATCGGAGCGAGGCTCGCCAGAACATTGCGGTGCGTGTGGACGATGCCCTTCGGCTCCGCCGTCGTCCCGGACGTGAACAGAATCTGGAGTGTCGTATCCAACCCCAGGCTGGGCTCAACCGGTACGCGCGCGGTGCTCAGTGCGCTTCCGAAGTCTTCAAACGCGATGCTCGCTGTTTCGGGCGCAAGCTGCCCCAGCAACTGCGCGTCGCCAACCACCAGCCGAGGACTCGTATCGGCGATCACCCGCGTCGCAAAATCCAGGCCTCCCGCAACATCCAGCGGAACGGCCATCACGCCACGCATCACGCAGCCAAAGAAGGCCCCAACCCATTCCACTCCGTTCTGTCCCCACAGAACCACACGCTCGCCTATGCCGATTTCACGCCGCATGAGCTCGGCTGCGAAGCACTCGGCCAGCTCCGCAAGATCGCGATAGGTTGAAGCCGTGCGCCGGTTCCCGCGATATGTAACAATCGCGGTGCTCTGTCCATGTCTATGAAAATCGTCGACCAGCGTCGCCAGGTGGGGCCGCATCTCTCCGTCAGTGCCTCATATGCGCTAATGGACTAAACGCGCACAAAGTCGATGAATCCATGCCACGGATCGGTGCGCACCAGCTTTACGGTTAGCTCATCGCCCACATCGACTCCCAGTTGTCCATGGACCAGCATCCCGTCGACATGCGGAGCCAGTGTCCGCACAAACGTTCCGCGATCCGTAACGCCGGTTACGATGGCCTGGAATATGTCACCAATGCGATTGCGCATAGCGACAGCTGCGATCCGCTTCTGCATCTCGCGTTCCACCTTGCGTTCTGCCGTGGCTTTCGCCGTACAGTTCGACGCAATTCCTTCCAGCTCGTCATCGGAATAGGGCGAAGGTTTGCCGGAAATCATTGCCTTCACCAGCCGCTGCGTCACCAGGTCCGCATATCGCCGGTTAGGAGCCGTCGAGTGCGTGTAGTCTTCAACTGCCAGGCCAAAATGCCCTTCTGGAGGATCGTCGGGCCGCTCCAGCACATATTCGCCAGGACCCAGCAGTTTCACGACGGCCAGCGACAAATCTGCAAAGTGGTCGCGGTCCTCCTCCTTTCGCCTGCAAAGAAAATCGTTCAGTGCTTTCGAATCGGGCTCCGCCGGAAGCTTCGCGCCCATCTGCGCGGCCAACTCCACAATCCTGTCCCACCGTTTCGGAGTCTTCACGATTCTCCGGATGGACGCAATGCGCTTCTCCCGCAGCGTTCTCGCAACCACGCCATTGGCGGCAATCATAAAGTCTTCAATCAACTCGGTCGCTGAATTCTTTTGCTGCGTCTGGATATTGATTACGCCACCCTGCAGTACAGCATGGGTCTCAATGGTTTCGATGTTCAGCGCTCCACGTTCGTAGCGCTCCGCGCGTAGCCGTTGCGCAATGGCGTCCTGCAGCCTGAGTTGCGCCTGAATTTCCGCCGAAGCAGCGACCTTCGCCGGAGCCTCCGCTTTTCCATCGAGCCACGCGCCTACTCCGTTGTACGCCAACTGCGCTTTGTTATGGACGAGCGCAGGATAAAGCCGGTTCGAGACTACGGCGTTCTTCGCATCCAGAACGAAATCCGTCACCATGCACGCGCGATCCTCGCCCTCGAGCAGGGAAGTGAGCCCCGTTGAAAGCTCCTCCGGCAGCATGGGGAAAATCCTGATTCCGGAGTAGACAGTCACCGTCTCAACGGCAGCATGACGATCGATCGCCGAACCCTTCGGCACGTATGCATCCACGTCCGCGATTCCGATCAGCACGCGAACGTCGCCGTTCGGCAGCGATTCCGCATATGCGATCTGATCCAGATCACGAGACGTATCGTTGTCGATCGACGACCACAGCAGATGCCGCAGATCCTCGGCGGACGCATTTGCCTTGGGCGGACTTGCGTTCAGCGCTGCAAGCTCTTGCTCCACTTCCGGCGGAAAATCCGGTTCGAATCCATGCTCGATCATCGATTGGCGCGCAGGGGCCTGAAGATCAAATGCCCGAAAATCCGACTCCCGGGAATCCGATCCTCTGAAGTCCGATCCCCTGAGACCCGATCGTTGATGCGTACTCATATCCCTCCAGGAGCATGAAATATCACCCTAGCACGCAAATCACCGACGGGGGGATCCAAGCAACCACGGTTTCACCTTGAGTGGCTTCTGCCGGCGACGTGCGGCAACATCACCGG
>Ga0209040_10003008_pt1 | contig 12979 bp, 14 predicted proteins | sample BogFormECP12_OM3_FD_188240 | JGI IMG/M metagenome (GOLD analysis project Ga0209040, IMG submission 188240) | Bog forest soil microbial communities from Calvert Island, British Columbia, Canada - ECP12_OM3 (SPAdes) (version 2) | ecosystem: Environmental > Aquatic > Freshwater > Wetlands > Bog ... | reverse complement strand
TGCCGCAGTGCGTACCGTATATAAGCAAGGCGCTCGGGATGCGGCGTCACCAACCGCTGCGTCAGAATCTTCGGCTCGATCTTGTCGGCGCCCACGCGCTTTCCGGTATCAAGCGAGCGAATGCCCTTCATCAGCGCTTCTTTGAAGGTACGGCCGATCGCCATCACTTCGCCTACCGACTTCATTTGCGGCCCAAGGTTCTCGTCGGCTCCAGGAAATTTTTCGAACTGCCATTTTGGAATCTTCACCACCACATAATCGAGCGTCGGCTCGAAACATGCCGGAGTCTTGCGCGTGATGTCGTTCGGAATTTCGTCCAGCGTGTATCCCACGGCGAGCTTTGCCGCGATCTTCGCGATGGGAAACCCGGTTGCTTTCGATGCCAGTGCCGACGACCGCGAGACGCGCGGGTTCATCTCGATCACCACCATGCGCCCCGTCTCCGGGTTCACTCCAAATTGAATGTTCGATCCGCCCGTATCCACGCCAATCTCGCGAATCACCGCAATCGACGCGTCGCGCATCGCCTGGTATTCGCGGTCGGTCAACGTCTGCGCCGGCGCCACCGTAATCGAATCGCCCGTGTGCACGCCCATAGGATCGAAGTTCTCGATCGAACAAATGATGATGACGTTGTCCTTAGTGTCGCGCATCACCTCCAGCTCGAATTCCTTCCATCCCAGCACCGACTCCTCAATCAGCGCCTCGTGCACCGGAGAAAAATCAAGACCGCGCGAGAGCACTTCGACCATCTCCTCGCGATTGTAGGCAATGCCTCCGCCCGACCCGCCCAGCGTAAACGACGGCCGCACAATCACCGGAAAACCGATCTTCCCGGCAAACTCAATCCCGTCCTTGGTGTTGTTAACCAGCGCCGACTTGGGCACATCGAGCCCAATCTTCTGCATCGCGTCCTTGAAAAAGAGCCGGTCTTCGGCTTTCTTGATGGCCGCGACATTCGCACCGATCAGGATGGCGTCATATTTTTCCAGAACGCCGCCGTCGGAAAGTTCAATCGCCAGGTTCAGCGCAGTCTGTCCGCCGACCGTCGGAAGCACCGCAAACCCAGCCCCCGGCGCCATTTCCCGCTCGATACGAATGATTTCTTCCAAGTATTCAAGCGTCAGCGGCTCAATGTAAGTGCGGTCGGCAATCTCCGGATCGGTCATGATGGTCGCCGGATTCGAGTTGGCCAGCACCACTTCATAGCCCTCGGCCTTGAGCGCCTTGCAGGCCTGCGTGCCCGAGTAATCAAACTCCGCCGACTGCCCGATGACGATGGGCCCGGAGCCGAGAATCAGGATTTTCGAGATGTCAGTGCGTTTGGGCATTTATTGAGTCTTCTTGCAGGCGATTGCCTTTGCGATGAGCGATGAAATAAAATTCGTAAAGTTTAGTTCCGGCACTGGTTCCGAGTATTGACCTTTAAGGCCATCCGTGCTGTCGGACATGAGAAAGCACGTGGCGTCATATAGGCGCTCGCGAACTAACTTCGTCAGGAGAATTTCGTAACGCGTGGCATAAGAGGCACTCTTGAATTCTTCGAACACTTTGAAATGTGGCTCCTGCGCTTTGACCGGCCGGGTAGAACCTGGGGCGTCCTCCAGCAGCATCAAATAGCCAAGCCATGGGCGAGTTGACGGTTTGAACGCCCCTTCCCGGTATGCGGCCCACAAATCCGCCGCGCTCCCAAGGGCTTCTTCGGTTCTGTTGTTGAAGTTATTTCCGAACGAACCGACTTGTGACTTGAACTCAATAGCGGCAATCAAACACCCTTCGACCACGACGAGCAGGTCCCACTTCTTCTCAGGTCGAAACCATCCCGGAAGTTCAACATGCCTTTCGCAGTACACCACCGGCCTGTCCACGCCTGACTCTTCCAATAAATCCCGAACCAGCGCCACGAAGCCGTCCATTTGAGTTCCGCCTGTCACCGCAGTTCTCGCGCCCGCGTCGCGGATGCCCGTTTTAGCTCCCTGCTTTTGCGCTTGAGTCTCCCGACTCGACCAAAACTGAGAGACTGCGCTTTTCAGTTTGATATCTATTTCAGCGTTCACTCGCTTACTCCTGCTCCACAACCAAAACTGGGTTGGCAAACAGTGATGAGAGTTCTCCCTCTAGTCTCTTGGCCGCAAAACTTAAATAATCACCATCAATTTCGAAATTGACGCTATTCCTACCCCACTTCGACGCCGCAAGAGCAGTTGTCCCTGTGCCCATAAACGGGTCCAGAACTGTGTCGCCGACAAAACTAAACATTCGAATGAGACGTTCAGCTAACTCGACTGGATACGGAGCAGGGTGGTCCTTCGTTGAAGCCCCTGTAACGCCGTTCCAAATTTGCTGAAACCATTTCTGATAATCCTTCGCGGAAATTACACTCAGGATTCTCGCGCTGTCCTGGGGAGTTCTGTAGCCACCGGGTTTCCGTTGCATCAAAATGAACTCCACATCATTCTTGATCACTGCATTCGGCTCGTAAGGCTTGCCGAGAAACCCCCCGCCGTTCTCCACTTCATATGCTGCATTGGCGATCTTGTGCCATATGATCGGAGACAAATTATCGAAACCAATCGTTCGGCAGTGCTCTTGAATGGTGGCATGGAGCGGCACGACTGTATGACGCCCTTCGTTCTTGCGCCGCGAGAGGCAAACGTCACCGACAACGCACACGAGCCGGCCACCCACAACGAGTGAATCGAAACATCTCTGCCAAACCCGATCCAATTGCTCAATGAAATCGTCGTAATCGACAATGTGACCAAGTTGACCAGAACTGTCCCGATACTTCTTCAACGTCCAATAGGGAGGAGATGTCAAAACCAGATGCGCTTTGGCAACCTTTTCTTTTGACATATTTCTGGCGTCGCCATGTACAAGTACATGCCTGGTCGGAATCTCCTTCACTGCGCGCTCAATGAGGGTTAGGTACGCTTGATTTTTTGCAACCTCCGGGATGGCGCTTTGAAGATCACCTAGGCGGCGCAGTTCTGCCGGCACGAACGTTGCCAAATCTAGGTTGCTTGGCGAATCTATCTTCGGAATGGCACTGACGCTCACCCTTTCCACTCCTCCATCATCCTCACAAAATCCTTGAACAGGTAATGCGAGTCATGCGGCCCCGGCGCGGCCTCCGGGTGATACTGCACGCTGAACATCGGCATGTTCCGATGCCGCAGCCCCTCCAAAGTCTGATCATTCAGGTCGACGTGCGTCAGCTCGACTTCACTCTCCGCCAGCGAATCCGGGTCCACGGCGAAGTTGTGGTTGTGTGCCGTGATCTCGATCTTGCCGGTGGCCAACTGCTTCACCGGATGGTTGCCGCCGTGGTGGCCGAACTTGAGTTTGAAAGTTTTCCCGCCGAGCGCGATTCCAACCAGTTGATGCCCCAGACAAATGCCAAAGATGGGCTGGCGCCCCATGAGCCGCCTTATCGAATCCACGGCATAAGTACACGGCTCCGGATCGCCCGGACCATTCGACAGAAACACTCCGTCCGGCTTCAGAGCCAGCACGTCCTCCGCCAGAGTCTGCGCCGGCACTACCGTCACCCGGCATCCCTCGCCGCGCAATTTACGCAAAATATTTTGCTTAATTCCAAAATCATAAGCCACTACATGAAAGCGCGCCGGTTCATCCTTTACTCCCACCACCGCGACCGGTTCATGCGAACGCTCGCCTACTTCCCAAACATAAGGCCCCTTTGTGCTCACAACCTTCGCCAGGTCGGTGCCGTCCATCTTCGGGATCGAGTTGGCCTTCGCCACCAGCTTCTCCGCGTCGGTCTCAATAGTCGAGACCACGCCGCGCATCACGCCGTGGTCGCGCAGATGCCGCACCAGCGCCCGCGTGTCGATGTCCGAAAGCACCGGCACCTTGAACTGCTCCAGATATTCGTCGGTTACCTGCTGCGAGCGCCAGTTCGAGCTCACTTGCGAGAACTCGCGCACGACCAGCCCTTCGATCCACGGACGCGTGGCTTCGTTGTCTTCCTGGTTGGTGCCGTAATTGCCGATCTGAGGATTGGTCAGGACAACAATCTGTCCTGAATAAGAGGGGTCGGTGAAAATTTCCTGGTAGCCGGTGATGGAAGTGTTAAAAACGACTTCGCCGTAGCACTCGCCTTTGGCGCCGTAACCTTTGCCTCGGAAGACTCGCCCGTCTTCCAGCGCAAGGATAGCCTGCATTCTGTCTCCAACGTGTGGATTTTATGAATTGTAACAAGGAAGTTTAAAAGGAGGAAGGCGTCATCCGCTGACGATTCTCTTCGTGTGTTCCGTAAGGATCTTTTTTCCCGCCGGAGTCAGGTAATAGTAAAGGTCATCGACGCGCTCCGGATCGAAAGCGGCAGGAGTCGCGTGCGGAGGGTGAGGCGAAAGAACATAGGGCTGCGCATATCCATCGGAAATGAGACCCTGGATGGCCTTGATGATCTCATGTCGCGACAGAGCCTTTTGCCGGCTTCCGGCCTTGGTCGTCACCTCGTTGACGATGATCTGAAGATTCTCATAATCATCCGCCATCGAAGCCATGACAAGATCCCTAGCGAAATCGTTCCGGTGCTTTGGCCGCCGTAGATTCATGACTTTCGCGGGCGATGGCGCCCGCACTTGCAAGCTACCGCACCCTGCCCAGCTTATCCATCGGCCAATATCCAAACACGGCCTTGCCGTAGATATAACTCTGGTTCACCGGTCCGAAATCCCGGCTGTCGTTCGACATCGACCGGTGATCGCCCAGCACCAGATAGCACTGCGGCGGCACCACCATCTCAGGATACGACCGCGAGTCGGCATACGCGGGAGGAACGTAGCCCTCATCCAGCGCCTCACCATTCACATACACCTGCCCGCCGTCGATGCGCACGCGGTCGCCGGCGATGCCGATCACCCGCTTGATGTAACTCTTCGACGGATCGCGCGGATAACGAAACACAACAATATCGCCGCGCGAAATCGGCTCCAACCGGTACACGAACTTGTTGACGAAAATCCGCTCCTGGTCTTCGAGTGAGGGCATCATGCTCGTGCCCTCAACCTTCACGGGCTGGTAGATAAACACAATGATGAACGCCGAGATCGCCAGCGAAAGAATCAGGTCGCGCACCCAGACGGCGAGCGCCGGCCGCAGCCGCACGCTGGGCTTTGCCCCTGCAGCGTCAAAATGCTGAGCAGCGGTCGCCGACGCGTTTCGGGATTCCATGCCGGGTGTATCGGGCATTCAGACTCTTATTGTATACAGATCGCGCCTGCACACCAGCGATTTGCACGCAACGCCCCGGCCGTTCGACGGGCATGTTCAAATGAGCATGTTCAACTCGGTATATTCGACTGCGCAAACCCCGACTCGCGGCGCACCAACTTTCTCAAGCCCCCGCAGTACACTCCGCTCCGGACGGCCTGAAAGCGGTTAAAATAAAGGAGTCTAGGAGATGCCCATGACGCCGAGCCGACTGCTCAACAGCAAGTTCGCCCATCGCGCCTTCACCCTCATTTTTCTCTTTACCCTGACTTTGACCACATCCGCCCAGTGGGTCGCGCCACAGGAAGAAGAAGGCGGCGTCCCCGCCTATAATGCCGGTCCTCCTCCGAAAGGAACGAAACTGCCCGCCATCCTCGGCCGCGACGAACTCTGGGGACCCGATGCCCAATACCCCTACCAGACTCACGCCTATGAGCTCGCGTCGAAGATTCCAACCGTGCTTCACCAGCAGCCTTGCTACTGCTACTGCGATCGCATGGGCCACAACAGCCTGCACAGTTGCTTCGAGAACACTCATGGCGCGCGATGCTCGACTTGCCTGAAAGAGCTCTATTATTCCTACCAGCAGCACAAGAGCGGAAAGACTGCAACCCAGATCCGCGCCGGCATCATCAAAGGCGAGTGGAAGCAGATCGACCTGCAGTCCGCCGCAAGCATGAACTAGAATCTGGTAACGGTTAGGCTGGGGCATGGCTTCCAGCCGTGCCGCCGGGTCGCAAGAGGAATGGGCTTTAGCCCCTGAGGCTTCACCCCTCCAATTGCCCTCTACCAGCACTTTGAGTGATACTTGAGAATCCGCTCTCCGAGTCTTAAGCTAAGGAGTTCTTATTACGACGAGCACAGGAAAAGTTCTTCACATGGCTCAAAAGGCTAACCCTAAGAAATCAGCGCTGGCTGACGACCCGCGCATCACCCAGGCTTTGCAGAATTACGAAGCCGGACTGCGGGCCTTGCAGGAGCACAAATTCGAGAAGGCGAAACCCTTGTTCCAGAAAGTGCTCGTCGGCCCCAGCAAGGAGTTCATCGATCGCGCCGCGATTCACCTCAGCATCTGCAACCAGCACCTCGAGCGCTCCGCTACCACGCAGTTCAAAAGCATCGAGGAACACTACGACTACGCCGTTTCTCTCATGAACGTCGGAGACTACGTCACCGCGCGCGAACACATCGAAAAACTCCTGAAGCAGTCGCCCAAGACCGATTTCGTCATTTACGGTCTGGCCGCACTCGATTGTCTAACCGGTCACGTCGAAGATTCTCTCAAGCATCTGGATGAGGCTCTTCGCCTGAATGCCGGCCTGCGTTTTCAGGCGCGCAACGATTCAGATTTTCACAATCTGGCCGAAGATCCTCGCTTTACCGAGCTCTTGTATCCGGATCCTGCCGCCGAGCTTTCTTCGCCGGAAGATTCTTTCCGTGAGGACGAATCCTTCTAGAGCCGTACCCGAGATTCTCCGATGGAACCCAAGATCGCCGAACTACTTTCCCTGGAGAAGGCTACGCGCGAGCGCGGCCTGCGCGTAGTCGCCATCGGCGGCGGCACCGGACTCTCCACCCTGCTCAAGGGCCTCAAGCGTTTCGTTCTCACTCCCGCCGAATTGGCCGCGGCCGCCCCCGCTGCTCCCATCATTCGCGACCTCTGCGCCGTCGTCACTGTCAGCGACGATGGCGGCTCCAGCGGACGTCTGCGTAAAGAACTCAACATGCTTCCTCCTGGCGACATTCGCAACTGCATCGTCGCCCTCAGCCAAGATGAGGCTCTGCTCTCACAACTTTTTCAGCATCGTTTCGAGAAAGGCTCCGGCCTCGAAGGGCACAGCTTCGGCAATCTCTTTCTCGCTGCTCTCACTTCGATCACCCACGATTTCTCCGAAGCGGTTCGCCTGTCTTCCGAAATCCTGCTTACCCGTGGCCACATTCATCCTGCCACCACCTCCAACATCGAACTGGAAGCATTGATGGAAGACGGCACCCGCGTCCGCGGCGAGACCAATATCACCGCCAGCAAAGTTCGCATCGAGGAGCTCTTCCTCGTCCCCGCCAACGTCGAGCCTCTGCCCCAGACGCTCGATGCCATTGCCCACGCCGATATCATCAGCATCGGTCCCGGATCCCTGTTCACCAGCCTCATTCCCAACCTTCTCGTCCGTGGCATAGCCGATGCCATCGTCGCCTCTCCGGCCACCAAGGTTTACATCTGCAACCTGATGACTCAGGCCAATGAGAGTCTGGGCCTCACCGCCGCCGACCATATCCGCGCCCTGAACCGCCACGCTCACCGGCAGCTCTTCGACTTCGCGCTGATCAATCGCACTCCCGTTTCCTATCAGCTCAAAGCCAAATATGCCCTCGAGGGCGCATGCCAGATCGTTGCCGACCTCGAAGCCATTGAAGCCCTGGGTGTGATCCCCGTTCTCGGCGACTACCTGGAAGAGGCCGGCGTCGCGCGTCACAACACCGCCCTCGTCGCCAGTGACCTGATTCAGCTCGTCACTCAGAGCGCCCATTCAGAGCGCAAGCTCCGTCCTGTCAGAAACTCTTAGTTCGCCCTTCCCCGCTCACTCCCCACTCGCTAGAATGTTCAGATATGAAATCGGCCAAGGTATCAGCAACCGCCATAAGGACGATGCTCGCGCTTGCCGTTCTGTTTCTGGTCTTTGCGCTTCTCCCAGGAGCCGCGGCGCAAAAAAATAAAGACGACGATCCCAGCGCCGTCCTCAGTTTTCTTGTGATCAAAGAGGATAACGGCAAGCCGGTGCGCAGCGCCGCCGTAATCGTGCATCCGGTCAATACCCACGGCAAGCAAGCAAGGGGCGGATTCGAACTCAAAACCGACGCCGACGGCAGGACCAGTTTCGACGGCGTTCCCTACGGAAAATTGAGGGTACAAGTCTTGGCTTCCGGATTTCAGACTTTCGGAGAGGACTACGAAGTAGACCATACCAGAATGGACTTCACCATCCGCCTGAAACGCCCTCAAGGCCAGTACTCGATTTACCAGGACCACCCGGGCGACAGCAATCAGGGGAAAAAGGACGACAAAACGCCAACACCCGATCCCAGCAACAAGCCTCAGTAAACCAGTTGCCTAGCGGTTTGTTTTCTAGTCGACGGCGTCATCCTGAGCGTAGGCGCTTTTCAGACGGGGCAATCTCCCGGTTAACCGGCCTGGAGCGTCAGCCAAATCGCGCCACTAACTTACTAATCACAAGCCATCAACCACTTTCTTGTAAAATCTTTCCATGCCCTACCTCCTCAAGACCGAACCCACTGTATATTCCTTCGCCGATCTGCAGCGCGAGAAGAGCACGATCTGGGATGGCGTCACCAATCCGGCTGCAGTCAGAAATCTGCGCACCATGAAGCCGGGCGAGCCGCTAATCATCTACCATACCGGCGATGAGAAAAGCGCAGTCGGAACTGCGGCCGTGATCTCCGTCGATCCCAGCGATCCTAAAACCCCGCGGGTAGAAATCAAAGTCGGCAAGGCTCTCGCCAAGCCCGTCACCCTGTCCGAGGTGAAGGCCAATAGGCTTTTCGCCGAGTCTCCTCTGGTGCGGCAAGGCCGGCTGAGCGTCGTTCCTTTAACCGACGCTCAGTTCAAGTTCATCACCGGCCAGTGAGGTGCGCGGCTCCAGCGGTCTTAATGAGCGCGTGCGTCGCGCCGAATCAGCGCGTGATCGACAAAAAATCCTATCCCTACCGCCAGCGGAATCACTCCGAAGGTGGCCGCGATCATGGCATTGGGCTCAATGCGCCCGATCAGCACGAAGGTTGCGATGTAACCCAGCGCCCCCGATACCAGCAGAATCCCCGATCGCCGCGAGCGCGCCGACTCCGAAAGTTCCGGTTGCATCGGCACCTCAACGCCGCGAGCAATCGCCGCCAGCCGTTCCTCGCTGCGCAACTTGCGCACCCGGAAAAACGTGTACATCGCCGCCATCGGGATCCCAAAGATCATGATCACCGCCGCCAGTCCCACCAAGTTCCCGTCCATGCCTGCCTCCTGATCCTGGCGCCTGCTTGACTGTAGCGCCGCCATCAGCAGGTACGCACGGGCGGGGAAAAAGTTCCACTTTCATTGTTTTTGTCTTAGCTGGACCGACTTCGCCGCTCGGAATCCCGCTTACAAAACTTTGCAAAATTCCACCGCTCCTCTAGCAACCTTGAGCTTATGCTGACGTTCAAAATGCAAAGGGCGAGGTGAGCACCAGCAATGACGCCTGAACCAGCCAAAAACAGACCGGTCATTCATTTCTGCCGGGCGTTCGTCTTCACCGCCTGCTCGGGGCTGCTGTTCCTGACTCCTTTGCCAGCTCAGGAGACTCAGGAAAAGGTAGACGTTGACAACGTCTCCCGCAGCTTCACAGTGCATCTTCCGCAGGGCTACGACCGGCAACAGCGCTATCCCGTCGTAATTCTCCTGCATGGTCAAAATCAAGATGCCGACGATATGGGGCGCCTCACCCACTTCAGCCAGTTCGCCGAAAAAATCGGCGTGATCGCGGTCTATCCCAATGCGATGCGCGGACGATGGAATATAGGGGTGCGGCCACAGCAGCCCTCATCGGAAACTCCACGACGCGGAGGCTATGGTCGCCGTGGTGGAGGAGGATATCCCGGTGGCGGCGGCTATCCCGGTGGCGGTGGTGGCTATCCCGGTGGCGGTGGTGGCTATCCCGGCGGCGGGCAGCGTGGCGGACAAAACCCCGACGAAACCAGGAGCCGTCCGGAGCCCGCCGACGATGTCGCTTTTCTTAACCAGATGCTGGACCAGCTCGCCCTCAAATACTCAGTCGATACTCACCGCATCTACGCCACCGGCCTGGGCGATGGCGGCTTCATGGCGCTGCGCGTGGGCTGCAATATGGCCGACCGGGTCGCGGCGATTGCCCCGGTGGGCGGGGCCTTGCCCAAAGCGATGATCTGTCTGCCCTCGCGCCCCGTACCCGCGCTCTTCATCAACGGAACCGATGATCCTATCGTCCCTTACAAGGGCGGCAACTACAAGCCCGGGAAGTTCCCCGTCCTCTCCGCCGAAGACAGCGCCAAGTCATGGGCCAAGTTCGACCGCTGCGATGAAAAGCCCGCCCAGGACAAGCTCCCGCCTCAGATCAAAGATGAGAAGGGCGCGAAGGAAACAAAGACGTTCAGCTTCAGCGGCTGTCACGACAATGCTCAGGTCGTTCTATACGCTGTTAAAGATGGCGGTAATACCTGGCCGGGCGGCGAACTCTACTCCACTGAAAAAGAGGTTGGAAAAGTCAGCCACGTCCTCGACGCCAACCAAAGCATCTGGAGCTTCCTCTCCGCAAAGAAGATCGCAGACGATAGCTCGGCCGAAAAAAAGTAACTCTTTACTGTCTACTCCTTACCATCTACTCCAGATTCGGATGCGCCCCGGGATAGAACTTCGCAATCATCCGTCCGGTCATCAGTCCGCCTTCGTACTCCGGAATAATGACCTCATCCGCCCCCGAATTCCGCATCGCCTGCGCATAGCGCGACTGCCCCGCCCGCGTGATGATTCGTGCCTTCGGATTCAGCGCTTTCGCCGTCACCGTGATGTAAAGATTGTCGGCGTCGTTGTCGATCACAATGCAAACCCCTCGCGCGCGTTCGATTCCAGCCGATTTCAGCACGTCGTGCCGTTTGGCATCGCCCTGAATGATCAGCACTTTGTCCTTTAACAGTTCGCGGCACAATCCTTCATTGGTCTCGATCAGCACAAAAGGAATTTTCAGGCGGTTCAACTGGTCCACCACGGTTCGGCCCACCTGCCCGTAGCCGCAGATGATGAAGTGATCGTTCAGTTTTTCTATGCTGATATCGTTCACCATGGTTCTCCAGGCCTCCATCCCCTGCCGGTTGAAGATCGTGACCGCCACCCGCTCCGCTACCCAGATCTGAAAACCGAACACCCCCATATAGACGAAGAGCGAAAACAGCTTGGTGGAATTGTGCACCCGCCGCGCGTCGATCGCGTGGGGCTGGATCATCCAGAACAGCGCATCCTGCCATGTCAGCCACTCCAGCCGCCGGTAGACCACTACGCACACCAGGCTGAATCCCGCAAACACCACCAGCGGCAGCCACAAGCGCCGCAAAAACAGCAGCAGGATTCGGACCATGGGGCAGACATACTACAGCAAGTCCCCCCGCAGAGCAACGAGAATGCAGAGCTCTCAAACCGATAGTCCGAATCGCTTTCTTCGATTCCTTCGGGAGTTAAAAAACTACGGAGGGCACACCCTTCCTCCGGCTCAGGACAAGCTCGGCTCAGAAAAATGCAAGCGCGCCAGAGTCAATGCCCATGGCGCGCTCACACTCACCCCCTCAAGCTTCACTTGAACAGATTCAGCGTGTTGGTAGCATCGTCCACGTAGTACAAACTCCCGCCCACTGGTACGAGTCCGAAAAGAGCACCGGCTCCCGGCGGCGTGCCGCTGCTATCCAACAGTGTTGTAAAAACTTGATTGCCGTCGGGAGTGGTCTCCACCAGCAATCCGTTGTTGCCATTCACCGTCAAGATCAAGTCGTCCGGCGAAACCGTCAGACCGAGAGGATCGTCGAGGCCGCCGCCCTGGGTAAGTGTCGCACCGGTTCCAGCCGAGGTTACGCGAAAGATTGGGTCCGGAATTGCCGCGACCCGATTGCTCAGACTGTCAGCCACGTAAAGCAGATCCGCGCTGGCGTTAAGTCCCAGGCCGGTCGGCCCAATCACCAAAGCTGCCGGATCAGTTCGCTCCGGGAAGCCGGAACCGATCACCGTGATCGACTCCAGATTCGGCATCGCACCGTGCAGACCATCGAGCGTCAGTCGCACGACCGTCCCGCCATGTACCATTTTCCCGCCGGCCCCGACGGTGCCGTTCAAGACGTTGGCCACGAATAAATTCGCGCTGCTTCCCGAATCCAAAGCCGTCATGTCCCACGGACCATTGATCAGCGAACCATAGAATGTCTCCACCACCGTGCCCTTGCTGTTCAGCACCAGCAGACATCCCGCCTGCGCCGTATCAGACATTCCGTCCGTGGTGGGCAGGCTGCCCACGATGACCCAGCCGCTGCTCAACACAGACAACGCAGTTGTCAAACCGATGCCCCCCGGACACGGACCCGGCAAAGTGCTCGCATCGATCTGCGCGAACAAGCTGACCGTGCCATTGGGCGCAATCTCCACGATCGTTGTCCCGGTGCCTTGCAGATTCATCCCGTTGTTGAAATTACTGACCAGAATGTCTCCCCTGACCAAAGAGCCCTTACTCCGTGGCACCACCGCAATGCCATAAGGATTCACATCGCCGTTGGCCGGAACCGTTGATGCCACCACGCTGATGCTGGCCGGCGCCAAGCCGGTGCCCAGTACGCTCGGCCGCTTCTCCTGGCCGTATGCGGCAAGACCGCAAAGCACGACAATCGCGATGATCGTAGCGCAAGCTTTAACATTGTTAAATCGTTTCATGAGTATCCTCCCCGAAGTGCGTGTCTGAAAAGCAGTGCGGTGAGGTAACAACCGCATCCGCGCAGACCAGTGTGGGAGTGAACGGAAATGAAATTGTCAGCAGATTGTCAAATCTATGTCACATCTAGTGGCCACGACCAACGTGGGGACAGCCGGGAAATATCTAATGTGGGGACAGCCGCCCCCGGCTGTCCGTCGAGCGAAGCTCGACTGCTTTCCTGACTGCTTACCCCAACCCCGCTCACCGAATCA
>Ga0209040_10003006_pt1 | contig 12980 bp, 10 predicted proteins | sample BogFormECP12_OM3_FD_188240 | JGI IMG/M metagenome (GOLD analysis project Ga0209040, IMG submission 188240) | Bog forest soil microbial communities from Calvert Island, British Columbia, Canada - ECP12_OM3 (SPAdes) (version 2) | ecosystem: Environmental > Aquatic > Freshwater > Wetlands > Bog ... | reverse complement strand
TAGTCGCTCACATATTCGGCGAGCGCCGAGTCGAGCTTGGCGGCGAAAGCGTCAAGCTTGCCCGCCTCGGGCGCAGGCAAGGCCACGCCCTTGCGCTTGATATGGAGCACATGGTCCGGCGTCGCATTGCCGCGCGAGGCAAGATCGGCCGCGTTCTCGGCGTTGCAGAAATCGAGGATCGCGGGACTGGTGCGGAAGGTCAGAATCATCCGCTTCGGGCGGCCTTCGACTCCGGTCGGCTGCGCCAGACGGCCGCGCAGGACCGGCATGATCTCGGCGGGCGAGGCGAGGCTCTGCGGTTGCGGCGCCTGGGTGAACGGCCGCGGCCGCCCCTTCGCCAGGCGACGCTCGGCGCGATCGACGAGCTCGATCATCGCCTCGTAGCTCTCCCGCGGGTCGTCGGACCAGGTGAAGATCCCGTGCTTCATCAGGATCATGCTGGTTGCGCCGGGCGCCCCGGCGAGCGCCTTGGCGCAGGCCTTGGCCAGGTCGAAGCCCGGCATCACATAGGGAACGACAATGCTGTCGGGAAAGACCTCGGCGACCAACGCCTCGCCGTGCGGCTGGTTGGTCAGCGCGACGATGGCGTTGGCATGGGTGTGATCGACGTGCTTGGCTGGGATCAGCGCATGCAGGATCGCCTCGACGGACGGGTTGGGCGCGGAAGGATCCATCAACAGGCGGCGTTGCTGGCGCACCATCTCGACGTCCGACAGCGTGTCGAAGCGGGCGAGCGCGGCGAGCTCGGCCAATCGCACCGCCGGCAGGCCGGCCGGCTCGATCGTGCCCATGTCCCAGCCGCTGCCCTTGACGCAGATGACGGGAACCTCGCCGCCATCCGCGTCGATGGCGACCGTCTTGACGGAGGTATTGCCGCCGCCATGCAGGACCAATTCCGGATCAGCGCCAAGGAGGCGGGTCGTATAGACACGCGTCGCCAGATCGAGGTTCAGGCCGGATCTGAGATAGCCGTCGACGACGGATCGAAACTCCAAATCCGACCAACGCGATTTCATCGGGGAAAACTCCATTTTTTGGGGCGCGATGAAACCGGCGGGGCGCCCGGACCAAGCTCCCTCTGGGGTGTTGTCACGCAAACGGTAACGCGTTTCGCTTGGGCGGGTAAGGCGCCGCATGACGATCTCGTTCGCAGCCCATGAGTTTCCGCCTGCCATCATCGGGCGCGCCGTCACGCACAGGGGTTGAGCGGGGCCTCGCCCGCGAGATAGCGGCGCACCTCTTCCGCGGCCGCTTCTGCCGCGCGTTCGATGGTTTTCAGCGAGGCGCCGGCGATGTGGGGCGTCAAGGTTACGTTGTCGAGCCGCAGCAGCTCAAGGTCGGCCGGAACAGGCTCAATCGCGAAGGTCTCGAGCGCCGCCCCGCGCAGACGCCCCGATTTCAGCGCATCGGCGAGCGCGTCATAGTCGACCATGGGGCCGCGCGCCGTATTGATGAAGACTGCGCCCTTGCGCATGGCGGCGAATTCCGCGCGCCCGATGAAGCCGCGCGTTTCGGCGGTCACGCGCGCGTGCAGCGTAACGACGTCGCTTTCCCTCAACAAAGCCTCAAGGGTCACGCGGCGGACGCCATCGCTTGCGTCCTCGGCCGACAGATCAACGTAAGGGTCAGCGACAAGAACGCGGCTGCCGAACGCCTTGAGCAGGCGAACGACCTTCGTCCCGATGTGGCCGTAGCCGATCACGCCGACGGTCATTTGCGACAGCTCTTGGCCGACAAGGTCCGCTCGATAAAGGTCGCCGCGCCACACGCCCTTGCGCAACGCGTCGTGTCCGCGCGCAATGAGGCGGGTCTCGGCGATGATGGCGCCGATGGTGAATTCGGCGACCGCGGAGGCGTTGCGCCCGGGCGCGTTGACGACGAGGATGTTTCGCTCGCGCGCCGCGGCGAGATCGATGTTCACCGGTCCGCCGCGCGCCGCCACGATCAGCTTGAGCCCGGGCATGCGATTCATCATGGCGGCGGAAACCGGCGCGAGCTGAGTGATCGCGATCTCGGCGTCGCCAATAAAGCCGACGATCGCCTCTGCGTCGCCCTGGTACTCCTTGAGCCCATCCATCCCGGGCTCTGCGTAGCCGTGCCGCATCGGCTCGTCGGGCCAGGGCAATTCCATGGCAGCGATGTCGAGCGGCCCAATGCAGCGGGCTCTGATCGACGCTTCAAACATGTGCGGCGACAGGAATCGATCGCCGATGATGGCGATTTTCGCTCGCCTCGCATTGGGCGCGCTCAATTGGGTCTCCCTCGGCGGAATGGGCGTCTATCCGCCGCCTTCGGCGATCCACACCTGCATCGAGCCGCGCCCGCGATTGGCCCAGAGGTAGTAGGGCAGCGCGGTCAGCGTCTCGTCTTTGGCCGCCGGCGGCGTCGTCGAATAGAGCGCGCCTTCCGCGTCGCCGGGAACGAGGCGCTTGGCGGGCGCTTCGAGCGTCACGACGCCGCCGAACAGGTCCGCCCGCTGCTTCGCCTCGATCGGCGCGGCGCGCGGCAGTTCGAGCGTCTGGACAGGCTGGCCGGGATTGTCGGCCTCCTCGACGCAATAGATGAGCGGACCTCGCCTCAGCGCCACCCGCCCGACGTCCATGCGCACGTTGGGATGGGCGTACAGGCGCTCGGCCGGCAGCGGCAGGGTGAGCGTCACGACGTCGCCTTTGCTCCAGCGGCGATGGATCGTCGCATAGCCGCTGTTCCCCGCAAGCGGGATCGGCTCGCCGTTGACGGTCGCCTTGGCGCCTTTCGTCCAGCCGGGAACGCGCAGCTTCAGATCGAACGCCGCCGCCGCCTCGGGGTCGACCTCGATCCGGATGTCGCCAGACCACGGATAATCGCTCGTCTCGCGCAATGCGACCTTCGTCCCGGCGATGGCGACGTTCGCCTCGATGCCGCCATAGAGATGGAAGGCGACGCCATCCGCGCCGATCGAGAGGAAATATCCCCCGACCGAGGCGACGAGCCGCGCGACGTTCATCGTGCAGCAGGGGCAGATGTGCCAGGCCCACCGCTTGTGCTGGCCGCGGCTCTCGAGCGGGTTCGAATAGAAATAGTGCGTTCCCTCGCGCGAGAGGCCGCTCAGCGCCCCGTTGAAGAGCGCCCGCTCCATCACCTCCGCGTAGTCGCCGTCGAGATCGAGATGCAGCATGCGCTGAGCCCAGAAGATGAGGGCGACCGAGGCGCAGGTCTCGGCGTAAGCGGTCTCGTTCGGCAGATCAAAAGGCTCGGTGAACCCTTCGTTCGTTTCCTTCGGCCCCAGCCCGGCGGTGACGTACATCTGCGCCGCCGTCACGTCGCGCCACAGCGTTTCGCACGCGCGTCTCAGGCCTTCGTCGCCGAGATCGGCGGCGAGATCGGCCATTGCGCACAGCATGTACATCGCCCTGACCGCATGGCCGACGACTTTGGCCTGTTCGCGCACCGGAAGGTGCGACTGATTGTATTCATAGGTGCCGTGCGAAAACTTGGCCGGGTCGTCGCCGCGCGCGATCGCCTCTCGAGTGAAATAATGCGGGGGCTCGCGCCCGCGCTCGTCGATGAAGTAGCGCGCAAGGTCGAGGCGCCGGCGGTCTCCGGTCAGCCGGTAGAGCTTGAAGAGCGCGAGCTCGATCTCCTGATGGCCGGGATAGCCGCGCTTCTGGCCGGGTCCCGTTCCGAACGTCGCGGCGATATGATCGACGTAGCGCTCCATGATGTCGAGGAAGCGGCGGCGGCCGGTGATGCGGAAGTAGGCAATGGCGCCCTCCAAGAGGTGGCCAGCGTTGTAAAGCTCGTGATTGTCGCGCAGGTTGGTCCAGCGCTTGTCCGGCTCGCGGCCGTTGTACCAGCAGTTGAGATAGCCGTCGGGCGACTGCGCCGCCGCGAAGTCCTCGACGATCGCGTCGATTTTGGCCTCGATGTCGGGATCGCGCCGATGCGCGAGCGCGTAAGCAGCCGCCTCGATCCATTTGCCGACATCCGAGTCCCAGAACACTTGCACGGTGAAGCCGTGGTTGTTGCGCGGCATCCTGAGCGGCGGAACGGGCTTCGGCAGTTTCAGCGATTCGAGGATGCCCACCTCCGCAAGTTTGGCGTGCTGGCTCGGAATGGTGCGCTTAAGCACGACCTCCAGCCGCTCGCGCCAGAAAGGGCTGGTGAGCCTCACTTCAGCGAACGGGACCGGGGAATAGCCGCGTCGAGTCATGTTTTCGATTCTCCGCCAAAGCTCCTGCCTAAGCACGCTCCGCACGATTCCCGCACGACGAGCGAACAGGGCAGCCGGCGCACGCCGGCGACGGCGCGCCCAGACATCATTTCGAGCAGGCATTCGCCAGCCGAGCGGCCGAGCGCGTCGAGATTCATGTCGACGCTGGTCAACGGCGGCCGGGCGGCTTTGGCCATGACCTCCCAATTGTCGAATCCGACAATGGCCACATCCGCCGGGACCGAGCGGCCGATTTCGCGCAAAGCGTCAATCGCCCCGCGCGCGATCTGGTCGTTGCCGCAAAAGAGCCCGTCCGGCGGCGATCGCCGGCGTGCGAAGAGGCGGTGGACGGCCTCGCGCCCCCACGCCTCGGACCAGTCGCCGGGCAGACAATCGCCGGTCCGCGCCTCAAGCCCAGCCTCGGCGATCGCGCCGCGATAGCCATCCTCGCGCAGGCGCACGGCTTCGAAGCGCTCCGGGCCGGTGATGTGCGCTATTCGCTTGCGGCCGAGCCTGGCTAGATGGCGGACGGCGAGCGCCGCCCCGCCCCTGTCGTCAGGCAGCAGACACAATGCGTTTGCATGCTCGACCTGCGAAAAGACGTAGATGACCGGCAACCCGCGAGCCGCCGGCTCAATCGGCTCGCGCTTGTCGGCGCGGCGCGCGGTCACGACGAGGCCGTCGATCCGCTTGCTCAACAATTGCTCGATATGGCGGCGCTCGCGCGAGCGATCGTCGGTCGCATTGCACATGAAGACGGCGATCCCGTAGTCGAACAGCCGGCGCTCCAGCGCCTCGACGATCGGAAAGGTGAAACGACCAAAGCTGTCGTTGGAGAGAATGCCGACTGTCATCGAGCGCGCGCGGTGCAGGCTCTGCGCGAGGCCGTTGGGGCGGTAGCCGATATCCTTCGCGACCTTCAGAACCTTGGCGCGCGTTTCCGCGCTGAGGCGCCCGTTGGCGTTCAGCGCCTTGGACGCCGTGCCGATGGAGACGCCTGCCAGTCGGGCGAGATCGCGAATGGTCAAGGCGCCGTGCGCCGGACGCTCCTCGCCGGGTTCGATCGCGTCGCCGACGAGGTCGCTCATTTGACCGCGCCCGAGAGCAGGCCGGAGATGTAGTAGCGCTGCAGGGCGAGATAGACCCCGAGGCAGGGAATGATCGAAATGATCACGCTCGCTTGCAGCGCGCCCCAGTCCACGGCGCCGAAATGCCCCTGACGCACGCTCACGAGCAGGATCGGCACGGTGAACGACGTCTCGCGACTCATGAGGATGAGGGCGGCGAGAAACTCGTTCCAGGAATTGATGAAGGCGAACAAGGCGACCGTCACCAGGCCGGGCGTCGCCAACGGCAGGAAAACCCTCGTCAGACGCTTCCACGAGGAGCATCCATCGATCACCGCCGCCTCCTCGATCTCGCGCGGAATCGCCTCGAAACTGCTGCGCATGAGGAAGATCGAGAAGGGCAGTTGCAGGATGGTGTGCACGATCGCCAAACCCAGATGGGTGTTGACGAGCCCGATCTTGGCGAAGTCGAGATAGAGCGGCGTCAGGATGGCCTGATACGGGATCATGATCGGCGCGAGCAGGACCAGGAAGGCGATCTCCTTGCCGCGCATGGCGAAGCGGGCGAGGCCGTAGCCCGCGGGCGCGGCGATCGCCAGGCACGAGGCGATCACAATGAGCGCGACGAGCGCCGAGTTGCCGACATAGGTCGCCAAGCCCGCCTGGAAGCGAAAGACCTTTGCGTAGTTCTCGAAACTCAGCGCGCTCGGCAGATAGTGCGGCGGCGAGGCGGACGCGTCGCCCGCGGTCTTGATCGAGGCCAGCGCCGAGAGAACGATGGGCGCGCCCATGACCGCGATCACCGCAATCGAAATCGCCGCCGTCAAATAGGCCGTCCGCGCCAGCTGGCGCGGACGCCGGGCCGCGACGGCGGGATCGTCGGGAGCGAGCGCGGCGCTGGTCATTTCGCCTCGCTCCTCGCGGTCAGCGCAATCTGCAGCGTCGAAAAGGCGAGGATGATGAGGGTCAGCACGATCGACAGCGCCGCGCCGTAACCGAGCTTGAAGGACACAAAGGAGTTCTGGTAGATCCAATAGACGGCCGTGAACGTCTGCCCGCGCGGGCCGCCCGACGTCATGATGTAGAACTGGTCGAAGGCGAGCATCGAGCCAATGGCGCTGATGAGCGTCGTCAACAGGATGATGCGGCGGCTCAAGGGCAGGATGATGCGAAAGACGCGCGCCCAATAACGCGCGCCGTCGACGACCGCCGCCTCCATGATCTCCGGGTTGATCGACTGGATCCCGGCGATGAACAGCACCATCCCGAAGCCGACCACCTTCCAGGTGATGGAGATCACCACCGCCCAAAAGGCGAGGTCCGCGCTCACGAACCAGACCATCGGCTGGGCGATGACGCGGAGGTCGGTCAAGAGCTTGTTGAGCAGGCCGACCTGCTCGTCGAACAGCCAGAACCAGAGCAGGCTCGAGCTCGAGAGCCCGATAACGACGGGAAGGAAGGCGACCGTGCGCGTGAGACGCTTGAGCGGCGTATTGTCCACCGTCAGAAGCGCGAGCCCGAAGCCGAGGATCATCAGAATCGGAGTGAGCACAATCGTGTATTTGACCGTGAACAATAGCGCGCGCCAGAAGCCCGCGTCGTTCCAGATCTTGATGTAGTTGCCGAAGCCGACGAAGCGGCCGCCGCCGAGCAGTGAGCGGTCGGTCATCGACATCGCGATCAGCTGGCCAAGCGGGACGAGGACGAAGACGCCGACGAAAATGAGGGCCGGCGCCATATAGAGCCAGCCCTGCCATTGCTCCGAAGGTCGCCGCCGTCGCATGGCCTGCGCGCCAAGCCGGAAGGCCGCCTATTCGGCCGCGATCGCCTTCATCTTCTCCCGGCCTTCCTTGATCGCGCCGTCGACGTCGCCGTCGAAGATCGCGCGCTGCAGCATATTGATCCAGGGGCTCGAGTCCGAGTTGACCATGTCGGCGAAATGATAGACCCACGGCACGTAGCCGACGCCGAGCGCCTTGGCCGTCGTCACGATGCGGGGATCGGCGGCGAAATACTTGTTGTCGGCAAGCGCCGGCCGCGACGGCAGGATGTTGTTCTTGGCCAGGCCCTCGAGTTGCGCCTCGTCGGTGAGCTCCCAGGCGATGAAGGCCTTGGCAAGCGGCACATGCTTCGAGCCGACGGGGATCGCGACCACGTCGCCGCCGACGAACGAGGAGACTTCGCCGTCTTTCATGCCGGGCAGGAAGGTGACGCCGAAATTCATGTTCGGCACGTCGCGCTTCAGGTCGGAAATGAGAAAGCCGCCCGCGCCCTGAACGCCGATCTTACCGGTCTTGAACAGGGCGACGAAATTCGAGCCGTTGTCGGCCTGTGCGCTCTTTGGCACGAGGCCCTCGCTCCACATCTCCTTGAACTGCTCGAGCACGTCCTTGACGCCCTCGCCAGTCAGCGCGTCGTCATTGCCGTTGGCGGGCAGCATTTTCGAGCCCGAAGCCACCATCATCGGCGAAGTCGTGAAGATGTTGCAACCGGGGCAGGAGCCTGAGAAATAGAAGCCGTAAGTGTCGGCTCCGAGCGCGTGGATCTTTTTGGCGTCCTCGTGGATTTCGGGGACGCTGCGCGGCGGCTTGTCGGGATCGAGGCCGGCTTTCTTGAACAGATCCTTGTTCCACACCAGGATCGAAACGTCCGGCGTGAAGCCCGCCCCATAGAGCTTGCCCTCGTAGGTGGCGATGTCGACATAGGCCTTGGCGACAGACGCGAAGTTCGGATTGGCCTTGAGGTCGGCGGTGAGGTCGGTGAGGAACCCGGCCTTCATGAAATCTGGCATGTAGATGAGGTCGAAGGAGACGAGATCGGGGACTTCGCCAGCCTGCACGCCGGTCGCGAGCTTGGTGACCATCTGATTGTCGGGGATCGTGGTCAGCTCGACCTTGTCGCTGTGGGTCGCGTTCCAAAGATTGACGAGGGTCGAGGCGGCGTTGGTGCCGCTCGCGCGCACCCACATCGTCATCGTGTCGGCGCGGGCCGTCGCGGCGACCGCGGTCGAGGCAACGAGCGAGGCGGCCAGCGCCGCGCGAAGCGTCCTTGTCGTCATGGCGTTTCTCCCAGTCGATTGCGCGTGATTTTCGCGACATTGGCGAACAGAACTTTTCCCTCACGCGCGCTTCAGATGGCTGGACCGCGCAAAGCGGGAAAAGCTTTTCCCAACCTTTGTAGCTCGGCGGTTCTGAGGCCGCAAGACGAGGCGGGACCTTGAGTGGCGACCGACGCCCTCAGCGCAATTCGAGTGGGCTCGTAAGCCCCAAGCTTCCCCAAGTCCGGATGACGCGATGGGCCCATCCAACCTTGTCACCCCCGCGAACGCGGGGGTCCAGAGTGCAGGTGCCGGACCATCCGCACATGGCGTATTGGCTCACGCCCATGCTCCGTGGCAGGATCGTTCGATGACCGAGCGCCGCTACAGCGTCTACATGATGGCGAGCCGGCGCAACGGGACGCTTTATGTTGGCGTGACAAACCATCTGGCGGCGCGCGCTTATCAGCATCGCAACGGCGTCGGTTCGGAATTCACGTCAAGGTACGCGGTCAATATGCTTGTCTGGTACGAGCATTACGGAGACGTCAGGGAAGCGATTGCGCGGAAAAAGCAGCTGAAGAAATGGGAGCGCCGGTGGAAGCTCGACCTGATCGAGCGGTTCAATCCAGATTGGACGGATCTTTACGAAACGCTCAACGCGTGACCTAATCAGCGCAGCCTGCGGCGGCGACCTGGATGCCCGCGTTCGCGGGCATGACAACGATCGAACGGTTGGGAGCTGCAGGGGCTCGCCCTGTCCGAACGCCCGTCAGCTCTCCGCCAGCACCTTCAGGAGATGCCGCGCCAGCGGGTTCCTTTGCGCTTCGGGCGACGTCATTTCGAATGTCGACACCGTGATCCACGCCCGCCCAAGGAAGCTTCGCTTCGTGAACGCCGCAGCCTTGTGCAGCCAGGCGACGGCGACGCCGGAATCGATGAGCCCGCCAAAGGCCGTCGAGAGGAACCCGGTCAAAACGTAATTGGGCAGAAGGCCCGCCCAATGTTCGTCGAGCATCGGACCGTTGGGCAGCGCGGCCCAGGGACCGTCCACGCGCCGCCATGCGAACGCCCCCATCCATTGCCCGTCCCAGGGCGTTCCTTGACGAGGCTTGAGCTCCATCGAGGGAAAGTCGTGGCGATCGGAGAGCGGCAAATGACGTTCGGGATCGACGAGCGCGTCCGGCGAATTGGCGATCAGCAACGCCTTGCGTCCGGCGATGAGCCGCTCGCGAACGGGCGTCGCCAACCGCGTCGCCAATAGGACATCCGCCTCGTCCGGCGAGGCGGCGCGATTGGGCCAACCAAGCGCGGTGAGGATCGATTGCGCCGGAGCGTCCATCGCGTAGAGCGACGGCGTTGGCCCTTGCAGAGGCGGGACGACGCAGAGTTCGAGGCTGTTGCGCGAAAGCAAACGCCCGGCGCCGTCGCTCGCCTCGAGCTCGAGATTTTGGACGACGATCGAGTCGGCGGCGGGTCCGATGAGCTCGATCGTCGTCGGCTCGGCCGCGACAGAGATGTGTCCCGTTTGGTCCGCGAACCGCCAGGCGAGCTTGCAGCCATTTGGCGTTGCGTCCGCGCCGGCGAGGCGGACGGCGACTTCGACGCTCTCGCCGACGCCGATTGTCGTCCGCGGCGCCCTGGCTATGACCAGCCACGGCCGCTGCAGATTGGCCAGCCGATCGGCGAACCGGCGCGGACTGTTCTGCACGTCCATGAGCCCATTCGATTCCCACTGAACATCATTGAGCTCGGTGATCACGTAGCCCGATATCGGCCGCTCCGAGCGCAGCGTCTCGATCTGATATTTCAGCGCCCGATATTGAAATTCTTGCGCCGCGTCCACGAACCCGTCGACATCGCCGAAGATCGGCGTGAGCCCAGCATCCCTGAACCGTGTTTCGAGCCGATGCGGATAGGCGCATCCGTCATTCCAGTCGTGGCCGCTCTCGAACCACCAAGGCTCGCTTCCGTCCTTCTCCAGAATATCGCGGGGATGCGGCAGTCCCCAGACCCCGAATTCCGAGCAGACGAGCGGCTCGTGGCCGCGCCTATGGGCGTCGCCGTGCGGCGACCAGGTCCACGCGCCGCGGGCTGCGAAAGCGCGCGCGGTCGCGGCGAAAGCGCCGTTCTGGTGGGGAAATGCGTTGTACCAGTGGAAGTCCTCGATGTCGGTCTTCAGGTGATAGTTGCGGGGGAAGCAGGGCGAATTGTCGACGACCAGGCTGTCGGGGGCGAGCGTCTTTGCGATATCGAAGGTCTCGATAAGCCAGCGCCGGTCGTCCGGGTTGTCGTCGATGTCGATGCCCCATCCCTCGTTGAACAGCGTCCAGATTGCAATCGAGGGATGAGACCCGTGCGTCGCGACGGACTTGCGAAACACGTCGCGCAAGGCCTCGCGCGTCGAGGGCGCGAGGAACTCCGCGTACGGCATGTCGAGCCAGACGATCAGCCCGAGCCGGTCGGCCAGATCGAAATAGAGCGAATCGGGAATCTTGACGTGGCAGCGGAGCGTGTTGAGGCCCATCGCCTTGGCGTTGGCGAAGCGCTGTTCGAGAAACTCGGCGCTTGGAGGCCGGCACTCCTCCTCCGGATGCCAGTCCTGATCGAGCGCGCCCATTATGAAGAAGGGCCGGCCGTTCAGGAAAAGCCCACCCTCTCTCGCCTCGAAGCGCCGAAACCCGACGACCCGGTCGACCGAGTCGACGACCGAGCCTGCGGAGATCAGTTCGATGACGGCGGCGTAGAGGTTGGGCGCCTCCGGCGCCCACGGCGCCGCGTCGGGAATGGCGAGCGCCGCCTCGAAGTCAGCCGATCGAAAATGAAAAACCAGGCGCGCGACCATTTCGCCGTCGCGCGACAGGCTCACACGGAGAGTCGTCGCCGGCGCGGCGCGTGACAGTTTGCCGCTGACCGTCACGACGCCCGTCTTCAGGTCGTAAGACGTTCGGACGGCGACCTCAGCTAAGTGAACGGCGTTGCGCGCCTCCAGGCGAGCCGGCTTCCAAATCCCGCCCTGCAGGCCGTACCAGTCCTGCTTGCCGATCAGCGACAGACTGAGGCGCGCGCCGCCGCGGTCGTCGGGGACGCACGCATGGATCCCGAGCACAAACGTCCTCTTTCCAGCGAGCGCGTCGGTCAGATCGACTTCGATTGGCGTCCAGCCGTCGCCGTGCGATGCGACGGGCGCTCCGTCGATCAGAATCGTGGTCTCATGGAACACGCCTTCCATGACCAGCACGATGTTGCGACCCAGCCAATCGTCCGGGATCTCGACCTGCCGCTGGTAGCGCCCGATTCCGGAGGCGTTGCGAAGGCTCGGAAATTGAGTCTGCCAGATTCCCGGCGAGCGGACCTCATGGCCCTCTCCGGTCAGACGCGCGGTCGGGCCTTCGAACGCGAACTCCCAAAAGCCGTCGAGACTGAGCGTGGCGCGCCTGTAGGCGGGCTCCTCACTGGCGAACGAGGCGTTGGCGGACATGGGCGCCTCCAGAATGGCGGAAATGACAAAAGCGCGGCCCGGAAGCGCGCGCGGAGTGCGGAAAATGTTGAACTATCCGCAAAGCTGATACAAATCCGAGTGGGAAGCCGAGTCGATGGGACGAAACGCGATATGGCACGCAATTTCTTGGTCATCGATCCCGAGGAGCGGCCGGAGGTGCTTCGCGGCCTCGCTTCGCCTGTGCGCGTGCGCATCTTAAGGCTGCTGCACCGCGGCGTCGGGGTCAACGTCAATGACATCGCCGCCGCGCTCGATCTGCCGCAGTCGACGGTCTCGACCAACCTGCAAGTCCTCGAAGCGGCCGGCCTCATTCGCGCCGAGACGCAGAAAGGCCGCAAGGGCAATCAGAAGCTGTGCTTTTCCGCCTTCGACGAGGTGTTGGTGATGTTTCGCGAGGATCTCGCGGACGCTTCCGCCAATACGATCGAAGTCGCCATGCCGATCGGCCTCTACACGAGTTGCGAAGTGACCGCTCCGTGCGGCCTGTGCTCGCCGAAGGGCATCATCGGCCTCCTCGACGTTCCCGGAACCTTTCTCAACCCCGATCGGATGAATGCGGGGCTGATGTGGTTTACGCGCGGCTTCGTCGAATACCAGTTCCCCAACAACGCGCGGCTGGTCGGCAAGGACGTCGTCGCGCTCGATTTCTCCCTTGAGCTGTCGTCCGAAGTGCCGGGCACGTCGGCCGACTGGCCCTCCGACATCACGATCGCGATCAACGCGCGCGAACTCGGCGTCTGGACCAGCCCCGGCGACTTCGGCGACAAGCGGGGCGTGTACACCCCGGACTGGTGGAAGCTCAAGGGCAGCCAATACGGCAAGCTCAAGAGCTGGCGCGTCACGCCTGAAGGCGCATTCGTCGACGGGGTGAGGATTTCCGGAATTACGCCTCAGGATCTCGACATTTCCGGCCATCACTCGATTCGGCTCCGGATCGAGGTCAAGGCCGACGCGCGCCATCCCGGCGGCGTCAACATCTTCGGCCGCGGGTTTGGCAATTACGACCAGGATATCGTCCTCAGATTGACCACTGCGCCCTGACTGATCCGCGAGAGCCATCGTAAGGCCGGGCTAAAGCGGGTTGCTTTGAGGTCGACTCGCGACCTCATCCTGTGGCTCTCCAGCCAGCGGAGCCCTCGAAGCATTCTCCAGCCCGGCGCAGCCGTTCGAGGGAACTCACGC
>Ga0209040_10003004_pt1 | contig 12985 bp, 10 predicted proteins | sample BogFormECP12_OM3_FD_188240 | JGI IMG/M metagenome (GOLD analysis project Ga0209040, IMG submission 188240) | Bog forest soil microbial communities from Calvert Island, British Columbia, Canada - ECP12_OM3 (SPAdes) (version 2) | ecosystem: Environmental > Aquatic > Freshwater > Wetlands > Bog ... | reverse complement strand
TTCAGCGATCGCCAATCCGGCATGTCGAGCGATACGCGCTCAAACTGAGGCGGCGGGAACTCCTCAGCGAATCGTCCCCTTATTCACGAGTCCCAGAACTCCGACGATGATGAGATAGATTGCAACGATAAAGCTCAGCAGTTGCGGCATCAACAGAATCAGAATGCCGGCAATGAGTGCCGCCAAAGGGCCGAAGGATAGATTTAATTTCATATTTGTCATCTCGCGTGTCGATTCAAGACTCACGGCGTCGCTGGGGTGACGGATGCCAACAAGGGGCGGGACGCAGCGTTTGCGAGCTGCTGGTTCAATTTATCCTGGCAGAGCTTCATGGCGTCGTAATACGTGATGACTCTGTCGGCACCCATGCGCTTCGTCATGCACGCGCTCAGCTGTGCGATCACCGGTCGCTTGAGCGTCCGCGTTCGGCTGATCGCTTGTGTTCTAGTGATCGCGGGCGTGCGGGCGGCCGCGTCGACTGCGCGCGCATTCGTACCCATGAAATTCAATGCGCCAACGGCAACGAGGTTCAATGCCACCGCCATCGCCAAGCGCTCCTTCTGCATACGCGCGTTGAATCCGCGCGAGCCCGGCGCGGCATCTTTATATGCGACGTACAAGATATATGACGAGACAGATGACGAGGATCGTACCGAGTCCGATATACATGAATTCCTCCAATCGCGGGTCCGAGTGCTGATTGGATCACGCCCAAGCGAACCAGTCGGGACGCTAGCGCACGCAGCGCGCGATCTTGCGCAGCGACGCACGGCCGCGGAAGCATCGAATCGGGGTGGAACGGAGAATGCGGTTCTTCTCTGTCATGAAGAACGCGGCGGACGGGCGTGACAGCCACCGTACGTTAACGAACAGACGTCACTGTTTGGCAACGCTACATTTGGCTCAGGAGAAAGCCTCCTTGGGCATTACGCTTTCGGAGTCTAACAACCAAGTTCCGGGCGCTTAAATTCATTTGGTGACTCTTGAGTCTTCTTACTGCAGTCTTCGGAGTAGAAATACCATGCTAAATAACTGGCGGCGATCGATACTACCGGCTTTGCTGTTGTTGATCCTCCCGGTCATGAGCATGGCGCAAGTGGGAGTCAATATTTCAATCATTTTGGCGCCCCCGGAGCTTCCGGTTTATGTGCAGCCGGCGATTCCCGACGACGGCTACCTGTGGACACCGGGCTATTGGGCATGGGTCGACGACGAACAGGGTTATTACTGGGTGCCGGGTACGTGGGTTGTTGCGCCGCAGCCGGGATTCCTTTGGACTCCTGGGTATTGGAGCAACAACGACGGCGCCTTTGTATGGAACCAGGGCTATTGGGGTGAACAGATCGGCTTCTATGGCGGCGTGAACTACGGCTATGGGTACGGTGGTAGCGGCTTTCAGGGCGGCTACTGGCAGGGCGGACATCTCTTTTACAACACCGCTGTAATGAATGTCCGAGCGAAGAATATCACCAACGTCTACAACAAAAGGATCGTCGACAACGTCACCGTCACGAGAGTGAGCTACAACGGCGGCAGCGGCGGAATTCAAGTTCACGCGAATGCGGGCGAAATGGCCGCAGCACACGCGCAGCACCTACCGCCCACAGCATCGCAGCAGCAGCATGTGCAAGTCGCCCGCAGCAATCCTGCATTACGCGCCAGCGCGAACCATGGTAATCCGCCGATTGCCGCAACCGCGAAACCGGGTGTGTTCTCCGGCGCTGGGGTTGTCGCGGCGAAGGGCGGCGCGAGCGCAAGAGAGCCTGTGCAAGGCAAGGTTACGCCGGCTGTGCATGCTGCGGCGCCGGTCGAGCACAGGAGCGAACCAGTCGAGCGCAAGACCGAGCCTGTCGAACGCAAGGTTGCGCCGGCTGTGCATGCTGCGGCGCCGGTCGAACACAGGGCCGAACCAGTCGAGCGCAAGGTTGCGCCGGCTGTGCACGCTGCGGCGCCGGTCGAGCACAGGAGCGAACCAGTCGAGCGCAAGGTTGCGCCGGTCGCACACACTGCCCCGCCCGTAGAACGCAAGACGGAGCCTGTCGGTAGAAACGAGGCCGGGCACCAGCACCAGCTGCCGTAAAGACGCGGGGTTCTCGCCGCCAGCGCTCGTGAAGTGGTATCGGACGCGTGCGGTGGTCGCGCCGCATCAGAATCGCTTCGATCCGGGAATGCAAGCCTGGAATTCTAAGAGGCGGGCGGCTGGTTATTCATGTATGCAAGAGCTGCCACTCGAATCGCATCGGATTGTGCCGGATAGGCATGAAGAATTGTCGCCAATTGGCGCATGCCGATTCCGGCGCTGATGACGACGGACATTTGATTGATCATTTCGCTTGCGCGCTGCCACGATCGTCGCCCCAACGATGGTATCAATCCCCTCCTGCACATAGACCTTCACGAAACCGTCGTCTTGGCCGTCGGTAATTGCACGATCGACATCTTGCATCATCACCGTGTAGCTCTTGACGGAAATGCCGCACGCCCTGGCGTCCCTGATGCGCATGCCGATATGCGCGATTTCCGGACTGCAATAAGTGCACCACGGAATCGTCAATTGGCTCTGCAGCTCGCCTTTTCCGCCCAGTGCATTTCGCGCGGCCAATCGCCCCGTGATTTCAGCAACATTTGTGAATTTGAACGCCTGGCAGACGTCGCCGGCAGCGTAAACATCGGCATTGCGGGTGCGTAGAAAATCGTCAACTTGAATGCTTCGATTCGAATCGCAATCAATGCCCGCTGCCGCAAGACCCAACTCATCGACGTTCGGCACCCGTCCGATGCTGAGCAAAATCTCGTCTACCGGAATGGAGAATTCGAGGTCGTCGTTGACCGCCTCGATACATTTGGCGCCGTCTCCCCAGTGTGCGCCCGCAACCGTCGTGTTGAGGCGCGTTTCGACACCATCTCTCGACAAGGACATCGATAGCAGTTCTGCGGCATCCCTATCTTCGTCCGGCAGGAATTTCGGCTCGTTCTGCAGGATGGTTACCTGCGAGCCTAGCCTGCAGAACGCCTGCGCCAATTCGCAGCCCAGAGAACCGCCACCAATGACCCCCAAGCGCTTGGGCAGCTCATTAAGGTCGAAGATCGATTCACTCGTGAGATACCCCACTTGCTCGAGCCCCGGAATATTCGACGCCTGAGGCCGTGCGCCGGTCGCAATGATGGCCTTCTTAAAGGATATTGGTGCATCGGCGGCGAGCAGCGCGTTGGGACCCACGAAACGCGCCTCGCCGAAAGACACATCGACACCTTGGGCGTAAAATCGATCGACGGAATGGTATTCGCCGATGGCCGCACGGATCCGCCGCATGCGCGCCATCACGGCGGCGAAATCCGTCTGCTCAAGTTTTGATGAGGGGCCGGCGTACTCCCCGCCGTGTCGACAATTTCAATGTCTTACGCTGACGGCGGTGAACAGCAATTGCGTAATGATTAACAGGATGATTCGGATACAGGTCGATCTCGATGATGTCTGAAAGTGAAACACAGCGTCGCCATCTCGTCTCCTTGCGTGCGTCCGCGTACAGACGTCGCATCGAGGAAGACGTAGTCTGCACTTTCAGCGGCAGCGCGAACAATAGAATCGTTTTCTCATAAGGAACCATCGTGAAATATTCAATATTTGTCGTCGCCTCACTGATCATGCTGGCGTGTAGCGCTTGTTCCCCGGGTCCTGCCGGGCCACCGGGTGCAACTGGCAATACTGGGAATACCGGCAACACAGGAAACGTGGGTGCAACGGGTGATACCGGCAACGCCGGTGCAACGGGCAACACCGGTGCAACCGGTAATCAAGGCAACCCTGGCAATACCGGAGCAACAGGTGACGCGGGCAACACCGGCGCAACCGGCAACACCGGCGCAACCGGAAGCACTGGTGCGACCGGCAATCAAGGCAACCCCGGAAATCAGGGTAATCCCGGTGCGTCGGGCGATCCCGGCACCCCGGCCCATTAACCTGAAAGTTCGCGACTTATCAATGCATAAGGCAGAGCCATGGGCACGATCAATACACAATGGATTCTGATTGCGGGCATCGCAATCGCCGCATTGATTGCATGTGCGGCATGGTTCTCTTATCGCAAGAAGCAATCCAAGAGACTTCAAGATCGCTTCGGTCCAGAATACCAGCGAGCGGTCGATGATCTCGGAAGCCGATCAAAAGCTGAATCAGAACTCAAAGCGCGTGAACGACGTGTTGAGCGGCTCGCTATCGTAGCCTTAGCACCGGCTGAAGCCGCCAGATTCACTGGGGCCTGGCACGCGTTGCAAGGGCGGTTTGTCGACAACCCCAAAGACGTCGTTGTGCAGGCGGACAAGTTGGTTCGTGAGCTAATGTTGAAGCGCGGCTATCCTGTGGGTGATTTTGAGAGCCGTGCTTCCGACATCTCGGTCGATCACCCGGCTGTCGTACACAATTATCGGGCTGCCAGGCTATCGCGGTGCGCGGTGAGCGAGACGAAGCCAGCACCGAGGAGCAACGCATTGCCGTGATCCATTACCGCGCCCTTTTTGACGAATTGCTCGAAATAGAGGAAACCACTTCAGCGGTAATGCCGGCAACCCCTATAGCGGCGCACTCATGAGATCTATGCCCGCGAGGGCGTCGACCTCGATCGATCGACGCTTGCCGACTGGGTGGGACATTCAAGCGCGTTGCTCGCACCACTGGTAGCGGCGATCAACCGCTACGTGATAGCGCGGAACAAGATCCATGCCGATGACACGCCAGTGCCGGTGCTGTGCTCTGGCCGGTGGACCACTCGCCAAGGTCGCTTATGGACTTACGTGCGCGATGATCGGCCCGCCGACGCAGGACGAAATCCCGCGGTAGATATTTCTGGTCGGGTGCTGAACGGTTCCGTTTCCCTAGGAGCCGCGCCAGTGCACGAACGCGGACAGCTTGCTGTGGGTGCGCGCGGCATCGTCCTCGGTCAGAACGTCCTGCGTCTGCGACTCGCGGATCAGGCGCTCGAATTCCGTTGCGGGCAACGGGCGGCTGAAATGGTAGCCCTGGTATTCATCGCAGCCCGCCGTTCTCAGAAACTCGAGCTGCGCCGGCGTTTCCACTCCTTCCGCGACGACTTTGAGCCGCAGGCTGTGCGCCAGCGAGACGATGGCCCGCACGATAGAGGCATCCTCGGGACGGCTCACGATCTCGTCGATGAACACACGGTCGATCTTGAGCTTGTCGATCGGGAAGCGACGCAGATAGCTCATACTCGAATAGCCGGTTCCGAAATCGTCGACCGAGACGAGCACTCCCATGGCGCTCAGATGCTCGAGTACCGCAATCGATTTCTCGGGATCGCTCATCACGGCGCTTTCCGTTAGCTCGACCTCGAGGTAGCGAGCCTCCAGGCCGGCGTCATCGAGCGCGGCGCGAATGCTGTCGACCAGCCCGCTGTCGCGGAACTGCGATGCCGAGAGATTCACCGACACCCGCAGCGTCGGCACCCCATCGAGTTGCCACGCCCGCGTCTGCCGGCATGCTTCCCGAATTACCCAGCCGCCGATCGCGCCGATCAGGCCGCACTCTTCCGCGAGGGGAATGAATTCGGCCGGTGAAACGATGCCGCGCGTGGGGTGCATCCAACGCACGAGTGCCTCGGCGCTGCGCACCTCGCCGGTTTGGGTATCCACCTTCGGCTGGTAGTAGAGCCGCAGCTGGTCGAGTGTCACGGCATTGTGCAGTTCACTTTCGAACTGGACGCGGTCCTCGGTGCCGGTGTCCATTCCGGGCGCGTAACGGCAAGATTTACCCCGGCCCTGCTGTTTGGCCGAATACATGGCGGCATCAGCGTGCGCGAGCAGCGCCTGAATGGTGATGCCGTCGTCCGGATACATGGCAATGCCGATGCTCGGCGAGGTATGAATGTCGATCGCAGCGATTCGCACGGGCGCCTGCAGAACGTCCATGACGCGCGCCGCGAGTGCCACCGCACCGTCGGCGTCGCCGATCGACGTGCCGATGAGCACGAACTCGTCGCCGCCGAAGCGGGCCACCGTGTCGGAAGGTCGCACCACCGCCGTCAGGCGTTGCGCGACTTCTTGCAGAAGTTCATCGCCCGCGCGGTGTCCCAAGGAATCGTTGATGAGCTTGAAGCGGTCCAAATCGCAAACCATCAGCGCAAACGGGCGCGCGTCACGGTCCGCATGCGCGATGGCTTGCTGCAAGCGATCGTCCAGCAGGACGCGATTCGGTAAGCCCGTCAATGCATCGTGGGTGGCCAAATGCCGCAATTGCTGATTCGCGGCTTCCAGGCCGCGCGTGCGCGTCGTGACCAGGTCTTCGAGGCGCAGCACATGGCCTCGCAGCAGCCTATCATTTTCCCATTTGCGGCAAAGTGCGGTGGCACATTGCATCACCTCGATCGGTTCCGCGGGTTTGCGCAACACCAACAACTTGTCGGAGTGACCCAGCCGCTGCACTACCTCGGTCCAGTCGTAGTCGGTGTGGGCCGAACAAATGACCACCTGCACCTCGGGGTCCGTCGCCCACAGGCGCTCGATGGTTTTCAGGCCATCCCACCCAGGCGGCATGCGCATGTCGACGAACGCCATCGCGTACGGCCGACCCTCGCTGAGCGCCTGGTACACCATCTCGACGCCTTCTTTCCCCTGATGCGCGGAGTCGATGTCGAAGTTCGGCCGCGCAGACACAGCCGCATCGCCGCCGAACAGATTCGCTTCCAGGACATCGAGCGCGGCTTGCGCCGAGTGCTCGGGCTGGGCGCCCAAAACCTTGCGGAAATCCGCATGAATGGACGCATTGTCGTCGATGATTAAGATGCGCTTGTTGCCGAGCGGGCCGATGCTAGCCATGGCCGCCTTCGCCCACGGCGCAGGGAAGCTCGAGAATGAACGTTGCTCCGCGGCCGGGTCCGTCGCTGGTCACGCGCAGCGAGCCGCCGAGCTCCTGCGCGGCAAGCGCACCACTGTGCAAACCGAAGCCGTGTCCGTCAACGCGAGTCGTGAACCCGTGCGTAAACAGGCGGGACATATTCTCCGCCGGTATGCCCACACCGTTGTCGATGACGCATATGCGCACGCCGCCCGGCGCCGGTTCGACGCGCAGAGTGATGAGCTTGTCCGATCTGCCGGATTCGTCGCACGCGTATTTGGCGTTGCGCACCAGATTCACCAGAATCTGCAGGACCTTGTGTTTGTCGACGGTCACCGGCGGCACATCGCTGAATTCGCGGCGCAGCGCGACTCCGTGACGCACGAAAGCGCCAGCGTTCAAGCGCAGGCTGTCCTCCACGAGTTCGGCAACCGCGACCGTTTCGGTGACACCGCAAAGCTTCGCGTAGCTCTGCTGCATTGCCACGGTGTCCTTGATGTGCTCGAGGTTTTCGCGCAATGATCCGAGTTCCTCGAGCTCAATTCTCTGATCGCTCAGCAGCTGTTCGCCGAGCGAGGTCAAATACTCCGGAACGCGCTTGCCGCGCTCATCATTGATGAGGAAATCGCCGACTGCGGAACCTTGCTCCTGCAGCAGCGCGGCGAGGCGGGACACTCCGGGAGCCTTGGACTGCTTGACGCGCTCGGTCACGAGGCTTGCCGAGATATTGACGCTGTTCAAGATATTGCCGACGTTGTGCAGCACATTGGTCGCCACCTCGGCCATGCCGGCCTGGCGCGAGGCGATCACGAGCTGCTTGTGTACCCGTTCGAGCTCTTCCGCGGATTCCTTGCGGGCGCTGATGTCGCGCAGAAATTCGACCGAGTACGCGGGCTTTGCATCGTCCTCCCGGACCAGCGCGGTGGTCATGCGCACCCACAGAAAGCTGCCGTCCTTGCGGATGTAGCGTTTCTCGAGATCCACGTACGGCAGCTCGTAATTCCATAAGCGCTTCAGCTCGGCCGACACGCGCTCCACATCGTCGCGGTGCGTGACATCGGCGATAGTCTTATTCGCGAGATCGTCCGGATCGTAGCCAAGCATCGTCCAGAACGTCGGATTGCAGCGCAGTAACCTGCCGCGGCGGTCCGCGTGCGCGATGCCAATCGGTGCCTGATCGAAGGTGTTGCGGAACATCGTCTCCGCCTTGCGCAAATCGTCGCGGGCGGCGACCAGGTCGGTAACGTCGGTGATCGTGCCGATCCAGCCGGGCGCGCCGTTGGCGGCGACGACCTGTTCCGAAAAATGGCGAGTGGTGCCATCCTCGGACTGGGTGCGATAGCCGAATCGCGTCGGAATTGGTTGCCGGCAGAAATCCGCCCAGGCGTGTTCCATGCGTGCGCGGTCGTCGGGGTGCACGCGCTGCACCCACGCATCAGGGGCGTGTCCTGGTTCGAGTCCGAACGTGCGGTGATATTCAGGATTGGAATAAATCAGGTTGCCGGCAGCATCCGTGTGGTAAATGGCGACCGGTGCACTTTCCAGCAGTGCTGCGGTAGCGGTGGGCTGCATATCGGAGAGCAGCGCAAGCTCCGTCTGTTGCGCGCGTGCATCGGCGTGGGCAGCGGCTTGTTCGGCGAGCAGCGACAACGAGGCGCGTTGCTCGGACGTCAAAGTGCGCGCGCCCGGACCGTACAGGGACAGAGTGCCAAGCGTATCGCCGCCCGGCGTGCGCAATGCGAGTCCGGCGTAGGACCGGATGGCGAACTGCCCGGTCACGAGCTCGGACTCCCGGAAGCGCTCGTCGAGGATGGCGTCCGCAACTTCGAACAGTTCCGCAGCACGGGTGGTATACACGGCAAACGGATCGAATCGAGGCACGGCGGCGGCCGGCAGTTCCCCTGAGGCGGTGCACCAGGCTTCGCCGCAGCCCGCGATCGCAATCGATGCGAAGCTCGACCCACATGCGCCGGCCGCGAGCCGCGCGAGTCCGCGGAACAGGGGGTCGAAGCTATCGGCTGCCGGCGCAACGGCTGCGGCCGGCCCCGTGCCGATGGGTATCCGACCGATTAGTTGCGAGTTCATTGGCCTGCAATTCCCCGCCGCCGCCTCTTGGTTAAGCGCTTCCGCCTTGAGCGTCACTTTAGCGGCACATTGTGGATCATTTGAACATATGCACGGGTGGCGAATGCGTCACATGATGGGTGCGCAGAATTTGAATTGCGTCTCAACGATGATCGTGCGATGCGGATTGGGAGGGTGGCTATGATCGGGCGATGGCGCAGCGTGGTATGCAAACGATGGGGCTTGCACGTGAGTCCCGCCGACCAGACGGCGCATGAGCCATTAATCACGCAACCAACTGGCCCCGGATGCCGGACATCCGTCCGCTAGAGCGGGTTAACTCCAGTGAAACCGTTGGCGTCAGGATTCCTCTGCCGGCAGATGGTTGGTTCGCACCTCCCACGCAAGCCACAACGCACACAGACTCCCGGCGATCACGAGCGGCACAAGATCCATGAGAAGTTGCGAGGGCGAATGAGCCGCCGCCTTGAGCATGCCGCCGAGCTTCGGACCCACGATTGCCCCGATTCTTCCAAATGCCACCGCCGTACCCACTCCCATTCCACGAATTCGCGTCGGATAGTTGATCGGCGCCATTGCATAGAGGAATGCTTGCCCGGCCAGCACCGCGCAGCCCAAGAAAAACACGACCGGTGCGATGACGGCGAACTGTGGCGGTGATTTGGCGAGCACCACGATCAGAATGGGCAAGGCCACAAAAACTGCAGTAATCGCGAGATTTCGTAGGCGCCCGCCGAGCAGGTACCCGATCAGTAAAGCCGAGAGCACTCCCCCGAGATTGAAGCCAATCTGTGCGCCAGCCGCTTGGACGTTAGAAATGCCGTTGCTCATCAACAGCGATGGGAGCCAATTCAACAGCAGATAGAGCAACAGCAGTTCGAGCAGGAAGCTCGCCCACAGCAACATGGTACGCCGCGCTCGGCCGTCAGCGAACAATTCCGCGAAGCTGCCAGCGCCCAGACTCGGCGCTGCCTGCCGCGCGCGTTGAAACGCCGCTGATTCCGGCAGTCCGATCGCCATTATCGGCGCCAATAACAATGGCAGCACGCCACCAACGACGAATATCACCCGCCAATGCGATGTCGCAATCAGCATGGTCAGCAGACTTGCCGCGGCGCCGCCCAAGGGCATGGCCGCGAAAACCGTGGCGAGGCTTGCGCTTTGATGTCCACTTGCGCTGCTTTCGCTGACGAGCGCCAACAGCATTGGCAGGGCCCCGCCGAGTCCGAGTCCCGTGAGCGCACGTGCCCAGATCAATGAATGGACGTCCAGCGCCAGCGCTGTGAGCAGAGAAAACAGTCCGAACAAACCAATCGACACGACCAGGACCTTCTTACGCCCGATGCGGTCAGACAGTCGGCCGCCGATAATGGCACCCAGGAACAAGCCAAACGTACTTGCGCTGAAAAACGTTCCAAACTGATCGGGACCCGGCTTGAATTCGGCGCCGATACCGGCGGCGGCGACGCCGGCTGCCTGAAGATCAATTCCCTCGCACAGGGCCACCAGAACACAAAACAACATAGTTACCGTTCGGTCCCGAGCAGAAGTGGTATGCATGTTCGCTAAGGTCCAAGCGTCACGTGGAAACTGGAGAAGAGGGCCTCGAGTATCTCAGGTCGCAGCAATCGAATCGTTGATCGCCGAAATCGATGCGCTATCTTGCGCGAGTTGCGAAGGCGCTTAACCAGGCGAGGACCCGATGACCCAAGGGGCAAAAAAGCAGTCCCAGCGAAACCGCTTCCCGCACGCAGCACCCGCAACTTATTGATTTTGTAGTGTCGAGACAGGGACTCGAACCCTCGGGCTCGGCATTATGACCGCGGATCCTTAGGAGATCCGCAACCTCTCGCTCCGCCAATTCCTGCACCGGATTTCTGTTCTCGGCTCCCAAGCGGCATGATACGGCGCAATCAGGACTCTGTGACTCCATGACACTAACCGAATTGAGCTACATCGTGGCGCTGGCGCAGGAACGGCACTTTGGGCGCGCCGCCGAGCGCTGCCATGTCAGCCAACCCACGCTGAGCATTGCCGTCAAGAAACTGGAAGAGGAGTTGGACGTCACGCTCTTCGAACGCTGCAAGAACGGCGTTCAAATTACCCCCTTGGGCGAGCGAATCGTGGCCATGGCCGGCGGCGTGCTCCATCAAACCGCCGCCATCAAAGATGTCGCCGCCGCCGACAAGGACCAGCTGCAGGGGCCCTTGGCGTTGGGGACTTTGCCCACCATTGGTCCCTATCTGCTGCCGCAATTCATTCCGCTATTGCAGAAAACCGCCGGCCAGCTGTCACTCTATGTCGAGGAGGGAAGTCAAGATTCGCTGACGCTCAAGCTGCGCGACGGCGAGCTCGATGCCATTCTCGTTACCGCCCCGTTCAGCGAACCTGACGTGGTGACGCTGCCTTTGTTCGACGAGCCCTTCGTGTTGCTGTTGCCCGCCGATCACCGGCTGGCGAGCAAAACGGTCATCGCTGCGGCCGATCTCGACCCGGCTGAAGTTTTGTTGCTGGGCGAAGGTGATCATTTCCGCGACCAAGTGCTGGCGGCCTTCCCACGCTTGAGTCCGGAGCAAGCTCCGGGACCAGGAGCGAAGCGCAATTTCACCCGCGGGAGCACACTGGAGGCTCTGCGTCACATGGTGGCGTCGAAGTTAGGACTTACGATTCTGCCGCAATCCGCGGCGGAGGCACCGCTGTACGCTCCCAACATGTTAGTCACGCGCCCCTTCACGAGCCCAGCGCCCAAACGCACTTTGATATTGGCATGGCGCGTCAGTTTCCCACGACATAAGGCGATCGATGTGCTGCGCCGCGCTATTCAGGCAAGCAGCTCGGCCTTCTGGAACTATAATACGGTTCGCAACCAGGACACCCCCGGTGTGCTGGTGGAAAATCGGAACTGGTAATGCGGCCCATATCCAAAATCATCATCCAGGCTGATCACCGCCAAGGCCGCGATTGCCGGCATGGTGACGCGCCTACCAACTCACGAGGAATACCTGCGATCGCAATCGCAATAGCGAAAATCTATCGACGACCGATTGTATCTGCGAGCATGCGCCGTCTATGATGTTGCGCCTTCGCAACCGATGATACACGCCTGGATCAGCACGCCTTAAATCGCAGACAAGTATTGCAAGGGCTGATTGCGGCTGCTGTGCCTCTCGGCACCTTGTCCTGTGGGAAGGGATCGGGCGGAGCCGCCAAGGGCGAGCCATTGGTGGTGGGCGGATTACCGGTGACCTGCAATCTCACGCTGCCGGTCGCGTGTGCCTCCAAGCTGCGGAGCAACAGCACCCTGCCTGCCGGCCAGCCACGCTTCGAATTCCAGTACAGCAAGTTCAACGGCTGGCCCGAGGTCAAGGAATCCTTGATGGCCGGCCGCATTCAGGCGGCTTACATGCTAGCGCCGCTGGTCATGGACCTGGCGGACAAGAAGGTACCTGTAAAAATCGTGTCGCTCGGACATCGCTCCGGTGCCGTCATCATGGTCAGGAGCGATTCACCATACCGCAGCTTCAAGCAACTGACGGGTAAGCAGATCGCGATCCCCAGCCGCTTCGCCGTCGATTTTTTGTTCTTGAGGAAGATGTTGGCCCGGGAAAACATGACGCCGAGCGACGTCCAAATCGTGGAGATGGCGCCGCCCGACATGCCGGCGGCGCTCTATGCGAACGCCGTCGATGCGTACTGCACCGGCGAACCCTTCGGCGCCGCCGCTCAGCAAGCCGGTTACGCGCGACCGCTGAGCATGACCCGGGACGAGTGGCGCAACTACATCTGCTGCGTGCTGACGGTGCGCGAGGAGTTGATCCATGAAAATCCGGCGATCGTTCAGGACCTCGTCAATCAAGTGCTGGGCGCCGGAGTGTGGCTCGATCAGCAGCCGGAGAATCGCACCAAGGCCGTCGCCATTGCGGCGGGTCGAGAATTTTTCAATCAAGATCCGAAGATCATTCAGTTCGTGATGGAGAACCCTGCGGATCGGGTGACCTACGGCGATTTGCGAATGATCCGCGCCGAATTCGAAGATCTCATGCAGCTGTCGAT
>Ga0209040_10003002_pt1 | contig 12988 bp, 13 predicted proteins | sample BogFormECP12_OM3_FD_188240 | JGI IMG/M metagenome (GOLD analysis project Ga0209040, IMG submission 188240) | Bog forest soil microbial communities from Calvert Island, British Columbia, Canada - ECP12_OM3 (SPAdes) (version 2) | ecosystem: Environmental > Aquatic > Freshwater > Wetlands > Bog ... | reverse complement strand
GACCTCCCATCCCGCCCGGCACCGGGCCCGGGGTCGGGACCGCCGGACACCGCGCCCCCACCGCCACGGCCGGACCTCGGAGCCCAGCCGCCCCCGTAGGGCTGCTATCGTCATGGGCCGCCCCGGCGGTCGGCATTCGAGCTGGCCCGGGGCCCACCGGTCGGCGTTCCGCCACCGGGACGCAGGCACCCAAGCCGAGGACTCCACGTGGCCAACATCCGCAGCCAGATCAAGCGCAACCGCCAGAACGAGCGCCGCCGCGTCCGCAACAAGGGCGTCCGCTCGGAGTTGCGGACCCGGACCAAGCACGCCATGGCCAGCGCCGAGTCCGGGGCCGAGGACAGCGCAGAGGCCCTGCGACTGGCCGTTCGCCGCATCGACATGGCGGCGGCCCAAGGGGTGATCCACAAGAACCAGGCGGCCAACCGCAAATCCCGGCTGATGCGCCGGGCGGCCGCCCTCGAGTCCGAGGCCGGCTGAACGACGGCGCGCTCAGCGGCGCCCCGCCGTCGCCCGTGGCCGCACCAGTCGGCACAGCCGGGCGACGAGGATCTCCAGCACCAGCTCGGCCGGCAGCGCCGTCTGCCCCTTCACGTCCAGGTCGGCCGCGGCGATGAGGGTGATGGCCTGGGCCAGCCGCTCGCTGCCCAGCCGCCGGGACTGGGCGAGGGCCTTCTTCGCCGGGTACGGGCTGCGCAGGCCGAGGAGGGTCGCGGCCTCCTCGGGGGACCCCACGTCGGCCCCGTCGAGCTGGAGCATGTTGGAGAAGTGACGGTGCAGGATCGCCACCAGCTCGGGGGCGGCCCGGCCCCCCGCGCCGAGCATGCGATGGAGGGCGGCGAGCGCCTTGGCCGGTGCTCCCTCATCGACCGCGTCGGTGAGGTCCCAGGGGGGCACCGGGCCTGCCTCCCCCAAGAAGGGCTCGAGCTCCCCTTCGCCCACGGTGGCGCCCACGCCGTAGGCCGCGGCCAGGGTCTGCAGGATCCCGGCCAGCCGGCCGAGATCCTCGCCGAGGTGGGCGTTGAGGCGTGAGACTGCGGCGGCGTTGAGCCGCACCGGCGACTCCTTCAACTGCTCGGCCAGCCACCGGCTCCGGTCGTCCCGCCGTGTGCCGACGGCGGCGTCGACCACCTCGCCCGCCGCCTGCACCGCCTTGGTCAGGGCCTGGGGCAGCGTCCCGCCCCCGGCGACCAGCACCAGCACGGTGGAGGGTAGGGGGTCCTTCACCACGGCGACCAGGCGAGCGGCGTCCGCCGCGTCCAGGCGGCCGGCGTCACGCACCACCACCACCCGGCGGTCGACCAGGAACGGCGGGGTCGTGCAGGCGTCGAGGACGGCACCGGCATCGAGATCGTCGATCGACGAGCCCCCGTGCTCCTCGACCACCAGGGCGGGGTCTCGCTCCCCGACCAGCTGGTCGAGGAGGGACCGGGCGGCCTGGGCCACCAGCGCCGCGTCGTCGCCCCGGACCAGGTAGGCCGGCGCTGCACCGTCACCCCCGTCCGAGCTCACAGCCGACCCCCCCGATGCCCCGGAGCCGCCGGCTCACCGGTCACGCCGGGGGACCCCACCTCGTCGCCCGCCGAGGGACCCGCCTGGTGGCCGGCTGCATGCTCGGGGGCCGCCCCCGAGATGGCGGCGAGCACGTCGCGCACCCGGCGGGTGCCGGCCACGTCGTGAACCCGCAGGATCCGGCACCCGAGCGAGACCCCGAGGGCCGCCGCCGCCAGCGAGGCCTCGCGCCGCTCGATGAGACCCAGGTCGAACAGCACGCCCAGGAACGTCTTGTTCGACGCCGACAGGAGGACCGGGAAGCCCAGGGCCACCAGTTCCGCCGATCCCCGCAGGAGGGTGCGGGACTGCTCGGCCGTCTTGCCGAGGTCGAGGCCGGCGTCGAGGACGATGCGCGCGGCAGGGATTCCCGCCGTCAGCGCCCGTTCGGCCCGTTCGGCCAGGAAGCGGTCGACGTCGGCCACCACGTCGTCGTAGTGGGGGTCGGGGTCACGTACCCGGGGGGCCAGGCGGATGTGGGTCGCCACGACCGACGCACCGGCGGCGGCGGCGGCGGGGAGGTACCCGGGGTCGGCGAACCCGCTGATGTCGTTGCCCACCACCGCCCCGGCGGCATAGGCCGCCTCGGCCACCGACGCCCGCCAGGTGTCGACCGAGACCGGGACGTCGAATCGGGCGCTCACCCCGGCGACGGCCGGGATCACCCGGTCCAGCTCCTCGGCCTCGGTCACCTCGGGACCCGGACCAGCCTTCACCCCGCCCACGTCGAGGAGGTCGGCCCCCTCGGCCACCAGCCGCTCGGCCCGCTCGAAGAGTCGGTCGAGCTCCCAGGTCTCCCCGTGGTCATAGAAGGAGTCGGGGGTCCGGTTCAAGATGCCCATCACGAGGGCCCGGTGGGTCACGTCGCACCGGCGGGACCCGAGCTCGAGGGTCGTCGCCGGCCCGGGGGACCCGGCCGCCGCCCGGGCCCGGGTCGGTTCCGCCGGGGCGGCCTCGGTCGCCGTGGCAGGCCCGGCGACGCCCGGGCCCTCAGGCACCCGGTCCACCGGTCGCCATCAGAAGAGCCGGGCGGCCAGCGCCTTGCGGTAGCGGGCGGTGCGCGGGTCGTCGGGCCCGAGGGTCTCGAGCACGTCGATGAACTCCTGGCGGGCCGACTCGTCGTCGCGGACCCGCTCGAGCAGCGAGTCGAGGAGGGGGCCGACGTCGCCACCTTCGAGGTCGACCTGCTGGCCGGCCAGTCGGGCCTCGGCCGCCAGCACCCTCGTCTCGGGGGTCTCGGGGACTTTGGCCAGCACCTCGAGCGCCTCGTCGGGCCGTCCGGTATCCAGCAGCAGCCGGGCCAGGGCGCGCACCGCCGTCGGGTGGCCGACCTCGAGCTCGAGGGCCCGCCGGAGCGACGCCTCGTCGCCCGCCTCGACCAGCAGGTCTGCCTCGGTGGACTGCGGCGCCAGGCGGCCCACGAACTCCGCCACCTGGGACTCGGGCAGCGCGCCGATGAACTGGTCGACGATCTTGCCGTCACGCAGGGCGAACACCGCCGGGATCGACTGCACCGCGAAGGTGGCTGACACCCGGGGGTTCTCGTCCACGTTCACCTTCGCCAGCTCGACGGCACCGCCGGTGTGGGCCACGACCCGCTCGATGATCGGACTGAGGGTCTTGCACGGGCCGCACCACGGTGCCCACAGGTCGACCACCACCGGCACCTGGGCCGACCGGGCGATCACCACCTCTTCGAACGTCGCGTCGGTGACGTCGGTCATGGTGCCCGACCCTATCTTGTGCCTGATCGGGTCGTGCCGGGACCAGGTAGCGTCTCGGGGATGAGTCCCCCCGACGAGGCCACCGGCGGCGCGCCCGTCGGGATCGACCCCGAGCCGGTCACCGGGTGGTTCGTCGAGCACGTGCCCGGGGTCGAGCCGCCGCTCTCGTTCTCCCTGATCGCCGGCGGTCGCTCCAACCTCACCTACCGCGTCGAGGACCGGGCCGGACAGGCATTCGCCCTGCGCCGCCCGCCGGTCAGCCACGTGCTGCCGACGGCCCACGACATGGGCCGCGAGTACCGGGTGATGACCGCCCTCGGGGCCACCGACGTGCCGGTCCCGGGCACCTACGGCCTGTGCGAGGACGAGGCGGTGAACGGGCGCCCCTTCTACGTCATGACCTTCGTGGACGGGCACATCCTGCGTGACGGGCCGACGGCCGTGGCAGCCTTCAGCGAGGAGGGGCGACGCCCGATCGGGGACCACATGGCCGAGACCCTGGCCCGGCTCCACGCCGTCGACGTCGACCGGGTAGGCCTGGGCGACCTGGGCCGCCGGGACGGCTACATCGAGCGCCAGCTGAAGCGGTGGACCGGGCAATACCGCGACATGCAGGTGGACGGGGTCGAGCAGGGCGGACTGGTCGAAGAGGTCGGCGCGGCCCTGGCCGAGCGGGTCCCCCCGCAGGTCGGCACGGCCATCGTGCACGGCGACTACCGGCTCGACAACGTCGTCCTCGACGACGACGGCACGGTGGCCGCCATCTTGGACTGGGAGATCTGCACCCTCGGCGATCCCTTGGCCGACGTCGGTCTGCTGATGGTGTACTGGGCCGCGCCCGACGACGCGGCGCCGTTCCTGGGCACCGCCGCCCCGACGACCTGTCCGGGATTCGCGTCACGCGAGGCCGTCCTGGCCCGCTACGCCGAGGCGTCCGGACGCGACGTCTCGGACATCGGGTTCTACATGGCGTTCGGCTACTGGAAGCTGGCCTGCATCCTCCAGGGGGTCTACGCCCGCTACGTGGCCGGGGCCGGGGCCGGGGACACGGGCAGCGTCGACGAGTTCCCCAAGACCGTCCGCCGCCTGGCCGAGCTGGGCGCCACCACCCTGGCCGCCCGGAGCGGCGCCGGGGGCCTCCCGTGAGCCCCGAGGGGTCGTCCGAGCTCTTCGAGGTCCACGAACAGCGGCCGATGCAGCGTCCGGTCATGGTGGTCTGCCTGGAGGGGTGGGTGGACGCCGGTCACGGTGCGGCAACCGCGGTGGCCACCTTGTTGGCCGACCCGCCCACCCACGAGCTCGTGACCTTCGACGGCGACCACTTCATCGACCAGCGGGCCCGCCGGCCGGTGGCCCGCATCGTGAACGGTGTGACCACCGACCTCACCTGGCCCCGGACCCAGATCCGGCACGGCCAGGACGCCGCCGGCGCCGACATCGTGTACCTGGTGGGGCCCGAGCCCGACTTCCACTGGGGCCAGTTCGTCGACGCCGTCGTCGGCCTGGCCCTCGGCTGGGGGGTCCGCCTGGTGGTCGGGCTCGGCGCCTTCCCGGCCCCGGCCCCCCACACCCGCCCGGTGAAGCTCGCGGCCACCGCCCCGCCGGCCTCGTCGGAACTGGTGGCACAGGTGGGCGTGGTCCAGGGCGAGCTCGAGGTGCCGGCGGGCGTCCTGGCCGCCCTCGAGCTGGGCTTCGGTGCCGTCGGCATCGACGCCGTCAGCCTGTGGGCCCGGGTCCCGCACTACGTGGCAGCGATGCCCTTCCCCGAGGCCAGCGTCGCCCTGATCGACGGGCTCGCCGCGGTGTCCGGGCTCCATCTGGACTCCTCCGCCCTCCGCGCCGTGGCCGACAGCTCCCGCCGCCAGGTCGACGAGCTGGTGGCCGACAACCCCGAGCACGTCGCCATGGTGCGCAAGCTGGAAGAGAGCATCGACGCGTCCGAAGGCAACCCGCTCGGCATCGAAGAGGTCCCTTCGGGCGACGAACTGGCGGCCGAGCTCGAGAAGTTCCTCCGGGGCGAGCAGTAAGGTGCCCGTCGCCACCCGATCGAGGAGCGCGGCATGAAGGTGGACGGAGGCATCGGCTTCGACCCGAGCGGGATCGCCCAGGCGGCCCGCTCGGCCGAGGAAATCGGCTACGACGGCGTCTGGTCGGCCGAGACCGGTCACGACCCGTTCCTCCCGCTGGCCATCGCCGCGGCGTCCACCGAGCACCTCGAGCTCGGCACCGGCATCGCCGTGGCCTTCGCCCGGAACCCGATGAACCTGGCCATGCTGGCCAACGACCTCCAGGGCCTGTCCGAGGGTCGCTTCATGCTCGGGATGGGCTCCCAGATCAAGCCGCACATCACCAAGCGCTACTCGATGCCGTGGTCGCACCCGGCACCCCGGATGCGCGAGCTGATCCTTGCCATCCGGGCCATCTGGGAATGCTGGGCGACCGGAGGGAAGCTCGAGTTCCGCGGCGACTTCTACACCCACACCCTCATGACACCCTTCTTCAACCCGGGGCCCAATCCCCACGGGAAACCCAAGATCCTCCTCGCCGCCGTGGGGCCCCTGATGACCGAGGTGGCCGGGGAGGCCGGCGACGGCCTCCTGGTCCACGGCTTCACCACCGAGCGCTACCTGCGCGAGGTCAGCCTCCCCGCCCTCGAGCGGGGGGCCGCCAAGGCGGGCAAGACCCGGGCCGACCTCACCGTCTCGTACCCCGGCTTCGTCGTGACCGGGGCGACCGAGGCCGACGTGGAGGAGGCGGCACGGGCGGTGAAGGCCCAGATCGCCTTCTACGGGTCCACCCCGGCCTACCGCGGTGTCCTCGAGCTCCACGGCTGGGGGGACCTCCACCCAGAGCTCAACACGCTCTCAAAGCGCGGCGAGTGGGTGAAGATGGGCGAGCTCATCGACGACGACGTGCTCGACGCCTTCGCCGTGGTCGCCCCGATCGCCGAGGTCCCGGCCCGGGTGCTCGCCCGCTTCGGCGACGTCGTCGACCGGTTCAGCTTCTACGCCCCCTACCGGGTCGAGCCCGAGCAGTGGCGCTCGGTCCTCGAAGGGTTCCGCTCGGCCTGATCGGCCTCCGGGGCGGGCCCGGCATCCGCGTTCAGACGACGACGTTGACCAGGCGCGGCACCTTCACCACGATCCTGACCGGGGCCCGCCCGGCCAGGGCCTCGACCACCTTGGGGGCGGCCAGCGCCAGAGCCGTGGCCTCCTCCTCGTCGATGGAGGGATCCACCTCCAGCTTGGCCCGGACCTTGCCGTTCACCTGGACGACCAGGGTCACCGTCTCCTCCCGCACGAGCTCGGGATCGAATGCGGGCCAGGCCTGGGCGTGCAGGGGGTCGGCGTCGGGATGACGGCGCTCCCACAGCTCGGCCGTGATGTGCGGGGTCATCGGCGCCATCACCAACAGCAGCGAGTCGAAGGCCTCGTCGAGGACGTCGCGGTGCGCGGGCTCGGCATCCCGGAGGTAGCGCAGCAGGGAGTTGACCAGCTCCATGCAATGGGCCACCGCGGTGTTGTACGACCAGCGGTCGAGGTCGCCCGAGACCTGCTCGATGGTCCGGTGGATGGCCCGGCGCACGGCGAGGTCGTCGGCCGAGAGCTCTCCCGAGCGGGTGTCCCGTTCGTCGGTGACCAGCCGCCACACCCGGTCCAGGAACTTGCCGCAACCCTCGATGACCTGGTCGGTCTGCTCGGTCCAGTCGAACGAGTCGGCCGGCGGGCCGACGAAGAGGTGGAACAGGCGCAGGCCGTCCGCCCCGACCGCCTCGAAGTAGCGGACCGGGGTCACGAGGTTGCCCTTGGACTTGGACATCTTGGTCCCGTCCATCCGGATCATCCCCTGGGTGAACAGGCGGTGGAACGGTTCGCGTTCGAGGCCGGGGGCCAGCCCCACGTCGATAAGGGCCCGGGTGTAGAAGCGGGCGTAGAGCAGGTGCAGGATCGCGTGCTCGATCCCGCCGATGTACTGGTCCACCGGCATCCAGTGGCGGGCCGCCGCCGGGCCGAAGGGCGCGTCGGGGTCGAACGGGTCGCAGAAGCGCAGGAAGTACCAGCTCGAGTCGACGAAGGTGTCCATCGTGTCGGTCTCGCGCTCGGCCTGGCCGCCGCAGACCGGGCAGGTGGTCGTCGTGAACCCCGGGTGGTTGGCCAGCGGGGACTGTCCGGTGGGCAGGAACTCCAGGTCGTCGGGCGCGAGGACCGGCAGCTGGTCCTCGGGCACCGGGACCACCCCGTGGTCGGGGCAGTACACGATGGGGATCGGGCAGCCCCAGAAGCGCTGCCGTGAGACCAGCCAGTCCCGGAGGCGGTAGTTGACCTTGCGTGACCCGATGGACTCGGACTCGAGAAAGGCGATGGCCGTGGCCTTGGCCGAGGCGATGTCCAGCCCGTTCAAGAACTCGCTGTTGATCTTCTCCCCGTCGCCGGTGTAGGCGCCACCGCCGGATTCCTCCCAGCCGTCGGGGGGCCGGACCGTCCGGATGATCGGCAGGCCGTAGGCCTCGGCGAAAGCCCAGTCCCGCTCGTCCTCGGCCGGCACGGCCATGATGGCCCCCGTGCCGTAGCCCATGAGCACGTAGTCGGCGACGTAGACCGGCACCGGGCGACCGGTGAACGGATTGAGCACGCTGCTCCCGGTGAACGCCCCCCGCTTCTCGAGGGCCGTTCCCCCCTCGGCCGACGCCATTCGCTCGATGTCGGTCTCATGGGCGGCGCGGCGGCGCAGCTCGTCGACCGCCTGGTGCTGGCCAGGGGTCGTCAGCTCGTCCACCAGCGGGTGCTCGGGCGCCACGACCGCGTAGCTCATTCCGAAGCTGGTGTCGGGCCGGGTGGTGAACACCCGCAAGGACAGCGCGGGGCGCCCGTCCTGGCCGTCGCGGCCCACCACCGCCAGGTCGAACTCGGCCCCGTCGGAGCGCCCGATCCAGTTGCGCTGCATCGTCTTGACCCGTTCGGGCCAGTCGAGGTCGTCGAGGGCGTCCAAGAGCTCATCGGCGTAGGAGGTGATCCTGAAGAACCACTGCTCGAGGTCGCGCTTGACCACGAGGTCGCCGGACCGCTCGCAGGTGCCGTCGGCCAGCACCTGCTCGTTGGCCAGCACGGTCTGACAGCCCGGACACCAGTTGACCGGCGCGTTGGCCCGGTGGGCCAGCCCGGCCTCGAGCAGTCGGAGGAAGATGACCTGGTTCCACCGGATGTACTCGGGATCGTGGCTCCGGATCTCTCGGCGCCAGTCGTAGACGGCGCCGAGCCGGATGAGGGACTCCTTGAGCTCGGCCATCCGGGCCTCGGTGAACTCCCGGGGGTGGGTCCCGGTCTTGATCGCCGCGTTCTCGGCCGGGAGTCCGAACGAGTCGAAGCCGATGGGAGAGAGGACGGCCCGTCCCAGCATGGTCTGATGGCGAACCACCAGGTCACCGAAGGTGTAATTCCGCACATGACCCTGGTGGGCCGGGCCCGAGGGGTACGGGTACATGCACAGCGCGTAGTAGGGCGGCCGTGGGTCGTCGTTGTCCACCTCGTAGGTACCCTCGTCGAGCCAGCGCTGCTGCCACTTCCGCTCGATGGGATCGACGTCGTAGGCCCGGGCCATCCCCGGAATGCTAAAGGCTGGACCGAGGGGCACCGGACCCCGGTCTCGGGCGTCCGTCACGGGTGCCCGAGACGATCAGGGAGCCCCCCTCCGGGCGGGGCTGAGCCATCTCCCGGCGGGTGGGCCGCGCCCCCGGGTCGTGCATGCATGGCGCGCTCGAGCAGATTGGGACCGTCGGGTCGACCCGCTAAGCTTCCTCGTTCAGGTCGGTCCGGCCTGGCCGCGGTCCGCTACGGGGGCGTAGCTCAGTTGGTAGAGCGCTTGACTGGCAGTCAAGAGGTTCGTGGGTTCGAGTCCCATCGCCTCCACTCAAGAGCCAAGTTCACATACCCCTTAGCTCGGAGGATTGCTCGCATACCGAGTCCCGTGAGAACCTGTTGAGAACCAAAGCGTTCTCACCGAGGTTCCTGGCATGCCGGCGAGGCCCGAAGGCGTCTATCCCGACAGCAAGGGTCGGTGGTACTTCAAGGTCACCGTCGGACGCGACGCGCTGAGCGGACGGCGCGAGCAGATCACGCGACGGGGGTTCCGCACCGCGGCAGAGGCAGGCCGGGAACGGCTCGATCTCCTGGCCAAGATCCACCATGGGCACCAGAAGCCCTCCAAGGTGACCCTGACTGTCGATCAGCTGCTGGACGAGTACCTCGACGGCATCGAGGCCGACGGCCGGCTCTCGCCCAAGACCTGCTTCGACTACCGCCACTACGCCGACTACTACGTCCGCCCCCATCTCGGTCAGCGGCGCGTGCGCGACGTCACTCCCGAGGTCGTCGAGGCCTGGCAGCGCAAGCTGACCAAGGGGGGAGGCATCCAGTCCGGCAAGGGTCTCAAGGCCAACACGGTCCGCCTGGCCCGAGCGCCGCTCTCGGGCGCCTTCAAGCTGGCAACGGCCAAAGGCATCGTGGCGGTGAGCCCCCTTCTGGGCACCCCCCGGCCCCAGGCGCGCCGGGCGATCCCCAAGCACTGGAGCCCCAAGCAGGCCCGCGAGTTCCTCACCCTGATGGAGGGCGACCGCACCTGGACGCTGTGGGCCTTCTTGATGGGCTCGGGCCTGCGGATCGGCGAGCTGGTCCCGCTCCGCTGGTCCAACGTCGACCTGCCAGGTCATGCCGTGCGGGTGGTCGACTTCGTCTCCACCCTCGACCACGAGATCGTGGCCTCCTCGGGCAAGAATCGAGACGCCGTGCGCACGATCGACCTGGACGAGTACCTCGAAGACGTCCTGACACTCCAGAAGAAGCTCCAGGTCAACTAGGACAATTACGATCATCCCCGAACAGGTGCGAGTTCAGGGGATGGGGATACCTGGGCGCAGGCAAGATTCTCCATGGAGACGGTTGCAACTTCGAGTTGCAACGTTTGGCTGAGTGCCTAACACTTACTTGAGGGCGGGATTCCCCAACACCCGATGACCATGGCCTGGCGTCTCGCCTTCTGGGGTGCTCAGGGCATGGTGCATCGGCGCAATCGGCCCGCCTCAGTCGCGGCGTAGACCCTCGCTGTCCGCGACATCCCTGCGCTCTGGTTGCCAGTCCGGGTCGATCTCGAAGAACTGGTGCACAAGCGCTTCGAGTCCGAGGGCGAACAGCGTCCAGTCCTCGCTCTCTCCGTTCGGCCCGGTCGGCCGGGTGACGTACTCGATCTTTCCGTTGATGCGGTGGCGGAGGGAGAATCCCTGGTCCAACGCCGTGAGCACCATCACGAACTGTGACACGTCCGATTCAGGTCTGATCCGCAATCCAAGGAGGGCTGCCAATGCGGCGAAGGTCTCCTCCCACAGCTTGGTGAACGACGTGTATCCCTCGCGGAGGGGCAGCAAGATCCGTTCCCGCTGTTCTGCGTGTGAGGTCGTAATGGCCGTCGCGACCACATGCATCCAGAGCGGATAGTTGGGCGACTCGGCCGTGGTGACGGCGTTGGCCTGACCACCTACTCGGCACACCTGTTGCACGAGCCGGGCTCGTGACTCCGGATTCGAAAGGACAGCTTCTTCTAGAAGCGGTCCCAGGGCATTGAAGATGAGACCGAGCTCCGGCCGGGACTGGTCGTTCGCCACTGCCACAAGGACGTCGGCTTGGAACTCGGCCTGGTTCTCCCAGATTCGCTTGATCACCGAGGCGTTGGTTACTTGGATGCCCGTGCGTACCTGGACCCGGTCGAAGACGCGCTTGAAGGTGATGTTCATGGATCCGGTTTGAAGACCTTCCTCACGCAGGATCTCGAGTGCCGCCTCGAGGAGCATCGAGCGCAGTTCCTCCCGTGCCACGCGTGGCCTGCGTCCCCGGCCTCCCCTGCGATCTTCCACCATTCTGGTCCACTGTATCCAAGTCGAGACAGGCTGGGCAGCGCCGGTAGAGTCACCGTGGTGGCCCACTACGCCAAACACTTCGGCGGACCATCCTGAATGTGGCGATACAACCGCACGACTCAAGGTGCCCCCGAATACCGACCGATCAGCTGACGCCTGGGTGCCCCGGATCGCCGCGTAGGGGTGAAGACTCGGCTTCATTTCACAAACGTCCTAGGACGACAGACGGCGCTTCGGGCATAATCAAGTTGTGGAAGAGAGCACGCAACCGTCACCTTGTCCGCGCTGCGGCGCCACTGCCGAGGTGCGCACAGTCCAGGAACTATTCGACTTGCTCAACAGCGTGCAGGACGATGCCATGCAGCAGGCCGAACAACTTCGAGAACACGGCCCGGAGTCGGATCCGCCTCCGCAGGATTGGCTGATTTCGGATCAGAGTCCCCGTAGTTCGAACTCCGAGCAGGAACTCGCAGATGTAGTACTGGCATCTACGACCCGGTTTATCGGCCGGGCCCTTCGAAAGCGGGGGAAGCAACGGGCGTCCGAGGGCGTCGACATCATGTCAGAGCGTACGAAACACGAGCAAGAGCAGGCCAAGAGCGAGCAGGTCGCGATCGTCGAAGGGTATCCCGATCTGCGGGGCTGTCTGACGGACCAGATTCTGTTTCTAGTTGGCGGGACTCGGTTCGTGCCGATAGGGGACATCTCCATGCCGATCACATTGGAACAGGCCGAAGTGATCGTGAACAGGCTCCGAGAACCCTGATCCGCAGAATTTGCCAGGACTATCCTCGCTGGTTCAAGACGATCCTCGAAGTTGGGGCATCCCCTACCCCCGGGACCGGGGCGCATCTCTTAGGTCGACGAGCGGCTCGTGATCCGGCGGACTCCCGCCGCTAAACGTCTCCCCAGAACTCGTCGAACTGGTACGTGTCGGTCTGGTACACGGTGACCTCGGTGATCCTCCCGTGATGAATCTCGAAATCGACCGCCACGATCACGAATTCCTTACCGTTTCTTGTGGCCGTCTCACGCTGAATGACGACTGCCCGCTCCGGTTCACTGAGCACGTCCAAGATCTCGATCTTGAATGTGCCGCCACTGCGTGCTTTCAGCTGAGCCAGAAAGCCAAACACTGCCTCCGGCCCCTTGTAGTCACCGCCAAAGCTACTGCGCCCAGGTTCACGCTAGACCACGTGCGCCATGACCACCCCGAGGAGGTCCAAGTCACCGGACTCGAAATCCTCATACGCCCGTCGGATCAACGCCCCGTAGGTATCCTCCACCATCAGGTTTCGCCCCCCCCTCAGTGCCGAGCCGTTAGGACTGCCGGCTGCTCAAACCGCTCGAAGCAGGCGGTCGTAGCCAGATCGCATCCCGGGCACGTCTCACGGTCAACTCTGCGCAATTCCCCGAACTCAGAATGCCAGCACATCGTGCAGTCCCGGCAGAAATAGTTGCACTGCTGCTGATGATCGACAGCCACCAGCAGCTTTGTGCTGAGGCAATTGGGGCAACGTTCTGGCATCGCTCCCCTCGATAGGCCCCCGAGCGCATCAAATCCAAATGTGACCTCCCGCCCGGCACGGGAGAGTTCGGTCCCAATGTCGTCAATGCCATCGTCGGATGGTGTCGACCCGCGAATACGGAAGTCCTCAGCCATCTCGCGCCTCCCTGCTGGACTCCCCCTCTTTGTGTCGGCATAACCCTTTATCGACCAATCGCATAGGGCCGAATTGCTCTTTAGCAGCCTGGGGGGGTGCGCTGGACACGTGGGCAGGCCACCTGGGGCTCGCCCCGAACGCCG
>Ga0209040_10003001_pt1 | contig 12992 bp, 8 predicted proteins | sample BogFormECP12_OM3_FD_188240 | JGI IMG/M metagenome (GOLD analysis project Ga0209040, IMG submission 188240) | Bog forest soil microbial communities from Calvert Island, British Columbia, Canada - ECP12_OM3 (SPAdes) (version 2) | ecosystem: Environmental > Aquatic > Freshwater > Wetlands > Bog ... | reverse complement strand
TCCAGGATTTCATCGATCGCTTGCCCACCGAAGCGCCACCTCTGGCGCGGATCACTAATCTGACAATTCATGACCTGGCTTGTAATGGCGATCAGGACTTCCGCATTATTCATAGCCACGAGGGTGAAGAAGTTCGCACGCTGATTTCGCCGGACGTCGCGATCTGTGCTGACTGCCTGCGTGAGATGTTCGACGCCAAGGACCGCCGCTATCGTTATCCGTTTATAAACTGCACCAACTGCGGGCCGCGCTTCACCATTATTCGCGACATTCCTTACGACCGGCCGAGCACGTCGATGGCGGTGTTTCCCATGTGCGCGGCCTGTCTGGCGGAGTACGAAAATCCGCTGGACCGCCGCTTCCATGCCCAGCCCAATGCCTGCTGGGAGTGCGGACCTCAAGTAGAACTCTGGGATAGGTCGGGGCGGAAAATTGAATGTCGCGACGCCATTGCTGAAGCGATCTCCGGATTGCATGCCGGACTGGTCGTGGCTGTAAAAGGACTGGGCGGATTTCATCTGGCGGTAGATGCGACCAACTCCGCCGCGATAGCTCAGCTGCGTCAGCGGAAACGGCGGGTGGAAAAACCGTTCGCCGTGATGGTTCCGGATTTGCAAGCTGCCCAGGAAATCTGCGAATTGGATGACGCGGCTGCCAGGGTAATGCAGTCGATCCAACGGCCTATCGTTCTGCTCCCGAAAACAACGCCCAGCATCATTCCGGGCGATGTTGCGCCCCTCAACCGTTACCTGGGAATTTTTCTGCCCTACACTCCGCTTCATTACCTGCTGCTGGCCGAAGGAGGTTTCAAGGCTTTGGTGATGACCAGCGGAAACTTGAGCGAGGAGCCGATCGCCATCGATAATCGGGAAGGAATCCATCGATTGCACGGCCTTGCCGACTACTTCCTCGTGCATAACCGTGACATCCTGCTGCGCTGCGATGATTCCGTGGTGCGAGTCGTGGGCGGTGTCACGCGGCAGTTGCGGCGTTCCCGCGGCTTTGTTCCGGTGCCGGTTTTCTTGAAAGACGATCAGCCGTCGGTGCTGGCCGTCGGAGGCGAACTCAAGAACACCATCTGCCTCCTCAAAGGGAAGAACGCCTTTCTAAGCCAGCACGTTGGAGACTTGGAGAATGCCGAGAGTTATAGTTTTTTCAACGAAGCCATCCGGCATCTTGAGCGGATCCTCGAAATCCGGCCGGAGATCATCGCCTACGACCTTCACCCCGACTACTTCTCCACCAAATGGGCGCTCCAGAAAAGCGATGTGAAGTTGGTCGGTGTGCAGCACCACCACGCACACATTGCAAGTTGTATGGCGGAGAATCACCTCGAAGGTCGTGTGATCGGATTTGCGCTCGATGGCACTGGCTATGGCACCGACGGACATATCTGGGGCGGAGAGGTGTTAGTGGCCGGCTACGAAAACTTCGAACGTGCCGCTCATTTCGAATATGTGCCATTGCCCGGCGGAGCGGCCGCGATCCGTGAGCCCTGGAGGATGGCGGTAAGCTATCTGACACATCACTTCGGGCGTGCGTTCTTGAAGCTGGACATTCCGTTCGTACGCCAACTGAATCGGCAAAAAGTTGACTTTCTCCAGCGCATGATGGACCAAGGCGTGAATTCACCTCTTACTTCCAGTTGTGGCCGTTTGTTCGATGCGGTGGCCGCGTTAATCGGAATCCGTCAACAAATCAATTACGAGGCCCAAGCCGCGATCGAATTGGAGATGGTGATAGGTTCCTCGGCGGATGAGACTGGATATCCTCTCGAGTTGATGCCTGACGGTGACCGCTGGATCATCAGCACACAGCCGCTGTTTGAAGCGCTGCTTGATGATTTCGGGCGAAACCTCTCGGTGGCAGCGATCAGCCGGCGTTTCCACAACGGGTTGGTTGAAGGATTCGTCCAACTAGCAACGCTCTTACGGACCAAAACCACTTTCAATCGTGTGTGTCTGAGTGGCGGTACCTTTCACAATGTGTATCTCTCACAACGGCTCGAGGCCCGGCTATGCGAAGCTGGATTTGAGGTGTTCACACAGAAAGAAGTTCCATCCGGGGATGGCGGTTTAAGCCTGGGTCAAGCGCTGATAGCGGCAGCAAGACCTCGCGCGTAGCAGCGTTTGGGGTTACGTCGCACCATTCCTTCGCCCAGCGAAAATCCTACAACTGTCAGAGTAAGTTCAATGACCTCCACCCAGGCAATGATCGACGCTACCCATCCGTTACGCCCTGAACGGGCTGACCCCGAGCTTTTTCACTTGCTCTGTGAACTCCCGCACAACCTGCCCAAACCGCGGACCTTCGGCTGCTGAAACCCATTCCAGGCGAAAGCGTTCTTCCTCGATCCCGAAATCCGCAAGCATCAGCTTGATGGCATCCGCGCGTTTCTCTGTTTTGTAATTGCCCTCCTGGTAGTGGCAATCTCCCAAATGACAGCCGCAGATGAGGACGCCGTCCGCCCCCTTGGTGAACGCATCAATTACCAGGTTGGGATGCACCATTCCCGAGCACATGACGCGGACGATGCGAATGCTGGGCGGGTATTGCGTGCGAGAAACGCCGGCAAGGTCTGCGCCGGCATAGGAGCACCAGTTGCAACACAGGGCGATGATCAAGGGTTGAAAGTTGTCTTCCATTACGCTACTCCCAAAGCAGCATGGATCTGAGCCTCGATCTGCTGGAGGGTAAATCCACGAATGAATATGCCGTTCTTTGGACACGTAGCCTGGCAGCAGCCACAGCCCTTGCAGGTGGAATCAGCGGTTTCGACGACTTTCTTGATCCCTCCCTGCCACTTGTACTCGAGCAGAGTGATGGCTTTGTAGGGGCAGGTGTCCACGCAGTAGGCGCAACCGTCGCAGCTTTCGTCCAACACTTGCGAAATATTTGCTCCCAGTTCAAGGCTATCCTGCACGAGGATGGAAGCCGCGCGCGCGGATGCTGCCTGGGCCTGCAGGATGGACTCCGCGATGCTCTTAGGGGAATGCGCCAGCCCGCACAGAAAGACGCCATCGGTCATGAAGTCTACCGGGCGCAGTTTCATGTGGGCTTCTAAGAAGAATCCTTCGCTGTTCAGCGGGACCTTCAGGAACTGCGCGATCTTTTTATTGTCTTCATGGGGATGAATGCCCGCGGACAAAACCACCAAATCGGCGGAGATGATTATCGGCATCCCCAAGGTCTGATCGACGACGGTGACTTTGAGTCCTCCGCCCTCTCGTGCCACTTCCGGCTTGCATTCGTCGCCATAGCGCACAAACACGACACCTTGCTGGCGGGCCTTGGTATAGAAGCTCTCCTTGAAGCCGTAGGTACGGATGTCGCGGTAGAGGATGTACACATGCGCCTCGGGCGAGAGCGCCTTGATCTTCAGCGCGTTCTTCACGGCATCTGCGCAACACACACGGGAACAATAGGGATGGTCGGTGTCTCGTGAGCCCACACACTGGATCATCACGACGGTTTTCGCAGGCCGACTTCCTCCCAGCGCCGGAAGGCCATCGCCGGAAGCGAGGAAGGCTTCGAGGTCACGCTGGGTGATGACGCTGTCATCCTCTCCACAGAGGTATTCTTTTGGTTGGTACTGTTTCGCACCGGTCGCCACAATTACGACGCCGTGGCTGATCTCGGTGCTCTGGCCACAGGCGGAGATGGTGGTCTTGAAGTTGCCGATCGTGCCGTCGAGCTTTTCAATCGCCGCGCCGGTGAAGAGATGAATTCTATTGTTCTGTTCCACCTGGCCGCGTAAACGCGCCAATTCTTCCTGCGGATTTTCTCCATTGAATAAGTAGTGGACGTGGCGCAGGTTTCCACCCAGTTCGTGCTCTCTCTCCACCAGATAGACGTCAAAGCCCTGACGCGCCAGCGCCAATGCCGAGGTCATGCCTGACAGTCCTCCGCCGATGACCAGCGCAGACTTTTCGATCCTGACCGTTTGCCGGCGCAGGGGCTGCAATAGCCGGGACTTAGCCAGCGCCATTCTGACCAGGTCTTTGGATTTCTCCGTGGCCTTCTCCGGCTCATGCATGTGCACCCATGAACACTGGTCCCGAATGTTGGCCATTTCAAACAGGTATGGATTGAGGCCGGCCTCGGCCAGCGTGTTGCGGAAAAGAGGCTCGTGCGTTCGCGGAGTGCAGGAGGCCACCACGACCCGGTTCAGATTGTGTTCGGCGATCTGCTCCTTGATCCGGTCTTGCGTATCGTTGGAGCAGGTATAGAGATTGTTCTCCGCGTAAACGACGTTGGGGAGCGTCTTCACATACTCTAGGACGTCCGGGACATTGACCACGCCAGCGATATTAGTTCCGCAGTGGCAGACAAAGACTCCGATGCGCGGCTCTTCGCCCATTACATCTTTTTCAGGCGGGTACGTCTTAGGAGTGATCAACGTGCCCCGAGCGTCCCGCAAGAGCGCGAGCGCCTGGGCAGCGGCCGCCGAAGCCTGCATGACCGTTTCCGGAATATCCTTCGGCTCCGCAAACGGGCCGGCGACATAAACTCCTTCGCGCGACGTTTCCGCGGGCTTGAACGCGGAGGTTCCGCAGAAATTGAATTCATTCAGCGCCACGCCGAATCGTTCGGCTAGCACTTTGACATCTTTGGGCGGCTGCATGCCCACCGAGAGCACAACCAGATCGTATTCTTCGAAGAGTTTTTTGTCGTTCTCGCCGAGATACTGGACGATCAGATTTCGCGTTCCCGGAACTTCGTTGATCTTCGGCACGCGCGACCGGATGTACCGCACTCCGAGTTCTTGTGCCCGGTGATAATACTGCTCGAAGCCCTTGCTGAAAGCGCGCAGGTCCATGAAGAAGACATCGCATTGCAGGCCTTCGCCAAGATGCTCTTTGGCGATGATGGCTTCCTTGGTTGCATACATGCAGCAGACGGACGAGCAGTAATCATTTTCGGAGTCGCGCGAACCAACGCACTGCAGGAAGGCAATACGCTTCGGCTCTTTCCGGTCGAAAGGCCGCAGAACGTGGCCGGAATAAGGGCCGGACGCAGACAGGACTCGTTCGAACTCGAGAGCCGTCAGCACATTCGGAAAGCGCCCATAACCAAGGTCTTTCTTTAGCCGCGCATCGAAGATTTCGTATCCGGGAGCGAGAACGACAGCGCCGACATTCAGCTCGATGTTCTGCTCGCGCTGCGAGTAGTCGATCGCGTGAGCCTCACAGGCGGCTTCGCAGAGATGACAATCACAGCAGATGCCACACGCGAGACAACGCTTGGCCTCGGCTACTGCTTCTTCCTCCGTGTAGCCGACATGGACCTCGGCAAAAGTTTTTCCACGCGTCACGGGGTCAAGTGCTTGCATGTGGATCTGGCGTTGCATGAGTACGCCCGTCGTATCCACGACGTATTCGGTGTGGTACGGGCCTTCCCACTCGCGCCCGATGCGCATGTCCTCGTGGTTGAGCCAGCGATCGATCGATGTTGCAGCCTTCTTGCCGGCGAGTTTGGCGTTCACTACCACGTCGGGACCGGTTACGCAGTCTCCACCCGCAAATACTCCGGGCAGGCCAGTTTCGAGTGTCCGCGGGTCGGCTTTGAGTGTTCCCCACTTTGTAGTTTCAACTCCAAGACGCTCTCCTAACCCGCCCACATCGGGAAACTGACCGATGCTGACGATGACGCCGTCACACGGCAGAACAAATTCGGAGCCGGGAATTGGTTCGGGAGCGGGCCGCCCGCTGGCGTCAGGCTTGCCGAGCTTCATCTTCAGGCACTCAAGACCGGCTACGCGTCCATCGGCCCCTGCCTGGAACGACTTGGGGGCGATAAGAAACATCAGTTTGATACCTTCGCGCGCCGCGTCCTCGATCTCACGCGGGTCGGCAGGCATCTCAGCGCGGGTACGGCGATAAACGATCGTGACGTCTTTGGCTCCGCAGCGAAGAGCCGTACGCGCCGCGTCGAGAGCGGAGTTCCCCCCGCCAATCACGAGGACCCGCCGGCTGGGTGCTACCGGCTTTTCGAGATTGACCCGGCGCAGGAACTCCACGCCACCGGTGACCCCAATCAGGTTTTCTCCGGGCACCGCGAGCTTCCGTTCGACGTGGGCGCCGATGGCGATGAAGACAGCGGAAAAGCTTTTCCGTAGTTCATCGAAAGCGATGCTTCGGCCCACCGGCGTGTCCAAGAGGATTTCGATCCCGATGGCGCGCAGCCTGTCGATTTCAGCCTTGAGCAATTTGCGCGGCAAGCGGTACGAAGGAATCCCAACAGTTAGCATTCCGCCAGCCGTGGAGAGCGCTTCGAAGATTGTCGGACGGTAGCCTTTTTGCCGAAGCTGATAGGCACAGACGAGTCCGGCCGGGCCCGAACCAATGATCGCAACTCTTTCCGGGCGATCGGGAACAGAGGGTTGCGGCAGCTTGTAGTCGGCACAATAGTCGGTGATGAAGCGTTTCAACGCGGGAAGATTGACCGGATCGTCCACTTCGGCACGCGTACAAGCGGCGGTGCAAGGGTGAGTGCAGACCCGACCGCAGATCGATGGGAGCGCGTTATCGCGCAGAATGACCTGGAGTGCTTCCTCAAATCGACGCTGCGCAATCAGAGTCACGTACCCTTGTCCGTCCTGATGAACGGGGCATGCAGCCTGGCAGGGAGATGTGCCGCGACGCGAGATCGAAAAGATGTTGGGAACGGCTTGCGGAAACGGCCGGTAGATCGCCTTGCGCTCTCCCAGCCCCTGATCGAACTCGGAGGGCAACGATACCGGACACTCCGTTGTGCAGGCGCCGCAACCCGTGCATTTCATTGGATCTACAAAGCGCGGCTGCTGCTTGATACTGACCGTGAAATTCCCGGCCTGCCCCTCGACGCGTTCCACTTCAGTCAAAGTGAGAATGTCGACATCTTTGTGCCGGCCGATCTCGACCAGACGCGGCGCCATGGTGCACATCGCGCAATCGTTGGTGGGAAAAGTCTTGTCGAGTTGCGCCATGACCCCGCCAATGGCAGGGCTGCGTTCGGACAAATACACCTTGATGCCGCCGTTGGCGAGATCAAGGGCTGCCTGCATGCCGCCGATGCCGCCTCCCACAACCAAGGCAGCACCCACCGGTGGGGTCTTAGAGTCCTCAGGCCGCATGGGGAACCACCTCAGCCGCGGGCGCCTGCCGCGCGGCTCTTTCCTTGACCGCCTGGAAATACAAGGCCAGAGGTCGATAGATCATGTGTGCCCAGTTGCCGAACGGCATTTCTACTACCAGCATCGGCGTGGCGATGATCACGTGCAGGGCATACGTGACAAGAGCTGCGTACGCCAAGCCTGAATACCGGAGGATGTGTGCGCCCAGTCCGGTGACCGCCGTTAGCAGAAGCAGGACGGGGAAGATCAGATCCTCCAGCCGCGTTTCCTTGTAGACTTCCGTATTCGCCTGCACCCGTCGAATGAGGATTTCGCCGATGCCGTAGAAGATGAAACCGGTCGCGAGGTATCCCAGCCAGCGCTGTGGGTGGTACAAGGGATAAACATTGTCGGTTTGAAACCAGCGCAGCGCGAAGACCTTGATGGTCAGCATCATGACCGTGCCCAGGGCGAGAATCCAATGCCCCAGCCACCGTCCTTTCTCCGGACACTTCCTCATTCCCTCGTGCGTCACCGATTCGTATAGGTACCACCACGCTTCCTCGACATAAGCAGAGAATGGGATGGAAGGCTGTTGCTCGCCCATGGTGAGCCGCCAGACGCGGAGGACACGGGATAACAGAAGAAGCAGCGGAAAGAGCATCACCGTGAGCGTGTAATACGTAATGATGGGGAACATGTGCTCCAAGCCCATCGGTGTGGTAAGGCCGGAAAGGGGTAGCCCCACGTACCACAGGTGGTAGCAGAGGATCAGCACCGTCACGAGCACGGCAGAGAAGGCGAGCGCGCCCAGGTGCCACGCCCGGGACCGGAGGAGCTTGCCCGCTAACCCCGTCCACTCATACTGCGCGCTCAGGAAGCGCCGCAGCGTTTTCATGGAAATCCTGGGCTCTGCCTGGCGCGGGCAGGCGGTGGAACATTCGCCGCAGTCGTGGCAGATCCAGGGCTCGAGGCTTCCCAGGAGCGGCCCTCTCAGCCCCAGAAGAGAGTAGCGGATGCTCTTTCGGGGAAAGTTTGCAAAGTCCGAGGCCAGTTCACACGAGAGCGTGCAGCTTCCGCACTGATAGCAACCCGTGGGGTCGAACTTCCCATACCGCCGAATGTCTTCCAGTAGTGTCGGATCGCTTTGCACCGGCAATGTGCCTACTGCCATTCGCCACCTCTACCGGGGTTGCCAGCTACTGCGTAGCGGCCACCCATTCCTTGACAGTCCTCCTGGAGTACACCAGGAACTTCCCGTCTTCTTCCACGATCTGAATCTCAAAGCTCTCGTTCTGATAGGACTCCGCGATACGAGCTGCTTCCTCTTTGCTGTCGTACAGTTGCCCATCCCACAGGAACTTCTTTCCATCGCTGATCATTACGAGATTCGGGCTCATACGATGCCTCCAGCCTGGCCGCTCGGGTCTGCGAAAACGTTCAGCACGTGGTCTGGCATAGGTCACCTCGCGGTGCTGTGGAGCTGGGGAAATACTCGCCGACCAGCCACTCCGCCGCTTGCGGCACGGCGCTGCTGACTGCAACTGACAATCCCTGTGATATTTCTTCCGGCAATGGCCCCGTCTGGCAGGCCAACACACGCACTTCGACCCCACAGCTTTCCTGCAACTCGCGCAGCAGGTTCGACGTGGGCAACTGGTGCATGGAGAAATCGTCAAGTTTGACCGGGGGAATTTCGCCGGGATCAATCTCGAAGATCTCGCCGGGGCTGCGTCCGGCGTCAATCGCGTCCAGGATGAGCAAGCGTTGCGGACGCGCGCTACTCAGGCAAAGAGTGAATAACAGCTTGCGCACGCCCGTGCCGGCGTCCAGCAAGCAAACCGCTTCGGGCACGCGGTAGTGTGCCTCTACATAGTCAACTACTGCGCACCCGAAACCGTCATCGCCAAACAGAATATTCCCAACGCCGAGCACCACGGTCGGCTTGCGACAGAAGTCGGGAAGATCGTATTGGTCGAGTTCATCGAATTGATCGATCTCCCGCATGCTTCCTCCTGCTCGCTACCCTTCAGTTGGCAAGGCTGCCCATCAACTTGCCGTCCGCGTCAAGAATGTCCAGCTTGACCGAGAGCTTCCCATCCAGCCGGTGGGTCGCGCAGGAGAAACATGGATCGTAGGCGCGGATTGACATTTCAACCGTGTTCAGCACTCCCTGGTCGTACTTGCCGTCATGGATCAAACTCTTGGCGGCCTGCGTGACCGACATATTGATGGGAGCGTTGTTGTGAGTGGTGCCGACAATCAGGTTGACGTTGGTGATCAGGCCGTCGGCATCCGTGGTGTAGTCGTGGATGAGCGTGCCTCGCGGCGCTTCGGTGCAGCCTACGCCTCGCGCTGCCCGCGGCGTAACCTTCACCCGGGTCTCCATGCTGGTGATTTCGGGATCGTCCAGCAGACGAATCGTGTTTTCAGCGTTGTAGAGCAGTTCGATCAGCCGCGCCCAGTGATAGAGCAACGTGAGCTGTGCGGGCCGCCCGAACTTGGCGCGAAATTCCTCGAGTTCGGCCTGCGCCAGCGGCGTGTCGATAAAATCGCAGACGTTGATGCGCGCCAGCGTGTTGGCACGATATACGCCCTTGGGATTTTCGACATCCATGGAGAAACCTTCGCCCCACTGTTTGGCGTAGGGGAACTTCAGGTAGCTCCACGATTCAATGTGCTCGGAGATGAACTCGGTATAGCGATCGTACGGAAAGTCCTGGTATGCGCCTTTGGAGGTCATCAGGCGAAGCTTTCCGTCGTACAGGTTGAGCGCGCCGTTCTCCTTGACAGTGCCGATAAAGCCGGTGGTGATCACTCCCAGCGACTTCACCACGTCGAGGTACTTGGGGAAAACGTTCTCCTTGGCAAACGCGATGGAGAACTTGGCGAGTTCGAGCGCCTCGTCGGCATTCTTGCGCAACTGGTCGCGCTCGGCAGGAGCCAGTGGCTTGCTGAATCCGCCGGGAACGGCGGCCTGGGGATGGATGGCCTTGCCCGCCAGGACTTCCAGCATGTGGGCGCACATGTGGCGCACCTTCACCACTTTTCGGGCAATGTCGGGCGCTGCCTGCAGCACGCCGATGACATTGCGGATGGAGTAGTCGGCGTCGGGACCAAGCAGGAAATCGGCTCCTGCCAGGAAATAGAAGTGCAAGATGTGCTCTTCCATGTAGGCGATGCTGTTGCAGAGCTCGCGCAACTTCTTTCCCGTCGGGGGCGGCTCGACTCCAAAAACGGCGTCGCAAGCCTTGGCCGAGGCCAGGTGATGCGACCACGGGCACACACCGCAAATGCGCGGTGTGATGCGGGGAAGGTCTTCCACGGGGCGTCCGACGCAGAACTTTTCGAAGCCACGCAGTTCAATGACGTTGACCCTGGCAGTGTCCACGTTGCCCGCGTCGTTGAGTTGAATGGTCACCTTGGCGTGGCCCTCGATGCGGGTGACGGGTTGAATGACTAGTGTCTTTGCCATGGCTCACCTCCGGGGCAGCGGCCGCAGACGGCCAGCGCCAGCAAAACGGTTGAAGGTTGCGGGCCGATCCGGAATCTGCTTGGGATCAAGTCCGATGGAAGAGAGCGCTCCCATCATGTCCACCATGGGATTGGCTTTGTCGTTCAGCGGGCCAAAGCAACCCTCGCATGGCATGTAGGCGCGGATGCAGCGCGGGTTCCCGTCGCTGCCACCGCAGCCGGCCCGCGTCGCCGGGCCCAGACACAGGATGCCCTGCTCCATCAGGCACCGCATTTCGCTGAGCGGCGCGCCCGGCTTGAACTCCGGGTTTTCCAGACGGCGTTTCACCGTCGAAACCGCCTTCTTTTCACGCTTGGTGGGGCACTCGTCGCAAACGCTCTTCGCTGGCAACACGGGCAGGGGCTTACCTTCGATGAGAGCTAAAAGCGCCCCAGTCACCATCTCCGGAGTGGTTGGACATCCGGGCAGATATGCATCCACCTTCACGACCTCATGCACGGCATAGACCCGGTCGGTCAGTGCGGGAATCTGTTCGTGGGGTAAGCCGTTCTTCTCCGTGCTCACGCTGTCGCGGTAGACCTTCTCCAACACTTCTGCTGTGCTGTACTGATTGGCCAACGCCGGTATGCCGCCAAAGCAGGCGCAAGAACCTAGCGAGATCAGGATCTTGCATTTCTTGCGCATCTCCTGTGCCAGGTGCTTGTGCTCTTCGCTGCGGATTCCTCCCGATATCAGCCCGACATCCGCCGCGGGGATCTCCATCTCTGTACCTTCGCCAGTCTGACCAAAAAGCTTGTGGTCCATCAGGACGGGCATGTGCACGATCTGTATTTGTTTGAGTACGTCGATGAGCGGTTCACCGATGTCGAGGATGGTTACCTCGCAGCCTCCGCAAATAGCGAACCATTCTTCGGCAAGTCGAGCTGCCATGCTGCACCTCCTACCGGGCTTGAATTATTGGTTCTCTTCCTTGTCCCCTACGATGTGCATTCCTGCGTTGGTTATAGCGTTCGATACGGGCTTTGGACCAAGTTTCCTAACCTGCATCCTCCAGTATTAAGTTGACAGCACAGGCGCGCGAACTGGTCCACAGGTCGTCCTTGGATGTGATAGCAGTCCGAGAGAGAGTGCGTCCGCATTTGGCGTCTCTTCTAATCCGCGCTGAGGGAGTCTCCACAAGCCACCTCTCGGAATCTGTCGAACGTTCGTTCGAATCGCCTACGCCCACTCTTATGCCGAGCAGCACCTGCGAACGTAGGGATAGTTATGGTCCAGACATTCCACTGGTGTCAGTGATCCAAATCACCCATCGCCGTGACCAGCCAGTACGGAGGCGCGCTTCGACTGGTTGACTCCTGGGGGTTCCTCATTCTCCGGACCGGCGCAGTTACAAGCTAAGGAAATTCGGCTTGATTCGCGGAGTGGACGGCTTACCGACTAGCGTGGGTGAGGAGCAGTGATCGCTGAACACATTGTCAACCTGAGCAGATTAGCCGCATCGCGAAGCGAAGCAGCGACGTAGTCCAAGGGCCTGCCGAAGGTTGTGTAGAGCGGACACTCCTGTCCGCGGCCTTGACTCTGACTTCGCTACAATCTGTCGCCCACTGCCCCGGTCGTCTCAAAGCGCAACGCCTCGCTACCTCGATGGCATGGTTGGGTCCTAACGCGGCCATGGGAGGGGATTCCTGGTATTTACTTCTATAACAGGGAAAGGAAACAGGCGTGTCACGAAATGACAGAAGCGTGCAACTGGCGTTTGCCAGACAACGTGCAAAGTTCTGCAATCCGCGCTTTGAAATCGAACTCCTATACAGGGGAGTCTGAAAGCGTCCAGCACGCGGCTTTCTGAATGCAGCCAATTTTCGATGTCAACACGGCCACAACCGGACGCTTACGTTCGTGAACTGGCACTCCAACGTCTCACGACCGAGAGGCCCGTGTACCATATTGGCGAGTCAGAAGTTAGTTCCCGAAGTTGTTCGAAATTCGCGGAAGCGCAGTTGGGCGGCTTTTGGGGGTTCGGTCAGCCTCGGGGAAGCCTGGAGTAAGGATGTGAAATACCTCTTTGTGTTTAACGATTCTCCCCATGGAAACCAGCGCAGTTACAACGGCCTGCGCCTGGCGGTTGCGCTAGCGAAAACCAACAGTGCCTCGATGCGTGTGTTCCTGCTGGGCGATGGCATTATCTGTGGCCTGACAGGCTTGAACCCCGCGCATGCCGACTACAATCCCCAGGTAATGCTGCAGCAGCTCGCCGCCTCCGGTGTTCCGATTGCTGTTTGCGGTACCTGTATGGAGGCTCGGGGGCTGTCCGAACAGGTTCTCATCCAAGGCGCTCGCCGAAGTAGCATAGACGAGTTAGTGAACTGGGTGGAAGAATGCGAAAAGGTGCTTACTTTTTGAAATGGCAGAGGCGCTGCCCCC
>Ga0209040_10003000_pt1 | contig 12993 bp, 3 predicted proteins | sample BogFormECP12_OM3_FD_188240 | JGI IMG/M metagenome (GOLD analysis project Ga0209040, IMG submission 188240) | Bog forest soil microbial communities from Calvert Island, British Columbia, Canada - ECP12_OM3 (SPAdes) (version 2) | ecosystem: Environmental > Aquatic > Freshwater > Wetlands > Bog ... | reverse complement strand
GGCATGGCCGGCCAACCTGGGGCGACAGGGCAGCCCGGCAGGCCGCCGTCACTGCAGCTCATTCAAGTGTAGACGGTATGAACCGGCTCGGGGGCAACGCCGATTTCGGCGCCCGGTGATCCGAACGAGGAGGCTTGGATGTCGAATGGAACATCGATCGGCTCGAATGGACAGCCGGGTGTCACTGGCTCGCCTGGAGTTCCCGGGACCGCCGGCTCCGGCGGCGGCGGCGGGACAAGCGGCTCCAGCGGCAAGAATTCCTGCGACCGCCAGGGCACGGGCGGCGGCGGGGGAGGCCAGGGCAACGCTGGAGGAAATGGAGTCGCGGGCGGCAGAGGTTCGGACGGCAGCCCAATCGTTTTCAACGCTGGCACGATTAACGGGACGCTGACATTTTATGCTTCGGGCGGCGCGGGCGGCGCGGGCGGGGCGGGCGGGACCGGCGGCCAGGGCGGATCCGGCGGCCAGGGCGCCGCCGCGAGCGGCCACTGCGGAGCGACGAATGGCGGCAATGGCGGAATCGGCGGCAAAGGCGGCAATGGAGGCGCCGGCGGCAATGGCGGCAACGGGGCCGCGGTGGTCGTTCGATACTCCTCCATAGCGCCTGGATCGTCGGTGACGCTCGGCAGCAGCCAGGGCTCGCCGGGTGGCGGGGCCGGCGGGCCCGGCTCGGGCGGAGCCGGCGGCCCGGGCGGCGCCGCGGGGGGAGGCGGCGCGTCGAACGGGCCAGTCGGGGGCGGCGGCGCGGCAGGCTCGCCAGGAGCCCCGGGCCAACCCGGAAGCCCGCCCACGCTGCAGCTCATTCAGACCGTTTAGGAGCGCCATCGGAGGCGACCCCCAAGCCTGCCGCCGGACGCGGATGTCCGACATCGGTCAACCGACAACAAGCGAGGTCCGAACATGGCGACCCCTCCTCCGAGTTTCTCGATTGTAGGCCTCCCGGGCTATCCGGGAGCGCCAGGCAAAGCAGGGACGCCCGGCATCGCGGGCCAACCGGGCACCAACGGCACGTACGATCCGAAGAAGAAGCTGTGCCAGCCCTCGAGCAACGGAGCGGTCGGCCACGCCGGCGGCGACGGGTCATCCGGCAGTTCCGGAGGCCTTGGCGGCAATGCCCCGATGTTTGTCCTGTACGTGTCGACGATGACCGGCACCGCGAGAATCCTGAGCCAGGGGGGCGCAGGCGGCGACGGCGGCGCAGGTGGGGGAGGCGGCGACGGCGGGGCGGGGGGCGCCGCCGGCGAGAACGAGAACCCGCAAATCTGTCTCGCCGGCCCCAATCCCTGCACGTTCCCGGCCAGTGGGGGAAACGGAGGCAGCGGCGGCAATGGCGGCGCGGGCGGCAATGGCGGGAACGGCGGCAGCGGCGGCGACATCTATATCTATGTCGGCCAGGACTACAAAGGCGGCAGTCTTCAGCCCTCCTCCATTGGAGGTTCTGGAGGCAAAGACGGCGAGGGCGGGCCCGGGGGAGCGGGCGGCCCTGGCGGAAATAACGAACTGGCGCCGCCCAGCACAACTCCAACCACAGCTCTCGCCGGGCCTGCCGGCAGCGGCGGGGCGGTGGGCCAGCCAGGAACTCCGGGCGCTGTCGGCAAGTTCAGCATCATTCAGACGCCGAACTAAGGCCGATCGCACTCGGCTTGCGAGCGTACTCCCGTGCGTTCACCGCGGCCCAACTCTTCGTGAGGCGGTCCATGACGGTTCTCGGTTACACAGCGACGGACGCGGGCGCCTTCGTGCGCCTGGCGGAATTGGCTGGCGGGCCTCCTCCCACATACTTGGGGCCGTCCTGGCAGCTGGTGACGACGATCCCGCCTTCGCCCCTGGCGGGCGGCGGGCAGGGCTTCAGCGCATTCGGGCCTCTGCCGAGCAATCCGTCAACGACAGTCGCGGTCCTAGCCCTCGGCGCCACGTGGGCCAGCATCACTGGCTTTTATGGGCCGGGCGACCTGCAGCTGACGCCGCTCCCAAACAAATTGCTCCCCGCATCGAATCCGCAGGAGGCGGCTCTCGCCAGCGCCACGCTCGCGGTGCGCCGATCACTTCAGGCCTTCGACCGCGGGCTTGTCGCCGCGCCCGAGCTCGTGTCGCAGGCGCCGATAGCGGCAGCGCGTTCCGCCGCGCGACTGCGCATCACCGTCGCACATTTCTCCGAGGCTCATGAGGCGTGGCGGCGTGCGGCGGCCGCCTTGCATCCGTCTATCGCCTCGTCGGCCGGCGCCGCCGAGGGCATTGCGCAGGGGCTCGTAGAGGCGGCCCACGCCGCCGCATCACTCGCAGATGGCGCAGGCGGCGCGGCTTCAGCGCTCGCGGCGCTGCATGGCCAGGTTCGTTCCTATCGCAGTTCGCTGCAGGCCGCTCAGTCCCCGGCGGTGGCTCAGGCGCAGGTCGGCGCCGTGGCGATGATGGAAGCGATGGAACAGCAGGTCGCGGCCGCGCTCACGATGCTTGCCGCCCTCCCAATTTTCAAGAATGGACTTCCCCTGGTCGTCACCGGGCAGGGCGTCGGCGGCCCCATTGCGCAGCTCGCCGCGCTGTTCGTGCGGCCGGGCAACACCGTGTCTACCGGCGTGACGTCGCCGGTGACCGATCTTGCCTGCTACGCCTTCTCATCTCCGATGTTCGGCAATCAACTTTTCCAGCAGCAATTCGCGCCGCTGGCGCCTAACGCCTATACGGTTAACGCAACCGGCATCGATTTCTTTGCGTCTGCCCCGACGCAGGACCTCGCGCCGGTCGGCGCGCTGATGTCTCTTTCGACGAAGCAGCCGATTTATGACTCGCCGTGGAAGGAACGGACTGCCGCTTTCTACGCGGCGGCGCTGTCAGGGAGCGCCCTTTCCGCTATGGCGTCGACCGCCGCCGCAGTTGGCGCGGAGGCCCCGCTGCCGCCCATCCCGGAAGCCGATACTGCGTCAGCAAGAATAGCGCTTTTGAGCGCGACGCCTCGCCTAGCGGCGGTCGCCTATGACGCCAACCTGGCCTTTTCCCTGTCGGTGCCGTGCGCGGTCGCCTATCAGCGCTTCCAGCATCCCAACCTGATCACCTATCCGACGACTCTCGGCTATCTGGTCGGACCCGATATCGAAGGAACGATTTCCACCGGTCAGTCGGCGACATGGGCCACGGTCTTCTACGCGCAGGGCAGCGTAGTGGTCGCATTCCGCGGCTCCACCAGTTTCCTGGAGCTGGTGCAGGTCCTCGACGACCCGACGACGACGCTAATCCCATCGCTGTCGAAGACGACTGGCTCCGTGCTCAACGGGATCGGAACGCTCTATCAATCGCTGCGGCAGAACCTCTTCCAAGCCGTCGCTAAACAATGCGCCCAGCAGCCCGGAGTGACCCTTTATTTCACCGGCCACGACGTGGGCGCCGCGCTGGCCAGCATCGCGGCGCTCGATGTCATTGCAAATTCGCCTTCCGGCATACCGGCCCCAACGGCCGTCTACGGGTTCGGTTGTCCGCAGTTCGCCGATTGGTCGTTCACGCAGTATTTCAATCAAACCGTGCCTGCGAGTTTCCAGGTCGCTCGCCCCGCCGACGTCGCGCCGAGCTTCATTCTCAACGGCGGCGTGTTCCCGATTAAGCAGACGGTCCCGCTGCCGGGCGGCGAGATCGATCCGTTCGACGGCAATTCGTCCCACTCGATCGATTCCTACATCGGACTGCTTAATCCGTACGGTGCGGGAAGAGAAGCGGGCCAACGTGAGGTGGAAAGCGCGATGACTGTGAGTTCGACTGAGGGCCTTGCATCGAAACAAGCAGCGCAATTCGCCGATGCGCTCGCGGCGCGCAACATACGGCCGAGCCAAGTGCCGCAAGGCACGCTCGACACGGCGTCGATGCCGGACGGGATTTTGCGGCTCGGCTGGTCGCCGCGCGGAACTCTTGCGACCACCATGACCCCTGTCGGCTTGGATGGCCGCAAGGTTGACGCCTACTATGCGCAGCAGGAAATCCGGGTGCGGAGCGGCCAGGCCCTCGTCATCGATGCGGACAACGGCCACCGGGCGCATCTGATCGCTTCGCGCCTCGTTCTCGAGCCGGGAGCGCGCGTCCAGGTCTACGGCCAACTTACGCTCAATGCGTCGGAGCTCGTCGCCCCCTCCGCTGGCGCGCCCAGCGCAACCTTCGAATTCGTCGGTCAGGATGGCGGCGCCGGCAACAACGCGCCCGCCGGAATGCCGGGAGCCAACGGCGCTCCCGGAATGCCGGGAGGGATGGGTGCCTCGGGAGGCGCCGGTGGAGCTGGAACGAGCGGCGGCGCCGCGCCGGGCGCAACGCTCGCCCTCGGCGTCGTCTCGGGAACCGTCACGATCATCGCGCGCGGAGGCCTCGGCGGCCGCGGGGGGACGGGAGGCGCCGGAGGCGCCGGCGGAATGGGCGGTTCGGGGGCGCCCGGCGGGAGCGGCGGCAACGGCGGGCCGGGCGGGCCGGGCGGCAACGGCGGGTCTGGCAGCTCGGTGACCGTGACCTACCAGGCTTACGGCCCCGAGGGAAAATTCGTCGTGAACGCAGAGCCTGCCCAAGGCGGCTTGGGTGGTCCGGGCGGGGCCGGCGGCTTGGCCGGCGCGGGTCATCCCGACGGGCGAGCCGGCGCGGCGGGATCGACCGGAACGCCCGGAGCGGGCGGCCTGCCCAGCACCGTACAAATCGTCCAGCGCGGTTGAGTCCGCTCGGCTCCATGAGCACGAGATCCGCCGACCGGTCGTCTTACTAGGGGGAGCAGGGTGAACGAACACGTTCTAGCCGCCGACGCATCCCCGATCCAGGTGAGCGGAAGCACGCTCGATTCGCCGGTGCTGTCGCTCGCCGTCGCTACCGGATTGCTGAGTGAAACCAGCCCCGGATCTGGCGCCTATGACGTCAACGGCGAGTGGTTCGAGAATCCCCTCGAGAATATCAGCGCAAGCCTCCAAAATCGGGGGCCGGAACTCGCGTCGCTGATCGCGCAGCTCCTCGGCGAAGTCGGCGGGCACGCGCTCGGCATCCCGGTCAAAAACCCGGGCGCCCTTGGAACCTGGACGCCGATCAACAAGCCGGGCAGTGACGTTGCGAGTGGTCTCTATCTCGTCAGCTATCCGGAGCCCGCCGAGGGACCGCCGACCGACCAGGTATTCGGCCTCGGCGTGTTCTACGAAAAGAGCACAAAGGCCGACGGCAAATCGTTCGCCGGCCCTGCCTCGATCGAGGTCAGCCTGTGGGGATTGCTGCCGGTCCTCAGAGTCGGCGGCGGCAAGCTCGCGCTCACGCTCGGTCAGAATGGATATCCTCTGACGCTCGGCGTCGCCATCACGTCCGCCGACGGGAAGCCCATCATCGACGCCCAGGGCCTGTCCTTCGACGGCGTCAAGGCGACGGCGACCATCGATGTCGCGGCGCCGTCGGTCGATCTCTCGATCGTCATCATGCAGCTCAAGCTGCCGACCGACAGCAAGCCGTCAGACCGTTCGCTCGCCGATCTCGCGCAAATCTCCGCGATCGATCTCATCAGCACCATCGCAACGCTCGGCACGATCGCGTTCTCCGCCGTAAGGCCCAACCCGGAGGCCGCCTACCTCCTGCCGACAATCGGCCTGTCGCCCGTGGCGCCGGATAGCGAGACGACCCTGCCGTTGCTGCGCTGGGACGAGATCGTATCGCTCGCCGTTGACAAGCAAGATCCGGCGCAGCCGGTTATGGACTGGTTCACCGCGCTGCTCGCAGATCCGACGCAGACCAAGACGTGGCTCAGCTGCATCGCCGGGCTGATCAAAACGCCGCCGCAGCCGATCGGCGGCTCCGGCACGCGGACGGCGCCGTTCACATTGCCGCTGCTCACGGTCGCAAAGATCGGCACGCTCAACATCAGCGCCGCGAGCACGGTCGACGACAGCGGCGTGCGCACCTTCTATCCGGGTTTTTCATTCGCCGCCGAGCCGGTGTTGCTTGGCGCGGATGCCCAGGTCGTCGCCGCCGCCGCGCTCGAAGTCGGACAGTTCATTCTCGTCCCCGATCAGCCGAAGGTCGGGCCGACTTCGCTGCAATTCGACGCCGCCATCACGCTCACCGGCGTCGGCGGCAAGCCTCTCTATTCCGGAGCGATCGCGGGCGGCGACTACAGCTTCGGCAGAATCGCCGCCGGGCTTTCCTTGTTCGACGCCGGCGGCGCGCCGACCGTGGTCCCGAGCTTCGCGCTCGATGAGGTCACGACGCCGAACGGCAATTTCCAGAGCATCGATCTGCTGCAGCCGGGAAAATTGGTGCAGCAAGCATTTCAGGAATTGCAGACCCTCGTTCAGAACGAGTTCAAAGTCTTGTTCGGCGCCAGCGGTCCGTCGTCCTTCGGCCAGCTTGCCGCCGTCCTGGTGGGTGTCGTGCCGCCCGTCACGGGCGACCAGCAGTGGCCGCCGGAACTCGCGCCGCCGCTTAGCGCAGCGCAATTGGCGACGACTTTCCACGACCCCTCCGGAGCGATCGGCGCCTATTACAGCAAGCTCGTGTTCGGCGGCGTCAAGGTCGGAGACCAGGCGGCGTTCAGCTACGTGCTCCAGTCGATCGCCAACCTGCTGTTGCAAGCCGGCGCGGAGGCGCCGACGATCACTGGCTCGGGTACGGCGCAAGACCCTTGGCTCGCGCCGCTCGCGACCGGGACATTGCCAGTTTCCCTGCTAGCCTACACGCAGCCGCTCGGCGTTGCGCACCAGTCGGCTCTCGTCCTCGGGCTTGCCCTCACGCCCTCGATCACGATCCCATCGGGGCCGAAGATCGATCTTGTGGGATCGCTCGAACTTATTGCGATCGACGTGGACACGGCCGCCGGAAACCTCACGGGCGGAACGATCCTGCCTGCGCTGGGGGTCGAACTCAGCCTGCCGAACCCGGTGGAGACCCCGCCCGTCGCCGGCGCCTCGCTCGCGGTCGGCGCAACGTCATTCTCGACCTCTTGGAGCCGCACCGACGGCTGGAGCTGGTCGATGCATGTCGGAGCGCCGGCTGTTGTGGTGGATGGAAATACCATGCCGGTCGGCGCCGCCATGGACTTTAGCCGTCCCGAGCAATTGCAAGAACTGGTGACATCGGCCGCGGCGACCTTCGCGCCGCTGCTCACGCGCCTGCTCGGCGTCGCCGCCTATCGCACCGGCACGCGCGCCGGCCTCGCGCTCGACGGCGTGCTAGGCCTGTTGCCAAATCTGTCGGGCGCCATGCCGGCGGGCCTCAATTGGCCATCCGACATGCCGGTGCTGACGCCGGCGAATTTCAACGATCCGCTCGGCGATCTCAAGCAGCAGTTCGCGCAGATTTTCGCAACGACGCCGCGCATCGAGGCGGCGCTGACGCTCATCGCGTGGTCGGCGGCCGGCTCCAACGGAGTGCCGACGCTCGCCGGCGACGGCGACTACGGCACGCCTTTCCTCGTTCCAGTCGGATTGCCGCTTCCCTTCGATCTTGCGGTTTGGGCCGACCCGGCGGCGCCTTCGGTCGGGATCGGCGTCGGGCGCAGCATCGCCGCTGCGCTCACGAAGAAGCTTTCCGCGACCACTTTTTTCAGCTTCGCGCTCCAAGAATTCGCGCTCGGCTCCGGCGCATTGCCGAGTCGCGCCGGTCTGCCTGGTTGCACCGTGATCACGCGATTCACAGGCGCCGACGGCGCCAAGCTGATCGATGATGTGACGCTCGGCTCGCTCGGCGCGCTGGAAGTCGGTTGCTCGCTTGGATTCCAGTCGGACGCCTTCGCAATTACGCCCGTTGTAACCCTGATCGATGCAGCGTTGACCGGATTCCCGGCATCGCCGCGTCTCGATCTGCCGGCCGTGAGCGCATCACCCCAGGTGAGCGATGAGTTTGCCGCGCAACTCAACATCGCTCTGGGCCCGGTATTCGAGCAGGCCTCAGGCAACGCGACCTTCGCGGATGTCTACGAAGTCCTCGCCGGCCTGAACCTGACGCTGTCCGGATCGCCGCAAGGCGTCAATCCAGGCGGCTGGCTCGCGCTGCTGTCAGACCCCGAAGGTTTTTTGGAAAAGGGCTTCAATAGCGTCCTCAATGACGCCGATCTCCGCAGTAAGACCTTCGAGCTGCTTTGCCAGCTGGTCGGTGTCGCCCAGCCGTCCATCCCGACGCCGCTGCTCGATCTCGGCGCCGCGCTTGGCCTGTTGAGCGGACCGGATACCGGCTATGCGCCGATCCCATCCGCCTGGATCAACTTCCTCGCCGATCCGCTGGGCGCGCTGTCGCAGCGGTTCGCCAAGCTGTTCGCCGATTCCGGCGCGCTCGCCGCGCTGGTCAGCGACTACAAGTCGAGCGCCGTGAACGCCGCAGTCGGTCCGTTCGCATTCACGGTCGAGCAGGCGCGGTCCGTCACGCTCGCTGTTCCGGCAACCGCGCCGATTTCGGCGGGCGGCGTACTCGACGTGTCGGGCGGCGTCACGCTCGATCTGCAGGCCGGCACGCTCGCCCTGACGGTGCAGTTCCGCAATCCGCAGGTCGGTCTCTCGATCATCGCCTCTGCAACCGGCACGGTGTCCGGCGGCAGCCTCAATCCGGCCGTGACGCTTGCGGCCGGATTTGGCGACGGCGTGCTTCCCGCGCCGCCGCCGCTCTCCTTCTATCCGTTCAAGTTGGATGAGTTCATCACCGACCTGTCGGAGGCGGCGCCGGTTTACGCGCTGTCGACATTCGTCACCGGTGTAATCGATCCGAAGCTGCTGCAGCCCTACCCGCTGGCGCAGGCGGTGTTCGCGGCGCTCGGCTTGGCCGAGAGAGATCGGACGAGCGGCGTCTGGCGCATGCGCTCTCCGCTTGGCCTGTTCCAGCGTCCGCTCGATTGGCTCCTGTCCGACGCGGTGGTGGGAAAGGACGGCAGTCTCAACATCGCTAAGCTCGCCACGGTGCTGGAGGCGATCCCAGCTGCGTCGTCGAGTATCGGCGTCGCCGTCGCCCCGGTGACAAACGGCGTCGCGCTGAGCGGCCTGCCGTACGGCATCGAGGTCAGCTTCATCGCCGATACGGCGAACGATGTCTTCAGCATCGTGCCGGCGATCACGTCGCCGGTGTCGCTCGCCATCGCCAGCGCGCAGGTCGAAACGCTCAGTTTCGGGCTTAGCCTTGGGGCCGCGTTCACTCCCGGATTCACCGGCAGCTTCGCGGTGTCGGGGGGTGTAGAGGGCAAACGGCTTAAGCTCACAGCCGGTTACGCGGACGGCTTTTCGCTCGGCGTCGGGCTCGACGGCGACGGCGCGCCCACGCTGACCCTGGCGCCCTTCCCCGGCTGGCAGACCTTGATCAGCCAGGCGGCGCAGGTCGCCGTGCCGCAATTGGTCGCGGAGCTGACCGACAAGTTGCTGACGGCCCTCGGCAACACCAGCGCAGCCTCGTTCGCCACGAAGCTGCGCACCGTCGGCGGCGACCTCGATGCGCAATCGCTAGTGACGGCGCTCGTCAATGCGGCGACGATGGATCCGGCGAAGATCGCCGAGGCGGCGCTCGGATGGCTGCGCGATCGCCTGTCAAGCCACAATGTCGGCGCGACGGTCGACGCGGTCACCACCCTGCTCGACGGCGTGGTGGCTGGCGTTTCGGCGAAGGAAGGGCTGATCCTCTATCAGCCGAAGCTCTCTGACAAGCTGCCGCTCACGATCTCGCTCGGCAGCGACGGAGCCAATCTCGGCCTGTGGCTGGATCTCGCGCCGCCACAGATACCGCTCGTCCAGATTGCGGTGAGCCATTGCGGGGTGGGCGTGCCGCTGGCGAGCGCCGGCCTCGGAACGCCGGTGTTCACCCTCACCGCCAGCCTGATCGCCCCTGTCGAGGAAAGCCAGGGGCCGGCCCTGTCAATCACGTTCGACAGCTCCAAGGGCTTCGTGATGGGCGTCGATCCGCTCGGCGGCGGCGCGCCAAGCTCTCTCTACGTCGAACTGCTCCCGACGCCCTTCAACGCGACTGACGAACGGCAGATGGCCGAGAAGGCGGAGGCTTGGGCGCTGCAAGTCCTCATCAACGTTCTGCCGCGCTACATTTCGCTCGTCGTGCTCAACACCTCGACGGTTTCGAAGTGGCTCAATGATTACCTCTTCCCCGGCAACAAGGGCCCAACACCCGGACAGGTTCTCGTCGCCTCGCAATTGCTGACGCAGGATTCCAACAAGAAATACGCGCTCAACAGTTTCGCCAACTTGCAAAAACTGACGGTCGAGACGTTCTTCGCCCATTTCATTGAGACCTTGCTGCAAACCGAGATCCTGCTCGTCACTATCAACGAAACTGGAGGAATCTGGATTGGGCCGCAGCCCGGGTCCTCGGACGCCTATGGCATCCGCGTTCAGGCGCCAAATCTGGTGGTCAAGAAAGGCTCGGGATTCACGGTGCAGATCGGCGCCGACATCAAGCAGAAGTCCGCCGGCGAAGAACCGGAAGCGGGAAATTCGGGCCCCGGGGACCTTGCGGATTGGGATTGGATTTCCGAGACCGGGGGTCCCAGCGACGCCAAGCCGGGAATCGGCCTCTACATCCCTGTGACGGACCAGGTTCCTAGATTTGCCGACCTGCGGCTTCAGCTCGTCAACATCGGCGCCGATTTCGCCGGCTCCGCTGGCAAGCCGCTGGTCGACATGTCGCGCTTCACCATGCAGGCGGTCAGCCCGCGCGCGCTCATCGACTTCGACTTTTCGAACCTCCAAAGCCCGGTGACGGCATGGGGCGGGGCGATCACGCTCGATTCCATCGCGCTGTCGTTGGCGCCCAACACCGCTGTGCCGGGAGAGAAAGTCAATCCAGTCGCGCAGAACCTTCTCGGCTCCGGGTCGAGCGATTCGCCGGACAAGAACAATCCGTCCGCCAATCCGGGCTTCTCCGCCGCGGTCGCCTATGGCCGCTTCGACGGCAAGGGCGCCCTCGATGTCGAGTTGATCGGCGCCGACGGAAAGCCCGCCGCCCAGATATGGATTCCGGTCCAGCGCAGCTTCGGACCGCTGCACGCCAATCAGATCGGCGTCGGCTGGGAGAAAGAAAACTTCATCGCGAGCGTCCTGTTCGATGGCAATGTCGCGCTCGCTGGGCTTGAGGTCGATCTCGATCGGCTTGCGGTGGGCATTCCTGTCACCAACCCGGCGGACTATCGCGCGTACACGCTCGATCTGGCCGGCATCGATGTGACGTTCAACGGCGGCGGGGTCGAGCTCAGCGGCGGTCTCCTGAAGAATATCATCACCTTTGAAGGCAAGCAGGCCTTCAGTTACGACGGACAGGTCCTCGTCAAGGCCAGCGGATTCTCGCTGCTCGGACTAGGTTCCTACGCCGAACTCGCAACGAACGGGGGCACCGCCCTGTCGTTTTTCGGCTTCGTCAATCTCAATGCTCCGCTGGGCGGGCCGCCTGCGTTCTTCGTGACCGGTCTCGCCTTCGGATTCGCCTATAATCGCAACATTACGCTTCCGGACCCCGGCGAAATCCAGCAATTTCCGCTCGTTCAGGGCGCAATCTCGTCCTCGTATTTCGGGGGCGAGGGGGCCACGCCCGGTGATGCGCTCAAAAAGCTCTCTACGGTGGTTTATCCGGAGATCGGCCAGTATTGGCTCTGCGCCGGCCTGCATTTCCGGAGCTTCGAGCTTCTCGACACGTTCGCGCTCCTGTTCGTGAAGTTTGGCAAATCGTTCGAGATCGATCTCGTCGGCGTTATGAGCGCGACGCTGCCGCCGAAGGTGCCCAAGGCCGAAAGCCTCACCTATATCGAGCTTGGCATCTTGGTGTCGTTCAAGCCGGACGAGGGCGTGATCTCCGTCCAGGCGCAACTGACGCCGAATTCCTACCTGTTCGCTCCATTGTGCAAGCTGACCGGAGGCTTCGCCGCCTTCCTGTGGTACGATCCGCCACAGAGCGGGCAGCCGGGCCCCTCGCCCGGCGATTTCGTGGTGACGCTCGGCGGCTACCATCCCGCTTTCGTGAAGCCGGATTGGTATCCCAACGTCCCGCGCCTTGGGTTCAACTGGCCGCTCGGCCCGGTGAGCATCAGCGGCGGCGCCTATTTCGCGCTCACGCCCTCGGCCATCATGGCGGGCGGCTCTCTCGACGTGCTGTTCGAATCCGGTCCGTTGCGCGCCTGGCTCAATGCCGGCGCCGACATGCTGATCGAGTGGAAGCCGTTCTACTTCATCGTCGATATCGGGGTCGACGTTGGCGTCGAATTCCAGACCACGATTCTCGACGTGTCGCTGACGCTAAAAGTCGAACTTGGCGCGAACCTGCACCTGGAGGGGCCGCCGGTCGGCGGTTACGCCGACGTCCACTGGTACATCATCTCCTTCAGAATCCCGATCGGCTCGCAAAGCACCTCGCCGCCGATTCTCGATTGGGACAAGTTCGCGCAGAGCTTCTTGCCGCCGGGGAAGCAACCCGCTCCGAGGGCAGGCCTTCTTGCTGTGGCCGATGCGCCGCCAGCGGCGCCGCTAACGGCAAAGATCCCGCAAGGCCTGCTCGGGACCGACTCGGTGACGCAAGAGTGGATCGTCCAGAGCATTCCGTTCACGCTCGAAGTCGACACGGCGATCCCGGCCACATCGAGCCTGCTGCAAGGCTGGAAAGGTCCGGCCCTGCCGAACGGCCCGGCGATGGGCGTACAACCCTGCAATGCGAGCGCGGTGACGACCCCCCTAGAGCTCACGATTTACCCGGTGAATGCGAACGGCGGCGTCGACGAAACGCCGGTCGAACTCGACCCTGCGGCGTTCACGGTGACTGCCGTGATCAGCGCCGCGCCGATGGCGATGTGGTCGCAGGCGCCGTTCGATCCGGCAAATCCGCCGTCGGGCAAGGATTTGTTGCTGCAGGGGGCCGTGCGCGGCATCCAAATCGCTGCGGTCGCGGATGTCAACGTTCCCAAGGCGGGTATCGGGCCCATCAACCTGCTCAAGGCCTTCAGCTTCACCAGGCTTCCGCCGCTGAACCTACCGTTCTGGCAGGCGCCAAAGGTGACGCCGGCGCCGGCGATGGATCAATCCGGAGCGCTTGCCA
>Ga0209040_10002999_pt1 | contig 12996 bp, 8 predicted proteins | sample BogFormECP12_OM3_FD_188240 | JGI IMG/M metagenome (GOLD analysis project Ga0209040, IMG submission 188240) | Bog forest soil microbial communities from Calvert Island, British Columbia, Canada - ECP12_OM3 (SPAdes) (version 2) | ecosystem: Environmental > Aquatic > Freshwater > Wetlands > Bog ... | reverse complement strand
GCAGAAGGTGGCGAAGATCAAGGTGCGTTCGGTGGCCGGTCTGCTGGCTGCGACCATCGAAAGCATTCATATGGAAACAAGCGTCAGTTCGCTGTTTAACTAGCTATTAGCTGCTAGCCGCTAGCTTTAGCGGGTCAGTGGCTTAACAAGAATTGCGGCCCGGCAGAGATCGCAGGGCTCGCACAAACAAGGGAGCGGATAGAAGCAGCTCGAGGCCCCAAGCCGACAGCTAAAAGCTAGTAGCTGGAAGCTGCTTCACCGTGCCCGAAGGAAGAGGATCATGATTAGTCAGGAAGTCGTCGCTGCAACGCCCCGTTTGGGTAAGTTCAACAAGAATGCCGCCCGTCGCGTGCGCGTGAGGGGCAAAATTCCCGCCGTGGTTTATGGCGCGGCCGAGCCTGCAGTCGCCATCGAGGTCGATCCCAAGCAGATCCAGAAGATCCTGCACTCAGATGCTGGACACAACTCGATTTTCGATCTGCAGATCAACGGTTCGGCTGCAATAACCAAGGCCATGATCGTCGACTGGCAGTACGAGCCGATCAAGGGTACGCTGATGCATATCGACCTCAAGCGTATCGCGCTCGACAAGACCATGCGAGTCGAGGTACCGATTCAGCTTGTTGGTGTGTCGATTGGCGTTAAGACACAGGGCGGCATTCTGGATCAGGTGCTGCGCGAAGTGGAAATCGAGTGCCTGCCGGGTGATATTCCGAGCCACATCGATCTGGACGTTACGCAGATGTCGATTGGCGATGTGCTGCGCGTGGCTGACCTGCCGCACTCCGACAAACTCAAGTTTCTGACGGACGAAGACACAACCGTCGCGCACGTGGTTGCGATCAAGGAAGAGGTTGAGCCCACAGCCGATGCCGTGGCCGCTGTCGCGCCCGCCGAGCCAGAGGTCGTCAAAAAGGGCAAGACTGAGACTGCAGAGGCAGCCTCTGCCGAGAAGGGCGCGAAGAAATAACCTTTGGTGACTGCGAACGAGGCTCAGAATCGTGACGTGACCTCTCGCGGGGTGTTCCTGGTAGTTGGGCTCGGCAATCCGGGCATTCAGTATCAGTTCACACCCCACAACGCGGGCTTCCTTGCAGTGGACCGTATCGCCGATCAGAACCACGTGGCCGTGGCTAACCGCCGTTGCCGTGCGCTGACAGCGAAAGTTCAGATCGCCGGCCGTGAAGTGATCCTGGCTAAACCCGAGACCTTCATGAACCTCAGCGGTCTTTCCGTCGCAGCTTTGGTCGCTGAATTTCAGATCGACTCGGCTCGCGACCTGCTGGTTTTGTACGACGAACTTGATCTACCCCTGGGCGTTGTTCGCGTAAGAGAGCGCGGCAGCACCGCAGGGCATAACGGAGCACGATCGATCTCCGGGGCATTGCGCTCTGACGAGTGGGCGCGTATCCGGATCGGGGTGGGCTCGAACGGCGAGCCCGAAGAGGCATTCCGGCGCGGCAAGGATTACTTGCTGACTCCGCTGCGGAAAACAGATTTGGCCACGGTCGACGAGGTTCTCGACCGTGTGGCGCGAGTACTAGAAGTCGTCGTGGCGAAGGGAACCAGCGCCGCGATGAACGAGTTCAACCGTCGGGAAAACGGGCGTGAGCAAAACGGCCCGGCGGAGTAGATTAACGAAGTCCGGTAGAAATTGCCGTAAAGAAGTCCGGCAGAGTTTTTTGCCAAAATAACATTGTCCGGTCACGGTGACGATTTGCCGCTGCGGCCAGAGAAAAGAGAAGCAGAACATGGATCGTTTCTATGAAGTAATGTTTATCGTCCGTCCTGACATCGAGGACGCAGACTTGGACAAACTGATCGCCGGCTTTGAGCAGACGATCACCCATGGCGGCGGCACGCTCCGCTCTACTGAGAAGCTTGGTCGTCGCAAACTCGCCTACACGGTGCGTAAGTTCAACGACGGCCACTACGTGCTGCTCACCATCGACGCCGATGGCAAGCTGGTGCACGAACTTGAGCGCCGCCTGCGCGTCTCAGAGCCAGTGATCAAGTTCATCACCGTGCGCATGGACGAAGAGCAGAAGCGCATCGATAAAATCAAGGCCATCCGCGCCACGCGCAAGAAGCTGAGTGCACAGCCTGCCGCGGTTCCGGTGGCTGTTCCTGTTGAAGCCGCCGCCGCGGTCGAAGCTCCGGCCGAGATCGCTGAAGCGGTGGAAACCGCACCGGCCAACGCCTAGTCCCTGGTTGCAGTGATATTCACGAGAACAGGTATTTGCGCAGGCTAATTCCGAATCGCGCTTGGGTTGAAGACAGATTCGTTTCTAAGAGTTTTTTAAAAAAGTTCGAATATAAGGATAGGAAACACCATGGCTGACGAAACTACACTCCATCGCGCTCCCGAAGGCGGAGCGCCAACCTCATCGGGACCCCGCACCGGTGCTCCCCGTACTGGCGGTCCCGGTGGCCCGGGCGCCCGTAAATTCTTCCGGCGCAAGAAGGTTTGCAAGTTCTGCACCGAGAAGATCGACGCTATCCCATACCGTGACGTGCGTCTCTTGCAGGGCTTCGTGGCCGAGCGCGGCAAAATTGTTCCCCGCCGCCTCACCGGTGTGTGCACCACGCATCAGCGCCGTCTCACTCGCGCCATCAAGCAGGCCCGCAACATTGCCCTGCTGCCGTTTGCGGCGCGCTTCTAAAGATCTGGTCGTCATCCGGAGGGCAAAGAGGGAATGCTGCTCCGGAAGACCATTTGCAACTGTGCGCTGAGCCCTGTGCTCCGTGCCTGAATTGGAGATTCGCATGGAAGTCATTCTGAAAGAAGACGTCAATAACCTCGGGCATCGCGGCGACGTGGTGAAAGTGGCGGAAGGCTACGGCCGCAACTACCTGCTGCCAAAAAAGCTTGCTATGGAAGCAAACGCAGCGAACAAGGCCATTATCGAGCAAATGAAGGCATCTTCCGTCCGTCGCTCGGCCAAGGAAAAGATGGAAGCCGAAGCGCTCGTGGTTCACCTCAATGCCATCGCTCTGGTTTTCGAACGCAAGGTGGGCGAGCACGATCATCTCTTCGGCTCGGTCACTTCTGGCGATATAGCACACCAGCTCGAAGAGAAGGGCTTCAACATCGACCGCCGCAAGGTATATCTCGAAGAACCGCTCAAGCAACTCGGCGAGTTTCACGTCCCGGTCAGGCTGCACCGCGATGTGACAGCACACGTCGCAGTCACAGTCAAACCCGACTCGGCCTCCGCAGAGTAATCGAGTCAAAACCTCCGATCACAGCCGTCAAACATCAAGGCGCAGAGTGCCCGTGATTTCATCACGGGTTAATTCTGCGTCTTTGTGTTTCAAATCAAAACTACTTCAGGGTCTGCAGGCTTGGTTCCAGCCATGAGAAGAGGAAGTTGCTGATCTCAGGGAACGCCGATGCCAGCAGCCCGATGATCGGAACACCGAGCACTGAGATGAGCTTCTCGTAAAAACCGATGTCGAGCTTTCCCGGTTCAGTCGAGGTCGTGCGGCTAAGAATGCTGTCACGGTGCATCTGCGAAAAGACGACGACGACCGCGATCACGAACCCGGCGAAGATCAGGATCAGCATAATCATGATCGAGTGGTGGGGCCCGACCGGGTACACAGTGAGCGCTAGCAAAAGGAAGAAATAGCCGAAGGTGAAGGCGAGGATGTGGCTGCGGATATCCATCAGAACGTGCTGAATGGCGTAAATGTAGATCAGGCCCACAAATTCTTCGGCGTTCGCCCCGAGCGGATCTGCGTCGGCCGAGGCCTTCAGGACTTCTTCAATCTCCTTCGCCGGAACATCCAGGCTGGTTCCCAGCCGGTCCTTCTGCCGCTCCATGTTCGAGAGTATCTCCCCGATTACCGCGCTTGCGGCCCCGCATAACGCCACCTGAAACCTGGCGAATGCGCTCACACGGCTCTTGGGCTCAAGGTCAGTCATCAGGCCCTTGTATGCCTTGCGCGCGCGTCCGAAGGCCGGCTTCAGGCTGACCGGACATAACGTCTCCTTTTCGATGCGCTGCATCGACTCGTACGCGCGAAACAACGGCTTGAAGCGCACCGTCGGCGACAGATCGACGCTGAACCACATCCTTTGCCAGGAAAAACCCGAGGCCCGGCTGAAGGAAGCGCGCAGCGTAGTCCGTTCGAGGGGATTCAGCAAACCTTTATGAAGGCAGACCCACATCAGGATGACCCATCCGATCTCATGCAGCAGGAAGATCAGGATCGCGAAGCTGAAGATGCTGAGCCAAATTGCGTAAGCTCGAGTCTCGAAGGTCTCAAAACCTCGCGGGAAGAGCAGGTAGGCAGCTACAAGCAGCATCACGAGGGTAAAGGCCAGCAGCAAGGCTGGCAGCTTCGGGGTATTCCCGACGGGCGGACATCCGCTTTGCTTCCTCAGTCTGTTCAGCCGCATCTCTCGTGAGTTCTGGTTCTGCTGCAGGCTCGGATCCTGCGGCTGATTCTGCTTCCGGTCAGGAAGCACGTGCGTCAACTTCGAAGCCAGCATGCGCCAGGGGGAATAACAGGCCCGCAGGATGTCATTCACAGCGCAGCGGTGGATGGAGCGCAGCAGCTCAGGCGACCGGCTTCCCTCGTAACACGGAATCCGCGGCATCAAGCGGGAGGAAAAGATGAGCAGGGAGTGAATGTGCCGCGAGACGAGGCAGATGACAGCGATCGAAAGGAAGATGAAAGGCACAACCGGTGAAACGCCATTGAAGAGGTGCTCGCTACGATAGAGATAGAAGATCTTCGCCGTGAATTCGTCCGGCTTTATCCAGGCAAAGGCGAATTGCGCCATTGTGGTAAGCACGATCAGCAGCCACGCCCAGTAGCGCCGCTGTTCGTCCCAGAGGGCTCTGCGGACGAGCCACAGCGCGAAGAGAAGAAGGACGATCTGAAGAGACACCAGTCCGCCGTTGACCGGATCCTTGAAGAATCTCCCTGCAGGCAGATCGAGGATCAGCAGCCGCGCGATCCAGGAGAAGCTGAAGATGATCACCAGCACGATCCAGCCGCGCCGCTCGCTGTTGGTGCCCTGGATACCGAAGACGTACTCCGGCCAACGCTCGAGTCGGGCGAACGTGCAAAGGATCAGGCCGAAGAGCACAAAGAGGGCAAGCAGGCAGACAACAGCAAGTCGCGCCACCACGAGTTTCTGCGCAACCAAGCGATGGAAGGCAACCGGGCCAAGGCGAAAGCCGGCCGGCGACCAGCCGTCAAACATCGCGGGAGGAATCGACTCTTTTCCAGAGGCCGTCCCATCATCGATCCCAGGAATATCCGCCAGCGATGTTTTCCTCTGGATGCTGGACATTGGCGGATAGCGATCGAGCAGAGCGACCGGCCAGAACCCCCCTCGTCCAACGGCATTGAGCCACAGGGGGGGATGATTTCCTCCTCGGAATGGGTCGGTGTATTCGGCCAGCCAGAGAGGTGTGGGCTGTTGTTCTGCGGGTGAAGGCGAAGTCGCCTCTAGAAATGTTAACGGCGCCATTTCGAGGACTCGGGCAGCGTTATAGATCCCGGTGGCCTCGTAGGAAGAAAAGACGCGCTCAGGCAGATAGGTGCCGAAGGGGCCTGGATGGCCGCCATTCGCCCCGCCATCCCCGTTGTGCTGGCCGGAACCGTCGGCGTTATCGGGCAAATACATAAAGCGCCCTGTCCACGCGATATTGTCCGGAATAAGCGGATAGGTATTGGCCATCAGCATCCCGCGAAAGTCGCTTACGCCGGGAGACCGCTCGAACAGCAGGTCCGCGTTCAGCAGGACCACACGTACATCGGGCAAGTTGCGGCTGAAGTAGCGCGCGACAAAGATCACATCGAGAACGTCGCTGCCGTTTATAACGGCCACGCGAACATGTTCGCGGTCCATTGCGCGCGTCATGGCGGAGAGCACAGATTCCTCGGAGATTGGGCTCTGATTGTCCGAGAACGACGGGACGCTGTCCTCTTCTTCGTGACGATCCTCGAGGCTGAGGGTCAGGTCCTGCTGACTCGCATTGTCCGACGACTGCGGCTGCGAGGAACGATGGAAGATCGAGTTCTTCTCATACGCATTGCGCAGCTGGGAAATCTCACGCGGGTAGTGAAAGAGTAGTGGACGATTCGCTGTGTCCCCTGGAGCGTCCGGAGATGAGTGCAGAATCGAGGAAAGAAGGTTTCCGTACGCGGTCTCGTCCTCGGAGACGAACGCTACCTGGCTTCGAGGAATGTGTTCCCGCGACGCCAGATAGTTCAGCAGCATCTCCTGGATCGCGTCCGCGCTTTCATTCATGGAAATGAATTGGGCATCACTCAAACCGGGGAAGTTTCCGGATTTCTGGATGATCCAGCGGCTGGTCGAGACCGAACCGCTCACTACCTGCGCGGCCTTGAAGCAAGGCTTCGAGCTCTTATCCCCTTCGCGGCACTTGTTTGCCGTCAGCAGGCTGTCGAGTGCGGGAAGCGAAGCCGAGAAGGCCGGTCCGAGTATGCGCAATGGTACGTCCGGATGACTCTTGCCTGCGGTCCCAGTGCCCTGATTCCTGTCCGGCGGCTTTGGAAGCGCTTGATCTTTGCCTTGCTGCTTGCTCGACTTTTCCCTCGCTTCGGCTGCCGCCTCTCTGGCCTGCGCCTCGCTTCGCAGCTGAAATGTGTGCCAGCCCTGCATCGCGTAGAGGAATTGATTCTGGTGCAGTATGCCGCTGGTAGGTGACTCGCCTACGAGAAAGACGATCAGGAATTCTCCCCGGACGCTGCCTCCCTGATACCTGTTCCTGCGAAAAATAAGAATGCCCGGAGCACATTCACGATCGGCATCGAACATGTGGACGTTCGTACGGTCGATTGGATCCTGTGACGCCTGATAGGGCACCGGGTCCCAGGGAAGCCATTGGCTGACGTAGACCCAGCCTTGAGTGTTCTCCGAGGTGCTGTCCTGTAACGCCTGCTGGAGTACATCAATATAGCGATCGAAGCGCAGTGCGAGATGCGTGTGTACCGGGTCGGGGAGAAGGGCAATCATGGCTTCCATCGGCGGCCCCTGCTCTTTCGTCCCGGTTGTCTTTGCCGCGGCGGGCTTCCCGGTTTGATCCGGCTCGGGGAAATCCACGCCGAACTCTGCGAGCTTTTCGTGCATCTCGTACTTGGCAACAGAGCAGATGTCTTCCGGGTTGAAAAGCTGCTTACTGCCCTGAAGCTGGGGTACTTTGCGCGGCTTGGCTGCCGTCGACGTGCTCGTTCCTTTTTGCGATGGCTCGGCCTGGACTCCTCGACCGGCAGATGCGGTACCAGAGGGAATCGAACGCGGGGAAGCAACGACAGCGAGCAACACCAATGCAAAACCAGACATCAAGTAGTTCCGCAGCATGGAACTCTCCTGACTAAGCGGGATGCTGGGAGATTTTGGCGAGCAACATCAACGGCGCCAGTATTATCTGAATCTGTCGGCCAGCTGAAAATACGGACCGATGCTAGCGGAAGCGGGGCCCGCAAGCAAGCGGTGCTGACCCGCGATCAATTGCCGAATCGGCTCCCCTCAATCGGAGAGCCCGGTCGACACGGCACAGACTCCTACTCGGATGCCTTCGTCTGCTGGAGACGATACCCATCCCGGGTCCGGATGTGATACTTCTGCAGGTCCTTACCCACCAGCTTCACGGTGATCGTGCGCCACCCACGATTAGGGTTTGGTTGTGGATAGTAGCTGAGGGAGTAAAGGTGCGTGAGGTCATCTCGAATCGAGGCGAATGCTCTTGTTTCGTCTCTCCAGCTTTTTGCAAAGTAGGCCTTACCACCCGTGGCCTTGCTCATTCGCTCAAACACCGCGGTGGAGATCGGTTCCAACTGTGCTTCCTGTGTGCTGACCATGTAAATAATCGTTCCGGTAGACTGGGCCAACTCAGCAACGTCCTCCGGTGGAACCAAACTGGCATTATCTGGTCCGTTCGAGAAGACCACGATAACTTTTCGTCCGGTAATGCGCGCGGCATCTTTGACCGTCATCAGCAGGCAATTGTAGAGAGCGGCGTCGTCTCCCGCTACGGTACTGCGCACACCTTGCAGAACCTGTGTGCGATCGGTGGTCAGCGGCGCGGCGCGGGAAAGGTCGCGGCTGTATGAATAGAATGCCACCTTGCTGGCGCTTTGCAGGGAGCGGACGAAGCCGGCGATGGCATCCTGGGCGAACACGAAGCCCCGGTACATATAGTTGCTGGTATCGAAGAGAATGAAGACGTTGGCATCGGTGTACCGGGATCCTAGCGTCTGGGGCGGCGGATCGGCGGAAGCCTGGCTCCCAGCCTGGCCGGTGTTGTCCGCCGCGACTTCGCCCACCGACGAATTGGCGTCGGCCACGTTGCGGGCGGGTTCCATCCCTTCCTCAAAGGTCGCGATCTTCTCCGGAATTCGATCTTCGGTAACAACAAAATCCTGGGGGCGAAGGCCGGTGACGTAGTTTCCCTTCGCGTCGGTTACCGCTACATTGAGCTGCACCAGATTGACGTTCACCCGAATCTGCGCCGGATCGTCCTGGGCGGCAGTCCAGGCTCCGCTGCCCAAGAAGAGGCCGACTAATAGCCAGGAGCTGAGAAAATACCTCTTTGCCATAATCCTCCCGTGGACACAAATCTGCGCGCAGCTTAACGCTGAGCAGTCTCCACTCCCGCCTGCGAGGCGACTTTGCCCTGCAGAAAATCGTCGCCCGCCTCGTGCATAGCGCGCACCACCGCCGGCCAATCTTCGAAATCGCTGGCGAAGATCTTTGAAATCATCAGGCGCGTCAGCTGCGGAGACAGAACGTTCAACATCACCGGTGAAACGCTTTTCTCATCTGCCAGGCGAGCCCAGTACAAGTTACTGGAGTCCCAGGATTCCCCGAACAAGCGGCTGGCATAGCCTGAGAAGGCCGGGAACGGTTTTACATTTAACAGCTCACGGCCGTAGTTCTGCGCCAGTGCCGGGTGAGGAATGCCGAAGTCTTTCGAGATACGTTCCAGGCTGACCTCCGCGGAGTACTGACGGGAGAGCTTGTCCAGCGCCTCACCTGAAGGTCCCCAGGATGCGGCCTCTTGCGGGAATCGCTGGCGGAACTCCGCAGCCAGATAGAAGGTGTCTGCCGGCATGAGCCGGGCAAACTCCGTCTTTAGATCCTTCGACTGCAGGGCCTGCTCAAGTTGTTCCGACCTTTGCGGCGACATGCGATCGGAAAGGATAGAGAGGACCTTTTGCCGCAACTGCGGGTTGTCCACCGAAGCAGTCAGGAGCTCTTCTCCCGACCGTTGATAGAGGGCGACGGCGTGCATCTCGTGCGGGCTCACATTCCACCAGCGCGACACGGTTGCACCGGCCAGAACGTCCGGCACCAACTCCTGCCAGATCAGCGCCTGCACGTTCTCCGGCGAAATGAAGTCCTGCTCCGAGGCGGCCAGGACATAGGGCAGGTCCGCCAGCGACCCGACCAGATAAGCCCCTCCACCCGCCGGCGCACCCACCCCGAATAGAGTGGAGGCCTGCCAGAGATGTTCTTCGCCCTGAACCGTCTCTCCCGAGAAGTCATGTGAGCGTACGAAGAGCGGATTGATGTGGAGAATTTGAGATCCCGGAGGCTCATAGTAGGCATAGTTCAAGCCCACCAGCGTGTCCCTTAAGAACGGTGCAAGCTGGCCGCGGGCAGCCTCCAGTTTTGCAGGTGTATTTGGCTGTTCGATCACCTTTGCCAGATCTGTGCGCACCTGTAATTCCGCGTGCCGCTGGCTGAAAACGCCCGGCGCCCACTGATCTTTCTCGCCCTCCGTAAAGATGGGACGCGGCATTTCGAATTCCCGCAATTGCCCGGCCAGGGCGATCAGGCTCTTGCTTGCCGGGGCTCCGTGCTCCATGGCTTTCATCCCGTCGTTAAGCTCCCAGAGTGTCTCGAGAGGGGTGAGGCGTTGATCGTCTATGACCAAACGCATCTTGCCGGCTACTTCATTTCGAATTTTTTCGCCCTGTGGGCCCTTTTGCGTAGGACCGGCCAGCAGCTCGATGATTTCATCCTGCGAACGATTGGCCTTGCCAGTCGCTGTGAGCATAAGCTCGCCCAAGGACTTGTAGCCCACATCGAACAGTTGTGCCGGTGAGCTGACCTTGTCAAATGGATCGATGATTCTCTGCCAGGATGAATCGAGCTGGTCCTTCGGAATCTCGCCCTGACGGGCCAGGATTTGCCAAAGTCCGAGATTAGCTTGATAAATCCCCAAGGCGTTTCCACGCAATTGCTGGTTGGAGATTCGATCAAGGGCGCCAGCGACGTTAATAAACCGGGTGATAGAGGCGTCGGTCAGTTCGGGGAACTCAGAAAAGATCGGATACCAGCTGCTGAAATCCGCGTACGTGTGCGCCATCAGAAGCATTGTCTCGGGGGACAAGCTTCTCTGCGGAGGCCGCTTGCCGTCCAGTTCGCTCAAAGTGAGATATATCTGGACCGGGCCGTTATCCGTGTCGAGGCGGGAAAAGGAAACCATGGCTTCCAGCACCTGCTCGGGATGATTCATGCGCCGCGCGTGCTTGCCCGAGATCTGCTTCCAGGCATCGGGGTTTCCGGGGATGCGCGGCTCGCCATTGGGCAGCCATTGCTGGCGGGTGAAGAGAACCAGGAGATTCGGAGCCTTGCGAAACGATGCTGCTGCCGCAGAGGCTTTCGGGTCCGGCTCACGAAATGCTTCGTAAAGATACCTGAGCCGCGACCCCTGGGTGAAGTGGGCCTGCTGCGTCTGGCTTACGCGGGCGAGAGTATCAAAATATACGGCCAGCCAACCCCGGTCTTGCGACACCAGGTGCGTGACGAATTCTCCAGGCGATTCCGGGCTGGCTCCCACCAGGTCTTTCCAGGCCGACTCAGCGGCAGGGCCTCCGGGCACGAGCACTTTTCGCGAACGAATACAGATCTGTGTTCCGTAGAAATCCAGGACGCCGGCGTAGGGGAGCAGATTCCATAGCCCCACGGACCGTTCTAAGACACTTCTGGTTTCGGGATCCATTCGGGAAAATGCCCAATAAAGACGGGCGACGTGCGGATCACGCAGAAATGTATCGAGTAAATCCGGATTGCCCTGCTTTCTCGCCCTGTTCATGTTCGTCCAATCGCTCGCCCCAAAGAGCGCCGGAACTGCGGAGGGCACGTAGGGGTAGCTGAATGGTGTGTTGTTGATCAGGGCTTGCTCGAGTCGCGTCAGCGGAAATCCCGAGTCAATCGTCAGAAATGCGCTCTCCGGGTCTAAGGCGGCCAGCGAAGCGTCTTTCTGTCCGCATCCATTGCGGAGATGGTAGCCCAGCACCTGAAGCAAGGGTGCGGCGTCCTCACAGCGGGTAACGCGAATCTCGTTGCCTGGGCCAGCCAGAGCCTGCAGTTGCCTCGCCTGGTTAACGTACCGCTCTAACAGGAGCAAATACTCAGTTCTCTGCCCCACCTGATACCCCAGGACTTCTACGTTGCGGGCCAGCGCCGGCAGTACATTTTCCGGAGAGATCTTTTGACTGATCCCGGCCATCCGCAGGAAAGATCGTAGAGGCCCAGGGATGATGACTTGATTTTGCTGCGAGGAGGCCAGTCCTGTGGACTGTGCCGCCGATGAGGACGAGGAAAGATCGGGTGGGTCCTGGCCGCGCGCCGGGACAGAGGAGCAAAACAGGCACAAGGAGACTACTGCGAAGAGAGATGGTTTACTCAGAGGAAATCTCATGGCCGGACGCCTCTTCAGAAACTTCGAACTCTGCGGTCACCGCGCCAATACCGCTCGCTCTATCCTGTGGAAGTCGGCCGGCGCAAGTAGATCCTGAGTTGCTCAGGCCCGAATTTTAGTCACAACCTAGACCAGGTTGCACCACAGTTCTGCGAATTGCTGGTTTTTTTTCGGCACACGGGCAGCCACCACGTTATACCACCATTTGCAGCAATCTAATACGCTTCCTTTCGCCGCAGAACGATTCGTTGAAGTCTTGGGTTTTGCCGGATCAACATTCAGGCGTTATTCAGCCATGAGAATGCGGTCGCCTCCTGCACCGGCTGCTCATAAGGGACTCTTTTCCAGCAGATAGTTGTGGAGGATGAGCGCATCAATATTGGTGGAAAGAAAACACTCGATGGCGTCGGTGGGCGTCTCAACGATCGGGCGGCCGGCCACGTTGAATGAGGTATTCAGGATGACTGGAACGCCGGTCAGGGCGTCGAAGGCGGCGATGAGTTGATAGAAGAGAGGATTGCCCGATGCGCTGACGGTTTGTACGCGGGCAGTTCCGTCCACGTGGGTGACAGAGGAGATGACGGCTCGCTGATGGGGAAGGACATCGACCACCCGCAGCATGAACGGGCTCGGCTGGTGGAGCTCGAAATATTCGGAGACGCGCTCCTCCAGAACGGCGGGTGCGTACGGTCGGAAAGGCTCGCGGTGTTTGACGCGTTCGTTCAGGTGGTCCTTCATCTCCGGCCTGCGGCAGTCGGCGAGGATGCTGCGGTATCCCAGCGACCGCGGACCATACTCGGAGCCGCCCTGGAACCAGCCGACAATCCGGCCGTCGGCAATAAGAGCGGCGGCGCGGGTTGCGGGGTCGGCGAGGCGGGTGCACTGCAGGCCCGCGTCCTCAATTGCAGCAAGCACTTCCGCGTCCGTATACCGCGGCCCAAGCCCGTCGCTCTCCCCGACGGCGCGCGCGGGACGGTCCAGCAGCATGCGCTCGGCAAACAGGGCGCAGCCGAGCGCCTGTCCGAGATCGCCGGCGTTGGGCATGATGTAGATCTCGCGGAAGCGGGACGCGCGGAAGATGCGCTCGTTGGTGACACTGTTCAAGGCAATGCCGCCGGCAAGGCACAACCGTTCCGAGGGAGCCTCGCGCTCAAGCGCATGGAGCGCATTGTGCATGATGTCGTCCAGCAGAAGCTGGGCTGCCTGGGCAACATCCTCGTGATGCGGCAGGATCGGCATTCCCGGCAAGCGCGGAAAGATGCCGTGCTCCCGCAAAGTGGCTTTCACGTTGGCGTCATCA
>Ga0209040_10002998_pt1 | contig 12997 bp, 7 predicted proteins | sample BogFormECP12_OM3_FD_188240 | JGI IMG/M metagenome (GOLD analysis project Ga0209040, IMG submission 188240) | Bog forest soil microbial communities from Calvert Island, British Columbia, Canada - ECP12_OM3 (SPAdes) (version 2) | ecosystem: Environmental > Aquatic > Freshwater > Wetlands > Bog ... | reverse complement strand
CTAACTGAAAAGTCTCAATGAGTACCTTTGACTCAACCAAGATCGCCTTGCCCCAGATTCTCGATGAAATTGTCGCGGGGAAAGTCCAGCTACCCGATTTCCAGCGAGGCTGGGTATGGGATGATGAGCATGTTCGGTCGCTTTTGGTTTCGGTGGCCCGCTCATTTCCCGTAGGCGCGGTCATGTTGCTTGAAACCGGGGGAGAAGCTCGCTTTCAAACCCGGCCAATAGAGAACATCGATTTTCCGTTGAATACCCCGGAGCCGGAGCGCCTGATTCTTGATGGGCAACAGCGTCTCACAACGCTGACCCAAGTCCTGAAGCTCTTGGGCCCCGTCAAGACGTTTGACGACAAACGAAACGAAATTGAGCGCTTCTACTACATTGACATTGAGGCTGCGCTTTCGAGCGAGACACTTGACGACGTTTTCTTTGCAGTGCCGCCCGACAAAAAGCTTAAAACTGACTTCGACCGCGTCGTAACACTTGACCTTTCGACGCTCCAGCTCGAATGCGTGCAAATGCGCTTTCCTTGCAATCAAATATTAAATTCCGATAAATGGGAAGCAGGTCTGCAGGAATTTGCTCCAGATAAATTTCGACTATACATGGATTTCCGTAAGAAAATTCTGAATGCTTTTCGCTCTTATCAATTACCAGTAGTTGCTCTAGGCAAGGCAACCAACAAGGAAGCTGTTTACCTAGTTTTTGAGAAAGTAAATACTGGAGGAGTTGCCCTTTCTGTTTTCGAATTAATGACCGCTTCTTTTGCGGCGGAGAACTTTAATTTGCGCGACGACTGGTACGGTAGCAGGAAAAGAGGTGTGGAGGGTGGGGAAAGATGGCTATATTCTGATGACAATCTTACCTCCATTGAACCAAGGGACTTTTTGCAGGCAATTGCTCTGCTGCACACCTACGAGGCTCGTAAGGCGGACATTGCCGCTGGCAAGACGGGAAAGTCTGTGTCCGCGGTCAGCGCCAAGCAAGCGGCGATACTGAACTTAAAGCTTTCAACTTATCTGCACTGGGCAGAACGGGTTGAAGCAGGCTTTAAGACTGCCGCTAAGTTCTTGCGCAAGGAGCTGGTTCTTACTACCCGTGACCTGCCCTACCAAACCCAGACAGTACCGCTTGCCGCGGTGCTGACGCATGTGCAGGAACGATGGCTGGAGCCGAAAATCTACGAGAAACTTAGCCGCTGGTACTGGTGCGGCGTGTTTGGGGAACTTTATGGCGGCGCAGTGGAAACTCGGATCGCCAACGACGTTGAGGAAATCCTCGCCTGGATAGAAGGGGGCGGCGAGCCTCGCACAGTAACCGAGGCCAACTTCCAGCCCGGCCGGCTTAACACCCTTCGATCGCGACTTTCCGCCGCCTACAAGGGGTTGCATGTTCTGATTCAGCGTGAGGGGTCCAAGGACTTCTTTTGGAAGGCGAGTATTCGTGATCTAGAGGCTGAGGAAGTAGCGATCGACGTCCATCATATATTTCCAAAGCAATGGTGCGAGGAGCGGAAGATCGTTGCTGCTGAATTCGACAGCATTATTGACAAGACCCCTATTTCATACAAGGCCAACCGCATGATAGGAGGTAACGCGCCATCATATTATTTACGCGCCTTGCAAAATCATAAGCAAGTTGGCTTGGACGATGCGGACATGGACGGGCTTGTACGCAGCCACCGGGTAAATCCCCAAACACTAAGGAGCGACGATTTCGACGCGTTTTACGAAGACCGCGGCCGGGAACTCTGCACGATCATCGAGCGAGCTATGGGCAAGAAAATCGACACGGCGGGGGTAAGGTTTATGTTTAAAGCACCGATGGCAGCCTGAAGAGGCAGAAACCGAGCTGGCCGCCAGCGCTTACCGCAAATTCCCGGTGTGCCCCAGCGAGTAGCGCCCCGGCTGCGGCCACACCGTGAGGCCGTGCGGCATGCCGCCGACGGGAATCGTCTTCACCGAGCCGTCGTCGGTGTTGAAGGCGTAGATGACGCCGTCGTAGCGGCCTGAGAGCCATAGCCATTTGCCGTCGGCGCTCAGGTTTCCCATGTCGGGGCTGCCGCCGCCCGGGACTGCCCAGTTGGCGAGGACCTTGCCGCTCATGAAGTCGAGCGCCGTGACGCTGCCCTCGCCTTTCTTGACGCCGGCGATGTTGTGGGTGCCGCGGTTGGTGACATAAAGCTTCGTTCCGTCCCGGCTGGGATAGAGCCCGTGCGCGCCGACGCCGGTTTTGATGAAGCCGATTTGCTTGAACGAGTCCCCCGCGACGAGGACGACGCCGTCCTTCAAGAGGTCGGCGACGAAAAACACCGAACCGTCCGGCGAGATGCGGATGTCCTGCGGCATGCCGCCGGGCGATAGCGGCAGGATACCTTCCAGCGTATGATGCACGAGGTCGATCTTCGCGAGCGCGTTGTCGTACTCGCAGGTGAAGATGGCGTAAGAGCCGTCGGCGGCGAAATCGGCGTGGTTGACGCCCGGGCACTTCGGCGTCGCGATATAGCCCTGCAGCGCCATCGTCTTCGGGTCGCGGAATTCGAGCCGGCGCATCGCCTCGGCGACCAGGATCGCCGACTTGCCGTCCGGCGTGAAATACATGTTGTAGGAATCGGGAACGTCGATCGCCGCGCCAAGCTTGCCGGTCTTGGGGTCGATCGGCATGACGTCGGCGTGCCCGCCGCGGTAGCTGATGTCGCCCGAAACCCAAAGGGTCTGCAAATCCCAGGACGGCACGATGTGCTGCGGGCTCGGGATGGCGGCGAGTCTCTCGATGACGGCGAAGGTTTCGGGGTCGATGACGTCCACCTTGCCGGTGGTTAGATTCGGCGAATAGACGCGGCTCAAATGTCCTGCGATGGCCGGGCTGAACATGCCGGCCCCCGTCCCCGCATAGACGTTCTTGGGATCGACCGGCGCCGGCATCGACAGGTTGGCCGGCGGCAAGGCGATCGGCTTCTCGGGCCCAAGCTGATAGGCGGCGAGCGAAATGAAATCGCTCTCGGTCCGGCCCTCCTCGCCAACGCTGCGGCAAAGGGCGGCGCAGACGGCGGCGTCCGTGCAGGCGGTCGGGATGGTGAACGACTGCGCGGTCTCGAGGCCGGAGTCCGCTCCGAGGACAACCGTCAGGGACAAGGCGGACGCGCCGACGAACCCGCGTGCTCTCATGTCTCGAGCTCCGCCATTCCTCCACCCGAAGGCGTCCTTCATACAAGATGAAGGAACAGGGATGACTGATTGATGAACGGACCCCATATCTCGCCTCAAAGCGCCAGCGCCAACCGCTTGGCCCACGATAGCGCTCTCCTTCCGCATCGCCTATTCTCGGTCAATGACTCAAGCCTCCCGTCCGGTCGGACCCGGCGACCATGTGTTCCTGGTTGACGGCTCCTCCTTCGTCTTTCGCGCCTACTACCAGTCTATCCGCCAGGACCAGAAGTACAACTATCGATCCGACCGGCTGCCGATCGGGGCGATCAGGCTGTTTTCAACGAAGCTTTTGCAGTTCATCCGCGAGGGAGCGGCGGGGATCGAGCCGACCCACCTCGCCATCATCTTCGACAAGACCGAGAACTCCTTCCGCCGCGACATTTACCCGGCCTACAAGAGCCAGCGCAAGGACCCGCCGGAGGATCTCGTCCCCCAGTTCCCGCTTCTGCGCGCGACCGTCCGGGCCTTCGGCATGGTCCCAATCGAGCAGGGGCGGTACGAGGCGGACGACCTCATCGCGACCTACGCGGTCCAGGCGCGCGAGAAGGGGGCCGACGTGCTTATCGTCTCGGCCGACAAGGACCTCATGCAGCTCGTCGGTCCGGGCGTCTCGATGTACGACCCGGCCTCGGGGGAGCGTGAGGAACGGAAGATCGGCGTCGCGGAGGTGATGGAGTATTTCGGCGCCGGGCCGGACAAGGTCGTGGACATCCAGGCGCTCGCCGGCGACTCAACCGACAACGTGCCGGGCGCGCCCGGCATCGGGGTCAAGACCGCGGCGGAGCTCATCAACGCCTACGGCGACCTCGAAAGCTTGCTCGCACGCGCTGGCGAGATCAAGCAGCCGAAGCGGCGCGAGGCGCTGAGCCTGCCCGACAACGTCGAGCGCATCCGCGTCTCGAAAAAGCTTGTCACGCTCGACCGCAACGTGCCGGTCGAGACGTCGCTCGACGACCTCGCCGTTCCGGCGCTCGACGGCAAGGAGGCCATCGCCTTCTTCAAGGCGATGGAGCTGAACGCCATCACCCGCCGCGTCGCCGAGATCTGCGGGGTCGACGCGGCCGCGATCGAGCCCGACCCGCGCTTCGTCGGACCCGCCGGCTGGCAGGGCCGCGCTGGCGAAGAGGCGCTCGCCCGCGAGCAGGAGGCGGCGGCGCGCGCGGCGCCGGCGGCGGATGAGGCGAAGGGGCTGGCGACGCCGGCCGATCTCGCGGCCGCCCGGGCGCGCGAGGCGAAGGCGCCGTTTGACTGGTCCGCGTACAAGACGATCCAGAGCCTCGAGGAGCTGCGCGCGTTCGCCGCCCGCGGGCATGAATTGGGCCAGGTCGCGATCGCCGTGCAGGCGTCTTCGACCGATTCGCTGCAAGCCGACCTCATCGGAATTGGCCTTGCGGTCAAGCCGGGCGAGGCGGTGTACGTGCCGATCGGCCATCGCTCCGGCCCAGACGACCTTTTCGAGGGCGCGGGGCTTCTGCCAGGGCAGATCGGAGAGGAGGAGGCGGTCGCGCTCCTAAAGCCGCTGCTCGAAGCGCCGGGCGTCCTCAAGATCGGCCAGGATGTGAAATTCGACGTCCAGGTCCTCGCCCAGCGCGGCGTCAACGTCGCGCCGGTCGACGACGCGATGCTGATGTCCTATGCGCTGGACGCGGGGGCGACCGGCGACAGCCACGACGCGACGACCCTCTCGCTGCGCCATCTCGGCCACAACCCGATGGCGCTCGCCGAAGTCGCCGGATCGGGCCGCAGCTTCGTCGGCTTCGCGCGCGCGCCGTTAGACAAAGCGACGCAATTCGCCGCCGAAGACGCCGACATCTCCTTGCGGCTGTGGCCGCTGCTCAAGCCGCGCCTCGCCGCGGAGGGTCAGACGACCGTTTACGAGACGCTGGAGCGGCCCCTCATTTCCGTGCTCGCCCGCATGGAGCGCCATGGCGTTGCGGTTGACCGGGATATGCTGTCACGGCTCGCCGGCGACTTCGCCCAGAGCATGGGCCGGCTCGAGGACGACATCGCGAACATGGTCGGCGCGCCGTTCAACCCCGGTTCGCCGAAGCAGCTCGGCGACATCTTGTTCGGCCAGATGGGGCTACCGGGCGGCAAGAAGACCGCGACCGGCGCCTGGTCGACCACCGCCAGCGTGCTAGAGGACCTCGCCGCCGAGGGCCACCAGCTCCCGGCGCGGGTCCTCGAATGGCGGCAGCTCTCGAAGCTGAAATCGACCTACGCCGACGCCCTGCCCAGCTTCGTCAATCGCACGACGGGGCGCGTCCACACGTCCTACGCGCTTGCATCTACGACGACGGGACGCCTGTCGTCGGCCGAGCCCAATCTCCAGAACATTCCGATCCGCACCGAGGAAGGGCGCAAGATTCGCCGCGCCTTCGTCGCGCCCGCGGGACACAAGCTCATCTCGGCCGATTACAGCCAGATCGAGCTCCGATTGCTCGCGCATATCGCCGACATTCCGGCGCTGAAAAAAGCTTTCGCAGAGGGCCTCGACATTCACGCCATGACGGCCTCTGAAATGTTCGGCGTGCCCATCGCAGGCATGCCGGCCGAGATCCGTCGCCGGGCCAAGGCGATCAATTTCGGCATCATCTACGGCATCTCGGCCTTCGGACTCGCCAACCAGCTCGGCATCGGGCGCGAGGAGGCCGGCGCCTACATCAAGAAATATTTCGAGCGCTTCCCCGGCATTCGCGACTACATGGATTCCATGCGTCAGAGCGCGCGCGCCAACGGGTTTGTGAAGACCGTCCTCGGCCGCAAGTGCCATTACCCGCGCATCAACTCATCGAACGTTTCGGAACGCGCCTTCAACGAGCGCGCGGCGATCAACGCGCCGATCCAGGGCTCGGCGGCCGACATCATCCGCCGCGCCATGACGCGCATGGACGCAGCGCTTACCCGCGCGGGTTTGAGCGCCCGGATGCTGCTCCAGGTGCACGACGAGCTCGTGTTCGAGGCGCCGGACGAGGAGGTCGAGGCGGCGATCCCTCTCATCAAGAAGGTGATGACGGACGCGCCCGAGCCGGCGGTGAAGCTGCACGTGCCGCTCCAGGTGGACGCGCATGCGGCGCAGAACTGGGACGAGGCGCATTAAGCTTTGATGATCGCTCCGCAGCGTAGAGTGGCAGAGTCTTCCCGGGCACGGAGATGGGATCCGCACGGCTGCCAAGCCCTGTCCTGCGCGTAAGGCGAGCCCGACCCGTTGTGCTACACTTCCCGGCAAGTTTGGGGACGCGCGCAAGCCTTCAGAGAGCTGTCGTTGTCCGAACCGGACAAAGGCGCCAAGAGGGAGACAACGCTCACGAACCTCCGCCTCCGAAGCCACGTGCGGACTCGACGATTTCCAGCCAGCGTGCCCCAGGCAACCAGTTTCCTGGGATAATGCGCCCCTTGTTCGTCTTCGAATGTCGCCATTTCCATATTTTTTTTCTGCCTCGCCAAGGGTCGCTTTAAGCAGGGCGGCCTCGCCCCCCTCGTGCCCAACCTGGATGTCGTTCCCAGGCTCGCGGCACTTGTCCCGCATCTCTGTGAACCTTAGTTTTCCATCCCAGTTGAGGATACCCTCGCCGTCGCCATCTGGGTATCTTTCGACTGCACAGCGGAGGCGATCTGTCACATAGGGGTGACAACCAATAAGTTCAGCCAAACCCAGGATGTCTTTCCACGTGAGTACAACATCTGCATCGATGGCAGTCGCCGGAAGAGACGGCAAGATGGCCACGTGGCGGTAAGCACGTAACGACGGCCGATTGAGGAAAAGGTGACGCACCTGGCAGCGTTGGGAGCGTAGTTGTTCATTGAGGTCGGTGGTATTGACGCCATTGAAGAACTTGCCCTCGAACACCACCAGCTCCGGGCCTGCGACAATCACGACATCGGGAGGGTCTTTCTTCGGCTCGTCCTCTTCACTCGGCTCGATGTTCGGCGCTTCGCGCGAGGGCTCGGCTGACGCCCCTTCGCCCCCACGCCAGACGGGAACATCCAGCGGCAGACCTGCAAAATCCAAGTCGCGCGCGATGTGAAACTCGGTGATCACCTCCACCTCTTGAAAGTCATACTTTGTGCCGACCTTCTGCCCTCGGTCGCCATCCCGGTTGCGTTCCGTGATTGCTTTCTTCTCGACAAGGTCGATAAAATGCCGGACGCCCTCCAGGTTGTTATGGAAGAGCAATAGAGGTAGCAGCGTAGCGGTAAAATAGCGCTCGGACCGGACGAGGTCGTCAAACCGCCGAACATTGCTCTCTTCCATTTAAACCTCCCAGCATTCGCCATCCTGACGTCCACAGTTGTCCACGAAGGAATGCTCCCGGGGGGGGGGCCAATACCCGCCGCAGCCGACCATCAGGAAACGCTGCGTCCAGCCGTCAAGCGGCAACCGCACCTCGAAGCGCACGTCGGAGGCGATGTATCCGGTGACCTTGCAATATCCTGCTCTTCCATCCGCGGAACGCACCTCCTCCGCTGCGTCAATTCTTGCCGGCGCGCCCTCAAGGCCGGTCCACTCAATCTTGGCAAGTTCGCCGCAAGCGGAGACGGGCTTCACCACTGAAAGCGTGGTCGCGTCCGCAGCGGCTGACCAGTGGAACTGGAGGCATAGCAGCAAGAATAATGGCCGCAACAGCGCAATGATTGAGTTCATGGTGCTTTTCATCGAGCGGCTTCCTCGTTTGTGTCTGCTCTGCGCGAGGCGCGCGCCGCGCATGACTTCCGATCGGCGTCTTCGTTCGGGACGCCCGTTTGGCGGTGCTACAGTGGACAGCCTCCTCCGCGGTCCCTCTCCTTCAATTTCGCCTCGCTTGGTATGGCAGTCAAATACCATTCGCAGCGTTCATCGTAACAGCGTGTTATGGTGAGCCTCAGCGCTGACGGCGATTGCGCCGTACTGGGTGCTCCACGTCACGGTCGCGAGCACGCTTTCGGAAATTGAGTTCTTATGCTGACTTTATGGCAGATCGAGGTCATCCGTCATGCTGACCGGGACGATCGCGGGAGCCGCGCGGCTCCTGAACGTCGCGGCGCCCGGGCTCAGCCGCCTCATGAAGCACACGGAGGATTCGCTGGGCGCGAAGCTCTTTTCTCGGCAGCGAGGACGTTTCGTTCCGGCGCCGGAGGCGAGGGCCATTTTCGCACAAATCAACGAGGTTCATCGCAACCTTCGAAAACCTTCAATTCGCAATTGGTGCGCTCGAGCGCGGCAAGGGCGCGGAGTTCAGCCACTATCCCGATCTCTTGATCGATCTCGACATTCTCAAGATTGAGGATGCCATCGACTTTCTCCTGTTGGGGCGCGGCGAAGTGGTGGCGATGACCTCCCGTCTGGAGCATCCCGCGCTGACTTTCAAACCGCTAGCGCGGGGACAGCCTTTTCTGCGTCGTCGCCGATGAACATCCGTTGGCGGCTCGGAAATCCGTGTCCGCGGAAGAGATTGCAGCTTATCCATTGATCGGAGTCGAGCCGCGCGACCCGTTCGGCCGAATAATCACAAACCATTTCGAGCGCGCCAAGGTTCAGTATCGAGTGCCGATCAAGGCCCGCTTCGGAGCCACGGTCTGCGCGTTCGTGCGGCGGAACCTCGGGATCGCAGTGATCGACGGATTTACGCTCGCAGACCGAGCCGCCATCGGCTTGCAAGTCATTCCCATCGAAGAAGATACGACGTTCCAAACCTATGTCGCATTCCGGAACGATACGACCCTTTCAAGTGTCGCGGAGTTCTTCATCGTCGCGCTCCGCAATAGACTGAAACGAACGCATGACGCGATGGCGGCGCATCGACTGCTGCCGCACGCGAGGAGGGAACTGCGTCCTTCGCCGACGTCTCGAGCGTAACATTTTGTGTGCCCGCGCGAAGATCGTATCCGCCCAAGGCCAACGGATGAAACCGAGAATGTCCCGCGGTTCGCGAGGCGCAGCGCCCCTCCCGCCTTGCTTAAACGAACTTGTTCGTACATTATTCTGCCCGCTGCTGCAGCGGCGCCAAACCACAGGCGGCGGGTCGATCAGGCGAACGTCGCGAGAGAGAGGAAAGGCTCATGTGCCCTCCGGGTTGTCTCCACTCTATTTGCAATCAAGCGAGCCGAAGGGGCGTGCTCAAGGGAGGTTTCGCGCTCGCCGCGGGGGCCGCCACGATCGCGGCTTCTCCCTTCCTGGCGCAGCCGGCCACGGCGGCGGGCCAGCCGAAGACCTTCACGGACGTCCTCGACCTGACCCATCCGCTGTTTGAAGGCTTCCCGACGTTCGGCGGCGACAAATGGTTCACCAAGGAGCCGTTCCTGACCTACGCCAAAGACAAGCTCAACATCAACAAATGGACCTTGATGGAGCATACCGGGACCCACATGGACGCCCCGCTTCATTTCTCCGCCGACGGGATGAGCGTCGATCTGATTCCCGTCAGCGATCTCGTCGTTCCGCTGGCGATCATCGACATCAGCAGCCGCGCGCAGGACAATCCCGACGCGGCCGTCACCCCAGACGACGTCAAGGCCTGGGAAGCGAAGAACGGGCCGCTGCCCGAGGGATGCTGCGTCGCGATGAATTCCGGGTGGGGCAAGCTCCTGATGACGCCGAAGTTCGCCGGCCGCGACGACGCCGGCAAGAACCACACGCCCGGGTTTCACGGCGAGACCGCACATCTGCTGATGACCGAGCGAAAGGTGAAGGGTCTCGGCGTCGATACGCTTTCACTCGACACCGGCCTGAACACCGGCCCCTTCCCCGTGCACTATTCCTGGCTGCCGAGCGGACGGTGGGGAGTCGAGTGCCTCGCCAATCTCGACACCGTGCCCGCGAAGGGCGCCTGGCTGGTGCTGGGAGGTCCCAGGGTCAAGGGCGCCACGGGCGGCCCGAGCCGCGTCCTGGCGCTCGTCTGAGGCGAAAGCGCCCTCGTGAAAAGGCGTTGCGGGGCGCGGCGCACGGGCGGCGCTTTCGAAATTCACTCCCTGCGCACGAGGCGGCCTATCGCCTCGACCGCCATCCTCTTGTGCTTGTCGCGCCGCTCCGGGCTGGAAAGATCGACATCGAAAATTTTGCCAAAGGTATATTTGTTCGAGACCCGGAAGAAACAAAGCGCGCTGATCGCCATGTGAATATCGATCGCGTCGAGGTCGTCGCGAAAAACGCCTGCAGCCTGCCCTCGGCTGAGAATGTTCTGGATGACTTCTATGATGCGATGATTGATATTTCGAATCTCGTCGGACTTTGTCAGATGCTCCCCTCGATGGACGTTCTCGATCGCCACGAGGCGGACAAAGGCTTCGTTGGCGTCGTCATTCTCAAACGTCTGCTCGACGAGATCCCGCAGAGCTTCCTCGGGATCTAGCGCTTCCAACGCCAAAAGAGCCTCGATCGCTCTGACTGAAGAATATGCGTTCTCGAGAACTGCGGTGAAAACGCCTTCCTTGTCGCCGAAGTAATAGTAGATCATCCGCTTCGACGTGCGCATGCGCTCCGCTATCGCGTCCACGCGAGCCCCGCTCAGCCCATGCGTCGCAAATTCGTCGGCGGCGACCTCGAGGATGTCGGCCTTGGTTCGGGCCGGATCCTTGGCTCTCGAGCCCTCGTTGGCCTGACGATGCCGTGTGCTCTCTTTGGCGTCCATTGTGTCGACGGCTTGATGATCCGGGCTGTCGCGCGAGCCGGACGCCGATTCCTGTCCCGCCACGGCCGGCAAATTGCAGCGGGGACACTAAGATGCGCTTCAATATGGCGCAAGGCTGTCCGCCGCGCCGCGCCCGACGACCGCCGTCTCCGGAGGGGCGGTTTCGCGCGGCGCCCGCGAAAGATCCCGCTGGCTTTAGGCCAGGCGGGCGCTGTTCACCTCCCCTTGGCCTTGAGCGCGGCATCGAGGCGCGGGTAGACTCGGCGGGCGTTGCCTTCGTAGATCTTGCGGCGCTCCTCGGAGGTGAGATCCGCCGCCTCGACGTAGCGCTTCGTATCGTCGTAATTGTGCCCGGTCTCCGGGTCGACGCCGCGCACCGCGCCGATCATCTCGCTGGCGAACAGGACGTTGTCGATCGGAATCACCCTGGTCAGCAGGTCGACGCCCGGCTGATGATAGACGCAGGTGTCGAAGTAGACGTTCTTGAGCAGGTGATCCTTCAAGAGCGGCTTCTTCAGCTCCTGCGCGAGACCCCGGTAGCGGCCCCAGTGAAACGGCGCTGCGCCGCCGCCGTGCGGAATGACGAACCGCAGAGTCGGAAAATCTTTGAAGAGGTCCCCCTGGATGAACTGCATCACCGCGGTCGTGTCGGCGTTGATGTAGTGGGCGCCGGTCGTGTGGAAGCAGGCGTTGCAGCTCGTCGAAACGTGCACCATCGCCGGGATGTCGTATTCGACCATCTTTTCATAGATCGGCCACCAGTGCCGGTCAGTGAGCGGTGGGCTCGTCCAGTGGCCACCAGACGGGTCCGGGTTGAGATTGATGCCGACGAAGCCATATTCCTTAACGCACTTTTCGAGCTCGCGAATACAGGTCTTCGGATCGACGCCCGGGCTCTGCGGCAGCATGGCGGCGCCGATGAAATTGTCCGGGAAAAGCTTGGCGACGCGATGGATGAGCTCGTTGCAGATCGCAGCCCAGGCTGAGCTCACCGAGAAGTCGCCGATGTGGTGGGCCATGAAGCTCGCGCGCGGCGAGAAGATAGTGAGGTCGGCGCCGCGCTCGCGCATGAACCGGAGCTGGTTCGTCTCGATCGACTCGCGGATCTCGTCATCGCCAATCTTGAGCTCGGAGGCGTTCGGCATCGACGCTGGATCCTTGACGCCCGCGATCTGCCGGTTGCGCCACGCCTCCAGCGCCTTCGGCGCCGTCGTGTAATGGCCGTGGCAATCGATGATCAAAGTCGCGTCTCCCGTGAAGTTGGGACAAGTAGAGAGGGGTCGGAGAAGCTGGTCAGGGACATCACGTCCTTAATGTGCGGGCGCGGACCGCGTCGCGTGACCTGCGTTGCGGGCGATTGAGACAATTGCGGCAGCTGCGCAGATCGCCGGAATGGCGAGGATGCCGAGGATCGCGCCGAAGCTCCACCCAAGTCCCAGGAGGGCGCCGCCGATGAGCGAACCCACGATGCTGCCGAACCGGCCCATGCCCAGCATCCAGCTGACGCCGGTGGCGCGGGCGATGGTCGGGTAGCAGCTGGGGGCGAAGGCGTTGAGTCCGGTCTGTGCGCCGCTCATACAAAAGCCCGCTGCAAATACGAGCGCCGCCAGCGCCGCAGAAAGAGCGCCGAGCCCGGAGAGGCCGAGGATGCAGACGGCGCCGCCGAAATAGGCCGTGGCGATCACGATCGCAGGACGGCCCCGGTCCATCACCCAGCCGACGAGAATGGCGCCGATCGTGCCGCCGATCTGGAACATCGCGGTGACATTGGCTGCGGTCGTGATCGACAGCCCCGCGTCCTTCATCAGCGTCGGCAGCCATCCCGTCAGCAGGTAGACGACCATAAGACCCATGAAATAGGTGATCCACAGCGCGATTGTCGTCGCCGAGTAGCCCTCCGAGAACAGGACGCCGATCGGCTTTTTGGTGGGAAGCGCTGGTTCCGTCGATACGAAGGTTTCCGCACCCGTAAAACGCTGCCTGGTCACCCGGCCGAGGGTCGCGGCGATTTTTTCCGCGGAGACGCCATGCAACGCCATGTAGCGGGCGGATTCGGGCAGGAACGCCGCCAGGAAGGGAACCAGCACGAGCGGCGTAATTCCGCCGAGCAGCAGGACGGAGCGCCAGCCGTAAAGCGGGATCAGGTAGCCGGCGGCGAAACCGATGGCGGCGGAGCCG
>Ga0209040_10002996_pt1 | contig 13001 bp, 9 predicted proteins | sample BogFormECP12_OM3_FD_188240 | JGI IMG/M metagenome (GOLD analysis project Ga0209040, IMG submission 188240) | Bog forest soil microbial communities from Calvert Island, British Columbia, Canada - ECP12_OM3 (SPAdes) (version 2) | ecosystem: Environmental > Aquatic > Freshwater > Wetlands > Bog ... | reverse complement strand
GTCATACTCCCCGTAGGCGATCATCGATGCCATGGCCGGGACGAGCAACGGTGAGTACTGATAGTCCGGATGCACCATGACGACGATGTCCGCGCCACGCTCAATCGCCCGCCGGTAGCAGGTCTTCTGGTTTGCCCCGTAGCCCAGGTTGACGTCGTGGAGGATCGGCTCCAAGCCGAGTTCACGAGCTAGGGAAACCGTCTGGTCGGTGCTGGCGTCGTCCACGAGCACGATCTCGTCGATGACATCTCGGTCAAGTTCGGCTACTGTTCGTGACAACGTGACTGCTGCGTTATACGCGGGCAGCACAACGCTGATCCGGCGACCATTGATCATCCCGCCAGTGTACGGAGCGTCGGAGTGCGATAGCCGGCAAACGATGCGACCGTGATGGTGAGATCATCTCAGGAGGCCCATTTGGCGATGACCAAGAGGTAGAGGCCGAACCAGGTCGATGCGGCGGTGAGCACGGCCAGGAGGGGAACCAGGACCGAAGTCCGCAGCGGAGCCAGCAGCCGCGCGAGCGGGAGGGCGAGCAGGAAGGCGGGAAGCAGGAAGCGCGGCTTCGAGCTCATCCAGTTGGCGCTGGCCGTAAAGGCCATCAAGACAACCACGACCGTGTAGGCGTGCAGGTAGAGAGGGACGCGTTCGGTCAGGCTCCATGCCGTGAGCCCCAGGGCCGCCAGGACCGCAAGCACGACCAGCAAGCCAGCCACCGAGGGCGCGTCCAGGAACGTATCTCCGATAACCCGCGCCGTGCTGACTCCCCAGTCGGACGACATGTGGAAGACGTGCTCCTCGATCCAGAACCACCCGTCAAGCCTGTGTGTGGCCAGGGCCACATACGCCCAGTAGCCGAGGAGCCCCAACGGCGCCAGCAGCAGGGCGGTGACGGGACGCCACCACAGGGCGATCCGCTGGCGCGTCCGCGCGGCCTGGATCAGGGCGGTCAGCACCGCCACCGCGACCGCCGCGATAAGAGCCAGGGCCGTGCTTCGCACGGTCCCGGCCAGGAGAACCAGGGCGCCCGCGGTCAGCCACCGCCGGTTGAGGAGCGCGACCAGCGTCCATACGGCCAGGGCGCAGAACAGCGCTTCGGCGTGCACCCTGGACAAGACGACCGAGCCGGGCGCCACCGCCCAGAGCGCCACCATGAGCAGGCTGATGCGCGCGTCAGCGGTCAGCTTGAGGCCCAGCATAACCAGACCCCAGGCCGCGGCCATCCCGGCCAGGATGGATACGGCAAAGCCCGCCAGCGCGATGCTGACTCCGGGGAGCCAGGCGAGGGAGTCGATGGCTGCCGGGTAGCCCGGGAAAAAGGAGAACACGGCGGCGTGGGCCGCCTGACCAGGTGGATACTGATAGCCGTGAGCGGCAATGGCCTGGTAGTAGCCGCCGTCACCCCCGGTTACCCATTGTGCTAGCGACACGCCTCGCTGCCGGAATGTACCGTGCCGCAATAGGAACACGGTCATTACCAGGCTGAGCAGGCGGATGCCCGCGTAGATCATGACGCCGACCGCGGGCAGCGGGAATCGCGAAGGCGCCGGAAAGGACCACCGCCCCGCGGTGGAAACCTCGTCCAGCTGCCCTATTGCCGCGGCATCGCCGGTGTCTGGGGTTATTCCAGGGAGTGACATTCGTTGTCCAGGCCCTAGTTGATCAGAATGTCGGGATGCGTGACCCACGCTACCTGAACGCATGGCGGCGGGTTTGGTTGCCGACGGCGCGTTACCGATGCTAACAGCGGTCCGGCGTCCCGTCGGGTGGTGGCCGAAATCGCCGCTCGAAGCTAGCCTTCTCCGCGCTATCTTCCTCGTTAGTAGCATGCTGAATACTTGCCGCGGTATGCGCCGGTTATTTCAGGGTGACGCTGGCGGTGAGCGGGAGGGACGCGGACGAGGAGCCCGCGGAGAGCGTGAACGTGCCTGCCTCGAGGATCCAGCCGCCGCCGGACCAGTGCCGGAAGACCCGCTCGGGGATCAGGATCCCGACGGTCACCGTCTCACCGGGGTCCGCGCCGACGGCAGCGAAGCCGGCCAGCCACTTGGCCGGACGCTCGACCGCCGAGTCCGGGCGGGACGCGTAGAGCTGGACGACCTCGCGGCCGGGCCACCGGCCGGTGTTCCGCACCTCGACGCAGACCGCGACGCCGGGAGCACCGGAAGGGTCCGCCAGGTTCACCGGGGCGCAATCCACCGTGATCCCGTCGTAGGACCAGGTGGTGTAGCCGTGGCCGTGACCGAACGGGAACAGCGGCTCGCGGCCGTCACGGTCGTAGCCCCGGTAGCCGATGAACAGGCCCTCGGTGTAGGAGAGCACGCCGTCGGCCGGCCGGGTGGACGGCAGGCCTTCCTGCGACACGGGCCAGGTGGTGGGCAGCCGCCCGCCCGGTTCGGCGTCCCCGAGCAGCACGTCGGCGAGCGCATGACCGAACTCCTGGCCGCCGAACCAGGTCAGCAGCACCGCGGCCACGTCATCGGCCCAGGGCAGCAGGACCGGGGCGCCGGAGTTCACCACGACCACGGTCCGCGGATTGGCCGCCGCCACCCGGCGGACCAGTTCGTCCTGGCGCCCGGGCAGCGCCAGCGACGTGCGGTCGAAGCCCTCGCTCTCCACCTCGGCCGTGGTGCCGACCACCACCACGGCTACCTCGCTCCCGGCGGCCGCCTCGACCGCCGCCGCGATCTCCTCGTCGTCGGTGCCATGCGGCACCTCCAGGTCGAGCTGCAGGAACGTGCCGAAGGCCGCCATGGGTGAGGAATGCACGTCGTGTTCGACCCGCACGGTCACCATCTGGCCGGCGGTCAGGTCGACCGGGACCAGCCGCTGCGGCGGCGCCATCAGGGTCTCGGCGATGTCCGCGTCCGCCCGCATGGACAGCGTGTCATCGAAGGCCTCGGCCCCATCGACCAGCAGGCGGAACTGGCCGAGTCCGGAGACGCCGAGCTGGTAGACGCCGGCCACGGTGGCCTTGATCGCGCAGCTGATCTCGAGCCGGGCGACCTCCTCCGGGGCACCGGCCGAGCCGAACCCGTTCATCCACCGGAACACAGCGCCGTCACGCTGCTCCGAGCCTGCCAGCTCACCGGAGGGCGAGAAGAACCGGACCTCGGCGCCGGAGCCCCATCCGTCCGGTCGCAGCAGCCAGGGCGCACGGGCCGCCGAGATCCTGAGGTGCCCGAGCGTCCCGGGGGCGAACGCCACATCGAGCCCGGCGTCGCGCAAGCCCTCGAGCGGGGAGACCGTGTAGGGCGGGAAGACAGTGGCGCTGCCGCCGCCGAGCGTGCGCGCGACCTCGGCGTTCGGGCCGATGACGGCGATACGGCCCAGCCCGGAGCGTGACAGCGGCAGGAGCGAGCGCTCGTTCCGGGCCAGGACGAAGCTGGCCGCGGCCGTAGCGCGAAGCTCGGCCGGGATGTCCACCGGAACCAGTGAGGCCGAACGACGCTCATGGGGCACAGGATGCTCATGGGGCACAGGGTGTTCGTAGGGCGCCTGGGCTTCGGCAAGGCCGCCGACCCGGGCGGCCAGGCGCAGGATGCGGAGCACCTTGTCGTCGATCAGCGCCTCGTCGACCCGGCCCGCCTGCACCGCCTCCAGGAGAGCGTCGCCCCACGGGCCGAACCGGCTCGCAGGCCCGGGCATGACCAGGTCGAGGGCGGCCCGGGCGGCCGGCTCGGTGGACCGGGCGGCCGTCCAGTCCGACATGACCAGGCCGTCGTAACCCCACTCGTCGTGCAGGATGTCGCGCAGCAGTGGGCTTTCCGTCATCGTTACCCCGTTGACCCTGTTGTATGAGGCCATCACCGACCAGGCGCCCGCCTCGCGCACGATCGCCTCGAACGGGGCCAGGTACAGCTCGCGCAGCGTCCGCTCGTCGATGCGGACGTCGACGGTCATCCGCTCGGTCTCGGCGTCGTTGCCGACGAAATGCTTGACCGTGGCCCCGACCCCGGAGTTCTGCAGGCCTCGCACGTAGGCGACGCCGATCCGCGCGGTGAGCAGCGGGTCCTCGGAGAAGCACTCGAAGTGCCTGCCGCCGAACGGGGTCCTGTGCAGGTTCACCGTGGGGGCGAGCAGCACGTTCACCCCCTTGCGCCGCGCCTCGTGAGCGAGCAGCCTGCCGATCGCCTCGACGCGCTCGCAATCCCAGGTGGCGGCCAGCGCAGTCGGCGACGGCACGTTCGCCGAGGTGTCGCGCTCGTCCCAGGTCTCGCCGCGGACCCCAGCCGGGCCGTCGGAGAGGACCACGCGGCGCAGGCCGACGTCAGGTTCCGGGTGCAGCGCCCAGAAATCCGCGCCGGTCAGCAGCCGGACCTTCTGCTCCGCCGAGAGCCGGGCCATGCGCCTGCGCAGGTCCGCCTCGCCCGTCATGGGGCGGCGGGCAGGTTGACCAGGGAGGCCAGCGCGGCGCGATGCGCATCCGGCGTGCCGAACCCGATTGAGTCCGCCTTCGCGCGTTTCAGGTACAAGTGCGCCGGATGTTCCCAGGTGAAGCCGATGCCGCCGTGCATCTGCACGCATTCCTGCGCGGCGTTCACCGCGACCTCGGAGCAGTAGGCCTTGGCCAGCGCCACCGCGACCCTCGCGTCGCCGGATAGGGGCCCAGCGCCGGACGCGAGGCACGCCGCCGCGTACCTGGACGCCGCGCGGGCCTGCGTGACCGCCACCCACAGGTCCGCCAGCCGGTGCTTGAGCCCCTGGAACGACCCGACCGGACGCGCGAACTGACGGCGTTCCTTGACGTAGGCGACCGTCATGTCCAGGCAGCGCTGCGCCAGCCCGATCTGCTCGGCGGCCAGGATCCCGGCGCCGGCGTTCAGCGCCGCGTCCAGTGCCCGCGTGGCGGCCGGGCCGGATGCGATCATCATGCCCGGCGTGTCGTCGAACGACAGGTCACACAGCTGCCTGGTCATGTCCAGCGAGGTCACCGGCGCCTTGGCCACTCCGGACGCCGACATGTCGACTAGGTAGAGCCCGTGCGGCACGCCGTCGGCCGGGACGAGCAGCACCCCGGCGGGCAGCGCGTCGGCGACCCCGGTGACCATCCCCCGGAGCCGGGCCACCCCGGTCGCGGCGTCGCCGGGCCTAGGCCCGGCCAGCCTGACCCAGGCCGGGAAGGCGGACGCGGGCGCGGTGGCGAACGGGACCGCCAGCGCCGCGGTCACGCCGCCGTCCGCCATCCGGCCGAGCAGGTCGGTCGCGGTCTTGGCCTGCGTGAACGGCGTGTCCGCCGCCGACCCGACGTCCCGTCCGCCCGAGGCGGCATGGGACTGAGCACCGGAGGCGATACTCAGCAGGGCGGCGGTGGCGACGACGGCGCTGCCGAGGAACGGGACCGGGGCGACGAAGCTGCCCAGCGCCTCGGCGGCGGCCGCGGCCTCCCGGTAGGAGGCGCCGGCTCCGCCGTCGCGTTCACCGATCAGCAGCCCGGCGCAGCCCAGATCCGCGCCGACCGCCTGCCACAGCTTGTCGTCGTAGGTCTGGGCCGACTCGATGCGCGCCAGCGCCTTGTCCAGTCCGCCCCGGTCGGCAAGCAGGGAGACCAGACTGTCTGACAACGCCCGTTCGGTATCCGTATAAAGGAGATCGGGGAGTTCGTCGGCTCCGGTGCCCGGCCTTTCGCTCACCTTGGCAGGTCCTTCCATGGCACGTCCTTGTCGACGCGGGGTTCGGCGGGGAGGCCGAGCACCCGCTCGGCGACGATGTTGCGCAGGATTTCCGAGGTCCCGCCCTCAATGGAGTTGCCGCGGGCGCGCAGGTAGCGGTAGCCGGGGCCGCGGCCGTAGAAGTTGGCGTGCTCCGGGCGGCGCATGGTCCAGTCGTCGTAACGCAGGCCGTCACCCCCGGCCAGCTCGACCTCGAATCCGGAGATTTCCTGGTTGAGCCGGGCGAAGACCAGCTTGGCGGCCGAACCCTCCGGCCCGGGCTTACCCGCGGCCAGCTGCTGGCGCAGCCGCTCCCCCGCCAGCCGGGCCACCTCGGCCTCCGTCCATAGTCGCAGCATCCGGTCGTGCAGGCCCGCCGTGCGCAGCTCGGGGCGGGACCGCCAGGTCCTGGCCGCCGAGGAGATCATGCCGCTCTCCCGGGGGGCCGCGCGGGAGGCGCCGATGCTGACCCGCTCGCTCATCAGCGTGGCGTTGGCCACCTTCCAGCCCTCGCCGACCTGTCCGATCCGGTCCTCGTCGGGTATCCGCACGTCGGTCAGGAATACCTCGTTGAACTCGGCCTCGCCGGTGAGCTGACGCAGCGGCCTGACCTCGATGCCGGGGGCCGTCATGTCCACCGCGAAGTAGGTGAGCCCCTGATGTTTCGGCACGTCGGGATCGGTCCGGGTGACCAGGAGCCCGCGCCGGGCCTGATGGGCCTGGGAGGTCCACACCTTCTGGCCGGAGACCAGCCACCCCCCACCCACCTTCTCCGCGCACGGGGGGCTCCCGCCCCCCGTACCCCCTGGCCCATCCCCCTTCGCTCTGACCGCGCGGGTGGCCAGCGCGGCCAGGTCGCTGCCCGCACCCGGCTCGCTGAACAGCTGGCACCAGATTTCTTCGGCCGTCCAGAGCTTGCGCAGCCAGCGTTTTTGCTGCTCGTCGTTGCCGTAAGCGAGGATGGTCGGCGCCGCCATGCCCAGGCCGATGCCGTTGCGCTCCGGGTCGTTGGACGGCGCGCCGGCCGCGGCGAACTCGGCGTCGACGATGCTCTGCAGCGTGCGCGGCACGCCCAGGCCGCCGAGCCCCTCGGGGTAGTGCACCCAGGCCAGGCCCGCGTCGAACCGGGCGTTGAGGAAATCCTGCTTGGCCATCTCGGCCGGGTCGTGCCCGGCGAGGAAGGCGCGGACCTGGTCGCGGATGGCGTCTGGTGTTACTTCCGTCAGCACAGTGGCCCACCCGCTACGTAGATGACCTGGCCGGAGACGAAGCCCGCACCCTCGCTGACCAGGAAGGAGATCATGTTGGCCACGTCGTCCGGCTGTCCTACTCGTCCGACGGGTATCCGCTCCGCGGCCGCCTTCTGGAAGTCCTCGAACGGCATCTGGACGCGGGCGGCCGTGGCCGCGGTCATGTCGGTCGCGATGAAGCCCGGCGCGACCGCGTTCGCGGTGACCCCGAACTTTCCGAGTTCGATGGCGAGCGTCTTGGTGAAGCCTTGCATGCCGGCCTTGGCGGCGGAGTAGTTGACCTGCCCGCGGTTGCCGAGCGCCGACGACGATGACAGGTTGACGATCCGCCCCCATTTCTGACCGGTCATGTGCTTCTGCACGGCCCTGGTCATCAGGAACGCGCCGCGCAGGTGCACCCCCAGCACCGCGTCCCAGTCTTCCTCGGTCATCTTGAACAGCAGGTTGTCGCGGATTATCCCGGCGTTGTTGACCAGCACCGTCGGCTCGCCTAGCTCGGCGACCACCCGGTCGACCGCAGCCTGGACCTGATCGGACTTGCTGACGTCGGCGCCGACCGCCAGCGCGCGCCCGCCTGCGTCCAGGATTTCCTTCGCCGTTCCCTTGGACTCGGCCTCATCGAGGTCGAGGACCGCCACGGCCATACCGTCGGTGGCTAGCCTGCGCGCCGTCGCCGCGCCGATACCGCGGGCCGCTCCGGTTACTATCGCGATTCGCTCTGACAACCGATTTCTCCTCTTATCTTGACGGGCCGTGGTCGCTCGGGCCGAGTAGGCCTTCGTCGGTCCGCCGCTTTGCTGTACGTAATTTTTCGTACGCTCGCGGCTTTTCGCTGGATAGTGGCTTTGTCCTACTCAGCTCGTGGCTTTCCTCAGCTCGCGGCGGGCCATGGACCTCTTATGCACCTCGTCTGGGCCGTCGGCGAACCGGAGAGTGCGCGCACTGGCCCATAGATGAGCGAGCGGGAAGTCTTGGCTGACGCCGCCGCCGCCGTGCGTCTGAATCGCCCGGTCGATCACCCACTCGGCCATCGCCGGGGTGACGATCTTGATCGCCTGGATCTCGGTGTGCGCCCCCTTGTTGCCCACGGTGTCCATCAGCCACGCCGTCTTGAGCACGAGCAGCCTCGCCTGCTCGATTTTTACCCTGGACTCGGCGATCCAGTCCTGGATGACGCCCTGTTCGGCCAGGGGCTTGCCGAAGGCCGTGCGGCTGGCGGCCCTGGTGCACATGAGCTCAAGGGCACGCTCGGCCGCGCCGATCTGCCGCATGCAGTGGTGGATGCGGCCGGGGCCAAGCCGCGCCTGCGCGATCGCGAACCCGTCGCCCTCACCCGAGATCAGGTTCTCCTTCGGCACCTTGACATTGTCGAACACGACCTCGGCATGGCCGCCGTGCGTCCCGTCCGTGTAGCCGAAGACCCTCATCCCGCGCTTGACCGTTACGCCGGGCGTATCGCGCGGCACCAGGATCATGGTGTGCCGACCGTGCCCCGTCGTGCCCGAGGCGGACTCGCCGGACACTCCCATCACGATGAAGATCTGGCAGTCCGAGCTCATCGCGCCGCTCGACCACCACTTACGGCCGTTGATCACATAGCCGTCGCCGTCCCTGGTGATCGTGGTGGCGATGTTGGTCGCGTCGCTGGAGGCCACGTCGGGTTCGGTCATGCAGAAGGCGGACCTGATCGTGCCCTCGAGCAGCGGGCGGAGCCAGCGCTCCTGTTGCTCCGGCGAGCCGAACTCGGCCAGCACTTCCATGTTGCCGGTGTCGGGGGCGGCGCAGTTGAGGGCTTCGGGCGCCAGCGCGGGACTCCACCCGGTGATCTCGGCCAGCGGCGCGTACTGCAGGTTGGTCAGCGACGGATCCGGCAGCAGGCTCGAGTCGAGTTTGCCGACCGCTGTGGCGGCCTTGCCGGTCAGGAACAGGTTCCACAGCCCGCGGATGCGCGCCTCGGCCTTGAGGTCCGCGGTGACAGGCACCCGCTCCCACCCCTGGCCCTGACCCTGGGCGGCCGCGGCCTCGACCTGCGCCGCGAACACCGCCTCGGCCGGGTAGACCCGCTCCTCCATGAAGGTGAGCAATTGCTTACGCAGATCAAGCGTCCTGGCGTCGTAGCCGAAGTCCATGGAGCACAACCTTTCGATGGGCCGCTTCCACAGGGTTTCACGGGATCGCCGTCCAGCCTACCTACCCGCCAGTACGTTTGTCCGCTTTGGCTGCCCGCTTCGCGTGTGCTGCGGTTCGATTGCGTCAGGTGGTGCGGCGGAAGACGTAGACGTCGCCGGACTGGAAGATCTGGGTGTAGCTGTGGCCCGGATAGAGCTGGGCGATGAAGGCGGGGACGTTGCTGATCGCCGGGCTGTAGTCGCTGTTCAGGCTGTCGAAGACGATGTACTGGGTCTTGGGGTTGCCGCTGTTGCCGATCCAGAAGGTGTCGGTGCGGGCGGCGAGCGGCGCGAGGAGGTCCAGTGTGGCCTGCACGGTGACGCCGTCGGGCACTTTGGCCATGGCCGCGTCGGCGGACTTCACGTGACGGCTGATCTGGTAGCTCTGCGCGTTCCAGACAGTGCTGAGCGGGAACTGAAAGGCCAGCGGGACCGTGATCGCCAGCATCATGGCGGCACCGTATCGCCGTGCTCCGGCCATGACCGCGCGACGCGTACCCCGGCTTCCGCTGGCCCAGCTCGCGTATCCAGCCGGGTCTTCCGCGTCCATGGCGGCGTTAATCCTGGCCATCGCGTCGATGGCCGCGATGAAGATAATCGGCATCACGGTGGCGTTGTAGTGCCAGTACGTTCCCCAGAAGCTCGCGTTCGTGGACAGGAAACGCAGCAGCAGGCTCGGCCCGGCGATCAGGACCAGCGGCGAGCGCAGCGCGATGAACGCGGTCGGCAGCAGCAGGATCACGATCGTCTGCAGCTTGTCAGGCCAGGCGTGGAAGAACTGGCCGATCAGGCCGGCCACGGTCGGGTGCCCGCCAGAGGCGAGGATCCCGCCGTCGCTCCAGTAGTCGTACTGGTGGGCCGGGTTGAAGTGCGGGATGATCACCCCGATGGCCAGGAACGACCAGGCAAAACCCCAGATCAAGAGGACCTGGCCCGCTTTGATGCGCCGCCTGCCGTCGGGATCCGCGGACGTGACGGCAGCGCCGGGGGCGGCGGGTTCGCCGGCGGCGGGTTCGCCGGCGGCGGGTTCGCGGGCGGCGACGCGCATGCCGGCGATGGCCAGGTAGAGGCCGATGGCGGCCACCGTGAAGCCCTGATCCTCCTTGACGAAGACGAGCGGGAGCGCCCACCAGACCGCGGCCTTGATGCGGCCGCGGACCAGCGCGGACAGCGAGAAGGCCAGCAGCGGGACGGCGAAGGCGATCTCGTGGAAATCGAAGTTGGCCAGTTGCTGCAGACCCCAGGAGAACCCGTACGCGACCGCGATGGCCCGGCTCGGACCGACCCCGAAACGCCCGAACTTCTCCCGGGCGGCCTGGCTGACAGCGAAGACGGAAAGCGCGGCCAGCAGCGCCTGCACGGCCACCAGCGTCGCCGCCGAGGGGAAGACGCGGAAGAACGGAGCGATCATCATGACGATCGGCTGGAAGTGATCGCCGAGCAGGTTAAAGCCCGCGGTCCTGACGTCCGCGACCGGCGCGTGCCAGCCGGCGACCTGCTTGACGTACTCGGTGTAGATGGCCAGATCCCACGAGGACGGGTTGAGCTGCAACAGCCGGAACAGCGAGATGGCGAGACAGGCGCAGAAAACGGCGAGCGAAGTCACCCAGATGAACGGGTCCCGGTAGGCGCCGGAGAGCCTGCGCTTACGCCATGGCGCGGGACGGGAGTCCGGTGACGGACTCTGAGATACCAGAGCTTCACTCTGCGGTACCGCTGGCCCCACGGTTGCCGCGAGCGCCTCGGTCCCGTCCCGAAAACCCTGGACCGGTTCGGCACTAGACGGAGTCCGTTGCTGTTCCAGCATCCCCGCGCAGCTTATCGTTCCCGACCGACGGAGCGCGGGTCAAACGAGCAGGAGCCGGCCGAGTCGGCGGCCGGAGACATACAGGCCGACCAGCCCGAGTACGGCGAGGTAGGCAGCCCGCCACAGCAGATCGGGACCGACCACCCCGACGGTCAGGTCGCGAAGCAGCACGACGCCCTGATAGAGGGGCGTGCACTCGACGATCACCTGGACCGCACGCGGGTAGACGGTGAGCGGATAGAACGTCGTGGAGAACAAGAAGAGCGGCATGCTGGCCAGGATCACGTAGTCGAAGTCCTGCCAGCTTTTCATGTACGTCGTCCCGGTCATGCCGAGGGCGGCGAAGGCGAAGCCGATCAGCACCGCCACCGGCACGGCCAGCACCGCCCACGGCGAGTGCACCAGGCCCATCGCCAGCATGACCAGCGTGAACGCCGCAGCGTAGATGGTGCCGCGGAGCAGCGCCCAGCCGATCTCACCCAGCGCGACCTGAGCCGGGCGGATCGGCGTGGCCAGGATCGCGTCGTACAGCTTCGCGTACTTCAGCCGGAAGAAGATATTGAACGTCGAGTCGTACATCGCGCCGTTCATGGAGGACACGGCGAGCAGGCCAGGCGCGACGAAATCGCGGTACGGGATGAGGTACCCGCCCGGCCCCGGCACCTTGCCGACCAGCACGCCCAGGCCGAGACCCACGGACAGCAGGTAGAACAGCGGCTCGAAGACACCGGACGCGAACACCAGCCAGGCGTGCCGGTAGACGCGGGCATGACGCTCGATCAGGCGGAGGCTGCCCACGTCGCTACCCGCCCGGCGGAGCCGTGCCAGCCGCCCGGTAGGGGGCAGCATCCGCAGCGACACGCTAGACATATAGGCGCCTGCGGTAGGTGCGGGCCCCGGCCCAGATCCCGGCGGCGGCGAGCACGATCAGGTAGGCGACGCTCACGAGGGCCATGGGCAGGTCGAGATGGCCGAGGCTGAGCATGCGGCACAGGTTGACGCCATGCCACAGGGGGGTCGCGTAAGCAAGCAGGCGAAGCCAGGCAGGGAGCTGGGACAACGGGAAGAACGTGCCGGAGAACAGCATCAGCGGCATCATGCCGAACCTGAACACGTAGGCGAAGGAGTTCTCGGTCGTGACCGTGACCGCCCAGGCCGCGATCGGGGCGGCGAAGGCCAGCCCGGTGAGCGTCGCGGCGGGCCAGGCCAGCACCACCCAGGCAGACGTGGTCGCGCCGAACGCCCACATGAACACCGTGACTACGGCAGCGTTCATCGCGATCCGCATCGTCATGAACATCAGGTGCCCGCGGAAGATGTCACCTGGCCGCAGCGGCGAGGCCTGCGCCGCAATGTAGATCTTGTTCCACTTGACCGAGCCGAACACCGGGTAGCTCGCCTCGCCCATCGCCGTGTTCATCGCGCTGGTGGCCAGGATGGCCGGGGCTACGAAGGCCAGGTAGCTCACCCCGCCCAGGCTCGCCGTCCCGTGCCTGTCCACCAGGGAGCCGAGGCCGAACCCTATCGCGCCCAGATAGAACAGCGGACCGAGCACGCTGGACGAGATGCTGGACCGCCAGATCCGCCGGTACACCGTCAGCCAGCAGCCGAACGCGCGCGCCGACAGCGGAGGCAGCGAGCCCCCGGCCATCAGTCTTCCAGCCTCCGCCCGGTCAGCCGCAGGAACACATCCTCGAGGGTCCCGCGGCGGACCAGCGAGGTGAGCGGCTCGAGGCCGCCGGCGCGGACCGCCGCCAGGGCGGCGTCCCCGTCGGTGACATAAAGGAGTATGCGGTCGGCAAGCACCTCGGCCCGCTCGGCCGGAAAATCTTTGAGCTTGTCCGCGGCCAAGTCGTGCAGCTCGGGGTCGAAGCGCAGCTCGAGGACCTCCGGGGAGCAGTAATGCGTAATCAGGTCGCGGGGCGAGCCCTCGGCGGCGAACGTCCCGTGATCCATGACCACCAGCCGGTCGCACAGCTGTTCTGCCTCGTCCATGTAGTGCGTGGTCAGGATCAGCGTGACGCCACGCTGCTTGAGCCGGAACAGCCGGTCCCACACCACGTGCCTGGCCTGCGGGTCCAGGCCGGTGGTGGGCTCGTCGAGGATGAGGATCTCCGGCTCGTTG
>Ga0209040_10002995_pt1 | contig 13002 bp, 14 predicted proteins | sample BogFormECP12_OM3_FD_188240 | JGI IMG/M metagenome (GOLD analysis project Ga0209040, IMG submission 188240) | Bog forest soil microbial communities from Calvert Island, British Columbia, Canada - ECP12_OM3 (SPAdes) (version 2) | ecosystem: Environmental > Aquatic > Freshwater > Wetlands > Bog ... | reverse complement strand
TCTTGCGCAAAGACGCCGACCATTCCATCAACCGGCTGCGGCTGCGCAAGCTCTAGAATTCTACAGCGCCTGCGGCGCTACGAATTCTGATTGACGCGCGCTCGCGCAGCTAGTATGCCGATGACGGTGTTCCCGACTCCGAGGGGGTGCAGTGGAAGAGTGGGCAAGCAATAGTCCCCCAGTCGGTTGGCGGTTCACACATGAGCCACACCCGATACCAGCGCGGCCACGCCGGCGGAGCCGCCGAACGGTGATCACCATTGCCGTCGTCGGCGCGGTGATCGCCGCCGTGCTGGGAGTTTTTGAACTCTATCGGTCACCAAGCTCTCCACTGAGCGGGCTGGTCTACTCCAAACAGATCGTATTGCCCTTCACCGGCCTCAACGATCCAACGGGCGTGGCGGTAGACGCGAAAGGCGACGTCTACGTCACCGATACCGGCCACCGCCGAGTGCTGATGGTGGCGGCAGGCTCGACCAGCCAGACCAAACTGCCGTTCACCGGATTAGAGAACCTGACGGGTGTGGCGGTGGACGCCAGGGGCACCGTCTACGTGACCTACCTGGCCGGCGGCGTAGGCAAGGTGGTGACGCTGGCGGCGGGTTCGAGCAGCCAAACCGCGCTGCCCTTCACCGAGCTGGCAGACCCACGGGCGGTGGCGGTGGACTCGGCCGGCAACGTCTATGTCGCCGACCGTGGAAAAAAGCAAGTAGTCAGACTAGGGGCGGGGTCGACCAGCCAGACTGTGCTGCCGTTCACGGGGCTCGAGTCCCCGCAAGGCGTTGCAGTAGACACTGCAGGCGATGTCTACGTGACCGACGACCAGATGTATGACAACAGGGTGGTGAAGCTGGCTCCCGGATCAACCGACCAGACCGTGCTGCCCTTCACCGGCCTGGACCAGCCCTATGGCGTGGCGGTGGGACCTGACGGCGGCGTCTATGTCACCGACTCCAACAGCAGACAAGTGCTGAGTCTGGCTGCGGGGTCCAGCCGCCAGAACGCGCTGCCCGTGAGAAACCTCAATGCCCCACAAGGTGTGGCGGTAGATACGAAAGGCGACGTCTACGTCACCGACGCCATACGCGCGCGGGTGCTGAAACTGCCTGCGGAATAGCCTGGTGCGCACAAGCCGATGCAAAGGCGCGCACCGCAACCTCTGACGGCGGCGCCCCGCACTGGCGGGAAGGGAGTCACGCCGGCAGTCGGCGCACTCCGAGGTATTGCAGGTAGCCGATCAGAGCCGTGTAGACACCGCTGGCCAGTGTCGCGGCGATACCCGTTGCGGTCAGCGGCAATGCACCCGCGGCCACGATGACGACCGCCGCGACGGTGAAGACGATGTTGGCGATGACGACACCGATCCCGGCGCGGCGCAGGTCGGGTGCTGCGGCGAGGCCGAAAACAATGAGCCCATACAGCACAAAGAATGCACCGACGCCGTATTCAGTCAGGGAGCTCAGCCCGGACCACGAGGAGATGGGATCGGCAGCGGCGGCGATAAACAGCCCGGCCAATCCGGTCAGCGTTGCGTCGAGCCGCATGGCGAACCGCAACAGCGAGTCGGTGGAGTCGGCGAAGGGTCGGGTGGACAGTCCATAAACGGCGGTCATGTCGAGAACTCCTTGCGATGTCGGGTCGTACACCTTTGAGCGTGCCGGTCTGGGACTGCCAGATCGACGCGTAGCACTGCCAAGCACTGCCATGCGCAGGTCAACAGAGTGACCTAGGCCACGTATTCCTTGGCTAGCCGAGCTAAGTCTTATTGCCCAGCTCCTCCTCGCGCCGCTTCACGGCGCGCATCGTCGCCGGGCGGTCTTATTGCCCGCTAGCTGGAGACGGCCACCCGGCCGCGCAGATCGGCGGCGATGAGTCGGGCCGCGGCGTTCTGCCAGTTGTGCAGCGAACGTTGCGGCACCTCGGTGACGAACCACTGCCAGGCCTGCCGAGCCGTTGCGTCCAGGCCGGCGGCGGTGGCGTTCTGCGCGTACGCGCGCACGCCCACGACGTAGGGGAAATACAGGGAATTGTAGTAGCGCCACTGCTCGGTGGTGCCGAAGTCGCCGCCGTCGCGTGGCTTGAGCCGGGCGATGCGGTCCGCCAGCAGCGCCTTGAGCTCGATAGCCCGCTCCAGCGGCTGGTCGGGCGCCCCGCGGGCGGCCAGCCGCTCGTCGATGGCCGGCAGCGCGGTCAGCGGGCTGGCGACCAGCTTGGACAGGTCGCCGTAGTGGCCCAACGCCCGACGGGTGAGCCGGGCGAAGGTGTCTTCGTCGAAGTCGTCGAGCGGATCGGCGGAGACCAGCGGCAGCGCGGATTGCGTGCGCCGCAACGTCTCCCGGTGCGCGCGCAGCAACGGCGATCGCGAGAACACCAGCCGGTCCAGCAGCCCGGCCAGGGGGTCGGCCAGCACCTGCACGGAGGTCGCGATCGCCAAGCTGGTGAACAGCAACACCGTCAGCGCGATCTGCGCGGTGGTCTGCTGGCGGGTCAACGCGATAGCGATCAGCATCTGGCCGCCAAGCAGCAAGACGACCGCGCCAGCACCGGTGAACGAGCGCAGCATGTCGGCGCGCAGCGCCTGGCCCTCGTCGAACGCGTCCCACAGCGCCACCGCCACACCCAGGCCCAGCACGTCGCAACCCGTCGACGCCAACGCCAGCCAGCTGGGCACCACGCCCAGCGGAATGATCAAGATGGCGTTGGCCAGCGCAAAGAACATCGTTGCCGTGATGACCAGCCCGACCACCGGGATCTTCTGCGCCCTACGCCGCAGCGCGGCGATCATTGCGCCCAGCGTCGACACCGAGATCACCACGCACATCACGACGTGGCCGAGCCGCAGCGGCCCGCTCACGGTCCCGGCCAGCGTCGCGCCGACCAGCGTCAGCGCACCGACGGCGCCGACCAGCAACACTTCACCGGTGCGTGCCCGCCCGCCGTCACCTGGCCGGGCCAGCTCGACAAGCACCGCAAACCAGGCCACGCCGGGAACGGCAACCAGGTAGATCTCGACGTGGCCGAGCAGCGCGGATTGCGTGACGAGCCGAACCGCATCCAGGGCCACCGCCGTCGCAAAGCTGCACAGGCCGATCGCCGAGAACGCGAGCACCGGCTTGCGCGGGTCGCGGGCCAACAGATACAGCCCCAGCCACCAACTCAGCGAAAACACCAACGCCGACAGCGCAGCCATGCTTTCAGTGTGGCACGCCGTCAGATGCCGTAGCGGCGGTGTCGCAAGCTGTAATCGCGCAATGCACGCAGGAAATCGACCCGGCGGAATGCGGGCCAGTGCGCTTCGGTGAACCACATCTCCGAGTAGGCGCTTTGCCATAGCAAGAACCCGGACAGCCGCTGCTCCCCCGACGTCCGAATGACCAGGTCGGGGTCAGGCTGCCCGGAGGTGTACAGGTTCTCCGAGATCGCGTCCACGGTGACGGCCTCGACGAGTTCCTCGCCGCTGACTCCGTTGGCGATCTCCTTGGCCAGTAGTGCGCGGACGGCGCCGGCGATTTCCTGGCGGCCGCCGTAGCCGACCGCGACGTTGACGTGAAAGCCCGCGTTTGCCGTGGCCGACGTGCGCTCGACGGCGTCACGCAGCCGTCGCGCGGGCTCCTCGCCGATCAGCTCCAAGTCCCCGACAGTGCGCACGCTCCAGCGGTTGGCGGGCGCGCAGATCTCCTCGACGACATCGGTGATGATTTCGATGAGCGCAGCCAGTTCGGCGGGATCGCGGCGCAGGTTTTCGGTGGAAAGCAAATAGACAGTAGCCATTTCGATGCCCGCCTCTTGGCACCAGCGCAGCATTTCGGCGATCTTGGCCGCGCCCATTCGATACCCGTAACTGACGTCGTCGTATCCGGCGCTGCGTGCCCACCGCCGGTTGCCGTCGCACAACACCGCGATGTGGCGTGGCAGCGCGGGTTTGGAGGCGGCCAGGCCTTGCCGCAGCCGCAACTCGTAAAGCCGGTAGAGCGGTTCCTTGAGCCGCGGCGGGATGATCTCCACAGGGATCCAGATTACTGTGGGCGGCAGCGCTCACCGGCGATCCGGCCGTAAAGGCAGGGAGGGATCAAGGAGGGATATTGACCCACGAGGCAAACGTGGCCACCGAGCCTGGCACTTCTGGGCCGGCCAAGGCAGTCGAGCAGGTCGCCGGTCAGGCTTTACAGTCTGCTGCGGACGCGCTGACCAAGCCAAGGGCGCGCGGCTGGATCCATTTGGTGTCGGCGGTCGTCGCCGTCGCCGCCGGCGCTTCGCTGATATCGGTGTCCTGGCCGCTGGCAGGGCTCAAAGCCGGTTTGGCGACCTTCGTCTACACCGGCGCCGTGGTGGGGATGTTCACCGTCAGCGCCGTCTATCACCGAGTCACCTGGAAATCGGCGACCGTCCGGACATGGATGAAGCGGCTCGACCATTCGATGATCTTCGTGTTGATCGCCGGCACCTACACGCCGTTCGCGCTGTTGGCGATGCCGCATGACGCGGGGATGCTGGTGCTGACCATCGTGTGGGGTGGTGCGCTGGCCGGGGTGTTGCTCAAGATGTGCTGGCCGACCGCGCCACGTTGGGTCGGTGTCCCGCTCTACCTGTTGCTCGGCTGGGTCGCCGCGTTCTACATCGCGGCGATCATGCACATCGCCGGGGTCGCCGCGATGGTGCTACTGGTTGTCGGCGGCGCCCTGTACAGCATCGGCGGAATCCTCTACGCGCTGCGCTGGCCCGACCCGTGGCCAAAAACGTTCGGGTATCACGAGTTCTTTCACGCGTGCACCGCGGTAGCCGCGATCTGCCACTACATCGCCGTGTGGCTCGCGGTGTTCTACGTCGGCCACCCGGCTTGATCGCTTGAGCTAAAGCTGCGTGACATTCTCGGCCGACCAGTAGGCCTTCATCGCGGTCACCTTGCCGTCGTCACCGAACGCCATCACGTCGATCGGCTCGATCAGCATCCGGCTCTCTCCAGCAATCACGGTCAACCGGAACTGGAAAGCCGCCTCATTGCCGGCAACCCGCAGCGTCACCAACTCGCATTCGCGTTCCACGTTCTCGACGGCCGAGTAGAAGGCGTGGATCGCCTGCCGGCCGACGTGGACCTCACCCCCGACCGGGTCCTCGACGGTGGCGTCGTCGCCGAACAACTCGACCAAGTCGTCCGCGCTGCCCTTGGCGATCAGGCTGATATAGCGGTTGACAGTGTCGGCGATCTGCTCAGGGCTCGGCATGAGACGCACGCTACCGTGGCGCACAAGCTTATTGCCCGACTTCTCCTCGGGCCGCTTCACGGCCCGCATCGTCGTCGGGCGCTTATTGCCCGACTTCTCCTCGGGCCGCTTCACGGCCCGCATCGTCGTCGGGCCCAAGCGCCGCCGCCAGATCCTCGGCTGTGGTAACCGGCAGGTCGCAGACCCGGCCGCGGCAGACATACGCAGCATCAGCACCGGCTACTCGGTCGCGGCCGACCAGCAGCTCCGACGACCCCGCTGCGCCGCCGACCACAATCGCCCCGCCGGGCGCGAGTCTGCGCGCGTCGGCCAGCAGCGGCGATCCCGTCGGGTCACAGGCCACCGCGATCTGCAACGGCCCGCGCACCGCGGATTCGGCGACCGCCAGCCAATGGCCGGCCGAGCGCGGAGCCCGGGCCAGTAGCGGGGAGTGTACCTGCAGCGTGTCGGCCGCCGCCTGCCGGTAGCGGTCGGCTCGTTCTGCGCCGACCACATGCGCCGCGGTCAGCAGCGCTTCGGCGATCGAGGACGCGCCCGACGGCGTCGCACCGTCCAGCGGGTCGGCGGGCCGCAACAACAGCCGCTCGGCATCGTCGGCACTGTCGAACCAGCGGCCAGGCCGGTCGCGATCGGCGAAGTGCGCCAACGCAATATCGAGCAGGTCGGCGGCCGTCGTCAGCCCGGCATCGTCGGCCGTCAACTGGTAGAGCGTCAGCAGCCCGGTGGCCAGCATGGCGTGATCTTCCAGGATCGCGGCGCTCTCACCGACCCGCCCGCCCAGGCTGGCCCGGCGCAGCCGGCCATCCACCACGTGCAGCCCGACCAGCGCGGTCGCGCATCGCGCTGCGGCGTCGGCCAACTCGGGCGCGGCCAACGCCACACTGGCCTCGGCCAGCGCGGTGATCGCCAATCCGTTCCAGGCGGTGACGACCTTGTCGTCGCGTCCCGGCTGCGGCCGGGTGAGCCGGGCGGCCAGCAGGGCGGTCCGGATCCGGTCGAACCGGCCCGGGTCGTCGGGATCGCTCGGCAACTGCAGCACCGATGCGCCGGCTTCGAAAGTGCCCGCCTCGGTGACTCCGAAAACCGAAGCGGCCCAGCGGCCGTCGTCGCTCCCGAGCACTTCTGTCAGTAGCGTGGGCGTCCAGACGTAGGTCGAACCCTCCCGGCCGTCGGCGTCGGCGTCCAGCGACGAGGTGAACATGTCGGCCTCGGCCAACTCGTCGAGCAGGAAACGTGCGGTCTCGCCGGCGACCCGGCGCGCCAACTCATCCCCGGTTCGGCGGGCCCAATGCGCGTAGGCACGCAGCAGCAGCGCGTTGTCGTAGAGCATTTTCTCGAAATGCGGTACCACCCAGGCGTTGTCGACGCTGTAGCGGGCGAACCCGCCGGCCAGCTGGTCGTAGATTCCGCCACGGGCCATCGCGGTGCCGGTGCGCCGAACCGCATCCAGCGCGCCCGATGAGCCGGTCCGCTCATAGTTCCGTAGCAGCGCTTCGAGCAACGCCGACGGCGGGAATTTCGGTGCGCCGCCGAAACCGCCGTGCACGGTGTCCTCGTCGCGCAGAACGCCCGCGACGGCGTCATTGCAGAGCGACGCGACCACCTCCGGGCCGCCGGAGGGCTGCCCCGGAGGTGCCCCAGCCATCGATCGCAATTCGCTTGCGATGTGATCGGAGGCCTGCTCGACCTCGTCACGGCGATCACGCCAGGTGCTGCCTACCGCCGAAAGCAGTTGCAGGAAGCTGGCTTTGGGATAGTAAGTGCCGCAGAAGAAGGGGCGCCCGTCGGGCGTCAGGAAACATGTCATGGGCCAGCCGCCCTGCCCAGTCAGCGCAATGGTGGCGTTCATGTAGACGGCGTCGATGTCGGGCCGCTCCTCCCGGTCGACTTTGACGCACACGAACCCCACGTTCATCGCTGCGGCCACCTCGTCGTCTTCAAACGACTCGTGGGCCATGACGTGACACCAGTGGCATGCGGCGTAGCCGACTGACAGCAGGATCGGCACGTCGCGTTCGGCGGCCTCGGCCAGCGCCTGCGGCGACCATTGCCGCCAATGCACCGGGTTGTCAGCGTGCTGGCGAAGGTAGGGACTGGCCGCCCCGGCGAGCATGTTCTCCCCGGAAGATTCAGCCGGGCTCATGTGGCGATCGATCGTCGGCTTCCCCCTTGGTCGGCTGATCGGCGCCGATCGTCCCGTCGTCGACGGCCTGGTCCGGGCCCGGGTTCTGCGGGTCGAAGGAATCGGGCAGCTTCCGTAGGTGCCGGTTCATCGAGCGCACCAAAAACACCGTGGCGATGAGCAGCAGCACCACCACCAGTAACCCGAACGGGCTGGCTTTGCCGAAATCCGGTCCGCTGTTGTGCGGCGCGCCGTCAGCGTGCAAGTCGGCCAGCACCCGGATGGCGGCAAGCGCAAGCTGGTTCACTGCTCCGCCTCGAGTCCGGCGAACAGATCGTTCTCGGGAAGATGCACCGGAATACGTGAGCGCGCCAGCTCGAACTCTTCGGTGGGCCACAGCCGCTGCTGCCATGCGATCGGGGCCGCGAAGAAATCCCCTTTGGGATCGATCTGGGTGGCGTGTGCCCTCAGCGCGTCGTCACGTTGACTGAAATACGCCGAGCACTCGATGCGGGTGGTCACCCGGTCGGCGTGGACATCGTGCGCGGGATCCCAGTGCTTCAACCACTTCTCGAACGGCCCGGTCTGGCCGAGCTTGGCGAACTCGTCCTGCAGCATCTGCATCCGCTGCCGCAGGAAGCCGTGGTTGTAGTACAGCTTGGGCACCGTCCACACCGGGCCCGCGTCCGGGAACCGCCGATAGTCACCGGCCGCTTCGTATGCGGCGACCGACACCTGATGGCAGCGGATGTGGTCGGGGTGCGGGTAGCCGCCGTTCTCGTCGTAGGTCGTCATCACGTGCGGGCGGAACTCACGCACCACCCGCACCAGCGCCTCGGTGGACACCTCCAGCGGGGTCAGCGCAAAGCAGTCCTCGGGCAGCGGCGGCGGCGGGTCCCCCTTCGGCAGCCCGGAGTCGACGAAGCCCAGCCAGGTGTGCTCGACGCCGAGGATTTCGGCTGCCTTGGCCATCTCGTCGCGGCGGATGTCGGCGATGCGTCCGTGCACTTCGGGCAGGTCCATCGCCGGGTTGAGGATTTCGCCGCGCTCGCCTCCGGTGAGGGTCACCACCAGCATGCGGTGGCCCTCGTCCGCGTAGCGGGCGAGGGTGGCAGCGCCCTTGCTGGACTCGTCGTCCGGGTGGGCGTGCACCGCCATCAAACGCAGTTCGCTCACGTGCTCCCTGTCCCGCGTGCTGTTCTTTGTTCGTCGACCTGATTTAAGGCTCTATAGTTCCAGTCCTAATAGTTTCATCCCGGGTGCCGGGGCCCGAAACCTGATCACCCGGCACGTACCGCGAGACACATGACCGAAGGTTCACTGCAGCAGCCGCAGGCCCGCTACGGGCGGGGCGGGTTGCCCCGCGCATCGCGAAGTCGGGTCGTCATTGCCCTGGCTGTGCTGGGTCTCGCCGCCGGGATCGTCGTCGCCGTCATCGGCTATCAACGGCTGGGCCGCAGCGATGTCCGGGGCACGCTGGCCGGCTATCGGCTGATCGACCAGGAGACGGTATCGGTAACGATCAGCGTGACGCGATCGGATCCGTCGCGGCCGGTTGACTGCATCGTGCGGGTGCGCGCGAAAGACGGCAGTGAGACGGGTCGGCGTGAGGTGCTGGTTCCCCCGGCGTCCGAGACAACGGTGCAGGTGACGACCATCGTCAAGTCCAGCAAGCCGCCGGCGATGGGCGACGTTTACGGCTGCGGCACCGACGTGCCGGGCTACCTGCGCGCTCCCTGACCGCGCGGGATGCTTGCAACCTCTGGCAAACGCTCAACTGCGAAAATGTATTCGGCGTCCGCAGCGGCGGTGGTAAGGTGTTCGGACGCACGGTTCCAGCTGGGACCGTGTATTGCTGCATTAGCGGCCATGTGCGCCGCGCAGGGGGTCCGCCCGATTACTGGGGTCGGCAGGACACGCGGTGGAACCGCCCGGCAGCAAGACGGACAACCTAACGACGCGGATGCCGCGGAACCGACGCAAGGAGCACGACGAGATGATGGACACTCAGGTGACCTGGTTGACCCAGGAATCACATGATCGACTCAAGGCTGAGCTCGATCAGTTGATCGCGAACCGTCCGGTCATCGCCGAGGAAATCAACGACCGCCGCGAGGAGGGGGACCTGCGCGAGAACGGCGGATACCACGCCGCTCGCGAGGAGCAGGGCCAGCAGGAGGCCCGCATCCGTCAACTGCAGGACCTGCTGAACAACGCGAAGGTCGGTGAGGCTCCCAAGCAGTCCGGCGTGGCACTACCCGGTTCGGTGGTCAAGGTCTACTACGACGGCGACAAGTCCGACAGCGAGACGTTCCTGATCGCCACCCGCCAGGAAGGCGTCAACGACGGCAAGCTTGAGGTTTATTCGCCCAATTCACCGCTGGGTGGTGCCTTGATCGACGCCAAGGTGGGCGAGACCCGCAGCTACACCGTGCCCAACGGCAACACCGTGAAGGTCACGTTGATCAGCGCGGAGCCGTACCACGCCTGATTAGGGCACCGGTCGGAAATATCGAGCGAGATCAAATCGGCTGATGGCGCGCATCGCCGAGGATTTGGTCTTGCTGTTGCTCGACAACGCCTCGGCGCAGCCAACATTGGACCGGGCGCGCCACGGGCGCGTCGTCAGCGCTGCAGTGTTGCTGGACCTGGCGCACGCCTGCCGGATCCGGCCGGCGGTCGACAGCGAACCGGTGGAAGCGGGACGGCTGGTCGTGCTGAGCGGGCCGGATCCGGCCGATCCGGTGATGGCACCGGCGCTGAACCTGCTGCTGCGTCGTCCGATCACTCCGGCCGCGGCGATTGCCAAGCTGCGACGCGGCATTCCAGCGGCGGTGCTGTGGCAGCTGGAGCGCAGCGGTCAGATACAGCAGGTTCGCCTGCAGACCAAGGGAATTCGGCGTCCACGGGCGTGGCCGTTGGTCGACCGCACCCGGGTGACTCAGATTCGTGCGGCGATGATGTCCGCGCTGTTCGACGACAACAAGCCGGATCCGGCGACGGCGACCGTGATCTCGCTGCTGTACACGATCGATGGGCTGGGTGCGGTTCTGAGCCTCAACGACCGCGGTTGGGAGTGGGTGCTGAGCCGGGCGGGTGATATCGCCAGCGGTAGTTGGGTGCGCGAGTCTGAACCGGAACTGGCCGAAGTCAACTTGGCTGTGACAACAGCAGCCATCCGTGATGCGTTGAAATACCCTCCACCAATACCCTCCACCCGGATGAGCGGCGACTAGCGCAGCGCCTGGTCGAGATCGGCTATCAGGTCGGCGATGTCCTCGATGCCCACCGATAGCCGCACCAGATCGTCAGGCACCTCCAACTGGGAACCCGCGGTCGATGCATGGGTCATCGCACCGGGACGCTCGATCAGCGACTCCACTCCACCGAGCGACTCTGCCAGGATGAACACTTTGGTGTTGGCGCACAGCGCCTCGGCGGCGCTGCGTCCGCCCCGCATCCGCACCGACACCATGCCGCCGAAATCGTGCATCTGCCGCGCCGCGATCTGGTGGCCGGGATGAGTGGGCAGACCCGGATACAACACCCCGCTCACCGATGGCTGCCCGGCGAGGAATTCCGCTATCGCGGCGGCGTTTTCGCTGTGCCGCTGCATGCGCAGCACCAGCGTCTTGAGGCCGCGCATGGTCAGGTAGGCGTCGAACGGTCCCGGCACCGCGCCGGCCCCATTCTGCAAGAACGCGAACGCCGCGTCCAACTCCTCGTCGTTGGTGATCAGGGCGCCGCCCACCACATCGGAGTGGCCGCCGATGTACTTGGTGGTCGAGTGCAACACGATGTCGGCGCCGAGCGTCAACGGCTGCTGCAGCGCCGGTGACGCAAACGTGTTGTCCACCAACACTTTCGCAGAGTGCTCGGTGCCAAGCTCGGCGATGGCCGCGATATCGGCGATGGACAGCAGCGGGTTGGTGGGTGTTTCCACCCAGATCAACCGGGTGCGCGGGGTGACCGCCGCGCGGACCGCGTCGAGATCGGACAGCGCGACCGGGGTGTGCTGCACACCCCACCCGGTGAACACCTTGTCGATCAGCCGGAACGTCCCGCCGTAGGCGTCGTCGGGAATCACCACGTGGTCTCCGGGGCGCAGCACCGCCCGCAGCGCACAGTCGCTGGCCGCCATTCCGGATCCGAACGCCCGGCCGAACCTACCGGCCTCGACGGCGGCCAACGCGGTCTCCAGCGCGGCCCGGGTCGGGTTGCCGGTGCGCGCGTACTCGAATCCGCTGCGCAGACCACCGACCCCGTCCTGGGCGAAGGTGCTGCTGGCGTAGATCGGCGCGTTGACCGCGCCGGTCAACGGATCAGGTCGGTAGCCGGCATGGATGGCCTTGGTGGCGAGCCCGGCGGTTTCGAAGTGCTCGTTGTCGCCTGCGGGTGCGCTGCGCTGGTTGCTCATCGACGATCAGCCTAGCCATCGCGATCATGCCGGCCGGGCGCGATGCCAAGCCCATTGGGCGCCAACGTGATGGCGGCGGCTACCCCAGCTCGAATTCGGACGTCGCGTCGGGCGTCGTCTGCTCGAGGGGCAGGCACACCGTCGCCATGAGCTTGTCAGCCAGCGTCTGGCGCTTGGCGGTCCACAGCGGAAACAGGTAGCCGAGGTAGAAGATGACGCCATCGACGGTGTGGGTGATCTGGCGCAGCACGGACAATCCGAAACCGATCGGTTGCCCGGTGTTTTCGCTGACGACTTTGAACTTCAGCACCGACTTACCGATGCTCGATCCGGTGGTGCCCTGACGGTAGCCGTAGTTCCAGACCAAATAGGCGAACCCCACCAGCACTGCCCCCCACATCACCGTCACACCCACCGTGGAGTACCCGATGGAGCAGATCTGGTCGACGTCGTACTGCGTGATGTCGGTCAGACATGCGGTGTCGACCGAATTCTGCAGGATCAGCCAGCCGGCGCCGAGGATGACCGCGAACGGCAGGTTGTCGATCAGGTATGCCCCAACCCGGGTCAACCACGGCGTATAGGCCGCCTTCGGCAGACTGCGAATTGCCGGTCCGGGCGGCGGCGGCGCGTACCCGCCGGCGGACGGCGGCGGCGGCGGGTACTCGCCACCACGCGGCGGAGGCGGCGGCAACGGTTGGTCGGTCATGGACGGCTTTCCCTCTGCGCAGGATTTGCTGGACTGGGCTGCATTACGGTACCCGAGAACTGGGGCGACCGGGCTGCCGCCAGGAACGCTTCGGCGGGCCGCGATGTGTGGCGGCCGTCGACCGCCGTCGCCGAGCCACGCCACGGGCGCAGTGGTTTGCTACCCGAAGTAATTTGCCTGTCGGCCGTCCCGCTACTTGCGTCGCGAGCCATCGGAGAGGAAACCCAACAAGTCATACCGGGTGATGACCCCCACGGGCTTGCCCTCCTCGACCACCATGACGGCGTCCAAGTCCCGCAGCGCCTTGGCCAGCGAGCTGACCAGATCGCCGGCTCCGATGATCGGCAGCGGCGGACTCATGTGCATCCCGACGGCGTCGGCCAGGTTGGCGCGGCCCTCGAAGACGGCGGAAAGCAGTTCGCGCTCAGACACACTGCCGGCCACCTCGCCGGCCATCACCGGCGGCTCGGCGCCGACGACGGGCATCTGGGACACCCCGTATTCGCGCAGGATGCCGATCGCGTCGCGGACC
>Ga0209040_10002994_pt1 | contig 13007 bp, 11 predicted proteins | sample BogFormECP12_OM3_FD_188240 | JGI IMG/M metagenome (GOLD analysis project Ga0209040, IMG submission 188240) | Bog forest soil microbial communities from Calvert Island, British Columbia, Canada - ECP12_OM3 (SPAdes) (version 2) | ecosystem: Environmental > Aquatic > Freshwater > Wetlands > Bog ... | reverse complement strand
ATATTTGAGGCCATAGCCGAGGGCGCGATCGAAGCCGATATGGGCGATCCAGATCAGGGCGACCGCCAGGACCGCCGGCTGTCCGGCAAGGAAGCCAGCGATGGCGAGCGGCAGCGCCAGCGCAGTGGTGTGCGCGATGTTGTAAACGGCGGCCCCGGTGCGCGGCCCGATCAGATAGCCAAGCATCGAGAGGTCCGGCACCAGAAACAATAGCGCGAACATCGGCCACGAAAAGCCGGCGTGGAAGTAGAGCGCCGCCGCTGTCGCAAACGCGGCGGCGCCTTCGAGCCGCAGGGTTGCGCGCACCGAGCTAGACGCGAAGCCGACGCGCGTCGGAGAACCGATGTCGAGACCCGATACCGTCGCAGCCATTGAAACCTCCTCATAACACAGCGCTGCAAGCGCTGTCCGTTGGACACAAACATAAGGATGCGGCAGCCTCTGCGGAATTGCATATTATTCTTGATCAGCTATACATTTTCGTATGGCTAGGCGCGAACCGTCGTGGGACGAATTGCGCACCTTCTTCGAGGTGGTGCGGGACGGCAGCCTTTCCGGCGCGGCGCGACGACTGGGCCTAACCCAACCGACGGTCGGGCGTCATGTCGACGCGCTCGATGCCGCCCTCGGCGTGACGCTCTTCACCCGCTCGCCGCGCGGCCTTGCCCCGACGCCGGCCGCGATCGCGCTTGCCCCGCACGGCGAAGCGATGGCGGCCGCCGCTGCGGCTCTGTCGCGCAATGCGTCATCGGAAGCGGCGCTTGACAGAGGGGTGGTTCGCGTGACGGCGAGCGAGATCGTCGGATGCGAGGTGCTCCCTTCGATATTCGCCGGCTTTCATGCCAAACATCCGGGCGTTGCGATCGAACTCGCCGTCACCAATCGCAACGAGGACCTGGCGCGCGGCGACGCCGACATCGCGGTGCGAATGGTTCGTCCGACCCAGAGCGGACTTGTCGCGCGCCGCATCGGCGCAACCCGTATCGGCCTCTACACCCGACGCGACTATTGCGACCGCTTCGGTGCGCCGCGCTCGCTTGCGGACCTTCAGTATCATTGCGTGATCGGTTTCGATCGCGACAGTCGGACCTTTCGCTCGGCAGGCGCGATTGCAAAGGAGCTGACGCGGGCGGACTTCGGCTTTCGGTGCGACAGCGACCTGGCGCAGCTCGCCGCGCTTCGCGCCGGGGTCGGTATCGGTGGTTGTCAGGAGGGCATCGCCCGGCGTTCGAAGGATCTCGTTCCGATTCTGCCCGGCGCGTTTCAGCTGACGCTCGAGGTCTGGCTTGTCATGCATCGCGATCTGAAATCCGCGCCGCGCGTGCGGCTGCTGTTCGACTGGCTGGCCGAAGGCCTCACCGACTACGTCAAGGGAAAGAGCATCAGCGCTCCGGAGGCGTGAGTCCGATCCCTCTCCGAGGCGCCCAGCCGACAGAGCGACATATCCCAGAGCGCTCTCGACCTATGCGGCTCGCGCAACTTTCAAAACGAGATCAGCAAGCCGGTCTGCCGCGTCCAAAACTCCGGTCGCCTTCGCCGCCTTCGCGGATGCGGCGAGCTTCGCGGGAGAAGCGAGCGCCTCCCGCAGGATTGCCGCCAGCCGGGCCGGGGTGAACTCGGTTTGCGGCACGACGATCGCGCCGCCGGAGGCAGCGAGCGCCGCCGCATTGGCCGCCTGGTCCTGATCCAGCGCATGCGGGAACGGAACCAACACCGACGGACGGCCGATGGCGGCAAGTTCGGAAACCGTCGACGCCCCGGCGCGGCCAATGACAAGATGCGCGGCCGCGATCCGCGCCGGCAGATCGGGGAAAAACTCTGCGACCTCGACGGGAAAGCTTATGCGGGCGCAGGCGGCCGCGACGCGCGCCTTGTCTTCGCCGCGGGCCTGCTGGGTCAGCCGGATCCACTGGCGCTCGTCGGGGGCGAGCAGCGCCAAGGCCTCCGGAACGACATCGGCCATCACGCGCGCCCCTTGGGACCCGCCGGTCACCAGCACCCGCAGGCGCTGTCCGGCGAAATCGGGATAGGGGACCTCTGCGGCCGCGACGACAGCCGGGCGGACCGGATTGCCGGTGTAACGCGTCTTTGCTTTTGTCTTTGGGTCCGCGCCTTTGAGTTGCGGGAATCCGCAAGCGACGATCGAAACGCGAGAACTCAAGAAGCGGTTGGCGCGGCCCATGACCGCGTTCTGCTCGTGCAAGATGCTTGGAATCCGCAGGAGCGAGGCCGCAAGCAGCGGCGGAACGGTCGGATAGCCGCCAAAGCCGACGACCGCGCGCGGCTTGATGCGCTGGAGCTTCACGAGCGCGACGGCGACGCCGGCGCCCAATGTCGCGGCGGCTTTGACCTTGTTCAGCGCTCCGGCGTCGGTCGTCGTCGCCGAGGGAAACGAGTGGACCGCGCGAGCCGGAAAGTCCTGCCCGTATTTCAGCGCCCGATCGTCGGTCGCCAGTTCGACCTCAGCGGCGCGCTGCGTCAGCGCCGCGGCGAGCGCGGCGGCCGGAAAGAGATGGCCGCCGGTGCCGCCGGCGGCCAGCAGAATGCAGCGCGCTCCGTTCATTCCGCTGCGATGAGATGATGGTGCAAATCGGCGACCGGGCGCTTGCGCGTCGCGGCGAGGAGAAAACCCATGCCAAGGCCGAGCGCAAGGAGGGACGAGCCGCCGTAAGAAATGAACGGCAACGTCATGCCTTTGGCCGGCATGGCGCGCAGATTGACCGCCATGTTGATCCAGCTCTGGACGCCGAACATGATCGTCATGCCGGCTGCGACGAAGCGGCAGAAGGGGTCCTGGTTTCGCGAGGCGAGCCACAGTCCGCGCAGCACGATGAAGCCGAAAAAGGCGATCAGCGCCATGCAGGCGATCATGCCGAACTCTTCGCCGGTGACGGCGAAGACGAAGTCGGTATGCGCGTCGGGGAGGATGCGCTTGTAGACGCCCTCGCCGGGTCCGCGCCCGAGCCAGCCGCCCGACAGGATGCTCTGCAGCGCCGTGTCGACCTGAAAGGTGTCGACCATGCCGCCCGTCGAATCGGGATCGATAAAACGCAGCACGCGCTCATGAACGTGCGGGGACAGCTTGTAGGCGGCAAAGCCGCCGGCGACGCCGAGCCCTCCGACGCCGACCACCCAGAACCAGTGCAGCCCCGCGATGAAGAATAGCGACGCCCAGACAATCGACACCAGCATCGTCTGTCCGAAGTCGGGCTCGAGGATCAGAGGCACAATGGTGAGCGGCAGCAATACGAACGACAACAATCTCGCAATCATCGCCGTAGGAGACTTCCGCCCGGCTTCGGTGAACGCCCAGGCAGCCAGAACAACGAAAGCCGGCTTGATGAATTCGGAAGGCTGAAGCCCGAAGATCCAGCGCCGGGCGCCCTTGACCTCCGCCCCGAACATCAACGCAAGGATGATCAGCGCCAGGGACAGGACAAACAGCAGCAGCCCGGCCCGGCGAACGTGACGAGGAGAAAGAAACGAGGTCGCGATCATCAGGATCGCGGTCGGAATGAGCATCAAAGCTTGCCGGTCGACAAAATGAAACGTCGACAGATTGAGCCGCTCGGCGACCGCCGGGCTCGCCGCGAGCGCCATGACGAGACCGATCACCATCAGCGCTCCAAACGAACCCAGAAGCCACCGGTCGACCGTCCGCATCCAGTCAGCGACGGGACCGCGCTCCGCTCTGGACACCATGACTAACCTTCCCCTCCAATCGTCGGCTCGGCCGCGGCGTGCTGCTGATTGAGCAACTCGGCGACGGCTGCACGGAAGGCGTCGCCGCGCGCCTCGAAATTGGCGAACTGGTCGAACGACGCGCAAGCCGGCGACAGCAACACCACCGGCTCCTGCGCCTTCGACCCCATTGCGTCGCGGGCCGCTGCGGCGATCGCGGTTTGCAGCGTCCCGCAACGTTCGAAAGGAACCGCCTTGTCCAGAGTATGCGCGAACTCTTCGGTCGCCTCGCCGATCAGATAGGCCTTGGCGACGCGCGCAAAGAGCGGACGAAGCGGCTCGATACCGCCCTCCTTCGGCCTGCCGCCGCATATCCAATGGATGTCGTGAAACGACAGGAGCGCCTTTTCGGCCGCGTCGGCGTTGGTCGCTTTCGAATCGTTGATGAAGAACACGCGCCCTGCGTGCCCGACCTCTTCCATTCGATGCGCGAGGCCCGGAAAGGAGGCAAACGCGCGCACAATCTGCTCGCGCTTGATGCCCAGCACTCGCGCGACGCCGCAGGCAAAGGCGGCGTTTTGCGCGTTGTGGGCGCCACGGAGCGCACGCGCGTCATCAAGGTCGACAACCGCTTCAGACTCGCCCCGCGCGATGACGCGCCGCCGCGAGACGAAAATGTCCGCAATCGGCGACTCCGCGCCTGAGATCGCCACGACGCGCCGCCCGCCGGCGCGCGCCACTAGGCGTGCGTAAATGTCCCTGCAAATGTCGTCATCGACGCCGACCAGCGCGATTTCGGACCGCGCCACAAGCCGCTCCTTAATGCCCGCGTAGCGCGCCAGATCGCCATGTCGATCAAGATGATCGGGCGTGACATTGATGAGGAGCCCGACGCTCGGGGCCAGCGAGGGCGCGAGATCGATCTGGTAGGAGGAACACTCGATCACGTGAGTCCGCGCGTTCGCCGGCGGCGGTAGATCGAGAACCGGCCTCCCGATGTTTCCCCCCAACGCGACATCCCGCCCGGCTTCCCGAAGCACATGGGCTATCAGGGCCGTCGTCGTCGATTTGCCATTGGTCCCCGTGATGGCGACGAATGGAGCCTCGGGCGCGCGAACGGCGCGTTCCCGCGAGAACAGTTCGATGTCGCCAACAATTGGAACGCCAGCTGCGTTGGCGAGCTTGACCGTCCAATGCGGCGTCGGATGGGTCAACGGCACTCCGGGCGACAGCACGAAAAGCCGAAATCCTTTCCAGTCCGCCCGGGCAAGATCCACGAGCCTGAATCCCGCTTGTGCGGCGCGCTCGCGCGCAATCAAATTGTCGTCCCAGACCGCGACTTCAGCGCCGCCTTCGACGAGCGCGCGCACGGTGGAAATCCCCGAGCCGCCAAGACCGAAGACCGCGATGCTTTGTCCGCGAAGGGTTTCGACCGGCGTCAATCGTCACCTCAGCTTCAGCGACGCAAGTCCGACCATGGCCAAGACGAAGGCGATGATCCAGAAACGCATGACAATCTGCGGCTCCGACCATCCAAGTTGCTCGAAATGATGATGGATCGGGGCCATACGAAACACACGCTTGCCAGTGAGCTTGAATGATGCGACCTGCACAATGACTGATAGCGCCTCCATGACGAACAGGCCTCCGATCACGGCGAGCACGATCTCGTGCTTGACCGCGACCGCCATGGCGCCGAGCAAGCCCCCAAGCGCGAGCGATCCCGTATCGCCCATGAAAATCTGGGCCGGAGGGGCGTTGAACCACAGGAACCCGACTCCCGCCCCAATCATCGCGCCGCAGACGACCATCAAATCGCCGGCAAGCGGGACGTGATTGATAAGCAAATAGTGCGAGTAGATCGCGCTCCCCGCCAGGTAGGCGATGAGGCCGAGCGTGGCGCCGGCGATCATGACGGGTACGATTGCCAGTCCATCGAGGCCGTCAGTCAAATTGACCGCGTTGCCGAACGCGACGATCACGAAGGGGCCGAAGAGCAAAAACGCCCAACCGAAATCGAACACGTAGCCGCTGACGAAGGGAACAGCGAGCGAACTCGCGCCGGTAGCGCCGACGCGCATCATCGCGTAGCAGGCCAGCGCGGCAATGACATATTCTGCGGCCAGTCGCGCCCGACCGGAAAAGCCGAGATGCGACTGCTTCGTCACCTTCAGGTAATCGTCATAGAAGCCGATCGCGGCAAAACCGGCGGTGACGAACAGCACGATCCAAACGTAGGGGCTTTCCAGATTCGCCCAGAGCAGCGCCGAGAAGAAGAGACCGAACAGAATCATTAATCCGCCCATCGTGGGCGTGCCTCGCTTCGTGAGAATGTGCGAGGCCGGTCCATCAACGCGAATTGGTTGTCCCTTGCCCTGCTTCAACCGAAGCGCGGAGATGATCGCCGGACCGAAGAAGAGCACGAGGAACAGACCCGTTCCCGCAGCGCCAAGCGTGCGGAAGGTGAGGTAGCGAAAGAGATGAAAGACGCCGGGGAGGTGGGGAAGATCGGCCAGCCAAGTCAGCATTTCGCATCCTGATCCTGAGCGTGAGCAAGGTGTTCGCGCAGCGCCGCGACGATAGGACCCATACGGCTCCCGTTGGACCCTTTGACCATCGCGACGTCGCCGTTCCGCAATGTCCGGGCGATTTCGGGCGCCAGTTCGCTTGACCGCTCGGTCCAGGCGGCCCGCATTGATGCGGGGGCGGCATCGAAGAGCGCCCGCGTCAGCGGCCCGGCGCCGAAAAGGAGGTCGACCCTGTTGGATTTCAAGTCATCAGCCAGTTGCGCATGCATTGCCGCGCCATCTGGGCCAAGCTCCAACATATCGCCGATGACCGCGATCCGCCGCCCGTTAGGTCCAGGCCTCGTCGCGCCAAGTAGCGCCAGCGCAGCGCGCATCGAGGCCGGATTCGCGTTGTAGCTCTCGTCGATGATCGTGGCCGAACCGTCGGCCGTCGGAATCGAGAAGCGCTCGCCCCTGCCCTTCTGCGCCGAAAAACGAGCCAGCGCGGCAACGCCGTGGTCAACGTCTGCGCCAAGCGCGCGGGCCGCCAACAGCGCGCCGACCGCATTCTGAGCCATGTGCGCGCCCGGCGCGCCAAGATCGAAATGCATATCGCGACCGAAAAGTCGCGCGTGGACACGCGATCCCCGTTCTGTGTCGATCACCTCGATCAGTTTGCCGTCACAGTCCTCGCTAGCGCCGAAAGTCAGCGTGCGCGCGCGCCGCGCAAGGGCGGCGTTCGCAAGGCCCTCGAATTGCGTGGCGTCGCGATTGAGGACGGCTAATCCCCCGGGCTCAAGCCCGAGGAAGATCTCTGCCTTGGCGTCGGCGATTGCTTCGATCGAACCCAAGTATTCGATATGGACGGGCGCAATGGTCGTAATGAGCGCCACGTCAGGACGCACCATCCTGGCAAGGGGACCAATCTCGCCGGCATGATTCATGCCGATCTCGAAAACCCCGAATTCGGCCTCCGCCGACATGCGCGCCAGCGTCAGCGGCACGCCCCAATGATTGTTATAGGAGGCTGTCGACGCGTGGGTCGAGCCGCAAAGGGAGAGTATGGCGCGTAGCATTTCCTTGGCGGTTGTCTTGCCGACCGATCCGGTGACCGCAGCAATGCGCGCTTTCGACCGTGTGCGCGACGCGATTCCGAGTCGCTCCATCGCGTTCATGGTGTCGTTGGCAGCATAGACAGGACCCAATCCTGCGAGCGAGGCCGACCGACCGCGCGAGACGACCGCCGCCGCTGCGCCTGCCTCGAAGGCGCGAGCGACGTAGTCGTGGCCGTCGTGCGTATCGCCCTTGATTGCGAAGAAAAGGTCCCCGGCCTGGAGCGTGCGGGTGTCAATCGAAACGCCGGTGACGCTCGCGTTCAACGGCGCGCTAGGGTTGGCGGCGAACGCATCCCGAAGCTCCGATTGAGTCCAGAGCGCCTTCATGCCGCCTCCCGTAACGCTGCACGCGCTTCGTCCGCGTCGCTGAATGGCAGCGTCCTCCCGCCCACGATCTGACCAATTTCGTGGCCTTTGCCCGCGATTAACAGCACGTCGCCTTCGGTTAGCATTGCGATGGCCGCCCGAATCGCCTCGGCGCGATCGCCGATCTCGAGCGCGCCGTGCGCCGCGGCAAGAATCTGAGCGCGTATCGCAGCCGGATTCTCCGAGCGCGGATTGTCGTCGGTCACGATCGCAACGTCGGCGCAACGCGTCGCAATCTCTCCCATGATGGGCCGTTTGCCCGCATCGCGATCGCCGCCACACCCGAAGACGAGAATGACGCGACCTCGCACATAAGGACGCAACGCCGCAATCGCCTTTTCGAGCGCGTCGGGCTTATGCGCGTAGTCCACGAAAACGGCGGCGCCGCGGGTTTCCCCGATGCGTTCGAGCCGCCCCGGAGCGCCATGAAGGGACCGCAGCGCCCCGAAGACGGCGTCCGCCTCGCTATGGGTCGCGATGCACAGCCCTGCGGCGACGAGCGCGTTGGCAACCTGAAAATCTCCCGGCAATGGCAACTTGATGCGCCGCGAGCGTCCCCCAAATTCGAGTTCGAGCGTCGAAGACAGCCCGTCGCGCGCCACGGCGGCCAGCCGGATCGTTTCGCCCTTCGCGCCGACGGAAACGACCGTGAGGCCGCGGGCATGCGCGACCTCCATCACGCGCGGCGCAATATCACTGTCGGCATCGAAGATCGCCGGCGCGCCCGCCGGCAGGAGTTCGCTGAAAAGACGCAGCTTTGCAGCCAGGTAGTCCTCGAGCGTCGCGTGGTAATCCATGTGATCGCGCGAGAGATTGGTGAAGGCGCCAGCCGCAAGGCGCACGCCGTCGAGGCGCTTTTGGTCGAGGCCGTGCGATGACGCCTCCAACGCGAGATGGGTCACCCCCGCCTTGGCGAGCCGGTCGAGGGTCTGATGCAGCACAATAGGATCTGGCGTGGTCAGCGCTCCATACGCCGTCAGCGGATGCGACACCACGCCAATGGTGCCAATCGATGCGGCTTCGCGGCCGAAGGACGCCCAAATCTGACGGACGAAGGCAGCGACGGAAGTCTTCCCGCTGGTCCCGGTCACCGCCACGATCGTTTCAGGCTGGCGCGGGTAGAGCCGCGCTGCTGCGTGCGCGAGCGCCGAGCGGGCGTCGGGCACCCTGACGAACGGCGCGTCTGTGACCGGCGCCTCACGCGACGCTACAATCACAGCCGCTCCCTTCGCCGCCGCTTCTCCAACGTGCTTGAGGCCGTCCTCCTTCGCGCCTGCGAGCGCGAAGAAAACGTCGCCCGGCTCCACCTTCCGGCTGTCGCAGGCAATTCCTCTGATCTCACGGGAAGCAAGTGCTTCGTCCACGTTCTCCAGGTCGAGGATGTCGCCAAGCCGCTTCATTTCAGGCCGCTCATTCCTTGCCGACTTTGTCCGCATCGGCTCCATACCCCAGACGGGCGATGATGGGGAACGGTTGATTTGGCGGATTCTTCTCAGGCGGCACTCCTTCCAGCGGCTCTACCCTGCGGATGAGCGCGCCCGCGACCCTCCCCGCATTGTAGGCGGCCGTGTGGAAGCCGTGATCCTCGGGCGCGGGCAGCGGATCGTCGTAGACGGTCATGAACAGGTATTTCGGTTTGTCGGCCGGCGTGATCGCCATGAAAGTCGTAAACACCTTGTTTTCCGAATAGTGCCCGTGAATGATCTTGTCGGCAGTGCCTGTTTTGCCGCCGACATAATAGCCCGGAACGTTGGCGAAGCTCGCGGAGCCGTGCGTCGCATTCGAGCGCATGAGGTAGCGCATCGATTCGGACGTCTGTTCGCTGACGACCCGATGACTCACCTTCGCCGCATCCTCGGGGGTCCGCGGCAGGAACGTCGGGACCATCATCTTGCCGCCATTGACCAGCGCGCAAACGGCCATCACAGCCTGAATCGGCGCGACGTTCAGTCCCTGGCCGAAGGCAATGGTCATGGTGTTGAGCTCGCCCCAGCGCTTGGGCACCAGCGGTTCTGCGCTTTCCGGCAATTCGGTGCGCAGGCGGTCGAGCTGGCCCATCTTCTTCAGAAACGCCTTGTGGCCCTCGACGCCGACCATCAGCGCCAACCGCGCCGTCCCGATGTTCGACGAATGCGTAAACACCTCCGGCACGGTCAGCACTCGGTGGGTCGCGTGGAAGTCGTGGATGGTGAAACGGCCGTAGCGCAAGGAATCGCGCGCATCGACCCGCGTGCCGAGTGTGACCTTGCCCGAGTCGAGCGCCATCGAAATCGAAAGCGCCTTGAAGGTCGAGCCCATCTCGTAAACGCCGACGCTGATGCGGTTGATCTTCGTCGGATCGCGAACATCGCCCGGATCGTTGGGATCGAAGTCGGGTATGGATTCGAGCGCGAGCACCTCCCCCGTATTGACGTCCACCACCAGGCCGGCGGCCGCCTTGGCGCGAAAGCGCTCCATTCCCCCGAGAAGCTCGTCGCGAAGCGCATGCGTCACCTTGAGATCGAGCGAGAGCCGCACAGGCTTCAGGCTCTCCGGATCGACTGCGAAGCCTGGCACGTGAGGGTCGGTCAGGCTCTGCTCATCAAGGTATTTCTCCATGCCGGCGATGCCGACATTGTCCTTGTCGACGAAACCGATCACATGCGCCCCGATCGGCCCGTTGGGATAGACGCGCTTGTTCTCGGGGACGAAGCCGACGCCCGGCAGGCCAAGGTGGAAGATCTCCGCCTGCTCCTTGGGCGTGATCTGGCGCTTGATCCAGACGAAGCCCTTCTTCGAGCCAAGACGCTCGCGCAGCTCCCTCGCATCGACGTCGGGCAGCACGGCGGTTATGAGCTCGACAGCCTCGTCCTTGTCGATGATGCGGTTGGGCTCGGCGAAGACAGACATGGTCTTGACGTCGGTGGCGAGGATGTCGCCATTGCGGTCGAGAAGGTCTGGGCGCGCGCCGGAGACCGCCTCATCGGCGGCGGCTTTCAGCGTTTGCGGCGGATCGTGCGAGACGCCGAGCACGACAAGCTTCGCGCCGATCGCGGCGTAGGCGACGAACACGCCTAGCGCCGCGGTGCGAATACGCGCGCCCGAGCGGTCGAGCCGGGTCGCAAAAAGCGTGCGCGCGTAGGCCCTCAGTTTGGCTGCGCCGATCCGCGCCTGAACCGATGCGGGCGCCGCCGCCGGCGGTTCCAGATCGACGCCGAAGTTCTCCGGCACGACGCGGCGGAAGAGGGCGACGGCCGCCGCGCCGACGCGACCTCCGCGCTTCGGTCCTTTCTCCGCTTCCAGGCCAGCATCTCGCCGTGGCTGCGCCATCTCTCACCTCACCGGCGGGGTCTCGCCCCCGGCGAAGGCGGCGGGCGTGGCGCTGTCCTTGAGGAATCCGAGCGATTCCAGCGTACGGCCAATCGAATCGACCTTGGGCTGGGCTTCGGGCAAGTCGCCGACAGTGGCAATCTGGCTCAGGGCCAACGCCTGCATGCCGAGCTTCGAATCCGCAAGCGCCTGCAGCCGATCGGGACGCGCGAGATGGGCGTATTCCGCACGCAAGAGATTGATGGCGTCCTTTTCCTTGGCGATGAGATGGCGCGCCTTCACGAGTTGCTCTGAGGCATAGATCGTTCTGTACTTGACGCCGTAAACATAGGCGGCCGATCCAATGAGGGCGGCGATCGCCGCCGCATGCATGAGGCGCCACATCAGGAGCGCCTCCCACGCCGCGCCGGGACCTCTGTCAACGCCTCAAGCGCGCTGTCCGGCGCCCGAGGCGAAGCGTCCAGGCGAACGGCGAAGCGAAGCTTGGCCGAGCGCGACCGCGGATTGGCCGACGCCTCGCCTTCGCTCGGCTCGATCGGCTGACCCCGCGCGACTTCGAAGGTCGGCTCCGCCTCCGCCGGCTCGCCGGGCAAGAGGCGCGAGGGGACACGGCCGCGCCTCGAGCGACTCGCGAGAAACTGCTTGACGATGCGATCCTCGAGCGAGTGAAACGTGACGACCGCAAGGCGGCCCCCGGGCGCAAGAAGCCGTTCGGCGGCGGCGAGCCCGCGCAGGAGTTCGCCGAGTTCGTCATTGACGGCGATTCGCAAGGCCTGAAATGTGCGCGTCGCCGGATGGGTCAGTTCTCCCCTGCGCGCGGGCGCGACGCGCGCGATCATGCGCGCAAGCTCGAGCGTCGAGACGAATGGCGATGTCTCGCGGTCGGCGACGATGGCGCGCGCAATGCGGCGGGCCGCGCGCTCCTCGCCGAAATGGAACAGAATGTCGGCGATCGTGTTCTCGTCCTCGTCGCGCAGAATGTCGGCGGCGGTGCGGCCTGTTCTGCTCATTCGCATGTCGAGGGGCGCGTCGAAGCGGAGCGAGAAGCCCCTTTCTGCCTCGTCGAGTTGCATTGAAGAGACGCCGATGTCGAACACGACGCCGTCCGCCTTTTCGAGACCCAGGGTCTGCGCGACCGCGCAGAGATCTCCGAAGCGCGCTTCGACGAGGCGAAGCCGCCCTTCCGAGGCTGCGACGAGACCGGCGCCGCCGCGGATAGCAGCGGGATCCCGATCGAGAGCGACGACACTGGCGCCGCGGTCGAGAATCGCCTTCGTGTAGCCGCCAGCGCCGAAGGTTCCGTCGACGATCAGCGCCCCCTGGAGCGGCTGCAGCGCCTCCAGAACTTCGGCGAGCAGAACCGCGACATGACGCGAAGGCTGGCTCATGCCGACGAATTGACGCCGCGTTCGGCCCGCAGGCGCATCAGGCGGATGCGCGCCTCCTCGAAATAGGAGGCGAAGCGGGACGGCTCCCAGATCTGGAACTTGTGTCCCAGCCCGACGAACGCCGCTTCCTCGCGCAGGCCCAGCGACGCCTTCAGCCGCTCGTCCAGCGACACCCGGCCATCCGCGTCCATTCGAAGAATTTCGCTCGTCCCCATGAGGGCGGTCGCCAGAGCGTCGCTTGCGGGTGAAAACGCCGGCATCGTCGCAAGCAGCGAGTCGATTTCGGCCAGAAGACGGTGGCCACCGCAATCGAGAGCGGGGACGTCGAGCGACGGATAGGCGTAGACGCCCTCGAACCCGTCCTTCGCCAGGACCTGTCGGAAAGGGGCCGGAATGGAAATTCGTCCCTTGGCGTCGAAACGATGGGTGAACTGGGAAAGGAAACGATCCAAGCGGTGCTGCCTCGACGCGCGAGGAACCCTGGTCCGGACGAACGAGGCTCTGAAGCGTCGACTCCGTTAACGGGATGATGTGGGATATCATGGGACCCCATGGGCGTCAACGCCATGTAGGGTCGCCAAGGTTAAACTTCCGTTACGGCCCGCGTCTTGCGAGCGTTTCTCACGTCGGCGCGACGGGTC
>Ga0209040_10002993_pt1 | contig 13009 bp, 14 predicted proteins | sample BogFormECP12_OM3_FD_188240 | JGI IMG/M metagenome (GOLD analysis project Ga0209040, IMG submission 188240) | Bog forest soil microbial communities from Calvert Island, British Columbia, Canada - ECP12_OM3 (SPAdes) (version 2) | ecosystem: Environmental > Aquatic > Freshwater > Wetlands > Bog ... | reverse complement strand
CTGCTCCACCCAATGATTGTATTAGCTGGCGCTCTGGAGCGTCAACAAAACGAGCCTTGCACTTTCTCGCCGAGAGAGATCGGGCATTTGCCTCATTGGAGCCTCATTGGTGTTCGTCACGACGTCAACTGCATTAGCGCGCTAGAATGAGCAACATTGTCTTTTTCTTGCGAGGGCTCAATGACATCCACTATGGGTACCGCTGCCTTTCCGACCGACTCAACCGATATCGCGCGACAGCCACTGGTGGCCGATCAGTGCGCCCTGATCGTCGTTGACATTCAGGAGAAGTTGCTGCCGCCAATCTTCAACAAGGATGAGCTGGTTAAGAACTCGGGCTTGCTGCTTCACGCTGCCAACATTCTCAAAATGCCAGTGGTCGTTACCACGCAGTATGCCAAGGGTCTCGGCCCTGTGGTTCCAGAGATTGCGTCGCTGGTCGGCAATGTGCGATCCATCGACAAGCTCGAGTTCAGTTGCTTCGGCAGCAATGAGTTTCGCTCCGCGCTGAAGTCGCTGCCCGGTAATCGCAATACTGTGCTGCTCTGCGGGATGGAGGCGCACATCTGCGTGATGCAGACCGCGTTGGGAGCGCTGAATGAAGGCTACCTGGTGCACGTGGCGACCGACGCCATCGGCTCGCGCGTGCGCTGGAACTGGGACATCGCGATCGATCGCATGCGCGCGGCCGGCGGCGTCATCTCGACCACCGAGATGATGATCTATGAGCTGCTGCGGTCCTCCGGAACTGCGCAATTCAAGCAGATGCTGCCTTACCTGAAGGGTTGATGCACACCGCTCGATACCGGCGACGCGCCACGCCGTCCGCGGTTGCATTTCGATGATCTCTCTGGCTCGCAAGCTCCGGCTGGCTGACTTCTTCTCGCTCGGCTTCGGCACCATGATCGGCGTCGGCTGGCTGGTGGTGATGGACGACTGGTTGGTCCGCGGCGGACCGCTGGGCGCCATCCTGGGATTCGTCATCGGCGGCGCCGTGTTGCTGCCAATCGGATATGTTTACGGAAACCTGGTGCGGGCGATGCCCGATGCCGCCGGCGAGATCGCCTACACCGCCGCAGTGTTTCCACAGTTCATCAGTTTCGCAACTGGCTGGATGATGCTGCTGGCCTACTATATCGTCTGCCCCTGGGAGGCGGTGGCCATCGGACGAATCGCCGGCTATCTCTTCCCTGCCCTGAATTCGCTGGAGCTTTACCGCATCGCCGGAAAGCCGGTGTATCTGCCGCACCTGGTGATTGGGCTCGCGCTCACGTCGTTTCTCACCCTGTTGAACTATCGCGGAATCCGTCTCAGCGCATCCTTCCAGAACTGGACGACGTTTGGCGTGATCACGCTAGTTCTCAGCTTCGTTTCCGCAGGTACGAGGCGTGGATCGCTCGAGAATTTTCAGCCGCTCTTCAGCGGTCCTGCGCTTATCTCGGTGCTGGTTGTCCTCCAGATCGTTCCGTACTTCATGACGGGATTTGAGTCGATCGGCAAAGCCTCGGAGGAAGCCAGCCAAGATTTTCAGCCGCGCCAGTTCATGCTGGCGATCCTGTCGGCGATCGTGGTTGGTGTTGTCTTCTACGTTACGGTCATCGCCGCGGTTGCCTATGTGGTTCCGTGGCAGACAATCGTGCACGAGCGCTTTGCCACCGCAGTGGCATTCGAACGAGCCATGGGGTCGCAGTGGATTGTCAGGATCATCATGACGGCGGCCCTGTTGTCATTGCTGAAGGTGTTTAATGGCAACCTGGTCGCGACCAGTCGCCTGCTGTTCGCGCTGGGCCGACGGGAACTGGCTGACGAACGTCTTGGGTACATCCATCCCCTCAACCGCACACCTTCCACCGCAGTTATTTGCATCGGCATTGCCACCGCGCTGGTGATGCTTGGCGGGGAGTCTCTGCTGGTGCCGATCTCCGAGGTTGGCTCACTGGCATCGGCGCTGGGCTGGATGGCATCGTGCGCCGCCTACCTACGAATGCGTCCCTCGTCATTCGGGCGTGTCGCTGCCGCCACTGGAATCGTAGTGACTTCGATGGTGATCCTGATGAAGCTGATCCCCGGGGTTCCGGGACACTTCAGCGGCTACGAATGGATCGCGCTGACACTGTGGATTCTGCTTGGATTGCTGCTTCGCCGGCGAGTAGTGCCCAGCGAAGTAGCGGGCGTTCAGGAGCGCAGTTAGTTGCAGTGCGTCACAAAGTCGCTTACATGATCAGGTTGTGCGAACGTCAACGGATAGTCTGCCTTCCCTACGGGACTTGGACATTATCCCCACTTAACCCAGGACTGAAGTCCCGGGTTAAGATCTTTCGCCCCTGTGAGGTTCAACCCTTGTATAGCAAGGCCACATCACTTTACCAAACAAATTTCTGACCCGGGACGCTAGGACTGCAGCGCTACGAGCTGCGTGTAATACCGCGCGGCGTGAGGCGAAGTCGAGAGCACGGTTTTCTCCGGCAGCTCGCCCATGTACATTGCGATCTCGTCGCAGGCATGCAAACGCGGGCAGCGCAGGCAGTCCTTGTACATCTTGTCGGGCAGGAGCTCTTTGTCCACCGTCGTGAATCCCAGCTTGCCAAAGAAGTCAGGGATGCGCGTGAACAGGCACACGCAAGTCACGCTTTGACGGGCGGCCTCGGCCAGCAGCGCATCAATCAGCATGCGTCCTGCGCCCTTGCCTTTGGCTTTCTTGCCGATGGTAATGGAGCGGACCTCGGCCAGGTGCATCCCGTAAAGGTGCAACGCGCCGCAACCCACAACATCGCCTTTATGCTCGATGACAACGAAGTCGCGGATGTTCTCGCAGATTTCGGCCAATGAGCGTCCTAACAGGGTCCCATCGCCAACATGGATCTGGATGAGCTGATCGATCGCAATCGCGTCGGGCAGTGTAGCGTTACGTGCAAACATGGGCAGCTCCTGCATACATCGAGAGAGTTACTTTCGCTTTCTTCAACGCCGCCCGAACCTGCAGAGGAGCAGTACCACCCGGTACGTCGTGTATAGCCAATACCTGTTGCAATTGCAATGCACTGTAAAACTGCGAATCGGCCTCAATGCCGCAGCTCACGAAGTCTTCGGGCGAGAGATGCTCCAGTTCGCAGCCCTTCTCAACGCAGAGCTGGACAGCCTTGCCGATCATCTCGTGTGCATGGCGGAACGGCACGCCGCTGCGAACCAGATACGCCGCGCCTGCCAACGCATTCATGAATCCGCCGCTAGCAGCTTCCTGCATGCGTGCGAAGTCGAATGTCACACTGGTCATAAAGCCGATCGCAACTTGCACCATGCTCGCCACTTGCTGGGCGGAGGCAAAGACTGGCTGCTGCGTCTCCTGCAAGTCCTTGTTGTAGGCCAGTGGAAGTCCCTTCACCGTGATGAACAATGTCATCGCGTCCGCGAAGACTTTGGAAGACTTGCCCCGAATCAACTCAAGCGCGTCCGGATTCTTCTTCTGCGGCATGGCACTGCTGCCAGTTGAGAATTCCTCAGGCAACGTTACAAACCCGAATTCCGTGGTGGCGAAGAGGATCGATTCCTCCGCCCACCGGCTCAAGTGAAGCGCGACGGACGACAACGCCTGCACGAACTCAATGGCAAAATCGCGATCGCTGGTCGCGTCAATACTGTTGGCGGTCGGCGAATCGAATTCCAGCGCCTTCGCGATGCCCGCGCGGTCGAGCGGCAGGATGGTCCCAGCCACCGCTCCCGATCCCAGGGGACACTGGTTCAACCGCTTGCGGCAGTCCGCCAACCGTCCCAGATCGCGCAGGAACATCTCGACGTACGCCAGTAGCCAATGCGCAACTAGCACGGGCTCTGCCCGCTGCAGATGCGTGTACGACGGCATCGCGGCGTCGCCCGCATGCTCCGCCTGATTCACAAACTGCTCCGCCAGTTCGACGAGCAACTCGGAAATGGCATCGATCTGCGCCCGCACATACAGACGCAGGTCGGTGGCAATCTGTTCGTTGCGGCTGCGGCCGGCGTGCAGCTTGAAACCCACTTCCCCGGCCACTTCCACCAGTCGTTTTTCGACGTAGTGGTGCACATCCTCGATGGACGGATCGTCCGCCGAGGGAATTCCCTCAGCCGCGATCTGATCGAGGGCTTGGAGAGTCAACGCCAGTTCACCGCTATCGAGCACCCCTGCCTTAGCGAGCGCGGCGGCGTGCGCTTTGCTAGCCGCCACCTCGTAAGGGACTAGGACGCGATCGAAGGGAAACGAGCGCTGCCATTGTTCGAAGCCGGCGTTCTGCTCCTGGCTGAACCGGCCCGACCACATTTTCATTTCACAACCTCTGCATGAACCAGCGCGCGCGAACGCGCCGGCAGGCCCAGAATACGGATGAAGCCCTCCGCGTCCTTCTGGTCGTAACTCGTCCCCATGGTAAAGCTCGCCACGTCAGGTCGATACATCGAGGTCTCGGACTTGCGTCCCGCGATGTCGATGTTGCCCTTGTAGAGCGACAGCGTCACCGTGCCATTGATGTCTGCCTGCGAGCTCTTTACAAAGGCCTGCAACGACTCGCGCAGCGGCGTAAACCATAGCCCGAAGTACACGACCTCGGCATACTTGAGGCCGATGTGCTGCTTGAAGTGCGCCAGCTCGCGGTCGAGGCAGAGTGCCTCCAGTTCGCGATGCGCCGTAAGGAGCAGCGTGCCACCTGGAGTCTCATAACAGCCACGCGACTTCATTCCCACGAAGCGGTTCTCGACCAGATCGATGCGTCCAATCGCATTGCGCGCACCAATTTCGTTCAACACTTCGACGATGGCCACTGGATCGAGCACCACGCCATTTACCGCTATGGGCAGGCCATGCTTGAATTCGATCGAAACCCTCTCGGCCTTGTCAGGCGCGTCCTGAGGCGACTTCGTCCACGTCCAAGTCGTCGCCAGCGGCGCGTTGTTGGGATCCTCAAGCTCGCCGCCCTCGTGACTGACGTGCAGCAAGTTACGGTCGCGGCTGTGGATCTTCTCCCGGCTCTGAGCCACCGGAACGCCATGCGCTTCGGCGTATTCCAGACAGTCCTCGCGCGACTTCAGTGTCCACTCGCGCCACGGCACAATGACCTTAAGCTCCGGAGCCAGCGCCTGATAGGCGTGCTCAAAGCGTACCTGGTCATTGCCTTTGCCGGTGCAGCCGTGCGATACCGCAGTGGCGCCTTCCTTCAGCGCACACGCCACCTGGTACCTCGCGATGATGGGTCGAGCCAGCGATGTCCCGAGCAGGTACTTGTGCTCGTACACCGCGCCCGCCTGGATCGCGGGGAAGACGTAATCGGTCAGGAATTCCTGCCGCAGATCTTCGACGATGACTTTGCTGGCGCCGGTCTTATAGGCCTTCTCCACGACCGCGTCGATGTCGTCGCCTTGCCCAACATCGGCCACGAAAGCGATGACGTCATAGTCATAGTTTTCCTTCAACCACGGAATAATGATGGAGGTGTCCAGGCCTCCCGAATAAGCAAGGACGACTTTTTCACGCATGTGCACTCCTCGGCGGGAAGCGGTGAACACCGCCTTCCAGCAACAAAACAAGAATGGCTTTCTGAATATGCAGGCGGTTCTCCGCCTGGTCGAACACAACCGAACGTGGCGAATCGATCACCGACGCCGCCACCTCATCTCCGCGATGCGCCGGCAGGCAATGCATAAAGACCGCATGCTTGGCGGCTCGCGAAAACAACTTCTGATTCACCTGGAACGGCATAAAGATTCTGCGGCGCTCGGCCGCCTCTTCTTCCTGGCCCATGCTCGCCCAGACATCGGTGTACACGGCATCGGCCCCAGAAACCGCTTCCAGCGGGTCATTGCCGACCTGGACTGTCGAGCCCGTACCTGCCGCGATTCGTTCAGCCGCCTGGGTAATTTCGGCGCTCGGCTCGTATCCCTCAGGAGTAGCAACCGAGATCGACGCGCCCAGGCTGGCCGCGGCCAGCATCAACGAATGAGCAACGTTGTTGCCATCCCCCACGTAAGCGAGACGAACATTATGCAGATCGCCGAACTGTTCCTGCACCGTCTGCATGTCGGCCATGGCCTGGCACGGGTGTTCCAACTCGCTCAGCGCATTGATCACCGGAATTGAAGCGTGCCTGGCCATCTCCGTCACAGTCTCGTGCGCAAACGTCCGCAACACCACTCCGTCGATCCAGCGCTCCAGGTTGTGCGCCACATCGCTGAGGCTCTCGCGTGCGCCCAGTCGCGACTGCGTCTGGTCCACAAAGAACGACGCACCGCCCAAGCTATTGATGCCGGCCTCAAAGGTAAGTCGCGTGCGCAGCGACGGTTTCTCAAAAAACAGTACGATCTGTTTTCCTATCAGCGTCCCACGATAGTCCCCCGGGCGCAGTTTCATGGCGGTCGCGAGTTCCAGCGCGCAGGCCAATTCGTCAGGCTGAAAGTCCTGAATCGAAATCAGGTCGCGTCCCGATACGCTGCGCTGGGTATAGAGACTCGGGCTTGCACCTGCGGGAATAGTGGTTGCGATCACGTCATACCTCCTTCTGGTTCGACCAGATGGGAAAAGAGAATGTTCTGGTTAACAGCTTCGATCACCAGTGTTAGCGACGTCGCTCGAGAGCGCGGTCGAAGGCGAGCATCTTCATGACGCGATCACCTCCGTGCCCCAATCGATGGGCTGTGTAAAGAACCCCGGCAGGACTTCGGCATGATCGGCCGGGAGAATGCGAACCCGTGTCACTCCCTTTTTCAGGGCGCTGGTACAAGCTTCAAGCTTGGGCAGCATTCCGCCACTCACGGTTGCCTTCTGCACCATTTGCGCGATGGCTTTCACGTCGAGCCAACGAATGACCGTCCCTTCGGCGTCCTTCACACCCGGAACGTCGGTAAGGTAAATCAGGGCATGCGCGCCACATGCAACGGCACACGCTGATGCCATTTGATCGGCATTCACGTTGTAGTACTCGCCGTCAAAACCCAGCGCCAAGCTCGACACCACCGGCACGATGCCCGCCGTCCACAGCCGCTGCATCCAATCCATGTTCACCGAGCGAATTTCGCCGACGTATCCTAGGTCTGGAGACTTCTTTTTCGTCGCGCGAAACATGCCCAAGTCGCCGCCGCAGAGGCCGACTGCGGGTTGTCCGGCGGCTCCGATGGCCGCAACCAGTTGCTTATTGAGCTGCCCAGCGAGGACCATGATGGCCACGTCCCGGGTTTGCGCATTGGTAACTCGCAGGCCGTCGATGAACGTGGTTTCGCAACCAAGTTGCTTGAGCGTCCGGCTCAACGCCGCGCCTCCGCCATGCACGATGACGATCTGATGGCCCTCTTTGCACAAGCTTGGAATCGTCTTGGCGAATTTCTGGACCAGTTCCTTGCTGTCGAGCGCGGCCCCGCCAATCTTGATGACGAGCTTCATTGCAACCCTGCCTTCTCGTCGAAGCCGAACATCAGGTTCATGTTCTGCACCGCCTGTCCGGCCGCGCCCTTCAAGAGGTTGTCGATGCACGACACCAGCACTACCCGCGTGCCATCCGGCGAAAGCGAGAAACCGATGTCGCAGTAGTTCGTATTGAGCGAAAACTTGATCTGCGGCAGCTTGGCCGCCCCAAAGATCCGTACCCAGGGTTTGCCGCCATAGAACTGGCGCAGGCACTGCTCGAGTTCTTCCGCCGCCACCGGCTTCGCCAGCTTTACGTAAATGGTGGAGAGGATTCCCCGCGGAATTGGCAGCAAGTGCGGTGTGAACTGCAGCGATCCGCCGTCGAGGCCGAGTTGTTCGAGCATCTCGCCCGTATGCCGGTGACCAAAAACGCTGTAGGCCGCAAAGTCTCCATCCACCTCGACAAAGTGAGTCTTCGCCGTCGGGGACTTACCTGCTCCCGACACGCCCGACTTGGAATCACAGATGATGCCATGCGCTACGTCCACATAGCCCGCCTGCATCCACGGCGCCAGCGCCAGAATGATCGACGTGGGATAGCATCCCGGATTGGCCAGCAACTTCGCGCCCTTGATCGCTTCGGCGTGCAACTCGGGGAGACCGTACACCGCCGTTTCGTCCAGTTCTGCCGCCGATTGAGCGTCGCTATCATTGAAGCCGTATACCGCGCGGTTTCCGGCGTTCTTCAGCCGCCACGCGCCACTCAGGTCGATCACGCGAAAACCCCGGCTGATCGCCGCAGGCACCAACTCACGCGAAAACTCATGCGGCGTGGCCAGAAACAATACATCCACGCCCGCATCCTTCATCCGCTGCCAGGAGAAGCTCTCGAAGGGGAATCCACCGTTGCCCGCGAGTTGCGGGTAGGCCTCAGCCAAGTCGCTGTAGCCACTATCACCGTTGCGCTGGAACAGCAGTGGCTTCCTGGCTCCGCCGTGCCGCGCGAGCAGGCGCACCAACTCGAAGCCGGAATACCCAGTCGCTCCAAAGACCGCGGGTTGTATGAGTTCGTTCATCTCTTGCTTACTTGAAATAGCCACGTATCCGGCTGGCCAATTTCTCAGCCGTTTTGTTGTCGGGGGCGACCACCAAAATCGTGTCATCTCCACCAATCGTCCCTACGACCTCTTCCCACTCTTCGCCATCGATGGCCGCCGAAACCGGTTGCGCGCTACCGGCGCTGGTCTTCACCACCACCTGGTTCTGGGCCGTCTTCACGTCGTACACGAACTCATGAATCAGGCGTTCGATCGACGGCAGAAACGCCTCGGCGACCTCGCCCTGCGGCAGCTTGTAGCCTTCGCCGGTCTTCACCAGCCGCAATTCATGGATGTCGCGCGACAGCGTCGCCTGCGTCACCCGGTGTCCGCGCTTGTACAGCCGCCGCCGGAGTTCCTCCTGGCTGGAAACGTCCTGGTCGCTGACCAGGTCGCGGATGGCGGAATGACGGGACAGCTTTGACATGGCATAAATATGCAGCTATATGAATATTAATACAATTGACGCGGATGTCAAGGTTTCGTGAGCAATCTTTACATTTTGCCTGGAAGCCCCAATTGACGCGCCGAGAGCTGACTGGTCGGCCTGGAGTTGCGGTATGGGCGGTCAGTTTTCCGGAGTCGTTTGCAGCGACGATCGATACGGCGCTCTGGCGGTGGAGATGAGACGCTGGTTCAGAAACTCGCGAGCCACTTCCCTGGCGTCCTTCTTTTGCCCATCGACCTGGTAATTCATCCTTCGCATGTCGTCGGCAGTGATGCGTCCGGAGATGCTTTCCAACGCGCTACGCGACGCCTGACAACGCTGAAAAGCGTCTGGCCGTGCAATCACAACCGCATCGTAAGGCGGAAAGTAGTGCCGGTCGTCCTCCAGCACAACCAGGCCGAGCGCAGCAATCAGTCCATCCGTGTTCGACCCGGCGACAATGTCAACCGACCGGTTCTCCAATGACCGGTAAAGCAAACCGAGGTCCATCACTCGTGGAGCTCCGTCAAATCTCAGGTCATACGTCTTGACCAGTCCCGCATAACCGTCCCGGCGTTCCAGAAATTCGTACCCGACTCCCAACTTCAGTTGCTGAGCCACGGGTTCCAGTTGCGACAACTTCGTAAGGCCCATTCGACGCGCATCATCTCCCCGCATCACCATGGCAAAGCTGTTGTCGAATCCCAACGGAGGCATCACGTCGAGATCAAATCGGCTGCGGTACTGGCTCTTTACTTCCTCGTAAACCTCCGTGGAACCGCCTGTCGCCTTCTCTTTCAGCACGGCCGCCAACGCTGTCCCCGTGTATTCGGGATAGATGTCGATGCGGCCGGCGAGAATGGCCTGCTGGCAAATGTACGTTCCCGCAAGATAGAAGCAGCCGTCGACGTTGGTTTGGCAAGATCGTTCGAGAAGCTGGACGACCAGTTCTCCCAGAATTAGTTGCTCGGTGAAGTTCTTGGATCCGACAACGATGTCACCCCTCTGTGACTTGCAGCCAGCGGCCAGCAACATCAGTCCGGAAACGAACGCTCGGCGGTCGAGCATGTCAGTGTTGCCTGCGCGCGAGGAGCTTTTCTACGCCACCCAGCAGAAAATCCGCCAGCAAGGCCATGAGCGCGGCAGGGATTGCGCCCGCCAGGATCACGCCATTGTCTACCATCGCGATGCCGCGAAAGATGAACTCGCCCAGTCCGCCCGCTCCGATGGCGGCGGCGATCGTCGCCACCCCGATCGTGATCACGGTGGCCACGCGAATCCCTGCCAGAATTACCGGCGACGCCAACGGCAGTTCAACGTGCCAGAGCAGTTGACCCGAGGTGAGTCCCATGGCCACCGCTGCCTCGCGAACTGGTTCGCTGATTCCAGTGATCCCGACGTAGGTGTTGCGCACCACCGGCAGCAGCGCGTAGAGCGCGAGAGCGACGATCGCAAGGCGGTCCGCGCGCGCTCCCAGCCATGGAAGGGGCAGCAGAAGCCCAAAGAGCGCGAGACTGGGAATCGTCTGAACGATGTTTGTGCTGCCCAGGATAAGCGTTTTCAGCTTTGGCCTTCGCGTCAGCAGGATTCCCAGCGGCACACCGACCACAACCGCAAGCATCATCGAGATGCCGACCAGCCACAGATGTTCGCCGGTCAACATGGCAACTTCGTGTTTGTGAGTGAACAGAAAGTTCACAAGTCACCTTCAAGCGCCGATCTCACCGGTCATGGTCACGAGTCGATGCCCCGCGCTACATCCAGCGGGCCGTCCGTCCTCAGTTTCGAAAAAACTCTCCAGCGGTACGGTAGACCTTCGCGTATTCCTGCGCCAACGCGTCTGGTGATTGCAGAAACTCTTCCGGCGTATGGATATTCCGCATCTGCCCTGCTTCCATCAATGCGATTCGATCACCCAGCATCAGGGCTTCTCCCACGTCGTGGGTTACGAAGACAATCGTCTTTGCCAACTTTTCCTGGAGCTTCTTGAATTCCAGTTGAACCTCGGCCCGCGTAATGGGATCGAGCGCCCCAAATGGTTCATCCATCAGCAGGATCGGTGGTTCAGCCGCCAGCGCGCGGGCCAGTCCCACGCGTTGCCGCTGTCCGCCAGAGAGTTGGCTGGGATAACGATCGCCGAAATCGTGGCTGGGTAATCCAACCAGTCGCAAAACTTCCTCCACCCGGTCAGCAATTCTCTGCCGATCCCACTTCTCCAGTTTCGGCACCAGCGCCACGTTCTCCCAGACCGTGTAGTGGGGAAAAAGGCCGACGTCTTGTATGGCATAGCCGATGCCGCGGCGAAGCCGGATGGGATCCCATTCGTGGCTTGGCTTGTTTTCCACCAGAACTTCGCCCGCAGAAGGGACAAGCAGGCGATTGATAAGTTTGAGGCATGTGGTTTTGCCCGAGCCGCTGCGGCCCAGCAGCATGAGGGTCTTGCCTCGATGCACCACAAGATCCAAACCCGAGAGCAGCACTTTCCCGGATGTCACCCGATATTCGACGGCGCGAAACTCGATCGCGCTATTGGAGGTGTCACTCATATCTCGCTCGCGAGCCAGAGCCACATTTCGCATCAGCGTATCAGAACTGTCCTGCGGGCAGAATCCGGCGATGGCTCTGCGCGCAGACGGCTCCGTGCAATGGCTGGATTCGACCGCCACCGTCATGGGAATGTTCGCAGAGTGGAGTTGCCAGGTCTCAGAGCTCCAGCTCAACTCGGGCGACATTTTTCTGACCACACCGACGGCTTGACCGAAGCAATGGCGCCGAGCGGAGATGAATTCGGCGAGGACCGCCTTCGCGACACGCTGCACCAAAACCGCACCCTGGCCGCCGCTCCATTGCTTCAAGTGTTGCTCCACACGGTACAACGGTTCAGTCCCCGGCGAACCGGGTGACGATATGACCGCGGTGGTAGCAAAGGTGCGCTAGTCCACCACGACATTCCGTCGGCCATCAAAACAAAAAGGGCACCGTGAGGTGCCCCTGGTTAGGTCCTGGCCGAGAAGACTAGCGTCGTCCCCAGCCGCCGCCGCCACCGCCACCGGATCCGCCACGACCGCCGCCGCCGCCCCGGCCGCCGCCGCCACCGAACCCGCCACGTCCGCCGCCACCACCACCGCTGCGAGGCCGGTCAGTCTTAGGACGGGCTTCGTTCACGTTGAGATTTCGGCCACCCAGATTGGTACCGTTCAACGCTTCCATTGCTTTGGCCACGGCGTCGTCGTCCGGCATTTCAACGAAGGCGAATCCACGCGGCTGACCGGTGTCGCGATCGGTTACGATGCTCACCTTGTCGACTGGGCCATAGGCCTCAAACAACCCGCGAAGCTGGTCCTCGGTTGCATCGAACGGCAGGTTCCCCACATAAATGTTTTTCATAGTTGCCTCACTTCTCAGATGGGAGGCCGTTTCGCGGATCAGGGATCGATGGCGCAGCGCGGCCGCTGGTTAGGGTGTGTAGAGCTGGTGAATTTGCTGGCGAAAACTTACAGACGCTTCAAGCACCACGGAGAGCAGATCGTGCTGCCCTCCGTGATTGATTTCCAATTAGAGAACCTGGACGTTCTCTGCCTGCCAACCCTTCGCGCCACGCTTCACGTCGAAGCTGACCGCCTGACCTTCCTGCAGCGAACGAAACCCGTTCGTCTGGATGGCCGAGAAGTGAACGAATACATCTTCGCCGTTCTCGCGTGAAATGAAGCCAAAACCTTTTGCGTCGTTAAACCACTTTACTGTTCCTTGTTCCATTTGTTTCTTCAATATCCTTAATGTTGATGTTGCGCTGCGGGATCGGTAGGTTACAGGCAGGAATCGCTCGTACGAAAGGAGGGATGACTGCTAACGCGCCGTTCAAACACACGCATACTCATTATACACCAATTTGTGCCGCCCCACTAATGGGACTATGGGCCTCGGATGGGCCTCGAATGGGCCTCACCACCGGCCCCGGCGTCAAGACATACAAGAATGGGACTCCGCGGTATCCAGAAGTCCCAATCGGAGGGACTATTTACTGCCACTGCTTCATGAAACTCAAGCTTTCATGCAGGGATTCTACTGAACCAGTAACAGCAGCCGGCTGCCTGAATCCAGGTACACAGTGTTCTTGGTTGA
>Ga0209040_10002992_pt1 | contig 13009 bp, 9 predicted proteins | sample BogFormECP12_OM3_FD_188240 | JGI IMG/M metagenome (GOLD analysis project Ga0209040, IMG submission 188240) | Bog forest soil microbial communities from Calvert Island, British Columbia, Canada - ECP12_OM3 (SPAdes) (version 2) | ecosystem: Environmental > Aquatic > Freshwater > Wetlands > Bog ... | reverse complement strand
CGTCCCGGACAACTACCGCCAGATTTATCTGAACTGGATGAACAATATCTACGACTGGTGCATCTCGCGCCAGTTGTGGTGGGGACATCGCATTCCGGCGTGGACGTGTGATAGCTGCAAGGAAATGATTGTCGCCCGCAAGGCTCCGACCAGTTGCCCGAAATGCGGCGGCGGCAAGCTGGAGCAGGTTTCCGACGTGCTCGACACCTGGTTCTCGTCGGGGCTGTTGCCGTTTACAACTCTAGGCTGGCCGGAGAAGACACGGGATATCGACGTGTTCTATCCCAACACGCTGATGATCACCGGCTTCGACATTCTCTTTTTCTGGCTGGCGCGCATGATCATGTTCGGCTGCCACTTCATGCAAGGCCACCAGCAAGACGCAGCGATCAAGCAGGCCAGCGGCGAAGCCGACAAAAAAGACGACAGCGTTCCTTTCCGCCATGTCTACATTCACGCCCTGGTGCGCGATGCGGACCGGCAGAAAATGTCGAAGACCAAGGGCAATGTGATCGATCCGCTGGAGATTATCGAGCGCTTCGGCACCGATGCGACGCGCTTCACACTGGCCGCGATGGCCGCGCCCGGCACCGACATTGCCTTCAGCGAGAGCCGCACCGATGGCTACCGCGCCTTCGCCAACAAAATCTGGAATGCCGCCCGCTTCATGTTCATGAACGTGGATCGAGTCGAACCGGGCCTGCGGCCTGCCGCTGCACGTGGGGGCGCGGCCGACTCGCCTGCGCAACGTCCCGGGGTCGCCGGATTTCAGGCGTCCCTGCTGGAAGACCGCTGGATTCTTTCCCGCTTCAACCGCGTGGCCGCCGGCGTGAACGACGCGCTCGGCACCTACCGTTTCCATGAGGCCGCGAATCTTATCTATGATTTTTTCTGGGGAGAATTCTGCGACTGGTATCTCGAACTGATCAAGCCGCGCCTGAATTTCGAAGAGGGAGGGGACAAGAGTACAGCGCGGGCGGCCTGCGCGAACCTAGTGAGTCTGTTCGACGCTTCGTTGCGTCTGCTGCATCCCGTGATGCCGTTTATCACGGAGGAAATCTGGCAGGCGATCTACGAAGGCAACCCGCCGCTGAAGTCAATCGCGCTGGCAGCATATCCGCAGGCCGATGAGACGCAGTTTGATCTCGCCGCCGAAACTGAGATGGCCATCCTGCAGGACTTGATCGTCAGCGTCCGCAACCTGCGCGCGGAATTGAAAGTCGAACCCAAGGTGAAAGTCCCAATCGAGGTCTTCGCGCCGGACCCGGCGATTCGCAAAATGATCGAGCAGAATTATGGCGCGGTCGAGCGTCTGGGGAACGTCGAAAAGATTACATTCGTCGAAAGCTCCCTCGCCAATCGGCCCGGCGCGCGCGGCACAGCCCGCTTCGATGTGCACGTTATCTACGAACGCAAGATTGACATGGCCGCCGAAGGCGAGCGCCTCAAGAAAGAACTGGAGAAGATCGAAAAAGAGCTGGCCAACAATCAGAGGCAGCTCGCGAACGAACAGTTTCTGGCCAAGGCCCCGGAAAAAGTGGTCGAGGGCCTGCGTCGCCGCGGGCGGGAACTCCTGGTCCTGCAGGAGAAAACAAAGAGTAAGCTAAAGGAATTGGGCTGCTGATGTAGCCGCGGACGCATTCGTCCGGGGCGAGCGAAGCAGGACAGGTTTTTGTCTCGTCGCGTAAGTGATCTTGGTTAGGGGTCGGCGACGAACACAAGCGCATCTGCGATCCGCGGACGGACGAATGCGTCCGTCCCTACACTTTATGGATTGGAATTCACGACGCCTGACCGCGATTCTGGAGAACGCGCTGGTCGAAGACCGGGCCACGCGCGACGCCACCAGTTACGCCTGCGTCGACCCCAACCAGCGGGCGGCGGCGACCATCCTATCCAAGCAGGAGTGCATCCTCGCCGGAATCGGTTGCGTGGCGCGGATTCTCGACGTTTACGCCGCGCTCGACGGAGCTGTGACTGCCCATTACGAAGTCACCACTCATCCGGAAATTTTTGACGGCGTGCGCCTGCGCGCGGGGCAGTCCGTGGCTGTCATCCGTCACAACGGGCGGGTGATTCTTTCGTGCGAACGCGTCATCCTCAACTTTCTGCAGCGCATGAGCGGCATCGCCACCCTCACGCGCAAGTTCGTCGAAGCCGTGTCGGGCACAAAAGCGCGCATTCTCGATACGCGCAAGACCGCGCCCGGCCTGCGCGTGATCGACAAGAACGCGGTGCGCTGCGGCGGCGGACAGAATCATCGGCTCGACCTTTCCGACGGCGTGCTCATCAAGAGCAACCACATCGCTCTGGCGGGCGGAATTGCCCCGGCTCTGGAGCGCGCGGTGCGCAACCGCCGCGGCTCGCAGATCATCGAAGTCGAAGTGCGCACCCTCGCGGAGTTGGAACTGGCGCTGGCGCACGGTGGCGAGGCCATCCTGCTCGACAACATGTCGGTAGAGGATGTGCGGCGCGCCGTCGAGCGCTGCTCGCAGCCGGATGTTCTTAAGAGCGGCCGCACCATCCCCGTGGAGTGCTCGGGCGGAATTCGCCTGGAGAATGTTCGCGCCTATGCCGAGACCGGCGTCGATTTCATTTCGGTTGGCCTGCTGACGCGCTCGCCCCAGGCCGCCGATATGAGCATGCGAGTCATTCCCGCCTGAACGGCTTTCCGGCGCGGAGATTGTTGTTTTGCCGCAGTTCGCGCATAATCTCCGCATCGCCAGGACGAGCACAATTCGGCGATCAACTTCGCGGGTCACGGCTCCCGCCGCGCACCAGCCACAGCCCACCGACCTCCGGCTGGGCCGCATCGTGCGCCTGCTCATGGAGCATGCCACCGTCGTCGTCAGCGGCACTAAAATCGCCCAGGAAATCTCCTCCAATCGCTCCGAGGTGTGGCGTCTGATTCAGCAATTGCGCGGCCTCGGCGTCGATGTGGCCGGGCATCCGGCGACCGGCTATCAACTGCGCTCGGTTCCCGACTTGCTTCTGCCCGAGATTCTGCGGCCGCTTCTGCATGGCACCATCTTCGACGAGCACGTTCACCACTTCTACAAGATTGGATCGACGAACACCGCAGCCATGGCTGCGGCGGCGGAAGGCGCTCCCGAAGGCAGCGTCTTTCTTGCCGAAGAGCAAACCGCCGGCCGCGGCCGCGGCGCTAATTCGTGGCAGTCCCCGCGATCGACCGGGATTTATTGTTCGGTCGTCGTGCGCCCCGCCTTGCCGCCCTCCGAAGTGCTGGTGCTGGCGCTCGCCGCCGGACTCGCGGTGCAGTCAGCGATCCGACAGGTCGACTCGCGCGTCATTGTCACTGCCGATCTGAAGTGGCCCAACGACGTTCTGATTGACGGCAAGAAAGTCTGCGGGATTCTCACCGAAATGAATGCCGAGGCTACCCGTGTCCGCTACATCGTGGTGGGAGTCGGCATCAACGTGAACCAGGCAACGTTTCCCAAGGATCTGTCCGCGACCTCGCTGCGTCTCGTAACCGGAAGCGAGTGGTCCCGCGTCGAGTTGGCGGCAGCTTTGTTAAAATCGCTCGATCACGAGTATCGCGGTTTGCTGGAAGATGCCGATGCGCACGAGTCGATTCTGCGGCGTTTCGCGGAGAATTCTTCCTGGGTGCGAGGCAAAAATGTTCGCATCGAAGAAAATGGCGCAGGCTTCGAGGGAACCACCGAAGGCCTCGACCCGCGCGGCTTCTTGCAGGTGCGAACCGCGCAAGGAATGCAAACGGTGTTGAGCGGAACGGTAAGAGAGCGTTGATCGGACAGCGCTCAGCAGCGCAAGTTTAACTAGCAGCTAGCAGCTAGGAGCTAGCAGCCCACATGCTTCTCGTCATCGATGTCGGCAACACGAACACGGTTCTGGGCGTCTTCGCCCGCGTCGCCAAGGTCAATCCTGCGGGCGACTCGGACGAGACTCCACGCTACGAGCGCCTGGTGGCCAACTGGCGCGTGGCCACCTCCCGCACCAGCACGGTGGATGAATACGGCGTGCTGTTCCGCAACTTGTTTTCCATGGCGGGGCTCGAATCGAAGGGCATCCACGGCATCGTAATCTCCTCGGTTGTTCCGCCGCTCGATCCCGTGCTGCGGCAGGTCTGCGAGCGCTACTTCAATTTGCGTCCTCTTTACATCGAACCGGGCGTCAAGACCGGAATGCCCGTGCACTACGACAATCCGGCGGAAGTGGGAGCCGACCGCATTGTGAACGCGGTCGCGGCCTTCGAAAAGTATGGCGGCCCGAGCGTGATTGTCGATTTCGGAACAGCCACCACCTTCGACTGCGTGTCAGCCAAGGGTGAATACCTTGGAGGAGTCATTTGCCCCGGCATCGGCATCTCGGCCGATGCGCTTTTTGAGCGCACGGCGCGGTTGCCGCGCGTCGAGATTCGCAAGCCTGCCCGCGTGATCGGCTCGAACACGGTCGGCAGCCTGCAATCGGGCCTCTATTACGGATATCTCGGACTAGTGGATGGCATCCTCGAACTGCTACTCGCCGAGTTAGGCCAGGAGACGCAAGTGATCGCGACCGGCGGGCTTGGCCCCATGATCGGCACGGGATCGAAATACATTAAACAGGTGGACGACTTCCTGACGCTCGAAGGCTTGCGCATTATTTGGGAACGCAATGGGTCGGCGCGGAGGGATTCCGCACAGCCCAAAATCGCACCGCAAGCCGCGACTCAGCCACCGTCGAAACCGGCACAACCCAAGTCGGAACACAAGGCCAAGAATGGCGGCGCTCCGGCCTCTCCGGCCTCGCGTTCCGCCCGTTGACCCCCCCGTGGAGAATTACTTCAACTACTTCACCGAAATTGAAGAGTGCTTCCTGCTCCGCCGCGGAGGCGGCCTGCTGCTGTCGACTCTCGACTGGGCGCTGATTGAAACCTGGAAGGATGCCGGCATTCCGCTGGAGGCCGTGCTGCGCGGCATCGACGAGGCCTTCGACCGCTACGACCAGCGTCCGTCGAAAACCAAGAAGGTGAACAGCCTGGCCTACTGCTCGCAGCTGGTGCTGGCCGCGGCGGAAGACATGAAGGAAGCAGCCGTGGGCTCGGCCGCGGAATCGGCGGCTCCGGCGAAACCCCGCGCCGGGCAGGGGTTTGAACCCGAGGTAGTCGCGCCTTTCCTGCGGCGCAATGCAGATGCGCTAGAGGCCGCGAAACTGCCGCAGGGAGGCGGAGTTTCCGCAAAATCCGTCGCTCTCGACGCGGCCAGAACCCTGCGCCAGCTCGCGGAAGAGAACGAGAAGAAGCCCGCGTCTCGGTTGGAAGACTTGGAGCGCCGCTTGACTGTGATCGAGGAAAAACTTTTCGCCGCACTGCTGGCCTCCACCGCCGACGAAGAAATCGTGAGCGTTCGAGCCGAAGCCGACCGCGATCTCGCTCCCTACCGCCGAAAAATGTCAGGAGCCCAGATCGACCAACTACAGAAGCAGTATGTACATAAACGTCTGCTGGAACAATACGGCCTGCCGCGCCTGAGCCTGTTTTACATGTAGCCCGGACAACCGTACAACTTTCGCCATCTCCATATTTGTAAAAGGCCCCCGGCTGATCTTTTTGAAAAGATCCTGACTCATATTTTGAAAAGACCCCTGGCTCCTGTTTTGAAAGGCGCGGCTTCTAGCCGCGCCGTGAGGGCTGCAAAACGACTTGCGGCTTCAGCCGCTGGGGTAAGCTGTTAACTCCAACGTGATCCATTCATTCGATGCCCTGATTCTCGGCGGCGGCGCGGCAGGCCTGATGTGCGCCATCGAAGCCGGCAAGCGCGGACGCCGCGTCGCCGTACTCGAACACGCCGATCGTCTGGGCAAAAAGATTCTCATCTCCGGCGGCGGCCGCTGCAATTTCACCAACCTGCACTGCCAGCCCGAGAATTTCCTTTCGTCCAATCCACATTTTGCCAAGTCGGCTCTCGCCCGCTACACGCCCGCGGACTTCACCGCGCTGGTCGAGAAACATCGCATTTCGTATCACGAAAAAACTCTGGGACAACTGTTCTGCGATCGCTCGGCGCGCGACATCCTGGGGATGCTCGAACAAGAATGCCGCGCCGCTGGAGTCAGCATTTTTCTCGATACAACAGTTCAAGAGGTGACGCGGGGCACGGAGTTTGTTGTGCTCGCCGCGAATGCAGAATTCCGCGCGCCCGCGCTCGTGGTCGCGACTGGGGGCCTGTCGATTCCGAAAATCGGCGCAACCTCATTTGGCTACGACCTGGCGCGGCAATTCGGCCTCAAGATTCGTGAGCCGCGCCCCGGACTCGTGCCGCTCGTTCTCGATCCGGACGACCGCTCCCGCTACTGCGATCTGACCGGCGTTTCCGCCGAGGTGATCGCCACATGCAACGGGCAGCAGTTTCGCGAAAAGATGCTGATCACCCATCGCGGCCTGAGCGGCCCCGCGATCCTGCAGGTTTCGTCGTACTGGAGAAACTCGGAAGAAATCCAGCTTGACCTCGCGCCGGGAAGCGAGTTGACTGCAATCTTCCACGACCCCAAGTCGCCGCGCACTCTAGCGACGCTGCGTTCAGAACTCCGCCAGATCCTGCCGGTCCGCTTCGCCGACCGCTGGCTTGAGCACCATGCTCCCGCTTCCTGGGCCAACACCGCTCTCGCCGATTTCGAACGTCAAGCCCATGCGTGGGCGATCAGCCCCGCAGGAACCGAGGGCTACGAGAAAGCCGAAGTGACGTGCGGCGGCGTCGACACCGAAGAACTTTCGGCCAAGACCATGGAGTGCCGCAAAACTCCCGGCCTGTTCTTCATCGGCGAAGTCGTGGACGTAACCGGCCACCTCGGCGGCTTTAATTTTCAGTGGGCCTGGGCATCGGGTGCGGCGGCCGGCCGCGCGTTGTAAACTAGCTCGTTAGAAATCGGGAGAAAAATGAATGCGCGAAGTAATGAGACTAATGCGACGTACTTGTTTGCTGCTGATGGCAACGTTCCTCGCGAGCGCGGCGTTCGCGCAGGCGCCGTCGGCCACGCTGCTGGCCCTGTCGAAAGATGACCACACGGTCGCCATCGTCGACCCCCCAACGTTGCAGGTTCTGGCGCGCATTCCCTCCGGTCCGGATCCGCACGAAATCGTCGCATCCGACGACGGCAAATTCGCTTACATCTCCAACTACGGCGGTGTGGACAGCACTCTCAACACCATCTCGGTGGTCGATCTGGTCGCCCGTAAAGCGCTGCCTCCCATCGACCTCGGCGCGCTGCGCTCCACGCACGGACTGGAGTTCTCGGGCGGCAAACTCTATTTCACGGCCGAGACGAATAAAGTCATTGCCCGTTACGACCCGGCAACCCGGCGCGTGGATTGGGTCCTAGGCACCGGCCAGGATCGCACCCACATGATCGACGTTTCGAAAGGCCTCGACCGGATCATTACTTCGAACGTCAACTCCGCCAGCATCAGCATCATCGAACAAGTTTCACCGCCGAGCGGAGGCTTCGGTCCGGGCGGTCCCCGCCTCACCTGGGAAGTGACGAACGTCCCCGCCGGCCGCGGAGTCGAAGGCTTCGACATTTCGCCGGACGGAAAAGAAGTCTGGGCCGCCAACGCCCGCGACGCAACCGTCACCATTATTGATGTCGCCACCAAGAAGCCCACGCAAACTCTGCCCATCCCGGTAAAGGGCGCCAACCGCCTGAAGTTCACGCCCGACGGCAAGCGCGTCTTGATCTCCGGCCTGGGCGCGAGGGCCGGAGACAGCAGCCTCGTAGTGCTCGACGCCGCCACGCGCAAAGAAGTGAAGCAGTTAAACCTGGGAGGTGGCGCAGCCGGAATCCTCATCGCACCAGATGGTTCCCGCGCCTACGTGGCCGTCAGCACAGCCGACAAGATTGACGTTGTCGATTTGAAAAGCCTGGAGGTCACCGGCCAAATCGACGCCGGCAAGCAGCCCGATGGATTGGCTTGGGCAGCGCAGAAGTAAGTCATACCCCTGTTGGCGTCATCCCGAGCGCAGCCGCTTTTCAGGCGGAGCGAGGGATCTCACGCGCAGGACAAACATCCCAGCAAGTCCGCGATGCGTGGCTTCGCTCTCCCCATGCCGTAGAATCAACTCTTGCTCCTCACAATCGAAAAGCTGATCTACGGCGGCGACGGCCTGGCCCGTCTTCCCGCCGCCCCTGACACCGCCGTCCCTGCCAACGATGACGTCCGCGCACGCGGCAAGGCAGTGTTCGTCCCCTTCGTCCTGGCCGGAGAAAAAATCGAGGCTTCGCTCACCGAGCAGAAGTCCGGCTTCGCGCGCGCGCGAGTTGACGCCGTCGTCGAGCCTTCCCCGCACCGCATCCAGCCCGCCTGCCCTTACTTCACCCGCTGCGGCGGCTGCCACTACCAACACGCGAGCTACGAGCATCAACTCGAAATCAAAAAGGAAATCCTGCGAGAGAATTTGCGCCGGATTGCCAAGCTGGACTCGCCATTCGACATCGAGGTCCATCCTTCGCCGCCGTGGAACTACCGCAACCGCTCGCGCCTGCAGATTCGAACCGGGCAGATTCAAACTGGGCAAGCGCAGCACAGTTCCGCATTCGCCGCGGGATATTTCAAGCTGGCGTCCCACGAACTGCTGCCGGTCGAGCAGTGCCCGATCAGTTCGCCCCTGATTAACCGCGGCATCGCTTCTCTTTGGCACAGTGGACGCGCGGGCAAAGTTCCCACGGGAGTTCGCGAAGTCGAGTTTTTCGCCAACGCAGACGACACACAACTGCTGGTGGATGTTGGATGCGCCGGCGCGGCCCGCCGCGCCGCAGTGCGTGGCTGGGCTGAAGAGCTGCGCGCCGCCATGCCCGAGATCACCGGAGTCGTTGCATTCCGCGAACCTAATCCCGGCGACCGGAAGGCTGGCGCACAGGAAATTCTCGTCACTGTCGGCGTTTCGCATCTCACCTATCAGACGCAGCGGGCGGCCTACCGCGTCAGCGCCGGCTCGTTCTTTCAAACCAACCGCCATTTGACCGACGAACTGGTAAAGATCGTCACCGCCGGCCAATCCGGCAAGCAGGCTCTCGACCTCTATGCCGGAGTGGGACTGTTTTCCACAGCTCTCAGTGACTTTTACCACGTCATTTCCGTAGAGCCGTCACAGACATCCACAGGCGATCTTTCCTACAATCAACCCTCGAATGGAGAAACGGTCCAGGCCACCGCGGAGGAGTACCTGGCCCGCGCGGAAAATTCGGGGCGAGTGGGGAAGGGCGCACCGATCCCTCATACCCTTAATAAGCCCGACCTCGTGGTGGTAGACCCGCCGCGAAGCGGCCTGGGAGAACGCGTGGCGCGATCGTTGGCGAGCTTGGGCGCGCCACGCGTTTTTTATGTGTCGTGCGATCCGGCAACGCTGGCGCGCGATCTTGTGCCCCTGCTCGCCGCCGGCTATCGCGTCGAGCAAGTGCACCTGGTGGACTTGTTTCCGCAGACCTACCACCTGGAAAGCGTTGTGCACCTGGTACGGAACTCGGACTAGCCGGTGGTTCTTGGGAAGGGCCCGACTTCAGTCGGGCCGTAAGAGCTATAAAATCGGCGTCGGCTTCAGCCGCTGAGGGAGACCGTCGGGAGAGTCCCCACTTCGTTTGAAATTCGGGTGAGAAGCCATATGATACCCCCATCCGCTCGCGCATGGCTTCCAACGTTCCACTTCAAAGCCCCGCGGCAGCCCATGCTGTGGGCCGCAGTGTCTTACTCCTTGGGCATCATTGCCGGAGCTTACCTGTGGCGGCCCGCCCTTTGGTGGGTCTTAGCGGGCGTGGCGTTCGTGGCTGCGGCCGCATATTTCGCGCAGCGCCGGTCCGGCCTGGGCTGGGCGCTTGCCCTGGGAGCGCTGTTCCTCTCCGGCGCCCTCCACATGCAAGCCCGCGAGGGCGCCATTCGCCTCGACACCAGCATTCAACCCTACGCGGACCACCAAGAACTCGTGATCACCGCCCATGTCACGCGCGACAGCCGCCTGCAGCTGGGCAGCTTCAACGAAATCAAGCAGACCGTCGACGTCGAAACGGAAGAGCTGCAGACCGCGACGGGCGAGAGTGCAGCCGTGCACTCCGGCATCCGCCTGAGCGTTTACAGTCCTCGCCCGAATGATGCGGCCACAGAAGGAGACGCCTTAACAAGCCCGACCAGTTCCGCCGCCATGCCGGTCTTTCACTACGGCGACCGTATCCGCTTCTCCGCCAAACTCAAGCTGCCGCGCAATTTTCGCAATCCCGGCGCTTTCGACTATCAAGGCTATCTCGCCGACCACGCCATCGCCGCACTGGGCGCGGCCAAAACAGAGAATGTCGAACGCCTTCCCGGTTTCACCGGCAGCCGGATCGCTTTCTGGCGCAGCCGCCTGCATCGCGGAGTGGTCGCCAAGGTGCATGAACTCTGGCCTCCACGCGAGGCCGCGCTGATTGATGCGATGGTAATCGGCGAAGAGGCCTTCATCGACCGCGACACTCGCGCCGACTTCCAGCGCTCCGGCACCTACCACGTCCTGGTCGTCTCCGGGATGAACGTGAGCATCCTGGCCTTCGTCGTGTTCTGGACGCTACGCCGCCTGCGCCTCGGCAATCTTCCGGCGACGCTGCTGACGGTGGCGTTCTGCGTAGCCTATGCCTTCACGACCGAGGTGGGTGCACCCGTCTGGCGCGCCACACTGATGTGCGCCATCTACCTGGGCACTCGTCTGCTCTACCGCGGCCGCGCCATGGTCAACGCCGTGGGTGCGGCCGCGCTGGCCTTGCTCATCTTCGACCCGCGCCAACTCTTCACTGCCAGCTTCCAGATGACGTTTATCTGCGTGCTCATCGTGGCGGCCATCGGGATTCCGATTCTGCAGCGCACCTCCCAACTGCAGAAGCAGGCGCTAGCCAACTGGGACTCCAACGACTACGCCGCCCTGCTTCCCCCGCGGGTGGCCCAGTTCCGCGTGGACCTGCAATTCATCGCGTCGCGCCTGGCACGCTTCGTCGGAGAAAAATGGTCAGGCCGGCTCGTCCGCGGCGCGGCACGTTTCTGTCTGGCCGCATGGGAGTTGCTCTTTATCTCCGTCATCATGCAGATGGGGCTCGCCTTGCCCATGGCGTACTACTTCCATCGCGCCACCAGCATCGGATTGCCCTCGAACCTGATCGTAGTGCCGCTGACACAACTCATGATGCCGACCGCCGCCGCTGCTCTGGTGCTCGGTTCCATTTCGCCCTGGCTGGCCAAAGTACCGGTGCTGCTGACAACCTTCGCACTCCACTGCATCACCGGAACCGTGCACGGTCTCGGCTCCCTGAGAGTCGCCGACTTGCGCGTTCCCCTGCCGTCGATCATTGTCATAGTCCTGACCGCGGCCGCGCTTGTGCTGGCCATGTGGTCGGCGCGACGGCGCGCGGCCTTTGCCTCCCTTGGACTCGCGGCGATTCTCGCGGCCTCGTTCACTCTCGCGTTCATCCCATCGCCGCCTCGCATCCATCCCGGAGTATTGGAGGTAACTTCCATCGACGTCGGCGAGGGCGACTCCACCCTGCTGGTCACGCCCCTAGGCCGCTCCTTGCTCATCGATGCCGGAGGTCCCATCGGCCCCGGCGGCTCGCAACTCGACTTCGGCGAAGACGTCGTCTCTCCCTACCTGTGGACCCGTGGCATCTCCCGCCTCGACGCGGTCGCGATCACCCACGGCCATTCCGACCACATCGGTGGAATGATTGCCGTGCTGAAAAACTTCAGGCCCAAGGAATTGTGGGTAGGCTTGCTGCCGCCTAGTCAGGCCCTGGAAAACGTGATCACGACGGCCGAAGCACTCGGCGTGAAAGTCGTCCGACACTGGGAAGGCGACGAGTTTGAACTCGGCGGGGCGACGGTCGAAGTTTTGTTTCCACCGCGCGACTGGCCCGCCGGCTCCAAACCCCAGAACAACGATTCGCTGGTAATGCGCGTAAGCTATGCCGATTCGTCAGTTCTGCTGGAGGGAGACGCCGAGAAGCAGGTCGAGCGCCGCGTAGCCGCGCTGCATCATCCCAGCGCGAATCTGGTAAAGATCGGCCACCACGGCAGCAACAACGCCACCACGCCCGAACTCGTCGCTTCCGCCAGGCCCCAGTTCGCCATCATTTCGGTAGGATCAGGAAATTCCTTCGGCCTGCCCCGCATCGAAGTCCTCGGCCGCCTGTCCGACGCGGGAGCCCGCGTCTTCCGCACCGATCTCGACGGAGCCGTCACCTTCTATCTCGACGGCCATTCCGTTATCCCTTCGGTGGCGGCTCTTCAATAATCGCAATCTCCGCCGTTACGTCATCCTCAGCAGGCGAGCGGCGCTGCTCCGCGATCAGGCGCAGCGCAGCCTCCGCATCCTCTTCGCGCACCACTATGATCATTCCCCCCAGCCCCGGAAACGTATCTTGCAGAAGAGACGCCGAAGTGAGATCGCTGTCGATGCCCGCCGAATCGAGCAATCCCTTGACCACCATCGCCTCAGATTCGTCCTCCGAGTCAAACACCTTCACCAATTTCTCGTTCGGATTCGGACGCGGCTGCGTGTCGCCGCCCGAATTACCAGCTTCTGCCATGACCTCTCCAGTTCTGGAATCGGACCCACCGCCGACTCCGGCCTTCTCGGTAATTTTACTCTTCCTCCGCACCTGACGGCCGGGTGCCCCATTTCTCGCGCGCCTTTTGCGCGAGAAGTGGGGATTTTATCCCGCAAGAGCGTCCTCCGGGTAATCCCAAACAACACCTTCGTGCAGTTGCTTTCTTCCCCGTCTGCGAGACAATGCCCCTAACCATGCGCGCAACGCCGGGCCGCGTCGCGTCATCCAAAGCTGTGGGTCGGATCTACGTGGGACGAAAAGGGGACACATGAACATCCACCAGCAGGCCGGAAACGGACCGCGCTTTCCGTTACCGGAGGAAGCTCTCCGGGAGCGCGAAGAGGAAGCCCGCAAAATCCGCCGCCTGCAACTGATGATCAGCATGGTCATGTCCGTCATCAGCCAGGACCCCAGCCTCACCGTCGAAGAA
>Ga0209040_10002991_pt1 | contig 13011 bp, 14 predicted proteins | sample BogFormECP12_OM3_FD_188240 | JGI IMG/M metagenome (GOLD analysis project Ga0209040, IMG submission 188240) | Bog forest soil microbial communities from Calvert Island, British Columbia, Canada - ECP12_OM3 (SPAdes) (version 2) | ecosystem: Environmental > Aquatic > Freshwater > Wetlands > Bog ... | reverse complement strand
CCGCCCCCGCCACGCGCACCCGCCGACGAGCGCACATCACGTCAGCGGGCCATCTCGCGCGTCCGCAATGAAAGCCCGACTCAGGCTGAATAGCTACGCATATGGCGCACTCCGGGCATTTGCTGTCCGAACCTGCCCTGCAGGACGAGCGGCGTAAGCCGCGTGCTGATCAATATCTTCGACGGCCCCGCCGCGACGAGCCTGCGCACGATCTGGTCCGCGTTCGCCTCGATCAGCGACCGCTCGCCAGCCTCTGCTTCCTCATCACGCACCTTGGAGGGATCGAACCGGTGATAGGCGGCCAGGAGCCGCTCAAAACCATCCAGGACCACCAGGTATGGGCGGCTACGCAGCCTAGTGAGCACCTCATCAGCCAGGTCAGCGGGAGGCAGTCGGAGGATCTTCTTAAGCGGCCGACCGGAGATATAGCCGAGCAGTTCCTGCAGGAACCGGGTCATCGACGGGGACCGCTCGTAAAAGCTCCACCACAGTCGGCCCGCCAGTCCGCTGATCGCAGCAGGCGCCCGGTCCTGGGCCCACTGCCAGGTAAGCGCGCTCTTACCCGTCCCGCCGATCGCCTCCACCACCATCACCGGATCGGCAGATTGGCCCCACTCATCCAGCCGGGCCAGATCTGTGGCCCGCCCAGTGAACGGGGCGCTCCCCACGTACGGCGGAGCCGCAGCAAACACCGGCGCCACAGGCATGGCCCAAGAAGGTGACTCTTCCTCCTGCATGTGCGTCGGTTCTTCTTGCGCCGATGTGGACAGCGCACTAGCCAGGCGGCTGAGCGCGATGAGCAGGTCCTCCCGGAACCTGCCGATGTCAATCAGCGGCTTGACCTCGTGCCGGGACTTCACCCGAGCTGAGAACCGGGCCAGCGCCTCGGCGTCGCTGCCGTGATCGATATCCAGCGGCGGCCACGGGAATGCCGGGTCCGCTACGAACGCCAGCAATGGCACCTGCGGCCGGTCAGCCGCCCACCCGTACTCCAGTTCCGTATATGAGAGCTGGCAGCCCGGCGGCCGGGCTCCGTATCTGTGCGCCAGCAGCAGCACGAACACGTCACAGCATTGGACTTCCCGTCGGCACACTTGCTCGGGGGTGGGCCGCTGCGGATCGAATTCCTCCATGTGCACCGGCGTCAGACAAAGCCGATGGCACACCTCCACCGCCGCTAGCCGGTATGCCGCCAACGCCCCGGACGCGCTGCTGATGAAAACCCGCAAACTGACGGGTTCACTGGCCGCCACATCCACGCCAACCTGCCCCCAGTCGCCGAAATCCGGCAACGCGGGCTCGTGACCGCCGTTATCAGCCCTCGTCATGCCCTCCCAGAGGGTATTCTCACGTAAGGCTAGCCTACCGGGTGGATTACCGGGAGCAGCAGGCGAATGTAACTTACTATGTTACTACGGGCCGAGGCTCCTGGCCCAAGTCGAGTGTCTTACGAGGCCGACTTATTAAGCCGTGTCTCCAGGATTTCTGGCGTAGGACTCGAGCCATCAAATCTGATCGTTTATGCTGTCTTCTGGTGTACGGGGCCGACCGCGAGCTCAGCCTTCGGATTCTTACAGAGACTCACGTCGGCATCCAGATCGACCATTCAGCATAGGGCCGCCTGCACCGTACGTGTGACTACTCGCGGCCCGGCAGAACCGCGGATCTTGCCGAGCTGGTGTGCGGCGATTGATGTCACCACGTTATGTGCGCGCGATGGTCGCCTGTCAAGAACCAGTCTGGCGTGAACGCCCGACGACCATGGCACGCCCGACTCGCGCTGCTGAGGCGTACCTTGATGGTCTGTTCTTCGCGTTCACGATGGCGAACCTGGCGGGCCGGGTCCTGGCTCATGCGTGCTGCAGTGAGGCGCAGGCGGTAGCCCTGATGGATAACTTGATCAACGGGCTCGTCCCGGGGGCGTGCTCAAGCTGCGGCGTAACAGCTCAAGCTCGACTTCGTCCCGGGCTTCTGCCTGCTGCCCGGCCTCAGACTGGGTCTGAGCTTGCAACTCCATCCGCGCGGCGTATTCGCTGCTGGCCTGCCGTTCGGCTTGCTGCGCCGCGATACGCTGCGCTGCTTGGTCCGCTCGCGCGAGCAGCTCGTCCAGCCGGACTCTCCGGTCGTCTTGCGAAGGCTCGATCTCCGGGCTCGGTTCTGGATCCGGCCTGGGATCGGACGCCGGGTCTATGTCAGGGGTGCGCTGTGATAGCCAGGGCTCTCCTGCGTCGCTGACCGCCTGGCGCTCGCTGGCATCGGCGCGGTTCAGGGCCTCGGCATCCGCCTCGACCTGATGCCGCCATCCAGCTAGCTGACGGTGTGGCTCCCCGTCTAGCTGGGCGTGCCCGCGCCGTTGTAGTTCGGCTGTGGCCTTCCCGGCGGTGTCCCTGGTGGCGTGCGTGTCGGCGGACCATTGCTCGTATCGGGCGTTGCCGGCTTCGAGGCGCTGGCGTTCGGCGGCCAGCTGCGCGGCGAGGGCTGTGGCGCTGGCCACGCCGGTGTGGTCGTGCTGAGTGTAGGCGTCGGCAGCTTGCTGGTGGGCTTCGGCTTCGGCTTGCGCGGTGAGCCGCAGCTGGCTGCTGACGTCGGGCGGGGCGGCCGCGCGGGCGCGTTCGCCCTGGAGGGCTCGTGCTTCGAGCTCGCCGCGGTCCAGGCCGCGGATGATGTCGGCTTCGTCGCGGATCTCCAGGGCGGCGAAGACGGCCTTGCGCGTGGCTTCGAGTTCGGGATTGCCTCGGTGCGGCTCGGTTGAGACGGCCTGTTCTGGGTTGGTGATCCCGGCGGCTTCCCGGTAGGCGGCGGCCAGGCCGGCGCAGCGGGTGTACTCCTCGCGCAGCGCAGAGGACGCGGCGGGGGCTAGGACGCCGAGCTGGCGGGCCAGCCAGGGTTCTGGGCTGGCGGCCATGCGTTCGCCGAGGGCACGGGCCTGGTCGTCGAGCCCCGCGGCGAGCTCGTGCGCGGCCGACGGGGCGCTGGCAGGTGTGCGCTGGGCCCAGGTCGCGTTGTGCCGCAGGTCAGGCAGGGCGAGCTGCTGCAAGCGGCCGTGGAGGACGCTGGCGATGGACCGGGTCTGGTCCATCGGCGCGGCGGTGATCTGCTCGATCAGCGCACCGACGTCGTGTCCGACGAGCTGCGCGGCGCGGAGCCGCTGGCGCAGGGCCTTGCGGGAGTGCTCGCGCTGGTACCGCCAGGCTTCGGATTCGGTGAGCCTGGCCTTGATCTGCTCATCGATGTCCGGATACAGGGTCTGCCTGACAGCGGCGAACCACAGGTTGAGCAGGTGCCCGGTTCCGCCCGTCCATTCCTGGGCCTGGCGGATCTGCTCGGTGGCGGACAGGTCGCCGGCATTGCGCTGCATCGTCGCGGCGAGCACAGATTCGGGGCTGGCCTGCTGATAGGGCTTGTGCCCAGGCGGTGCGGTCTTGCCGGTTACCACGTGCGCGGTGTTTGACTCGCGGCCTCTGGTCATGCCGACGTATAGGGCCTGCCGGGACATGGACTCGGTGACGAGGAGGTGAGCGGTGTCGACGGTGCGGCCCTGGGCGACGTGGACGTTGCCGCCGTAGCCGAGTTCGGCGTTGCGGGCGAGGTAGGACCGCGGCACCCGGAACGGCTCGGTCCAGGTCCCGTCCGGCTGCTGCCGCCGCACCTCCGCGTCCGGGCCGCGTAGCCCGATGATTTTCAGGGTGTCGCGATTGGTGAGGTTCCGGCCGCCGGCGTCGATCTCGGTGTTGAGCCGGGCGCGGATCAGGTCACCGACACCGGCCTGGTTACCGTCCGAGAGCGCGGCCTGCGGCGGCCCGACCGTGCCGAGCTGGATGAACCGGGCCTGCACGCGCCGGGACAGCTCGGCGGCTTCGGCGTTGGACCCGGCCAGCAGCAGCACGGTCTTGCCGCGCAGGTGGTCCGCGAGCCACATCGACGCGGCACGGTCGTAGGCGGCTTCCTCATCGGCACCCCGGACGCGGCCGTGCCGGTCGTAGGCGGCGACCGCGGCCATGTCGCCGTCGCGGAGCCGGACGCTGGCCTCCCGCTCCCATTGCGCATCGAACCTGCGGACCTCGTGCAGCTCGGCGGCGGGGACTTCGGCGGCCAGCAGGCGGAACATTCCCCCGGCTTCGACCGCGCCGAGCTGCGCGGTGTCGCCGGTGGCGGTGACCCGCGCCCCGGCCTGCTGGGCGGCCTCCTGGATCATGGCCAGGTCGGTGGTGTTGAGCTGGCTGGCCTCGTCCAGGACGAGCACGTCGTCGCGGTGCAGCGGGACGGGCCTGCGCAGCTCGTCGGTGCCCTCGTTCTTGCCGAGGAACTTGGCGATGTTGTAGCTCTCGGCCAGGCCCTCGTGCTGCAGGACCCGGGCGGCGTTGGTGGAGGTGGTCAGCCCGATGACCCGCCGGCCGGTGAACGAGGTCCACAGCCGGGCGAACTCGGCCATGGTGTGGCTTTTGCCCGCCCCGGCCGGGGCGATCAGCACGGTCGTCGCCGTCGCGGCGGTGAGCATCATCACCACGGCGTCGCGCTGCTCGCCGTTCAGACTGGTGCGCTCGACGGCGGTCCGTGCCTGCCCGTCCCTTACGAGCTGCGGCACCGTCCGTTTCGCGGCCGCGAGGATCTGCTCCTCGGTGTCCAGGTGGGCCAGCGTGCAGTACCGTTCCTCGTTCGGCGGCCGGTAGATGCTGCCGCCGTCGGAGGCCCGGACGCCCAGGCTGGTCACGTCGGTGATGTCCGGGGCGGTGACCTGGATGACTTCGGTGCCGGCCCGGCCGGAGACGGCCAGCTTGGCCACCTCGGTGACCACCGCCTCGCCGTCGCTGCCGGGGTGCAGCACCGGGAGCGCCCGGTGCACCTCGAACCGGAGCTGAGCCATCGACCAGACCGCGTGGTGGCGTTGCACCTCGGCGACGGCGATCCGCGCGGCTCTGCGCTTGGCCGCATCGTCCAGCACCGCCGGTGCGGCCGCGGCGCGCTCTCTGGCGTACCGGGCGACCTGCTCGTGCACCGCGGACAGGACGCGCACTTCGCGGTGCACAGTTTGTGCTTCCCAAGCGGCGAGCCGCTGCGCCGCGGTGGGTTCGGTGGTGCCGGTCTGCCCGGCGATGGTGCGACGGGCCTCGGCCTTGGTGCGCCTCGTGTTCTGCCCGGCCTGCTGGTGCAGCAGCCACAGCGTGCGGCGGGTCGGCGACTTGCCGTGCTTGTCCGCATATTCCTGCGCGAGCCGTTTCAGTTCTCCGGTGACGGCGACGGCGCGGGAGCTGAACAGGTCCATGACGTCCTGGCTGACTCCGCGGACCTCGGCGCCGTTGCCATCGGCCCGCGGCACCATGCCGTACCCGAGCGCGGATAGCTTGGTCTCCATCCCCCGGTCGGCGACCGGGGCAACGGCGAGCCGCTGGTTGTGCAGGGTGCGGGAGTCCAGGGTCCGCCATTTGGCGTCGGCCCTGTCGGTGCGCTGGACGCGGTTCCAGATCGCGACGTGCACGTGCAGCTGAGGGTCGCCGTCCCTGGACAGGTGGTGTAGGAACAAGCTGGCCACGAGGCCGTCCCCGTCGCGCCACTCCCCTGTCCGGGAGGAATGGTGCCCGGTCCGGGTGTAGGTGGCGTGCCGCTCCAGCCAGCCCAGGGCTTCGCGCGCCGAGTCCATCAGCGCGTCCTCGAGCTCGCCCGCTCGCGCATCCAGCGCCGCGGCCTGGTCCTCCTCGCCGCGGTCGCGAGCTTTCCGGGCGGAGACCCGGTAGGAGGCGTGCAGCACCGAGACGCTCTTGACCGCGCTGATGGTCAGGTCGAAATACGGGACCGCGTGCGGGTCCCTGCCACGCTCGGCCGCGCGGACCTCGGCCAGCTCCACCGCGCTGGCGTGCGGGTGGGCGGCCAGGTACGCCATCACCGCCGCCGTTTCCCGGTCGTCCGTGGCTTTGGATTGGCGGCGCTTGACCAGCAGTTCCCCGCCCGGGCCGGTGTTCTGCTGGTACAGCCGCTCGATCACGTCCGGGTCGACCTGGCCGCTCAGCCCGAGCGCCGCGGCGCCTTTCCCGGCCCACTGGCCGGGCGGTTCTCCGGCGGCGGTGTAGTAGGACATGGCCCCGGCGCAGCCGCCGCGGTGCTGCCCGGAGGTGAAGTAGGCGACGTCGTGGCCGGCGTGCAGAGTGACGTTAGTTGACACGATCCGTTGCCGCCTGTGCCGTTTCCGCGTTCATCGTTCGTGATGCCTGTGTCCGATGCTTTTCGATCACGACGCGAAGGTAAGTCGGGTTGCCGCACGTTTTGCGGATTTGCCGGGCGGCTGGCAGCCAGGAGAAGCAGGGGCGGTCTGCGAGCCGGATGGAGGAGGCTGTCCTGGGCTACCGTGGCAGTGCCATGTATTCGGAAAGTTACGCGCTGAGATGACTGCGCTGTTCGCGCTGGCGGCCGCCGCTGCGTCCGAGACCGGCCTGGTCCGGCGGGACAACGAGGATGCGGTGTATGCGGGCCGCTGGCTGTTCGCCGTCGCCGATGGCCTGGGCGGTCACGCCGCGGGGGAGGTGGCCAGCGCCGCGGTGATCGAGGCGCTATCTTCCCGCGACGCCGAAGTGCCGCAAGGCGGGCTGCTCGAGGTCCTTAGCCGGGCGGTGACCGAGGCGAACCGGGAGGTGGCCGAGCGAGCCGCCGGGGATCCGGCGCGGCGGGGCATGGGGACCACGCTGACCGCGATGCTGTTCTCGGGTGACCGCGTCGCGCTGGCTCACGTTGGCGACTCGCGAGCGTTCCGGCTCCGGGACGGCCAGCTCCGCCAGATCACCGAGGACCATACGATCGGCAATCTCGTCTGGGACGCCGGCTCCCTCGCACCGGTGCTCGCACGATACCTGGACGGCAGGCCAGATCGTTCGGCTGATCTGGGCGTGCGGGACCTGCGGGCCGGGGACCGGTACCTGCTGTGCTCGGACGGGCTGAGTCCGGTCGTTGACGACGGAACGCTCCGGGATGTACTAACTTCGGCCGCCGACCCGGCCTGTGCCGTCCGCCAGCTGGTCGCCCTGGCCGAGGACGCCGGTGGGCCGGACAACGTCACCGTCGTCGTGATCGACGTGCGGCCCGCGGAGCAAGGGCTTGCGCCCGCCGGGCCGGTCACGCTCGGGTCGGCGGCCGCCGGGGTCGCTGTGCGTTAGGCGCCTGGCTCGTCGCTGGGCTGGTCCGGCCAGGGCCAGGCGGCCGATTCGTCTCGGTGCAGGATCTGGAAGGTCTCCACCCGGTCGCTGGGGATGACGTGCATGGTGACCTCGATGGGCTGATCGTCCCTGGCGGACCGGCCGACCCGGACGATCTCCAGGACCGGCAGGGTGACCGGGATCTGCAGCAGGCCTGCCTCGTCTTTGGCGGGCATCCGGGCGCGGTGGTACTCAGTCCAGGACAGGGGCCCGTGCCCGGCCGCCTCGAGCCGGTACAGCCAGCCGCCGGGACCTGGCTCCTGGTCGGCGACCTCGGGCGCGTCGGCGACAGCGTGGGGGTGGATCCAGGTGTCGCTGATCTGGAACGGCGGCTCGGTTTCCGGGCCGGTGACGCGCAGCCGCCGCATCACCTCGGTCCCCTCCGGGACGCCCAGCAACCGGGCCAGCCGCGGGTCGGCAATCTTCTCGTGCCCCGCGACGGGGGTGACGTGGTGCTTCCATACCTCCTGGCCGGATGCGGACGGGAAGCTGTAGCTGGCGCTATCGGCGACGAGGTTGCGCTTGACCAGGTTGCCGCGCAGCCGCCGCGGCCGGGACATGCCGTGCCGGACGATCGTCCCCCGCCGGGGCACGGCCCAGACCAGGCCCTCGGCCTCCAGGATGGCGACCGCCCGGGCCAGCGTGTCCCGGTTGACGCCGTAGTGGCGAGCAAGGTCCGACATGCGGGGCAAGGTCGTTCCCGGCTCCCACTCCTCGCCGAGAATGCGCGCCCGCAGGTCAGCGGCGATATCCAGGTATCGCGATACGCCCGCCGCCACGTCCGGCCCGCCTTCTCCCCGATATGCCCAAGCAAATTGACGTACGATGGCGCGAGCGTAACGCATGACCATATGCCCAAGCAAATCTGGGCACAAGAAGGCCCCCTGGACCATCCGCCAAGATCACCCAGGGGGCAAGGCCCTTCGACAGGAACCCACCTTGCAACCTAACACGGTAAATACCCGCCAAGACACTGACCCGCTGGCCCGTGCCCCGGTCCCGTCCGAGCTGCTGGAGACAGTAGCCCGGGCCCTGGCCGCAGCGCTCATCCCGCCGCCACGGCAGCCCCTGCCGCCCGGCGCGGAAGAGTCCGCGGACTTCCTGACCGCCGCGCAACTCGCGCGGCGGCTGGGAATCTCCCGCGAGACGGTACGGCGGCTCGCGCTCGCCGGAGCGCTGCCGCACACCGTGGTGTGCCGCGGCACCCGGAAGACAACTCGCCGCTACCCCCGGCGGTTCGCCGACGAGTTCGCGGCCAGCGGCCTGGACGTGACCGACTTGGCCGGGTTCGCCGCCCAGTGGCGAGCGCGGGTGACCGCGCCCGCGCAGTGACGGCCGGTAGGCTGCGTCACCGCAACCTCGCCGCGCCTGCGCCCTTTGCTGCGCGCTGGCGTGAGCTGGCTGCGTGCCGCGGCGCTGACCTTGATCTGTTCTTCCCCGGCCGCGGCGAGTCGGCCGAGCCCGCGCGGCGGGTCTGCGCGTGGTGTCCGGTCCGCCAACCGTGCCTGGACTACGCCCTCGGCAACGCGATCACCTACGGCATCTGGGGCGGGCTGGCCGAAAGGGAACGCCGCGCGCTTCGCACCAGCTACCTTCGCGCCGTCCGCCGCGAGCGTGACCGGGCCGTCGCGGCCGCGAACGCGGCCGGGTACACGGCAGCGGCGATCGGCCGCTCGTTCGGTCTGTCCCGCACCTCCGTAACCCGGATCGTGCGCACCGGGAACGACGCGGGGCGGCCGGGATGAGCCGCAGCATTGTTTTCACCCTGCACCTGCGGCCGCCGTTCGCCCACGCCAAGCACTCGGCTGGTGAGCAGCAGCTGACCGATCACGCACTCGAGCACAGCGCCCAGCTGACGATAACCCCGGGCGCCGACGCCGAACCCGGCCTGGTCAACTATCACCCCGGCCCGGACTTCATCCCCCACGAGCGGGAGGCAAGGACATGAGCTTCCCGGAGGACTCCTGGGTTGAGGTCAGGTACCCGCTGACCAGCGAGCAAGAGCATGCAGACCGTGCCGCGTGGCCGTGGCTGCTCGGCTGGGTGGTCAGCGTCTGCGGCCCGGACGAGTGGGAGATCTGCGTGCAAGCCTCCGAATTGGCCAGGCAGCACGGGGGCGAGACCGTGTACCCGGTGTGCTTCCGGGACGCCTCGGAGCTCCGCTCACTGGATGCGGAACCGGCGGCCGGGTCATGACCGACAGCCCCGACGACTACATGGACTGGCTGGCCGGGCGCGAGGCGTGGGCCGAGCGCAGCGACCAGGACAACCGAGTGCGCGCCGTAACCAGCATCCGCCGGCTGGCAGGATCCGGCCGGACCCCGGGGAGCCGCGTCATCGCGTTCGCGACCTGGCTCCTGGCGCTCCTGGGCGCGGGGCTGATGTATGTCAGCTTCGACGCCCAGTACACGTTCATCCTTGCCCAGAAGGGCACTAGGGGCTCGTCGTTGATCGAGGCGGCGATGCTGGATGCGGGCATGGTCATCTTGTCCGCGCTGGGCATCGGGCTTGCGCTGGCCGGTTAGCCGTCCAGGAGCGTCCGGTTCCTGATCATGATCTGCGCGGGCGCCTCGGCGGGCATGAACTTCGCCGCCGCCAACCCCGCCAGCTGGCGGTCGGTCGTAGCGTACGTGTCGGCCCCGCTGTTCCTCGCGGTCATCACCGACCGGGTGATCGCCGTCATCCGCCAGCACGTCCTCCCGCTGGACGCGGAATCGGCCTGGGCGCCGCTGGGCCGCGGCGCCGTGGCCGTGTTGCGCTTGGCGGCCGTCGTGGCCTTGTACCTGCTGCGTGCCGTGCTCGCGCCGTCCAGCACGTTCCGGGGCCTGCGCCAGCTGGTGCTCGACGCAGCCCCGGTCCCCGGGATGACCGGGGTCCGGCAGGTGGGCGGCGAGCCGCTCTGCAACGGGTGCCCCGGGAAGTCCGGCGACCAGGGCGCCGATCTGCCCGCGATCGAGTTCCCCACCAAGAAGGCCGCTTTCCTGTCCCGCTACCGGGGTCACCCCCAGTACGGGAACCGGTCAGCTTCCGGACGGATCGCTGCTGAGCTCGCACCGCTCGCAGGCCTGCAGGCGGGCACCGGGCGTACCTACATCGCCGAGGAACTGTGCAAGCTCACCGACCTGGCCGCCCGCGGCCCGACCGGGGAGAACGATGACCAGCCGACAGCCTGAACCGCCCGCGCAGGCTCTCAGCGAGAGCCTGGCCGCCCTGGCCGCACAGGTAGCCGCCCTACGCGGGCAGATCGCGCTGATCAACCAACGTCTCGACCGCGCCGGGATCCGCGGCGACCTGGACCTAGCCTCCCGCTTCGAGGAACTCGCCCAGACGGTCGCCGACGCACTGGACGCCGCCGCACCCCGCGGCCCCGCCGCCCCCTGCTGGATCGGCCTGGACCGCCAGGCCTTCGCCGCGCACCTGGCCGAGCTGCGGCAGTGGGCCGATACCGTGCTCCGTCGGCAATACGGCGGCTACGAGCTCCGGGACTGCTGGCCCAGCCACATCCACGCCATCTGGGAACTATCCACCCTGGCCGCCGAATGGCACCACGCCTACGGCGGCGAACGCGCCGACCTGGCCCGCGCCCTGGAGTTCTACGACCGCTGGCTCCCCAACACCATGCGCCGCATCGCCGGCATCACCCGGACATGCATGCCGGAATGCGTCACGCGCCGCCGTCCCTGGTGACAGGCTCGCGCCCGCAGCGGCTCACCCTCCAAGCCCGGTTTTGGGCGTCAGCTGAGATCAAGACGTTCCCGGCGCTGACCGCCGTCACCTTCGCTGACCGACCTGCTGGTCGGGCGCTTTAACGAGCGCTTTACCTGCTGGGCGAACCGCCGCCACGTTTGGGGGGCGAACCGGAGCACAGGGCCGGTACGGTCTTTGGTGTCGCGGATGGTGATCAGGTCCTGGTCCTGGCCGACTTCGACGCACTCGCCACCGTTAGCACCGGAGTAGCTTGACTTGCGCCAACGGGCGCCGCTAGCTGTGTCCATCTGGATATTGCCTCTGTTATCAGTTCTAGGGAGCGTGTCCACGGCAGAGCGTCGGATCTGAGCATCTCGAACAGGCGCGCGGTCTTGCGTACGAGTGTAGGTTCGATGACGGTCATCCCCTGCACGCCTGTCTCCAGGTGTGCAGCTTGTTGGCCGCCTGCTGCCGTGGCGACCCAGAACGCCCCGGACAGCCCAGCGTAAGCGCCGGCTTCCTCGGGAACCAACTGGATTATGATGTTCGGCCTGCGCGCTGCCTGCGCGAGGTGCTCAAGCTGCCCGGCCATGATTGCGGCGCCGCCGATACAGCGGTACAAGACCGACTCATCCAGCAGGGCGCACAGGTCGGGCGGATCGTCCCGGTCCAAGATGGCCTGCCGGTCGATTCGGGCGACGAGTTTTGCCTCGATGTCCCCGTCATTGTCGAGCCGCCATGACGCGAGGATCGCGCGGGCGTAATCCGGTGTCTGCAGCAGGCCGGGTATCAGGGCCGGCTGCCAGGTGTACAAGGTGACGGCGTCGCGTTCGATGGCCACCCAGTCCAGGAACCAGGCGGGAATCCCGGTGGACCGGCGGGCCAGCGTGCCCAGCCTGATGACCATCTGATCCAGGTTGAGCGTCTTGACCAGGGCTTTCATGACATCTTCCGAGGGCGGGCGCTCGCCGGTCTCGGCCTTGGCGATCACGCTGCGGTCATAGCCCAGCATCTGCGCGAGTCTGTCCTGGCTCTTGATGCCGGCGGCCAGGCGCGCCCGGCGCAGTTCCTCACCCAGGAAGGCGGCGGGGTTGGTCTCCGGATCACGATCGTTCGCCATTGCCTGGAACTCCCGTCGTGGCACCGCTGCCGGCAAATGTGGCGGCTCCGTGGCGGACAATGCCCGCCACGTAGTCATTGTGCTACCCGGCTGGCACGTTTGACAGCGGAACTACACCCCGCCCCGCCGTGTGAGGATCAGCCACCCATGACCGCCGAACCCGACACCGTCGAACTACCCGGACACCCGCTGGACCAGCTGACCACGTTCGAGCTTCGCGATTACCGGCGCAGGCTCGAGGTCGCTATCGCGCTCGCCAGCACCCAGGATCCCGTTGCCCCGGGACGGGCCGTCCTGCAAGCCAGGCTCAGCGACGTGCTGGCCGAACAGGACGACCGCGCCAGGATCGCCCATGCCTGACGATCACCACACCGAGATCGCCCAGCTCAGGCCCGGCGAACTGGACAGGTACGCGAACCAGCTCACCCGCTGCCTCAAAGCCCTGGACACCCGCGCGCCGATCCGCGCCCGCGTTCAGGACGAGTTGGCTCAGGTCCGCGCCGAACAAGACACACGCGCTAGCACAGGCCAGCCCGCCCAGCGCCAGTACGACTCCGCAGGCCTGACCGCCAGGGAGCTGGAGCGGACCCGGCGCGAGCTGGCGGCAAGCCTGGCTCCGACACGGCCGAACTCACCGGCCCGCACACCGATCCAGGCACAGATCGATGCCATCGACGCCGAGCTAGCCACACGCGACATACATCCCACCTGAACGATTTCGGGCACGTGCAACAGCACGCTCACCACGAACATCTACCGCCACCTATCACGAGCACGGCCACGATGGCGTTGTCCCGTCCGCAAGCGACAGGATCGTGAGCACCTAACGTTAGTTGATAAGAACCACTGCCGTAACTCCGCGCCTTGTCGGCCATCCCACAGCCGGCGAACGTGCCGGAATGGCACCGGACAGGCAGAGCGCTGGGTAAACATTCACCCGTGTGACCTGGGTGATGCTTGAGGTGCTGTATGTGATGGGTTCGGGGCAGGGTGGTGCGCGGGGTCAGGCCTGGCCGGGAACCG
>Ga0209040_10002987_pt1 | contig 13028 bp, 12 predicted proteins | sample BogFormECP12_OM3_FD_188240 | JGI IMG/M metagenome (GOLD analysis project Ga0209040, IMG submission 188240) | Bog forest soil microbial communities from Calvert Island, British Columbia, Canada - ECP12_OM3 (SPAdes) (version 2) | ecosystem: Environmental > Aquatic > Freshwater > Wetlands > Bog ... | reverse complement strand
AGGAATAATCCCAGTGAGAACGGCTGGATGACGTTCCCGTCAGCCTTGATCCACCCGAGTTCTCGCTTGTCGACCCACAGCTTACCCTCCAGCTTGTCGAACATCTTGCCGTACGTGCCCTGCGGCTGATAGCCGGGGTGCGGCGTCGCCTGAAGTACATAGGCCGGCCTGCCGTTTATGATTTCCTCGCCCACCAGTTGGAAGTCGAATGCCTTGGGTATTTCCCGGACGAGCGACGTGGTCTCCTCCTCCTCCTTGCGTATTCGCGCGGCCCGCTGCTCCGGAGTTTCGCGCTTCAACTTGTCGAGCTTCTCCTTCTGTTTTCGTTCCTCCACGGGGGAAAGAGACTTCCCGTTGCGTTCCACCAGTTGCTCGAACGGAACGCCGTCGACCAGAATAATTTTCGAGACATCCACCTGCTCAGACTTCACGCGGCCTTCCGAATCCAGGCGCCGATCGGAGTCGCGCTCCACATAGGTGTACTGGAGCCGCCCTTGCCAACTCCGCTGTGTGGCTGCGATCGATGACTCCATGATCTGGCGGCCGTTCTGTGCGCCGGTAATTTGAGCAAAGACGACGGATGCAGCCGCGAGCAGGAGCATCGCGCTCGCCATCATTCCATATCCTTGCGGGAGATCCCCAGTTTCTGCATCAAGGCGTTCAAAGTCGTGCGTGGCACGCCCAAGTGGATCGCCGCGGAACTGACCACTCCACCGGTCTCCCGGAGAACCTTGACAATATAATCGCGCTCCATGTCCGCGAGCGTGCTACCAGCAGCGTTCACTGCGTCGGCGCGAAATTCAGCCAGGGGAGCACGGAGCTCCCGGCCCTGGGAAAGGATCACCGACCTTTCAATAAAGTTCTCCAGCTCACGTACGTTCCCAGGCCAAGGCCAATTCACCAGAGCCCGCATTGTGTCCGCCGGAATCGATTCAACTTGCCGGTTCATTTCGCGGCCATACTTACGCATGAAGTACTCGGCCAAGGCAGGTATGTCCTCGGGGCGATCGCGCAATGGAGGGATGGTGATGGGGAACACTTTCAAGCGGTAGTAAAGATCGCTGCGAAACAGCTTATGCCCCATCATCTGCGTCAGATCGCGGTTGGTCGCCGCGACCAGCCGAACGTCAATGGGGATGGTTTTCGTGCCGCCCAACCTCTCAAACGCCTTCTCCTGCAAAGCGCGCAGCAATTTGGGTTGCAGATCCAACGGAATGTCGCCCACTTCATCCAAAAAGAGAGTCCCGCGGTGCGCCAGCTCAAAACGTCCGATCTTCTGCGACAACGCCCCGGTAAAAGCGCCTTTCTCGTAGCCGAACAACTCGCTTTCCAGCAGCCCGGTCGGAATCGCGGCACAGTTCAAAGTGATGCAGGGAAAATTCTTGCGGGGGCTCAACCGATGGATGGCGCGCGCGATCAATTCCTTTCCCGTGCCGGTTTCGCCCAGAATCAGCACCGTCGCCTCGGTTGGTGCAACCGTGTCCGCCAGTTTCAAAACTCGCTTCATCGCCACGCTTCTGCCAACAATCTCTTCAAAATTGTCGCTCCCCGTGTCGTTGGCCACCCGCGCCATTTCCTCATCTTCCGTGAGGGGATGTATGATTGTGATCCAGTGAAGCGGGGATAGGTTCAAGACCGCTAACGTCACCAGGACGCTCACCCGAGTGCCATCCTTGCAAACGTATTCCTTCTCATACGGCAGGCAGGCCCCGTGCAGCAAGGCTTCTTCATATGCCAGTTCATCCCGATGCGAGTATTCCGCGGGCGTGAGATCCGGCCAGTACAGCCTTCCCGCGGCCAAGTCCTCGCGGCTATAACCGGCCAGTTGGAGGAACGCGCCATTCGCTTCTATGATCTGGTCGAACTCGCCTGAAACGACGCCGGCATCGGATGTTTTCTGCAGGCGCTCGCTAATGGGGATCACATTGCGCCGGGATCCCTCAACTGCGGCGTGGCGCTTGCTGAAGTCGCGCACGACGTTGGCATAGCCCTGCAGCTCCCCGTGTTCGCTTCGCAGAGCAAGCGTAAGCACGTTGGCCCAGAATTGCGGCCCGTCTTTCTTCTTCTGCCAGCGTTCGTTCCCGAAATGCCCTTGAGCGGCGGCCTTCTTCAATTCCTCGTGCCACTGGACGCTACCGGTATCGTTGCTTGAATAGAGGCAGGATACAGGTTGACCCACGATCTCCTTCGCCTGGTACCCATAAATGCGCTCTGCTCCGGAATACCAGTCGACAATCTGGCCGTCAGCCGCGAACAAATAGATCGCATAGTCGTGCACCCACGCTGGATCTTCACCAGCCGCGGCGGCGCCAGATTGCTTCCTGGGTTTGTCACTCAGCTCCAGTAGGTGCCGGGAGGGTAGAACGTCGACCTTCGCGGCGTACTCAACATCTCGCACAATTCCGCCGGCGCCTGATATCCGGAGCGTGCCCCGCTGTTCACCTTTTTGCAGGAAGGCCGGCCAAAGCCGCTCAATCTGAGGTCTGAAGCCGGGTTCCAAAAAGTCGTCAATTCTGTGGCCAATGATTCTGTTTCTTGGAAGCCCGAGCAGCTTGCCCGCACTGCTACTGGCATCCCGGCAACAGCGGTCATCGTCTGCAATCAGGATGGGCTCGGCGGGTTGGTAGAGAATCGCCCGAAACAGCAGTTCAAGCCGTTTCAAACCGCTGTCTAGCAACCACTGGCGGCTCTGCGGCTGAGGAGAAGCGGAACACATAACTCTCTAAGAATCCAGATTAGCGCAGCCACTTCAGCATGGGCAGATTGACCGCATTCGGTCAGTCAATGTCACAGAAACGCAAGTAGTAGCAATCGGGAGATCCTCTGTCTGCACCCAATTCACGGCGAGTTGGCGCCAGGAACCGCGGCCTGAAGATGGCTATGGAAGTGCGTCCTTCCAGAGGGTCCTGGATCGTCCCAAGAATCAATAAAGGAGTATTTCCATGAACAAAGACACCCATGTAGCTGGAGCGCACACTGCCGCCGCGCTGCAACATGAAAACGCAGCTAAGAGCCATCGCTCCGCTGCGGAGCACTGCAACAAGGGGGCTCACGAAACCTGCCAGCAACATGCAAAAACGGCCCTCGATCAATCCGCGAAAGCTCACGCAGCATCGAAACTGGCTCACGAGAAGTCGGAACAGCCAGCAGCCACCGCTGCCAAATTGTAGCCAAGAGCCCGTCGGATTTCCGTAGCTCCAAATTGGTATGCGACCCATTTTCTTGTTTGGGCGCACACGTGCTCTTAAAGCGTTGAGCACCGCATCTGCAACAGAATTGGCTAAACGAACTTGGCGGACCCGGTGCGACAAGGAGAAGCGTATGAAATCGAGTACAGAAGATCGGATCGAGGGCACCGTTCACGAAGCGAAAGGCGCCGTGAAGGAGAAGGTAGGCGAGGTCCTGCATAGCCCCGATTTAGAGACTGAAGGAAAGGACGAAAAGCTGGCGGGCCAAGTCCAGCAGAACGTCGCACAAGTGAAGAAGTTGTTTAAGAAGTAGACCACGGCAACGACAAGCGACAGGCAGCCGGACGGTTAGGCGGATTGCACGGGAAGCCTACGTTCGGGCTGCCTTGCGCTTGTGTTTGAAGACGAGAGATGAAGGAGTTGACTTTTTATGAGAATGAATCTAAAACACCGTATCTGGGTTCTGGCAATTGCCGGTTCCTTTAGTACCGCCGCTTTCGCGGCGGATCGGGAAATCAAGGTAGACGACAGGCTGAATGCTTCGGCCGAAACGCTGAGCGATATGATGCACGCTTCCGACAAAGGAATCCCGCAAGATCTACTCGACAAAGCGCGTTGCGTCGTTGTCGTCCCGGGAATGAAGAAGGCCGGATTCATCTTCGGCGCGGAGTATGGCCGCGGGTTCGCGGTCTGCCGCCGCCATGGTGGCTCAGGCTGGAGCGCCCCGGCTGCAATGCGGTCGGAAGGTGGTAGTTTCGGGTTTCAGATTGGCGCTTCGGAGACGGATGTGGTGTTGCTCGTAATGAACGATGGCGCAATGAAACACCTGTTATCCGATAAGTTCACACTCGGCGGAGATGCATCCGTTGCGGCGGGCCCGATTGGCCGCGACGCCAGCGCTCAGACCGACGCGATGATGCACGCGGAAATTCTGTCCTATTCCCGTTCGCAGGGGCTGTTTGCGGGCATCGCTTTGACCGGCGCGACGCTTCGTCCGGATGGGGAAACCAACCATGAGCTTTACGGCCACGACGCAACCAACCGTGAAATTCTGACCGGCGACTTCAAAACTCCGGAGGCCGCGCGAAGGTTTGAACATGCGTTGAATCGGGAGTCGGCTGACCGCAGCCGGTAGATTCGGCTTTCGGTTAGAGAGGTAACGAACTTCCAACGGTTCGCGCGTGATGAGATGCCGGCCTTATTTTCGAGGGACGGTGAGAGCGGCGGTCCTGCTGACCCTCGCGGGCGGCATTTCTACGCGCGGCCAGCAGGTTGCCTCTTCAGAGGCTGCTATCGCCGGCGATGCTTCGCCAGGCTCGCCTTTACTTAATGCTACTTCGTTTGGTGATTTACCGCGCGTCGATTTACCAGGCTTGGTGCGGCCAGAGGAAACCACGCAGTACGTGGCGGCGTCATGCCTGGAACCGCCGCCCCTCCTCGGATGGGAAGACTATCAAGGTCCACTTCAGAAAGTAGTTGGAGCCTTCGCCCAAAAGGTGGAGCTTAAATCGGCGCATCCTCCGCGGTACAAACCTGGAACAATACTGTGCTCTCTCGAGGTGAAAGACAAGTTCATCCTATTCGTTCGGGATACGTTCGATCCAATTTCATTGCTTGCGGCTGCTTTCAACGCAGGTTTGGATCACGCATCCAACCGTGACCGCACGTTCGGACAAGGCCCCGAGGGTTATGGTAGACGCCTTCGCGCCGACTTCGCCGGGCAGACCACGTGGAGATTTTTCGCGGATTTCGCCTATCCGACGATCTTCTCGGAGGACCCTCGATACTACCGCTTGATTCACGGCAGCGCCAAGCGGCGTTTTCTTCACGCGGTCGAGCATACTTTTGTAGCGCAACGAGACAGCGGCAAGCATATGTTCAATGTGTCGCAATGGATGGGAACTGCCACCGCCGTCGCTCTCAACGACGTCTATCATCCGGGAAACGAACGCGGGCTGACTCCCGCCCTGCGGGTCAGTGGCTATGCCCTGGCGACAGGCATGGCGACCGACGTCCTCCGGGAATTTTGGCCCGATATCGCTCGCAAGCTGCACCTGCCCTTCCACGACACGATCGAGCGGGCGGCGACCGAGACTGGCCGCTCTGCTTGGGCCGGCTCAGCGCCGCACTAGACACGTCAGTTCCCGAAGCCCGGGCAGCGGAACGCGGGCAACCCGCCGGGTTAGCGGAAGATAGTCCTGCATCGGCGGGTGAGAGAAATGGTCCAGTGGAGGTATTCGAGAACGGTCGAGCGAACCCACCGCTACGCACTACCCCATCTACGGCCTCCTGCGCACCAAAATCGAAGGATTCGATTCCCTGGCGGAGCTCGCTTTGGATATGCGCTGCTCGTGGAATCACGCTACCGATAAAGTGTGGCGGATCGGCTCGTAGCTTATGAAGGTGGCTGCGGGTTAATGTCTTTGTCTTGTCCGTGGATCTCAACGCGGGAAGAAATGGTGGGCATCCGCGGTGGAGATGTTCACGCGCCCCAGCTTAGACTCCGCTGAGGGAAAGATGCTCCGCGCCTTGCAGCCAATAGGGCGGGCGGCCATAGTGCGAGTAAAGACGGTCTTCATATTCTCGAGTAACCGGCATCGACTCGACATACTCCGGGCCGCCCTTTATTGCTTCTCTCGTGAGGCTGGTGTAGACCTTGGAATCCGCCCAACTTACCTGTTCAATCCACGCTGGTGCGACCAGCACCTTCTTGCCGGGCCACCAGTTCCGCGTCGCCACCTCAATGTAGCGGATGGTCCAGGACTGGTCGTCCACCACATAGCCGTCCACGTGACCGATGTCGCCATTGGACGCTTCAATAGAGTAGCCATTGACTGCTCCGGAGCTTCGCAGATGCGAATCCTTCGCTCTCTCGATCCTCTCAGCCATCGCTTCCACAGAAGCTTTGGTTCCCAATGCGAAGCCGCTCGGGTAGACCTCGGGACCCCAAAGATACGGGCCACCCCAATAGTATGGGTACCCGTAATACAGGTTGTACTCAGCCTCTTGTTGCCGGGAAACCGGCTGATGCGTGTTAATGTCGGGGCTGTTCTTAACCTGTTCTTTGGTTAGCGCGACCTCGAGACGCTTGGCGTGCCAGTCCGCATGGATCACGGAGAATGGCGAGATCAGCACTTGCCGGCCGCCCAGCCATCCTCCTGTATCCACGGTCAGGTAGCGGATCGCCCAGCTCCCGTCGTCGAAATAGAGCTGATCTACGGTTCCCAGCTCGCCGTCCGCTGCCCGGATCGCCAGACCTTTCAAGTGTGCCGCATTGATTAACATGACTGCTACTTCGTGGCCGCTTCGACTAATTCGGACGAGTGCAGCGTTACCTTGACCGGCCGGGTGCTTTCGATAATGCTTCTGGCTTTTTCCACTTCCACCGGCGTGCCATGCGCCAGCAACAAGAATTTGTCTGTCTTGAGCGCCAGTTCATACTGAACGACGCTGTCTTTCGGAATACCGATGCTGTAGAGCCCCGCGCCCACCGCGCTCAATCCTCCAACCACAACCGCGCCTTCGAGCGCACCCACAATCCAGGCCACTAACGGCCCGGCAACTAGCACCGGACCGATACCCGGAATGGCAAAGAAGGCCGACCCGAACAGCAATCCCCAGAAGCCCCCCCAAAACGCGCCGGCTTTGCCCCAGTACTTCATGCGGTCGCCGGTATTGTAATAACCCGTCACCTGTTCATCGGTGTGGGAGTTCTTTCCAACAATGGACAAGCTGCGCATGTCGATCCCCGCGCGCTGCAGTTCCTTGACTGCTTCTTCCGCTCCGGCATGCGTGCTATAGACAGCTACTACTGAATTTCGTTCGGACATTTGTGTTCTCCCGTAAAGTTGTGGCGCTTTGTGAATCGCGGCGACTGCCGGTGTTAGAGTGCATGCCCATCTCCAAACGGGTTCACTCCGCTAAGTGGATGAAGAGCTGTCAAGCCGGGTCTTCCAAAGGACCTTGCCACCGGAATAAGAAAAAGTGGTGACCACAAAGAGAGCACCGGTAGGGTTGAATGAGCCAGTGGAACGCTCGTTCAAAGGCGTTTTGAAGGCCTACACTTCTGAAGTCTATCGATCTGCAGTACGGACAGCGCGTTGGGAAGAGACCTCCTTTGGCAAAGCTCATAGAATTCCGCCGGCTTTCGTCATGACGCGCGACGGGGTTGTAACGAGCGCCGGGCCAACTCTGCCGATCGGTCTCGTCCCTCGGGCGATTACCGTGGCCACCGCGACCGTCGCCACCATTGGCGCAAGCAAAGAAATGCCGCGCAGCGGAAACCGAAGTCCGTCGGTTTTCCGCTTTGCCCGTTGGCTGGTGGCCGCGGGGGAGTTCGTCTTAGCGGCAAGCGCCATGGTTTTCTCCTAAGATCGTTTGACTATTCTTCATAACTCTCGAACGCATCGGCGGGCCCATCGGCGTCTGCTTGCCTTAGTTGTTGCCACGGCGTCGCGACTTCTTGGTTGATGCACGTGCTCGACCGCGGGGACGAGCCATTGAATATGCAACCGCCGCGGGAATGAACCTCCGCGAGCGACCACCTGCGGTCAGATGACTGCCGGTGGTCAACGGCGCATTGCGGAAATTGTCGAGAAGGTCGCGGGATACGGTTCGGCGCATGACGTGCTCTGGGATCTCTTTCCAGAGGTCAGGAACATTGAGGTGAATCCGTGGCGGCATCCTTCGCGGGTTTTCAGTCCTTGATTGAAAACAGTCCCGACGCGATCTCACTCATCGATCGGCGGGGCGAAATACTATACGGGAGTGCGTCTACCAGCAAACTTTTCGGATACCTGCCGGAAGAGCTGATTGGACGCAACTGTCTGGATCTGGTCCATCCCGAAGATCGTTACCACTCCAGCTGCGCGTTGCAGCAGGTGCTCAGCAAGCCGCCGGGACCAATCCAATGGGAAGCGCGAGTGCTTCACAAAAACAACAACTACTCCTGGGTCGAAAGCACGGTCTCCAACTTCCTTCTCGATTCTGAAGTGCAAGCGATCGTCATGCACCAACGGGACGTCAGTGAACGGAGAGCCGCGGACGGCGAAAAGCAGCAGCATGCCGAGGAACTGGTCCGCTCAAACTTGCGGCTGGAGGAGTTCGCCTATACCGCGGCCCACGATCTGCGGGAACCTCTCCGGACAATCTCCATATATACAGAAATGCTGATCCGGATAACACCGATGAATCCGGATGCAAAGGAGATGGCCGGGTTCATTTTAGATGGCGCCGCACGCATGTCCGCCTTGATCACCGATCTGCTATCCTTCGCCAGCACTGGCTTACATGAGACGCCCCGACCGGTCCGCCTGCAAGACGCATTAGCGCAGGCCATGCGAAACCTGACCCCGGCCATCCAGGAAAGCGGCGCGAGAGTCACCGTCGATGGGCTGCCGTTAGTCGTAGGCGACGAAATTCATTTGGTGCGGTTGTTTCAAAACCTGATTGGCAACGCGATCAAGTATCGGAGCCAGGATCCGGTCGAAATTCACGTAAGCGCCAACCGCCGTGGTGCGGCTTGGGTCGTCGGCATCAAGGACAATGGCATCGGCATCGCGCCCCGTGACCAATCTCGTGTATTCAAGCCCTTCATTCGTCTGGCAAATCGGGATCTACCCGGCACGGGTCTCGGTTTGGCCGTATGCAAGAAGATCGTGGAGGACTATGGGGGCGAGATCTGGGTCGAATCGAAACTCGGGACCGGATCCACTTTCTGCTTCACGATTCAGGCGGCCGGGCAAGACCGGGCGCTCGCACAGGCCGCTTCCTGATCGGGAGCGGCAAAGAAAAAATAACAGGCAAATGAAGGAGAACAGCATGATGAATATCAGACCTCTATACGACCGGATCGTCGTGAAACGAATCGAAGAGCGGGAAACTACGCGCAACGGGATTGTTATTCCCGATTCCGCTCAGGAGAAACCCCAAGAGGGTGAAGTCCTGGCGGTAGGCCATGGCAAGAGGCTTGAGGACGGCAATCTCGCAGCCCTCGATGTCAAAGTTGGCGACCGGGTCCTGTTTGGGAAGTACTCCGGCGCCGAGACCAAGCTGGTCGGCACCGAGTACCTCATCCTGCGTGAGGACGACGTTCTCGGGATCTTGGACCGGACGCCGCCCAAGGCCGCGATGAAAGCAGTCTGAATTTCGACTTACCAAGGAACAACATCAATGGCAAAACAGATTATTTACAGTGACCATTCCCGTCAGGCAATTCTGCGCGGCGTCAACCAGCTCGCGGATGCGGTAAAGGTGACGCTGGGACCTCGCGGGCGCAATGTCGTTCTCGAAAAGAAGTATGGCGGACCGACGATCACCAAAGATGGCGTCACGGTTGCCAAGGAAATCGAACTGAAGGATCCGCTCGAGAACCTGGGCGCCCAATTGGTCCGCGAAGTCGCGTCCAAGACATCCGATATTGCCGGTGACGGCACGACCACCGCGACCATACTGGCTCAGGCGATTTTCCGCGAAGGGGTTAAAGCGGTGACCTCCGGCGCGAGTCCGATGGCGATTAAGCGCGGCATCGACAAAGCGGTTGAAGTGGTGGTTGAGGAAATCAAAAAGCTCTCCAAGCCCGTCTCCGGCGACATGATCGCCCAGGTCGGACGTATTTCCGCCAATAGCGATGCCACCATCGGCGACGTCATTGCCGAGGCCATGCAAAAGGTGGGAAAGGATGGCGTGATCACGGTGGAGGAATCGAAGACCATGACCACTGAACTCCAGACCGTGGACGGCATGCGGTTTGACCGGGGCTATCTCTCCCCATACTTTGTGACGGACCCCGAGCGCCGGGAGTGCGTTCTCGAAGACGCTTACGTCCTGATTCACGAGAAAAAGATCGGCAGCATGAAGGATGTGCTGCCAATTCTCGAACAAATCGCCCGGTCGGGCAAGCCGCTATTGGTGCTGTCGGAGGATGTGGAGGGCGAAGCGCTGGCCACGCTCGTGGTCAACAAGCTTCGGGGAACGATCAATGTTTGCGCGGTAAAAGCGCCCGGGTTTGGCGACCGCCGCAAAGTACTGCTCGAAGACATCGCAATCCTGACTGGCGGAAAGGCCATCATGGAAGAAACCGGCATCAAGCTCGAAGGTGTTCAACTGGAGGATCTGGGCCGCGCCAGGCGCATCACGGTGGACAAGGACAACACCACCATAATCGACGGCGCCGGTACTGAGACCAGCATCACCGGCCGGATTAAGCAACTCCGCAAACAAGTGGAAGATACCACTTCAGACTACGATCGCGAGAAACTACAGGAAAGGCTGGCAAAGCTGGCTGGAGGTGTCGCGATCATCAAAGTCGGCGCCGCAACCGAGACCGAAATGAAGGAGAAAAAGGCCCGCGTGGAGGACGCTCTACATGCCACTCGCGCCGCGGTTGAAGAAGGCATCGTGCCTGGCGGCGGCGTTGTGCTGTTGCGGGCAGGGATCGAACTTCAAAAACTGACGCTAGACGGCGATGAGCAGTTTGGTGTGAATATCGTGCGCCGCGCGTGCGAGGAGCCCGTCCGCCAGATCGTCCGGAATTGCGGGGTCGAGGGCGCCGTCGTGGTCGAGAAGATCAGGAACCAGCAGGATAACAATTTCGGTTTTAACGCCTCCACGGAGAAGTACGAAGACCTGGTGAAGGCCGGCGTGATCGACCCGGCTAAGGTAACTCGCACCGCTCTACAGAATGCTGCATCCATCGCCTCCCTGATGCTTACAACCGAGGCCATGATCTGCGGCGTGGTGGAAGAAGCGGAAGACTAATCCGCCGCCGAAACTGATGCTCTATTGGGGGCGGCGCGTGCCAATGCCGCCCCCGTCCGCCCGCCTACCAGCGGTTATTCTGACGTCCGCCGCCGCCACCACCTCTGCCGCCGCGATTGCCGCCGCCCCCATCGGATTTGGGGCGCGCTTCGTTGATGGTCAGATTCCGTCCATCCAGCTCGCTGCCGTTCAGGGCGTTAATGGCGCTGTCGCCTTCGGAATCATTGGGCATTTCGACAAATCCGAAGCCCTTGGATCGGCCGGTATCCCGGTCGGTCACGATGCTGACACGGTCCACCGGACCGTACGCTTCAAACATGGAGCGAACCGCATCTTCGGTAGCACCGAAGGTGAGATTTCCCACAAAAATATTTCTCATTGAGTATCCTTCTGAACTTGCAGAACAGCGAATCGGGCAGGAATCGGAAGAGCGGTTGAACCGGACGATGCGAAAATTGCCAAAATCAGCGGTACTGTTAAAGTACATTACTACTATGACAGGTTTGCCGATGCGGCGCTTGAATTTATTTCGCGATCCGGACTGGACGGGAGCCAGCCTGGATCTCATCGGGAGACCCCAGCTTCTTCGTCCTCCCGTTCAACGTCCTCCGCGGCGGGTCGCCGCCGTACTCGCTACGCCCCACACTACTCCCCCAGGTACTTGCGCGGAAGGGGCCGGCGGCTTCGCCCAAGGGCCAATTGAGTAGGAGCAACAACCAATCCGCGCTCATGACTGCCCAAGGTCACGTGACCGAATGTGGTCGAGTCGGCCAGGCCGGGGAACTCAAGAAACAACGCGGCTACCCATCGTCGCCGGCTTTATCACTCCAAAAAAACAGCACCCCTCCAGAAACAAAGAGCGGCTATGTGGCCTATCAGGCGAAATTTCTCAACCGTGAATGAGGTTGGCGCGCCTCGTGCAGTGGAAAATGGTTGCCCGACGCCCAGGCCGATGTGGCCCCAGGCGGATGTGGCGCTCAAGAGAGGTTAGCACGTGTACCCCCAATACCCCGATCCGGTACTACTCGAAGACTCCGCTGGCACGCTGGATGTCGTCACCGAAATCCGGCGCGAAGCGGCCCTGCTCAAGACGGGGGCGCTGCAGAACGCGATTCTCAATAGCGCCAACTTCTCCAGCATCGCGACCGACGAGAAAGGCGTCATTCAGCTATTTAATGTTGGCGCGGAGTGCATGCTCGGCTACACGGCCGCCGAGGTCGTCGACAAAATAACTCCGGCCGACATTTCCGATCCGCGGGAAGTAATCGCCCGCGCTAAAGCTTTGAGCCTCGAACTGGCGACCCCGATTACGCCCGGCTTCGAGGCGCTCGTGTTTAAAGCCTCACGCGGTATAGAAGACATTTACGAACTGACCTACATCCGCAAGGATGGCAGCCGCTTTCCGGCGGTAGTATCGGTCACGGCGCTACGCGACGATCCCGGCGGAATCATCGGCTACTTGTTAATCGGCACCGATAATACCGCGCGCAAACAAGTGGAAGCCGAGCAAAAGCTGCTCGACCAACGCCTGCGCGATCAGCAGTTTTACACCCGCTCGCTCATCGAATCCAACATCGACGCGCTGATGACCACCAATCCCGCCGGTATCATCACCGACGTCAATAAGCAGATGGAAGCGCTCACCGGTTGCACCCGCGATGAACTCATCGGTGCCCCGTTCAAGAACTACTTCACCGATCCGGAGCGGGCCGAGGCCGGGATAAAACGAGTGCTGAGCGGAAACAAGGTTACCGATTATGAACTTACCGCGCGCGCCAGGGACGGCAAGGAAACCGTAGTCTCCTACAACGCGACCACCTTCCACGACCGCGACCGCAAGCTTCAGGGAGTGTTTGCCGCGGCCCGCGACGTCACCGAACGCAAACATTTTGAGCAGACGCTGCAGGAGAACAACGTAGAGCTGGAGAGAGCCAAGGCGGCGGCGGAAAAAGCCAACCTTGCGAAATCCGAGTTTCTCTCGAGCATGAGTCATGAGCTCCGCTCGCCGCTAAATGCGATTCTCGGCTTCGCCCAGCTCATAATTTCCGAAACGCCGCCGCCCACTCCCTCGCAAGTGGCGTA